>Ga0100377_1004742_pt1 | contig 10380 bp, 10 predicted proteins | sample CryGeymeta201501_FD_83664 | JGI IMG/M metagenome (GOLD analysis project Ga0100377, IMG submission 83664) | Groundwater microbial communities from Crystal Geyser aquifers in Utah, USA - Crystal Geyser metaG 2015-01 | ecosystem: Environmental > Aquatic > Deep subsurface > Groundwater | place: USA... | reverse complement strand
TACCACATAGCCTCACAGAAACGCCCAAACAAATTCAAACATAACCATTAATGCGGCTATATCCAGGAACAAGAGGAAAGAACTGGCAAAGGAAGCCCCCAGCACATGAAAGGAAAGACCGGGGATAAAGCCCCTGCCGAACATGAATATATAACTGAATGCGAAACAAAGGAATCCATAGAATATCATAGCATGACCGAGACCGGCCAAATCCCTGGCCCTGACGTCTTTTAGAACACATATCTGTAAAAGGATCCTTTTTAGGGTGATTTTTATCCTTTTGCCTATCTCCTTGAATCTGTTGTCTTCTCTCCCGAGGCGGAGGATAATATATAGATACCTCACCCTGTTTACAAAAAATACCAGAGCTGCTATTATGACAATAGCTAATAGAACAAAATTTGGAATACCCATGATTGTATAACCGGCTACATTCATGATTTTTGTAAACCTCCTCTCAGCAAATCAGGGGGGGGGGTGAGAGAGAGCATAGAGCATGGAATGCTCTATGCTCCATGTTTCTAACCTTCTGCCTTTAATTTCTTCAACTCTTCTGTAAGGACAGGCAACACTTTAAACAGATCGTCAACTATGCCATAATCGGCCTTTTGGAATATGGGTGCCTCTGTGTCCTTATTTATGGCAACTATATACTTAGATGTACTCATACCTGCCAGATGCTGAATGGCTCCGGAGATACCGCAGGCTATATAGAGGTTTGGGGAAACGACTTTACCTGTTTGTCCTACCTGGTCGGATACATTTCTCCATCCGGCATCAACGGCAGCCCTGGAAGCCCCCACAGTTGCTCCAAGAACATCGGCTAATTCTTCTAACATCTTGAAGTTTTCCGGTCCTTTCATCCCCCTGCCACCCGAAACTATAATCTCTGCTTCGGTAAGGTCAGGTCTTTCACCGGCAGTCTTTATAAACTCCTGGATGGTGGTTCGTATATCGTCAGGATTAATATTTACATCTACCTTTATCACCTCTGCCTTCTTCGATTCATCCGGCGGACTGACGGGCAAGGCATTTGGTCTTATAGATGCCATATTTGGTTTGCTGTCGGAGAAGGATATATCGGCATATGCCTTTCCAGCAAACATCGGTCTTGTTGCGGTAAGCTTGCCACTGTCATCCAGGCCTATCCCTGTACAGTCTGTTGCCAGTCCAGCCTCGACACGGGCAGCAACCCGCGGAGAGAGGTCTTTACCTAAAACCGTAGCACCATAAAGGACTATAGACGGCTCATTTGCCTTTATCAATTCAGCGATTACCTTACTATAAGCGTCGGTTGTATAATCCTTTAATGCCTCGTGTTCAGCCAGATATACCTTATCAGCACCATAGTGACCGAGCTGTTCCGCCAGAGACCCTACATTTTGGCCCAGGAGCAGAGCCGAAAGATCCACTCCCAGTTTCTCGGCCATCTTCTTGCCCTCACTCAACATCTCGAATGTGACCTTTTTTATCTTACCATCTTTAACTTCTGCAAATACCCATACACTATTAGCCATTATTACCCCTCCCTCCTTAAATCATCTTTGCTCCTTCTCTTAGAAGCTTAACCAGTTTGGGTACGGTTTCCTGTGGTCCTTCTCCTTCTATAATTTTCCCAGCGGCACGCGCAGGAGGAGGAGTATACTTTGTTATTATCGACTTTGAACCGGCACAACCGACACTGTCTGAACTCAACCCCAATGCTGCAAGGTTTTTTACATCGAGGGGCTTCTTTTTGGCCTTCATTATTCCGGGCAATGAGGCATATCTTGGTTCATTAAGACCCTTCTGCGTTGTCAAAACCGCTGGTAAAGACACCTTCAGTATCTCAATTCCTCCCTCCACCTGACGGTGTACCGTTGCGGATTTTTTATCATCTGCAATCTCCAGTTTCTGGATTAATGAGACCTGGGGAAGCTTTAATAATTCTGCCAGGGTTGCACCCACCTGTGAGAGATCATCATCAATAGCCTGTTTGCCGCAGAAGATCAGACCGTATTCTATGCCCTTCAATGCCTCAGCCAATGCCTTGGCAGTAGCAAAAGCATCGCCTCCTTCGAAAGCAGGGTCATCAAGCTGCACTGCCTGGTCTGCTCCCATAGCCAGGCCTGTTCTTATGGTCTCTACAGCCCTTCCCGGCCCCATACACAGAATGGTAACCACCCCACCGAATTTTTCCTTAATCCGTAATGCCTCTTCTATGCCATATTCATCGTAGGGATTCATAACATACTTTAAATCATCTTTAATGATATCTGAACCGTCTGGTTTAACCTTTATTGCCGATTCGGTATCTGGAACTTGCTTTACGCACACAACTACATTCACCTTAAACCCTCCTTTTCTATTTGGTTTGTTCTGAAAAATTTCCTTTTGAGCTAAATTCCACCCCCTTATTTACGACTTCACGACTTCAACCATCCCCTTGATAAAGATATCACTTATCAACTCAGCAGAAGTGGATAAACTGACCTTCTTCCTGGGGGATAACACCCAAAACCTGGCCACTTCATCCAACGCCCCCCAGAATGCCCTGCTCACAATGGTGGGGTCTACCTCCTTTTTGATTATCCCTTTCTTCTGGCCTTCCTTTATTATGGAAGAAACAATCTTTAAATATTCAATAAATTTCATATTCACATATTCTTTCATAAACTTACTGCTCTGTCTTAGCTCCACCTCCATAATGGCCGCCAGATCCGGATTTTCCTTCTTGGAATTCAGTTGCACAACGGCAAATATCTTCAACTTCTTTAAAAGGTCTTCCTCTTTGCCGATCTCCTGTTTCATATTCTGTATAATTTTTTCCATCTCTTCTTCAAAGAGGGAAATGAGTATGTCATCCTTGTTCTTAAAATAGAGGTAGATCGTTCCATCTGCAACCCCTGCTTCCTGGGCAATTTCCGAAACCTTTGAATTATAAAAACCGTTCTTGGCGAATACTTTAATAGCCGCCTGGAGAATTCTTTTATGTTTGTCCTCTGCCTTTGTTGGTATCTCGGTCATTTAATCTCTCGGATTCCTTAGGTCCTGCTTATGCTAAAAAAGGATTCAAGGATTCGAGTAGGGGCAGGGATAACCCTGCTCCTACTGAGCAACCACAAGGGATTGCCCCTACCCCTTGACTACTTGAATCCTTACAAAATTATGAATGATTGTTCATTCAACTCAAATTTAACACACGGCCAATTTGCTGTCAAGATTTTTTGTTGTTTTATTAAACCGCTACCATCCCAACTCTATAACATCTCAGACACCGATCTGCTTCACTCATTGCCTCAAGTGGACTATATCCCTTTTCCACCTCGTCAAAGGTCTGTTTTCTTTCATCAGGGGGAAGCATTTCCAGATGCAGCCTCTTCCTGCCTCCTAAAAATCCTATCTCTTCTATGGGATCAAAGACTTTAACCTTCTCAAATAATTTATCAAAGTAGTCCTCATAGGTTGCCTTTAATTCCTTGCCATTTATCAACCGGTCTATATTTGTTGCTGCTTTTCTACCGCCTGCACAGGCACGAATCAGCGTTGATGGCCCGGTTACACAGTCTCCTGCTGAAAATATTTTTGGATTGTTTGTCTGCATTGTAAATTCATTTACAACCAGAGTGTTTCTTCTGGTTGTCTCTACTTTATCCTCACTCTCCAGCAGTTCCAGGTCAATCGCCTGTCCTATGGCTGGAACCAAAATATCACAGTCTATAACAAACTCAGACCCCTCAACAGGAACGGGACGCCTGCGTCCGCTTTCATCCGGTTCCCCCAATTCCATGCGAATACACTCAACACCTACCACCTTTCCCTTTTTTGTAAGGATTCTGGTTGGATTGGTTAAATAGTGAAATTTTACACCTTCTTCTTCTGCATCGCTAATCTCAACATGATCCGCTGGCATCTCTTTTTTTGTCCTGCGATACACCAGGTTTACATCATCCTTGCCAATTCGAAATGAACAGCGCACGCAGTCGATGGCAACATTCCCGCCACCTACCACAAGGACCTTTTTCCCTTCAGGATAGGGGTCAGTTCCCATGTTAACTTCCTGAAGATATTGGACGCCAGGGATAAATCCCTTATATCCCTTATCTTCCCCTTTAATCCCCATTTCTGTGTTTGTTTGTGCCCCAATGGCAATAAACACAGCATCACTTTCTTTCTCTATATCAGAGAGTTTAACATCTTTTCCAACAGTAGCATTATATCTCATAGTAACCCCCATCTTTTGTACCTGATCTGCCTCAAAACCGAGTATATCCCTCGGCAAACGATAATCAGGTATCCCCATAGCCGCCATCCCGCCCGGCTCTCCGTGTCTTTCATAAACAGTAACCTCATGTCCCATTAGTGCCAGGTGATATGCACAGGTCAGCCCTCCTGGACCGGCACCAATAATGGCAACCTTTCCAGTCTTCTCAGATGGCGTTGGTTTGAATGACATCCCCTTATTTCTTTCAAGGTTATCATCCGCCACAAAACGCTTCAGATGCTTTATGGAGATGGGTTCATCCAGAATCATTCGACGACAGTGTTCTTCACACGGTCTCACACAGACCCTTCCAAGCGTTCCAGGAAGGGGGAGTTTGTTTGTAATCACACTCAGAGATTCCTGAAATTTCCCTTCCTTTATGCATTCTACATAACCAGGAATATCTAAATGAATAGGGCAGGCATCCATACACGGGGCAGTAAGCTTGTACCTGTAATTCCCTTCTGGAATCGGGTTCTTACCCTGTATTGCATTCTCAAAATCTTTTGCGAAGTACTTTAGCGCATCCAAAAGGGAAACAGGTCCAGATTGCCCAATGTTGCATTTTGAACCTTCTCGAATAACCTCTGCAAGACGAGAAAGAACTTCTAAATCCTCATCCTGGCCTTTTCCCTGGCAGATTCTGGTCAAGGTGTCCGATAAAACTTTTGTGCCGATACGACAGGTAAAACATTTCCCGCAGGACTCATTCTGTATCGCTGTTAAGTAGGCTCGGCACATGTCAACGATATTCACATCTTGTACTCTCAATAAAAAGCCGTACCACCCTATTAATGCATTAATATTTTCATCCTGTGCAAATTGTTCAGGCAGGGAAACTTTTTCAATTTTCTCATAATTCTCAGGCTCTTTTCCCCGATTGTCTACAACAACTCCACCCCATGAACTGAAAAGAATGTCACTCATCATCTACCCCCATCTAACTTTTGAATTTTTCTTTCAAGGATTTTTGAATTTTGAGTGTAACTACTCAGGTTCTAAGTTCCAAGGTTCACGGTTCAAGGTTTAACGGTGAACGGTCAACGATTTAATGATCCTGCTCATGTTCACTCCATTCTTGCCGATAATTACCTATAGCCTCTTCCCATAACTCATCTCGATAGTCTTTACAATACCTGTCAAGGTCTTGTTCACAGGAACCGATATCCCCAATCTTTCACCTTCGCTAACAATAGCTCCGTTTATGTAGTCTATCTCCGTTTTTTTCGCCCTCAAGACATCCTGAAGCATAGATGAGACATTGGTTGCCGTTGCCCTGCATACATCCTCTACCCTCTTTATAGGATCCTCATAGGTCAACCGGATACCCCTTGCTTTTACAACCAACACTGCCTCTTTCACAGCCGTCCTCAAGAGTTCCCTTGCCCAACTGTATTCAACCAATTCCCCATTCTTTAATCTAAGAACAGCGGTCAAGGCATTTATTCCCACATTAATCAAGAGTTTACTCCATACAAGCCCCTCAACATCATCTGTAATCCTGGTATCTATGCCTGCCGAATTAAAGATACTGGAGATGCCTTTAACCCTCGAAGAAAGACTTCCATTCAGTTCTCCAATGGTTGTTTCACCTCTGCCGGCGTGTCTTATGTGCCCTAATCCAAGAACAGTAGCCCCCTGAGAGGTAGTTCCGCCTACAACCTTTTCTTTTCCAACAATCCTGGAAATGGTCTCTATATTGCCAGAACCATTTTGCAGGGTAAGGAGAACAGTATTTTCCCCTATGAGCGGCAGTGAATCCTCGGTGGCTTTTTCGGTATCATATGCCTTAACACATATGATTATAATATCTGCATCTCCTATATCTGCCGGATTGGTTGTTTGATTTACGTGTACCTTATGATTACCACTTATTCCCTCTATAATCAAACCATTTTTATTGATCTTATCCGCTCTGTCTTTCTCCTTATCCAGAAGCCATATCTCCTCTCCTGTCTTCGACATAAAAAAGGCAAACAGGTTTCCCATCGCTCCTGGACCAACTATAACTATCTTCATGATTGCATCTCGTGTTTTTCGCAAGGTTTATGCCTACCCTTGAACCCTTTAACTCTTTTAGGGCAAACACACAGGGTTGCCCCTACCCTTGAACTCATCCACTCATTTACCTTTTAACCTCTGTATTACTTTGTCCATCTCCAGCATAATCCCTGGACTGAGTTCAAAGGGTGGGATACCTTTTAGATCTGCCTCAACTATCTGGGGATCCGAATATATCGAGCCCAGGATGTCAAAGCCCTTCATTTTACTCCTTATAAATTCTCTGTCTGCATCACTTCTCACCTTATTGGCTATTACCCCTATCCTTTCTATACCAATATCCTTTGCTAACCCCTTTATCCTGTAAGCGGTTTCTATACTCCTTCTCCCCGGCTCTACAACCACTATCAACATATCTACGGCCTTTGCCGTTGCTCTACCCAAGTGCTCCACTCCGGCTTCCATGTCTAAAATAACCACTTCTTTCCTGACAAGCAAGAGATGGGAGACCAGTGTCCTCAAGAGAACACTTTCCGGACAAACACAGCCCCCACCGCCCTTCTTAACCGTACCCATAATCATCAACCGTATGCCCTTGTGTTCTACCCAATATTTTTCCGGGATGTCATCAACCTTGGGGTTTAGTTTAAAAAAACTACCACTCGTGCCTGGTTTTGCACCCGTTCTATCTTCTATCAGGCCACTCATCTCTGCTATGGGTATTATATCATTGGGATTAGGAAATCCAATGGCCATAGCCAGATTGGCATTTGGATCCGCATCTATGGCCAGTACAGAATAACCGTCATCATGGAATTTTTTAGAGAGGCATGCAGTAATAGTGGTCTTTCCTACACCCCCTTTACCTGTTATAGCTAACTTCACAACTTGATCTCTCACAGAGCACACAGAGGCACGGAGACAATCTCCGTGTTCTCTGCGAGCTCAAGCGACCAGCGGGAGCGGGTGAGAGAAGTATGTCTGCTATTATATGATAAATTTATTTGCATAGAGATTCCCGGTTCTTTCCCAGGATGGGGCAGGTTTATTAGGATGCCCTGGGTAACAGGACAGTAACAGTAGTTCCATTACCTTCTTTACTCTTTATACTTATTGTGCCACGGTGAGCCTCTACTATTCCTTTGGCAATAGGTAATCCCAGACCGGTACCGATGACTGTTCTGGTTTGGGAGCTCTTAACTCTATAAAACCTATCAAAGATTTTTGGAAGATCTTTTTCAGGAATGCCTATGCCGGTATCGGTCACATCAGTACGGACAAACTCTCCTTCGCTCCTAAGAGTTATAATAACACCCCCACCTTCCACATTGTACTTGATTGCATTACTAATAAGATTGGTAAACACCTCTTCCATGTTTTCTCTATCAGCGTTCACAGGTGGAAGTGGATCACTTGTTTCCAGCCTCATTTTTATACCTCTGACTTCTGCTTCAGGCTCCATTAACTGATAGGCTTTCTCTACTATTTCCTTCAACACTATGGATTCCTTATGTTGAACCACGATACCTGAATCTATACTGGATACGTTGAGAAGATCATTGATAAGGTCAAGGAGACCCTTTGTCCTCTCTTTTGCCCGAATCAACATCTTTCCCTGTTTTTCAGTGATCAGACCGGCCATGCCCCCTTCTATTACGGATAACTGCTGTTGTATTGCTGAGATTGGCGCCCTTAACTCGTGGGAGACCATCGTTAGAAAATCAGATTTCATCTGATTCAGTTCTTTTTCTTGGGTTATATCGTGTAGAACTGTAACAGACCCCATTATTTCGCCATCCTCATTAAGGACAGGGGCAGTATCCGCTCTCAAAAAGACCCTCGCTGATCCTTCGCAAGGGGTAATCTCTTGGGATATTTCAAGGTATTTGGACCTTTCAGTGCTCAAGGTCGTAGCCACTGCTTTGACAAGATCTTCATTCTTAACACACTGGCATAAGGATTTATTTATGATTGGTAAACTTTCGATCTCCAATAGTCTTGTTGCTGCGGGGTTATGGAGTACAATTTGACTATCACGGTCAGTTACCAGTACCCCATCCACCATACAGTTAATTATCGTACTGATCCTGCTCTTTTCATATGCGATATCCTTGAGACTCTTTTCTCTTTCCTTTCGAAGATTTTCTGCCTCCCTTTGAAGTACCCTCTTTTCTACCCCTCTTCTGACAACAATCCTCAATTGATCCGGGGTGAAGGGCTTTGCTATAAAGTCGTAAGCCCCTTTTTTCATCGCCTCTACCGCCGACTCTACAGTAGCATATCCAGTAATTACGATTACAATCAGGGACCGGTCAATGCTATGTATAGCATCCAGTACCTCCATGCCACTGATCCCAGGCATCATCAAATCCAATAAAAGGATGTCAAAAGATTCTCCCTTGTTGGTGATAAGGTCAAGACCCGCCTCTCCGTTTTCAACGCCCTTGACCCGACAACCTTCCTTTGTCAATATTCGGGAGCATCCATCTCTTATAACGGCCTCATCATCTATGACCAGGATATTTGCATCCTTCAACATGTGATGGCTTTCCTCGGGGGGATTTGGGGTCAGACCCGTAGCAATATAACCCAAATGTCGGGTCAGACCCTAAATCCGTGAACCGTGAACTGTGAACCGTGAACCGTGAACCGTGAACCGTGAACCGTGAACCGTGAACCGTGAACCATTAATCTCTTTCACCCTTTTTGTAATAGGACATCAACCCGTCTCACCAATTCAGAAGGTTCCACAGGTTTGTCAATATAGTCATCTGCCTCTATTTCCATACCCATCCTTTGTGTATAAGTTGTAGTAGGTATATGAGAAACGACAGCAGTTAGAAGAATTATTGGTATATTATTGTAGTTAGGGTCAGCCTTGAGCTCAGCACACACAGAATACCCATCTTTATTTGGCATCATCACATCCAGTATAATCAAATCAGGTGACTCTTCCTTAGTCTTCTGCAATCCTTCAATTCCATCATAGGCAGTGATTACCTCATAATTCTTATTTTCCAGCATCATCTTAACCGATTCCACAAGATCAGGATCATCATCAACAACTAAAATTTTAGGCATCTTTTCCATCTTGTTTTACCTCCTTTCCTATTAGTCAAGCGTTCAGCTATCAGCCGTCAGCTTTCAGTAGAAACAAATCCTTCAGCCTTTCGCCATTCACCTTTAGCCTTCTATATGTGGCCTGGGAAAAAGCCCGGCCCTTTTAACAATCTCCGGCACCATCTCTTCCCACTCTATTGCCATAATATGGACACCATGAATCCCTTCTATTTCTCTCAGCCTTTGAATAGTCTCTATACATATATTAATGCCTTCCTCTGCCTTTTTCTCCTTTGGGGCTGCCTTCATCCTCTCTATTAATTCATCAGGAACATCCATACCCGGTACGGATTTTTTCATATAATTTGCCATTCCCACCGATTTGAAGGGAGTAACACCCCCTAAGATATGCACCCTTTCATGTAAACCCCTATCCCTCACCAGTTTCATCCACTTTTCGAATTTCGGGAGATTATAGATACACTGAGTCTGAATAAAATCTACACCGGCGGCTACCTTCTTTGCCAGTCTGGGAACCCTGATCTCAAACGGGTCTGCAAAGGGATTCTCTGCCGCCCCAATAAACATCCTGGGACTTCCTTTCAGTTCCTCTCCCCCCAGGAATTTACCCTCGTCCCGCATCAATTTGACCGTCTGGACAAGTTGTATAGAATCCATATCAAATACGTTTTTTGCAGAGGCATGGTCACCAAATTTCTGGTGGTCTCCTGTCAAACACAGTATGTTATTGATACCAAGAGCTGCTGCACCAAGGATATCGCTCTGGATAGCAATCCTGTTCCTGTCTCTGGTTACCATCTGCATGATTGGATTTAACCCCAACCCCTTCAGGATAACACAGGAAGAGATGCTGGACATCCTGACAACTGATGTCTGGTTATCGGTGACATTCACACCATCCACAAACCCTTTCAACACCTCTCCTTTTTTTCGGCTCCTCGCTAAAATGTATGGGTAACCCGGCTTGAAATATGATAGAGATCCGTCATCAAGAGATGAAGGAGGTTAAGACGGATCACTATGAGAGATACGGAACTATTTCAGTTGGCATTGGG
>Ga0100377_1004734_pt1 | contig 10387 bp, 10 predicted proteins | sample CryGeymeta201501_FD_83664 | JGI IMG/M metagenome (GOLD analysis project Ga0100377, IMG submission 83664) | Groundwater microbial communities from Crystal Geyser aquifers in Utah, USA - Crystal Geyser metaG 2015-01 | ecosystem: Environmental > Aquatic > Deep subsurface > Groundwater | place: USA... | reverse complement strand
TGAACTGTAATAGCGAGTCTGGGGTGGGTTGAGCCCGCAGGGCAGGGGGTTCTGTGAGCGACAGCTCGCAGAAGACCCTGCGTCGCGGGCTCAACCCACCCCAGACGAGTGAACTGTAATAGCTCGCAGAAGACCCTGCGTCGCGACACTCACGGTGATGCACGGCGGTCTAGTGGGGGGAAGGAGAGCCCGCGTCCTTCCGGGTTTGACTGTGACGTGCAGGGGGGCAGGGTGTCAAGGGGTTGAGCGAGGAGAATCGACGGACGCTGCACGCCCTCCCTGAGCTCTTGCCGCGGTGCCCGCTTCTGTGATCATCATGCGGCCCGACCGCCTGACCTCGCCACCCCGGAGCCTCCCATGCCGCTCACCGCCTCAGCCCCCTCGCCGCTCCTCGCCGATCTGTCGCCGCGCTACGCGCGGCTCCTGTCGACGTGCGAGCCGTATCTTGTGACGTCGCGGGAGAACCTCGGGGCGTTGGAGCTGGCGCCGTTCGGGGTGGAGGTGACCGAGGGGCGGGTGTACGAGCCGACGCGGCTTCGGAGCCGTCGGGTGATCGATGGGCTGCATCACCTGGATGGGGTCTGCTTCGGGGACCAGTCTATGCTGATGCCGCGGTGGGTGTTGTTCGACTGCGGGGAGTTTCCGGGGGTGGTGTTCGGGTTCGGGCGGGAGGCGCGGGCGCTGCCAGTGGACCTGCGGCGGGCGTATCGTGTGGAGGGCGTGGAGGACGACGAGGTGTTTGTTCCGCTGTCGATGTGGGTGGCGCTGCGGTGCGCAGAGGAGGGGGCGTGGTTTGGGCACAACCTGTCGTCGGCCAACCTGGTCGCTGAGCAGGAGCCGTTGCCGGGGCTCGGGCTGCTGACCAAGGCGGTGGGGGTGCGGCTCACCCGGGCGACGCGGCAGTACGGGGCGACGCAGTGGGGGTCGTCCAGCCTGAACGTGCACCTGGCGCTGGGGGACATGCGGTTGTTGGGGGCGTGGACGCCGGCGCACACGCACCCGGAGACCTTCGTCTACGCGATCGATGTGGAGGCTGAGCGGCTGGTGGCGCCGCTGCGGTCGGGGTGGAGCCGGCCCGTGGCCGGGGGCGAGCGGTTCGTGGACGCGGGCGACGAAGCGGCGATCCAGGCGCTGCACGGAGAGCTCGAGGATGGAGCCTCTGTGTGGCTGCACCGCGTCGAGCGGCGCGAGGCAGGCGGGCAGCGGCTGTGGCTGCGGGAGGCTGGGGCTGCCGCGCCCTGAGGCGTGACGCCTCCGGCGGGCGCGGGCGCTCGACGCTCACATGATCGCCTGCCCGAGCAGGCTCCCGGTCATCTCGACGGCGATCTCGGCGGTGATGTTGCGGATGTCGAGGATGGGGTTGACCTCGGCGATGTCCATGCTGGTGACGCGGCGGCACTCGCAGAGCAGCTCCATCAGGAGGTGGGCCTCTCGGTAGTTGAGGCCGCCGCGCACCGGCGTCCCGACGCCCGGCGCGATGGATGGGTCGAGCACGTCCACGTCGAAGGACAGGTGGATGCGCTCGTGGTGGCTCAGGTGCTCGATGGCTGCGCGGGTGGCGTGGGCGATCCCGCGCTCGTCGATGTTCTTCATCGTGAAGGCCCGGATGCCGAGGTCGCGCACCAGGTGCCGCTCGGGGCCATCGACGCTGCGGACGCCGATGTAGACGATGTCCGCGGGTCGGAGCACAGCGCCGCCGCCCCAGATCTGCTGCATGGAGGGGTCGCCGTAGCCGAGCAGGTGGGCCAGCGGCATGCCGTGGATGTTGCCGCTGTCGCTCGTCTCGGGGGTGTTGATGTCGGTGTGGGCGTCGACCCAGATGACGCCCGTGCGGCCGCGCTGGGCGAAGCCAGAGATCGAGCCCATGGACAGGGAGTGATCGCCGCCGAGGACGATCGGGAAGTCGTCCGGCGCCAGCGTCGTGCACCAGTCGTAGATCTGTCTGCAGGCCGTGGCGATGGCCTGGCTGTAGGGCAGGGTGCCGTCGGCCGGCACGGCCTCTGGTACGGGGATGTCGATGTTGCCGGAGTCCTCGACCGTGTGGCCGAGCTGCTTGAGGGCGCGCTCGAGGCCCGCCAGGCGCAGGGCGCTGGCGCCCATATCGACACCGCGGCGGCCCGCGCCCATGTCGAGCGGCACGCCGAGCAGACGAACGTTGCGTTTCAAAGGGAGCTCCTCAACGACGCGAGCGTGCGAGCGCGCTCGATGCGACGCAGGGACGAGCCCGAGGCGGGCGCGTCCCGATGGTGGGTGCCGCGGCGCGCGATCGAGCTCGGCGAGCCGGCGGCGGCTGAACGGAGGCTGTGGCCGCGACGCGGCCTCGGCTCACTGTGGCAGGGCGCGGGCTGGCGCTCAAGTCTCCGGGCCAGGCAGGCGCTCGACGGTGAAGACCCAGCGGTCATGGGCCTTGTCGAGGTGATCGACCCGGAGCTTCACCGCGTCGCCGAGGGCGAAGGCTGTGCCATCGCAGCGGGCGCTGACGTTGGAGTCGCCGAGGGCGAGCTCGCCGCTGAGCTGGGTCTTGAGGTAGTCGGCGTAGACCTTGACCTCGATGGGCGGCTCGTCGAGCTCGATGTACAGCCGGCTGGCCTTGACGCCGAGCAGCGTGCCGGCGCGCCAGGGGCGCTCCCCGGCCGGGCGGTCGAGGTCGGCGCCGAGCAGCTGATCGATCACCAGCTTGTTGGCGGCCTTGTCGATGTTGCGCTGGATGGTGCGCGCGCGGTTGCCCGCCGCGACGACCTGGAGGCGGAGCTGCTCGTCACGGGCGGAGTCCCGGGCGTCCTTCGGGTCGCCGAGCGCCTCGAGGAGCTCCTTGTGGGTGAAGATGCCGACGATCTCGCGCATCGGCGCCGACAGGCGGCTGTAGCCCTCCGCGCCGACCCCCCAGTGCGGGCCGCGCTCCACCGAGTACGTCGAGGCCTCGCCGGCGTACATCGCCTGCCGCTCGATCGCCTGGCGGATGCGGTGGTGGGGGCCGTCGGTGGGGAGGCGGTCGATGTAGTCGGCGAGTGACTCGCCCTCGTCGCCGAACAGCGAGCGCGGTCGCCAGCGCCACGCGTCGGCGTCGAGGCCGTGGGTCTCGACGATGGCGTCGATGGTGCGGGCCAGCGCCGTCAGCGCGTCGCGCGTGGGCGAGGGGTGGACGCGGAAGACGGCCTGGACGTGGGGGGCCTCGTGGGACTCTGCGAGGATGCGGGCGCCCTCCATGTTGCACAGCAACGACAGCTGCTCGTTCCACTTCTCGACGTCGTTGCGGACCTCGCCGCGCGCCGTGAAGGTCAGGGGGTGCTCGCCCTGGCCCGCGGCGCCGTCGTTGAGGCCGATCTCGACGGCCACCCGGTTGTAGGCGACGACGTCGCGGGCGCGGGCCTGGGAGATGCGCCGCTCGCCGACCTCGCGCATGAGCTGGAGCGACCGCTCCCACGGGGCCCCGGCGATGGGGCTCTCGGCGGGCGCGTCGAAGTAGCGCTGGACGCCGTTGTAGCTGAGCTTGGCCTGGCTCAGGATGCGCGCGCGGCGGACGTTCGTCTCGAGGATGCGTCCCTGGGCGTCCAGCGCCGTGGAGACGACCAGGGCGCGCCGCACGACGTCGGGGTTGAGCGAGACGATGCCCTCGGACAGGCTGCGGGGCAACATGGGCACGGCGAGGTGGGGGAGATAGTAGCTGGTGCCGCGGCGGAGGGCCTCGGCGAAGAGGGCGGTGTCGGGGCGGACGTAGTAGGACGCGTCCGCCAGGGCGTAATGGACCACCCACGCCGCCTCGCCCTGGCCCGCCTCCACGAAGAGCGCCTGGTCGAGGTCGCGCGAGTCCTCGTTGTCGATCGTCACGAAGGGCAGGGCGGTCAGGTCGACCAGCGCGGGGTCGTCGGTGCCGGGGTGGGCGACGGCCCGCTCGGCCTCGGCCAGCACGGCGTCGGGGAAGAGCGGGTCGATGTCGGCGGCGGCGAAGATGCGGTAGAGCGCCGCGCGCCCCGTCCCGGACGCCGCGCGCACGGCGAGGACCTCGGCGATCTCGTGACCTTCCTCCCGCTCCAGGCGCGCCTCGACCACCGCTCCTGGCGGATGCTCACCGCGCGCCGGCCAGCGGGCGTGGGATCGGTACAGGTCGCGCACCATCAGCCCGCCGTCGTGGGCGAGCAGCTCACCAAGAATCCTGGTTCGTCTGGTCATGTTCCAACGTCCGCTGCAAGGAGAAGCTACTCGGAGAAGGGCTCGGTCCGGGTCTTCGAGGCGTCGAGCTTCAGGGTGCCTCCCGACCAGCGCCAGGACTCGATCTTGAGCTGGCTCGGGCAGCAGGCGCCGTCGTCGTCGGTGGAGTGCAGGCGCTTGACCGTCACCTTGCCGCCGCCGTTGACGACGACGCTGTCCAGCCCGCCGTCGCCCCGGTCGCCGCCTGGGATGGTCGCGATCTGCACGGCTTCGCCGCCCTTCATCGTGTAGATGGACGCGTCGTCGAACTGTCCGGTGCCGCCGCCGTTGAAGTTGGTGATCACCACGGCCTCGTCGCCAGGCTTGCCGTCGATGTCGCCGTACACGACCGACCCCACCGAGAAGGAGACGATGATGTCGTCGTCGACGGTCTTGGAGAACTCGCCGTCCACGGTCCGGAACGTGCCCAGATCGCCGTGCGTGTACTCGCGATTCCTGAAGTCGATCGCGTGGATGTCGCTGCCCTGGGCGGGGCCTTCTCCACGTGGGGAGCTCCCGGCGCCGTCCTCGCGGGTGTTGATGTCGGTCGTGGAGATGTCGTCCTCGCTCGGGCAGCAGCAGCCCGTCAGGGCGTGCGCGGTGACGAGGAGAGACACAGTGAAGAGCGTGATGCGGCTCACGAAGGCTCCAGAGGGGCTGGGAGGCGTGAAGACACGACCTGGGTTTGCGGACCGCCGGCATTGTACGCTGAAGCTGGGACGGGACGCGAGACGCAAGGTTTGATCTGTGGCCTCGATCCACAAGGTCCTACGGCTCAAGCGGTGCCGCGCGCCCATGATGCGAGGCGAGGCCAGGGATGCCGATGGCACCCTCGACAGGGCTACGCGCAGACGAAAAGGTGCCGACGACAGCCTCCACGAGCCACTCGCAGACCAGAAGGTGCCGATGGCAGCCTCGACGGAGCTGTTCGTGGACCAGAAGGTGCCGATGGCAGCCTCCACGAGCTGTTCGCGGACCAGAAGGTGCCGATGACCGCCTCGACGGAGCTACGCGCAGACCAACAGGTGCCGATGGCACCCTCTACAGGGCCACTCGTAGACGAAGAGGTGCCGATGGCAGCCGCGACGGAGCTACGCGCAGCGCCAGGCTGCCGTTCGCTCGACGGTCGCCATCTGGCGCTCGGTGTGCCTCCGGCGGCCGGGGGCGAGCCGCCCCCGGACCCCCACTCATACCACGCGACAGCCCTGCGAGCCTGGGACGGCGCGCTTGTGCCTCGCCCGCCGCCTGCTCTAGTGGTCGACGGCGCAAGAACCGACAGAACGTGTTGGAACTTGCGCCGTCGACCACTAGACTCTCGCGGCAGTGGCTGGGCCAGCCGCGAGGCACGACAGCGCCCGAGGGCACCGAGGAGAGCATGGCGAAGATCACTTCAGGAACGGTACACATCTTCACGTTCAAGGACGGACTGCTGGCGCGCCTGGCGCATGACCTGCGGCTGGCTGCGGACAAGTGGGAGGTGGAGGTGGAGGGGAGCCAGATCACCGCCCGGTTCTGGCCGCGCGACTTCCGCCCCGAGGGCGCGATGAAGAAGGATCGGCTGGAGGCGGGCTCGATCAGCGCCGCGGACCTCGACAAGATCCGGGACAACCTCCGGCAGGAGATCCTGCATGTGGACCGGTGGCCGGAGATCGTCTTTGAAGGCAAGGGCGAGGTGGCGGAGGGCCGCTTCGTGGTCTCGGGCGAGCTGACGATGGCGGGGCGCAAGCGCGCGGTCTCGGTGCCGGTGACGAAGCGGGGCGAGCGGCTTGCGGGCGAGGTCACGTTGAAGCCGTCGGATTGGGGCATCGCGCCGTTCAAGGCGCTGGCCGGGGCGATCAAGCTCAAGGACGAGGTGCGGCTGGCCTTTGACCTCACGGCGCCGTGATGGCCGGCGCGGACGACGATAAGGCGAGCGCGCGGGTGCGGCGTGCGGCCCGATGGGCGAACCTCGCGGGGCTGGCGCTGGTGGCGATCTCTGTCGTCCCGCTGGCGGTGTCGTTCGTCGTGGTGCCAGACGCGCAGGTGCCTCGGGCCTTCGCGGGGGATCGGGCGTTTGGTGCCGGTCTGATCGACGGTCTGGCGGCGATGTCCCGGTCGGACGTGGTGCTGGCGCGCTATCACAGCAGCGCCGCGCCGTGGGTGTACGCGGCGCTGTGGGCGGCCCTGGCGCTGGGCGCGCTGGTGCTGCTGGTCAACGTGCTGAAGTTTGGCGTCGACCGGGACGCGGTGCGACCTCTGGACCGCGGAGAGCGTCCCGGACGGCGCGCAGAGTAGCTCAGGGGGCGCTCGCCGAGGCCAGTCCACGGCGCCTCCTGCCCCTCCTCAAAAACTGGCCACCTCGCATGTCTGCGATACACCTACATGGGCTGCTGGACAGCGGCGAGCGCAGCGCATCGCGGTCACAGGCGGGGCGCAGCGGCAGATCGGGTCCACCCAAGGAGGGGCAGACGATGATGCATGGACAGCTACAGACCGGGGATCTGATCTACGGCGACTACAAGGTGCTCGATCTGGCGGGGGTGGGGGCGACCAGCCACGTCTACCGCTGCGCGCCGCGGTCGGGCCAGCTGCCCGATGAGGTCGCCGTCAAGGTCCTTCACAACCGGTTCGTCTACGACAAGAAGGCCAGGGGGCGCTTCCTGCAGGAGGCGTCGCTGATGCAGGAGCTCAACCACCAGAACATCGTGTCGCTGTTCGAGGTCATCGACGCGCCCGGTCAGGTAGCGTTCGTGATGGAGCACGTCAACGGGCCGACGCTGCACGACTGGCAGGGCTACAACCCCGGTCCGCGCGCCGACCGCGAGCTGTGCGACGTGTTCATCGACATCCTGAACGGGCTCGGCTACGCCCACAAGCGCGGCATCATCCACCGGGATCTGAAGCCGGCGAACATCCTGCTCGACTACACCGGCGAGCGGCCGGTGGCGAAGATCATCGACTTTGGCGTGGCGCGACGATCGGACACACCACCGGCCGCCGACGAGCTCGGGACCATCCGCGGGACGGCGGCGTACATCTCGCCGGACGAGATCCGCTCGCCCTACGAGGTGTGCGAGTCGAGCGACCTGTACTCGCTGGGCGTCATCCTGTACGAGCTGGCCGCCGGGACGCGGCCCTTCCACGGGGGCAGCCCGACCGACCTGCTGAACGCGCACCTGAGCAAGCCGCCGGTGCCGCCGAGCGTGTTCAACCCAAACATCCCGCCGGAGCTGGAGCAGGTGATCCTTCGGACGTTGGCCAAGCATCCGGCGCAGCGCTTCGCGGACGCGCCGAGCCTCCAGGTCGCGCTGGAGCAGGCGTTGAACATCGCCTGGGAGATCCGGACCGAGCAGTGGGCTCGCCCGACGCTGCCGCCCCCGAGCCCCGAGCTGCGAGCGCTGACGCTGCCGACCATGTCGCAGCAGATGATGCAGGCGCTGATCCTGATGCTGATGGTGCTGCTGAACCCGGGCACGACCCGTCGGCACGACGATCCGCACTACCTCGCGCGCCCGCATGTGGAATTGCCCGGCCTTGTCTGATATGGGTGCGGTCCCACGCCGGTGGCGAAGCGACCTGAAGATGCCGCGTTGAGCGCTCGACGCGGCTTCGAGGCGCTGCGCACGGTGATTGCGTCGACCCACCCAAGCGAGCCCTCCGATGGATGATGTCTTCTTCGTACACGACTTCGCGCCGAGCTTTCATATCTTCGGCTACGAGATGCGCTACTACGGCGTGCTGTTCGCGGCGTCGTTCCTGATCGGCTACTTCATGATGCGGCGGATGTTCATCCGCCTGGGCTACAAGGAGGAGGCGGCGCAGACGTTCTACTTCCTCGGCCTCGTGATCACCGTGATCGGCGCGCGCCTCGTGCACGTGTTCTTCTACGACATGGACGCGTTCCAGGCCGACCCGACGATGATCTACAAGATCTGGCAGGGCGGCGTCGCCTCCCACGGGGGCATCGGCGGGCTGATCCTGGCGGGGTGGATCTTCTCGCGGTGGAAGAACATGCCGTACCTGGACCTGCTCGATTGCCTCGCGCAGTCCTTCGCGCTGACGGCGATCCTGGTCCGGCTGGGGAACTTCATGAACGGCGAGATCGTCGGCCGCGTCACGGACGTGCCCTGGGCGATGGTCTTCAAGCACTACGACCACCTGCCTCGCCATCCGAGCCAGCTGTATGAGGCGACCTACGGCCTGGTGATCTTGATCACGCTGATCTGGCTGGACGTGTGGCGCGAGCGCAAGAAGAAGGAGGACCCGTCGATGCGCTGGACGGGCCTGCTCTTCTTCGTCGGCGCGATCATGTACCCGTCGTTCCGCTTCCTGGCCGAGTACCTCAAGGAGTACCAGACGCTGAGCCCCTCCTTCCCGCTGACGATGGGGCAGATCCTGAGCATCCCGTTCATCCTCGTCGGCGTCTTCGGCGTATTCTGGGTCTTCCGGAACCGTCGGGAGGGGCTCGACCCGGTCAAGGTTGCGGCGCCGGCCCGCAAGCGGCCCGGTCAGGCACGGGCGGCGGCGGCGAGCGCGGCGGCGAGCGAGGCCGCCGAGCAGGCCCCGAAGTCGTCCCGCACGGCGCCCGTCAAGGTGACCACCTCCGTCAAGGCTGAGCCCGCCGCCAAGACCGACGCGGCCGCCAAGGCCGACGCGCCCGTCGCCGACGCCCCTGGCCCCGACGCCGGGGACGAGCCCGTCGAGGCTGCGACGCAGGACACGGCGCAACAGGGCGACGAGCCGGCCGAGCCGTCCGCGTCCTCGGACACCTCCTCGCCGAGCAAGCCAACGGCCTCCAGCACGAAGCCCCGGAGCAAGAAGTCACGCAAGGGAGGACGGTGATGAGCGAGACGAGCACCTTCATCGCGCTGCTGCGACCCGGCCGGGACGGGGTCCTCAAGGGCCTCTCCGAAGCTGAAGAAGACCTTTACGGTCAGCACTTTACGTACATTGACAATCTCCACGAGGACCAGGCCTTGATCCTGGCCGGCCCGTGCACCGACGGGGCGTTCAACGTCGTCGTCTTCGAGGCCGAGGATCTGGCGCACGCCGAACGCATGATGGACGCCGATCCGGCGGTGGCCGGTGGGCTGCTGTCGGTGGAGCTCCACCCGTTCCGGCTGGCGTTGCTCGGCGGCTGAGCTCGCCTCCTAAAGCGTGACCAGCCCGCCGATGGGCAGCACGAGGGCGCGGCTGTCCTCGACCCGGGTGCGCGTGCGCCACGCGTCGAAGCGGGCGGGCGGCTCGTTCAGCGGCTCGTCGGTGAGCTTGAAGGTCCCCCAGTGGATCGACACCATGCGCTCGGCCGCGAGGTCGAGGAAGGCCTGCCCCGCCTCGTCCGGGTTCATGTGCTGCGGCCGCATGAACCACTCCGGGTCGTAGGCGCCGATGGGCAGCAGCGCCATCCCGATGGGCCCGATGCGCCGGGCGATCTCGCTGAACCCGTCGAAGTAGCCGCTGTCGCCGGCGAAGTACACCACGTGCCGGTCGAGCCGGAACACGAAGCCCCCCCACAGCGACTTGTTGCGGTCGAAGGCGGTGCGCTGCGACCAGTGCTGGGCCGGCACGCAGGTCACCCGCAGGTCCGGCGCGTCGATGAGCGGGCCGCTCTCGTCCCACCAGTCCAGGCTGGTGACGCGCTCGGCCGGCACCCCCCAGGCGACCAGGTACCGCTCCACGCCGAGCGGCACCACCCAGTGCGGATGGTGCGCCTCCTCCACCGCCACGACCGACGGCTTGTCCAGGTGGTCCCGGTGGTTGTGGCTGATCGCCACGAGGTCGAGCGGGGGCAGGGTCGCGGCGTTGAGCGGCGAGGCGACGTTGCGACGCACGCCCGGCCCGAGGCGGTCGGAGAACACGGGATCGGTGAGGATGCGCAGGCCGCCGAGGCTGATCAGCGCCGTGGCGTGGCCGAGCCAGAGCACGGCGTTGCGGTGGGCGTCGGGCTGGGGGGCGGTGACGGGCACCTCGGCGCGCGCAGGGGACTTGCGCCGCCGACCGGCGATCCGGTCGACGAGGGCCCACTTGAGCGCCTTGCCGAGGCCCGGGTGGACGGTGGGATCGAGGTTGTGGAAGGTGCCGTCATCGCGTCTGGGCATGCGTTGTCCTGTCAGAAGCCGTTGAGAAAGTAGATGCCGATGGATCCGACGTGGATTCTGGTTCCAGGCGGCGTTTGATGTGAGGGAGTGGGCCCAGAGGCCCATGACCGAGCAGAAAACCC
>Ga0100377_1004732_pt1 | contig 10390 bp, 11 predicted proteins | sample CryGeymeta201501_FD_83664 | JGI IMG/M metagenome (GOLD analysis project Ga0100377, IMG submission 83664) | Groundwater microbial communities from Crystal Geyser aquifers in Utah, USA - Crystal Geyser metaG 2015-01 | ecosystem: Environmental > Aquatic > Deep subsurface > Groundwater | place: USA... | reverse complement strand
CGCTCACCGAATAGATCAGCGATGATTTGTGGTTGGGGCCGGCCAGGAACTCATCGGCGGAAATCACCACAAAGCGGGTGAAGTTGCGCGGATTGCTTTCGATTCCCTGGTTGAGCACCGTCATGCCGAACAACGCGGCGGCTTCCCGACCGGCAATGGCGGCTTCCTCCGGGTCCTGGTTGGCCTTCACCCGGCCGACCGCGGTGGCGGTGTCCTGGCAGGCCACCAGGTCCCAGTCCGGATGCTGTTCGAGAAACTCCCGGCACTGCTGAAACACCTGCGGATGCGAATAAATGCGCCGGAGGTCGGCGAGCGGTGTTCCCGGCCGGCCGATCAGGTTGTGTTCGATCCTCAGAGTCACTTCGCCCACGATCCGCACATCGTATTCCAGCAGCAGGTCGTAGTTGTCGTGCACGCTGCCGGTCGAGGAATTTTCCACCGGGATGATGCCCAGCGCGGCTTCGCCCTCCCGCACCGCTTCGAACACGGCCCGAAACGAGGAGCGGTTTTCATGCGGGGTCTCGGCCCCGAAAAAATGCATGCAGGCCTTGTGGCTGAAGGAACCCGGTTCTCCGGGGTAAACCACCTTGCGGGGTCGTTTCCCGGGCGGGGCGGACGTGGCCTTGAGCTTCTTCGCCTTCTCCAGGTAGCTGAAATCCAGTTGTTTCCCCACCACCGGCGCGATCACATAAAGATCGCGCATGAGCTGCTTGAACTGCTCCGGGTACAGGCTCTGGGGTCCATCGGAAAGCGCCTTGTCCGGTTCCGTGTGGACTTCGATGGTGAGGCCGTCGGCGCCGGCGGCGATGGCCGCCCGGGCCATGGGGCTCACCTTTTCGCGGATGCCGGTGGCATGGCTGGGGTCGATAATGATGGGCAGATGGGTGAGGGCATGGATTACCGGCACCGCGGTGAGGTCCAGGGTGTTGCGGGTGTAGCGTTCGAAGGTGCGAATCCCGCGTTCGCACAGGATCACCTGGTCGTTGCCTTCGGACAGAATGTATTCGGCCGACATCAGCCATTCCTCGATGGTCGCGGCGAGGCCCCGTTTGAGCAGCACCGGCTTGCCGATCCGGCCGACGCACTTGAGCAATTCAAAATTCTGCATGTTGCGGGCGCCCACCTGAACCACGTCCACGTACTTCATCATCAGATCGGCCTGACTGGTGGATGTCATTTCCGTAACCACCCCCATGCCGGTTTCCTCGCGCACCTCGGCCAGGATCTTCAGGCCTTCCTCGCCCAAACCCTGGAACGAATAGGGCGAAGTGCGCGGCTTGAACGCTCCGCCCCGGAACAAAACAGCACCGCAACTCTTCACCGCCCGGGCGATTTCCAGGGAGCGGCCGCGGCTTTCCACCGCACAGGGACCGGCGATCACCACCAGGCGGTCGCCGCCGATGGCCACATCGCCGACCCGAATGATCGAGGGCGCCGGGTGCAGTTCCCGGCTGACCAGCTTGTATGGCTTCGAAATCGGCACGGCCTTGGCCACCCCGGGCAGGGTTTCGAAATGGCGCGGGTCCTTGCGGATGGTGCCGACCACCCCCAGAATCGTTTCCTCCACGCCCTTGATTTCCTTGACCAAATGACCTTCCGATCGGAGTTCTTCCTTCAATCGATCGGTTTCCGCCGGACTGATTCCTTGCTTGAGCACCAGGATCACCGTTTTCCCCCTGTTCGGTTCGGCTGCCGCGGGCAGCGCTGAAAACCAATAAAAAACCCCGAGGATCGCGCCTCGGGGTGGCTTTTGCGGCATAAAAAAACCCCGGGCGGATCAGTGATCCACCCGGGGCGACTCCTTGCGTCAATCCCTGATCATCCGGGCGGATCCATGCCGGTAAAGCTAAAAAAGCTGCTAAAAAACAGGAACTCGCGGCGGACCATGACAACCTCTCCCGGAATTCGAATCAAGCCTTGCGGCCGGGTTCTCTCGCAATGTGCCGCTCAGGCTAGTGAACCGCCAGCGTTCTGTCAACCGGAAAGTTGCCGGCGCTTACCGGCAAATGAATGGTCCGACCGAGTCCAGTCAGGATACGGCCTCAATGGGTTCGGTATGTCGATATTGACATTACGGTGGCCTCCTGCTAGTAGTGCGGTCCATGCGGGACAGGTGTGGTGTCAGGGAGTGCTCCGCACACCCTGACCTACCCACGTGATCCATTCGGGGTGCGGTTCGGCGCCGGCCGGAACCAGAGGTCAATTGACTCGGAAGGAGGGGCAAGAGATGCACAAGTTTTTCAAAATCGCTGCCATGGGTCTGGAATTGCTGCTGGTGATCGCCGGTTTGACGGCTGTTGCCGCGGCTCAGGACAAGGTATTGCAGATGGCGACCACCACCAGCACCGACAACACCGGGTTGCTCGATGATCTAGCGCCGAAATTCAAGGCGGCAACCGGGATCGAATTGCGCTGGGTCGCGGTCGGCACCGGTAAGGCCCTGGAACTGGGCAAGAACTGCGATGTCGATGTGCTGCTGGTGCATGCTCCCGGCGCTGAAAAACAATTCGTCGCGGACGGCTACGGAGTCGACCGGACTCAGCTCATGTACAATGATTTCGTGATCATGGGGCCGAGGAACGACCCGGCTGGGGTCAAAGGGAAAAAGGTGGCTGAAGCCCTCAAGGTGTTTGCGGAAAAAAAGGTCCCCTTCATGAGCCGGGGCGACAATTCGGGCACCCACAAGCTGGAGCTTGCGCTGTGGAGGCAGAACGGCATCAGCGGCATCGACCAGGAACCCTGGTATGTTCAGACCGGGCAGGGCATGCTGGCCACCATCAACGTGGCGGCCGAGCGCGGTGGTTATACCTTGACCGATCGCGGCACTTTTATCAAATATGAAGACACCATGAAGGGGGACCCGCCGCTGGTCATTCTGGTCGAGGGTGATGACCAACTGTTCAACCAGTACAGCGCGATGGCGGTGAGTCCGGCCAAGTGCCCAAAGGCGCAATACGATTTGGCCAAACAATTCATCCACTGGATGGCTTCCCCGGCGGCGCAGAAAGCCATTGGAGATTTCAAGCTGCTGGGCAAACCCCTGTTCACCGCGAATGCTCGGTGACTCCGGGTGAGCGGAACCGGTAGAGCATGCAGTACCTCATTGACGGGCTGATAACGGCGATCCAATTGCTGCTGAGCGGCCACCCGGAAACCTACTCCGCGGTTGCCGCGACCTTGACGGTGTCCAGCTATGCGATGCTGGCAAGTTTGAGCATCGGCATCCCGCTGGGATTTTTGTTGGGTTATTATGATTTTCCCGGGAAAAGGGCGATTCGCACCCTGGTGGATACCTGCCTGGCTTTCCCGACGGTGTTGATCGGGCTGCTGGTCTATGCCTTCATTTCCCGGCGGGGTCCCTTGGGGGAATTCGGACTGCTGTTTTCGCTCACCGCCATCGCCATCGGTCAGACCATCCTGGCGCTCCCCGTGGTGATCGCACTCACCGCCACCGCCATGGAAAGCCTCGATCGGCAGTTGCGCCTGACGCTGCTGACCCTCGGCGCGCGCGGCCGGCAGTTGCTCTGGACCAGCATCTGGGAAGCGCGCTACGGGGTATTGGCGGCGACCATGAACGCTTACGGGCGGGTGCTGACGGAAGTGGGCATTTCCATGATGGTGGGGGGGAACATCAAGTGGCACACGCGCACCATCACCACGGCCATCGCCCTCGAAACCGGCAAGGGGGAATTCGCCATGGGCATCGCTCTGGGCCTGGTGCTCATGAGCATCGCTTTCCTGGTGAATCTTGCCCTGGCGGTTTTGAGGAAAAGGGCTTGATCCCGGGACCATGATTTATCGCATCGACAAGTTGATCCATCGCTATGGCGGCCAGACGGTGTTGCGCGTGGAAGACCTCGGCATCGCGCGCGGCAGCCTGATCGGCCTGGTCGGACCCAACGGCAGCGGCAAGAGCACCTTGCTGCGGCTGCTGGCTCTGCTTGAGTCCCCGAGCGAGGGAGTAATCCAGTTCAACCGTGCCGGCGATCAGGAAAGCGCGCGGCAGGCTCGTTTTCAGGTGACGCTGCTGAATCAGGAACCCTATCTGCTGAAACGCAGTGTGCTGGAGAATGTCACCTATGGGTTGCGTGTGCGCGGCGAAACCGCACTGCTCCGGGTCCGGGCCGAGCAAGCCTTGCGTTGGGTGGGCCTGGAACCGGAACGGTTTCTCCAGCGCCGCTGGTATGAACTCTCCGGGGGCGAAGCCCAGCGCGTCGCCCTGGCCGCCCGGCTGGTGCTCCAGCCCCGGGTGCTGCTGCTCGATGAACCGATCGCCAACGTCGACGGCGACAGCGCTCAGCGGATTCAGGAAGCGGTGCTGCGGGCGCGGCGGCAGTGGGGCACCACCCTGGTGATCAGCAGTCATGACTGGTATTGGCTGTTCGAAGTGTGTGACACGGTGCTTCATCTGGTCAAGGGACGGCTGATCGGTTCCGGAGTGGAAAACATCGTGCCCGGCCCCTGGGAGCGGCGCCCCGACGGGTTCTGGTCGAAGCGCCTGGACGACGGCCAGGAAATCGTTCTCCTCGGTGCCCCCCATGAGGGCGCCGTGGCGGTGATCGGCTCCGACCAGGTGGCGGTGGCGCCCGGGGCCGAGGCTGCGGCCGTGGTTCAGCCGGACACGATCCCGCAGGTCCGTCTCACCGGCACCCTTTCGCGTCTCAGCCTCGAACGGGCCACCGGCTTCGTCTTTGCCACCGTGGTCGTCGCCAACCAGATCATGTTCACGGCCAAAGTGAGTCCGGAGCAACTGGGCGGGGCGCCGCTCTATCCGGGTCGGCGGGTGACCGTGAGCTTCCCCTCCGCCGGCAAATGGCTGGCCTGAACCGGGTTGGACCGAGCGGGCGCCCCGGCCCCCTGCCCTGGGGAATAGCCAATGGCCGAAGCGAAGAGCACTGGACCCTGATCATCGTTTTGGCCAGGGTGAAAAGCTCTCGCCACGGAGGCACCGAGAACCCCGAGAAAACCCCTTATTCCAGAGCCATTCAATTCCTTCGTGTCCTTCGTGGAAAGAGAGGGCTTTTGAAATGGGCCAAACGATGATCAGGCCCCACCTGGCCCTTATCATCGTTTCGGCCAATTTGAATAAAGATCAACCAAGGAGTTCACGGAGAACACTGAGAAACCCCTTTCTTTTCGAAGCCTTCGCCGTGACCCTCGTGCTCTCTGTGGTGAGTCATTCCCATAAAGTGGCCGAAGTGATGATCATCGCCCTATCGCCGCTCCATGACGATGGGCGGCTTTCCAAAGCCCTTTGTTGACGGAGACGAACGAGCGGCAAGACGCTGGCGGCGCGATTGGTTTGACCGGGTGTCGGCGGTGCTGCCGCGGCGGCGCCAATCGGCGTCCGCCGTTGTTCAGCGCTCCTGATCGGCGCTGATTTGCCGCCAGGCTGCCTGTTTCGACGCTACCTTGGCGTTGAATTTTTCGGCGTCGATGATGAACCGTTGGTGGGTGCCCTCGGAAATTTTATCGATGCCGTCGTCGCCTTCCAAATGAAAGGTCAGTTTGCGGCCTTCCACCTGGTCCAGGCGCCCCCGAACCGTAATGGTGAGTCCCGCGGGCGTTGCCGCCACATGGGTCAAGTTCACCCCGATCCCCACCGTTTGCTGCCGTGGCCAGTCGATGTGGGGATTGACCGCCTGGATGCAAGCCCACTCGAACAGCCCCACCATGAAACCGGTAGCGAACACCCGCGGCATGAGCTGAAATTCAGGGGATTCCGGATACAGGTACGGAACAGTCTTGTGTTCCGGCACCCGGTAGCGGAATTCAAAGCTGAAACCTGGTTGCAGTGCCGTATTCATGAGGTCCCTCCTTCGTTATCTGAATGTCTGAATGCCGCCGGTAAGCCGCTCTTGCCTCAGACCTTAACCCGAACCTAGAATGGTGAAAAATTAATTGTTTTCATCGAAAACATTAGCTGGGGTAATGAGTATGGAGTGGCAGCAGCTGGTCGGTTTCTATCATCTGGCGAAGCTCGGCAGCTTTACCGGGGCGGCGCGCGCGACCTACCGGACCCAGTCGGCGCTGAGCCAGCAGGTGAAGGCGCTGGAACAGGAATTCCAGTGCCGGCTGGTCGAACGCATCAGCCCCCGGCGCCTGCGGCTGACGGTGGCCGGGGAGCGGTTGCTGGAGTTTGCCGAACTGCTGTTGCGCGAGTTTGAACTGCTGGGAGAAGATGTCGCGCAATTAGGGGGGCGGTCTCGGGGCCGCCTGCGGGTAGCAGCTCCCTTCACCACCCTGTATCATCTTTTTCCCGAAGTGCTTCGAGGCTACCGGACCCAATACCCGGAAGTGGAACTGACCATTCTCGATCGCCCGCGGCAACGAGTGGTCGAACTGGTCAGGGAGGGAGCGGTGGATTTCGGCCTGAGCCTGATCTCGGAAGCGCCCCGCGATCTCGAAGTGACCAACTGGAAAAGGGTGGAAACAATGCTGATGACCCCGCGGCAGCATCCGTTGAACCAGCAGGAGTTCATCGGGCTTGAAGACCTCGCCCGCTATCCCTTGATTCTCCCGCCGAAAACCGCCCATCACTCGTGCCGGCTGCGGCTGGAACAGGGGTTCCGGCGGTTGGGACTGGACTACCGGGTGGTGATGGAATCTTCCAATGTGGAGCTGAGTTCGCTCTATGTGGAGCAGGGACTGGGGATTTCTTTCGCGACCGTGGTGCCCGGCCTGCCCGCCTTGCAGCGGCGCGCGCTTGCGTTTTGCCCCCTCAAGGGCCTGTTCGAGAGCGATCAAATCGCGGTGTTGACGCGGCGGAACAAGCGGTTATCAGAGCACAAGCGGGCTTTCTTGGACCTGCTGCTGGGGATGGATGTGAGGCGCGAGGCATGAGTCGGGGGGGGGAGCATTTCGAATATGGGGAAGAAAGGTAGGGATAACCGCATGGATTGAGCAGACGATCATCGGTTGTCGAGGAAATCAAGTACCCATTCGGATATTGGCGAGCAAAAGGGGCAGTAATGCAAAAGGGACTTGCCCGAAGCGGCCAAGTCCCTGAATATGCTGGAGGCGGCAACCGGATTTGAACCGGTGAATTACGGTTTTGCAGACCGCTCCCTTACCACTTGGGTATGCCGCCAAACGTGTCAAGCTTCTAACGGAAAACGCCCGAGCTGTCAAGGAGTAGTTACCGTTCTGGATATTCGACATAAGGCTGGACCAACCGGCGAACATGGAGGCGGCATCTCCACACGGTAGGTCAGGTTGCGACCCTGGGGAGCTATACTTCGAGCGGTCACAAACCGAGCTTTTCACCGCCAAGGCGCAAACAGCGCAAAGAAACGCAAGAACCTAATCTTTCAATAAAAACCTTTGCCACTCTCGGCGTCCTTTGGGTCTTTGCGGTGAACCAAAATGGGCAATCTGTTCCCGTCCGTAGTATACCTGACGATCTTTGCCCACGGGGCCTCTCCACGGAAGTCAGGGAGCGCCGCGCGAACCCCTCACCCGCGGTTGTGATGCTCCCTCTGGTGGCCATTGGGCCGGCTGCCGCGATCCCGTGCGGCACCCGCATGGCAAGGTCGCTATGTCGAATATCCAGTGCCGTTAAATCCGGCCGATTTCGCTCGGTTCGGGGGCGGCGTTGAGGGAGACGGCCTTGTGGTAGAAGTCGACGAAGTAGTCGGCGGCCGACCAGTAGCCGAGGACCACGGCAACCCAGAGCGACAGGGTGCCGACCCCGTCGAGGAAGCCGTTGATGCCGGGAATGTAGAGCAGGAGGAACAGGATTGCGACGATCTGGGAAATCATCTTGTTCTTGCCCATGCGGCTGGCGTCCAGCACCAGACCGTGGGTGGCGGCGATGGAACGCAGCCCGGTGATGATCATTTCCCGGCCGATCACCAGAAACACCACCCAACCGGAAAGCTTGCCCAGACCCACCAGCATGATCAGGACCCCGGAGGTGAGCAGCTTATCGGCCAGCGGGTCCAGCAGTTTGCCCACCGAGGTGACCTGATTGTGGCGTCGGGCCAGGATGCCGTCCAGGTAGTCGGTGATCGAGGCGAGCCCGAACAGCACGAAGGCGATGTTGTAAGAGCTGCCGGAAACCGGCGTGGTCAGCGTGAACAATATAACCGGGATGGACAGCACCCGGGCATAGGTCAGGAGATTGGGCAGGCTGGTCAGGTTGTTCCAGGAAAACTCGCTCGGATGGATGGCCATTGGCACCTCGAGCACGCCCCCGCGGGTGAGGCGCGCGCCATCGCTCGCCGCCGCAATCAGCGGTAGCCGGCGTAGTAGTTGATCACCCGTTTGAGATAGGTCACGGTTTCTTCGTAGGGCGGAATCCCATTGTGCTTTTCCACCGATTGCGGACCGGCATTATACGCCGCCAGGGCGAATACCAGGTTGTTGTTGAAGCGGCCCATCAGTTCCTTCAAATAGCGCACGCCGCCGTTGATATTTTCCTGAGGATCGAAGGGGTTGGCGACGCCCAGGTACTTGCTGGTGCCGGGCATGATCTGCATCAGGCCCATCGCGCCCTTGGGCGACACCGCGTTGGGATTGAACCCGGATTCCGCTCGGATCACCGCCCGCACCAGGTTGGAATCAATCCCGTGGCGGGCACTCGCCGCCAGGATCAGGCGATCATAGTCGCTGGGTCTTGAATTCGAGGTTTTGTGCACGACCATCAGTGGTTTCAGTTGCACGGCCTGGTATTCGGGCCGGCTGGGGATGTTCGAATAGTGGATCACCCCGTCCGCATCCACGTATTTATAGATCGATCCGCAATCGCCCGGCCGCGCGGGCAGGACCGCGCAAACCAAGGCCAGGGCGAGCGCGGTCAGCCATCTGCTCCAGTTTTTGGCTAGGGTCATGGTCGGGCCTTTCGAAGCTTCGAGGGGTTGCCGCCAATCACGCCGGTTCCACCTTGCGCCAGTCTTGCAGGAATTTTTCCATACCGATATCCGTTAATGGATGGCGTGTCAATTGCCCAATCACCTTGAACGGGATGGTGGCGATATCGGCACCGAGCCTGGCCGCTTCCAGAACGTGCAGAGGATTGCGCACGCTGGCCACGATGATTTCGGTATCGAACAGATAATTGGAGAAAATATCGAGGATCTGTTCGACCACTTCCATGCCATTGTGGGCGATATCGTCGAGGCGGCCCACAAAGGGACTCACGTAAGAGGCCCCGGCCTTGGCGGCCATCAGCGCCTGCAACGGGGAAAAAATCAAGGTGACGTTGGTGCGTATTCCTTCCCCGGCCAATTGTTTCACCGCCTTCAGGCCGTCCGCGGTCATCGGGATCTTCACCACCACATGGTCGTCGATGGCCGCCAGTTCGCGGCCTTCAGCCACCATCCCGGCGGTTTCCAGGCTGACCGCCTCGGCGCTCACCGGGGCCTGGACCAGCTCGCAGATGGCCTTGATGTGACGCTTAAAATCGTCGCGGTTAGCGATCCCTTCCTTGGCGATCAGCGATGGATTGGTGGTGACTCCGTCGAGCACGCCCAACAGGTGAGCTTCCTTGATTTCTTCTAGGTTGGCGGTATCGATGAAAAATTTCATGCGTTCCTCCTGAACGGTTGGAGTGCGGGGTCGGTCACGACGCCCGCCGGGTTTTCAGATATTGGTCGCGGCAGCGGCGGCTGCAAAAAATGAGTTCCTGCCCATCCACCACCGCCTTGACGCCATGCTTTCGAAGTAAATAAGCCCCGCACTGGGGATCACGTTCGAGTTCCGCTTCCTGCTCGGTCGGCGGTTCCCGCTGCGGTCGCTCGCGGGGAGCCTGCACGCCGAGCATGCCGCGGAAGAACCGATAGCCCAGGTAAACGATCAGGGCGTAGAACAAGAGCCGCAGCATCATCCACTCCAGGGCCACACCTGCTGGCCGGTGGCGGGACAAGCCGCCAGCAGTTCGGCAACGGTAAGCTGCAAGATCGGGTGGCGCCAGTCGGGCGCGATTTCCGCCAGCGGCACCAGAACGAATCGGCGTTCCTGGAGCCGCGGGTGGGGGAGCGCGAGTTCCGGGAGCGCCAACTGCCGGTCGTCATAAAACAGCAGATCCAGATCCAGGGTGCGCGGGCCCCAATGCTGCCGGCGCTGGCGCCCGAACTCCCGTTCGATCCGGCGGGTGAGATCCAGGACCTGGAGTGGTTCCAGGTCCGTTTCAAACAGCACCGCACCGTTCACGAACCAGCCTTGATCGAGATAACCCACCGGTTCACTCCGATAAAAGCGCGAAATCCGCGGCCTGGTGAGCCCCGGGGAGGCTGTGAGCCGTTCCAGCGCCTCGCGGCAGATGACGGTCGAATCGCCGAGGTTGCTGCCGAACCCGATGGCGACTCTGGCGATTGTAGCGGTCACGGTCTTGTTTCCAGTGCCCCCTCGATCGGCGCGTCGCGGATCACAGGCTGAGTTTGCTCATGCG
>Ga0100377_1004730_pt1 | contig 10396 bp, 2 predicted proteins | sample CryGeymeta201501_FD_83664 | JGI IMG/M metagenome (GOLD analysis project Ga0100377, IMG submission 83664) | Groundwater microbial communities from Crystal Geyser aquifers in Utah, USA - Crystal Geyser metaG 2015-01 | ecosystem: Environmental > Aquatic > Deep subsurface > Groundwater | place: USA... | reverse complement strand
GCAAGAGGTCGCCTGTGGCGCCAGGGATGGCCGCGCCGTTGCGTCGCCACTGGTAACCCAAGTCCCGCCCCGAAGCGGAGACTCGGAACCATGCGGAAGAGAGCTCGACGCCGGTGAAGTCCTGCGGCTGACGCCGGATGCGGGGCGGAGCCGGGGTCGCGGGTGTGCACCACGAGTCGGGCACGCACAGGCCGACGACAACCATGCAGTGTTGGTCGGTCGGGCAGTCCGCGTCCGCGGCGCAGAGCTCTGGTTCGGGCCTCTCGCAGCTCCGCGTGCGGCCGTGAACACTGCACGCATCTACGCCCTCGCCGCCATCGATTGGAGTCTGCGGTCGAGAGTCGACACGCAGGATGTCGTTGCCCGCGCCTCCGGAGAGCTCGAAGGCCTCCGCGCCGGCCATGAGCACGTCGTCCCCGGAGCCGCCAGAGAGCACGCTGCGCCCTCCCCTGTCGTCCAGGATGTCGCATCCGTCCCCGCCCGATAGCCGGTCGCGGGGGCCGCGACCGTGGCCACGACCGTGACCGGGATCGCGACGGCGCGCTCGGCCATGTTCGGCGGCGTCATCGCCTGCGCCTTCGTCGCCCGCGGCATCCTCGTCGTCCGCGTCATCCTCGTCATCCGCCGCGCCGACGCCGGCGTCCGCGCTGCTGCCACCGGCGCCATCGAGCAGATCGTTGCCGCCTCCGCCTTCGAGCCTGTCTCGGCCGGCGCCACCACGCAGCGTGTCGTCGCCTTCGTCGCCCCAGAGACGATCGGCACCGCGCTCCCCCCAGAGCGTGTCATCGCCCGCGCCGCCATGGAGCTCGTCTGCGCCGCCCCCGCCGAGTAGCTCGTCTGCGCCGTCGCCACCGAAGATGGTGTCCCGTCCGCCGAGTCCCTCGATCTGGTCATCACCGCCGTAGCCGAGGATGCAATCTGCGCCCGGGGTGCCGACGAGGACGTCGTCTCCAGCCGTGCCGACGATCACGTTCGCGCCGTGGGGGCAGTGTTCCCCACCCACCACGAGGTTCGCGCTGGCGGCGCCGACCGCTGGTGCATGGTCGTCGCCTCCGGCGCAACTCCAGGCTGCGAGCGCAAGCACGAGCACGCCCCAACGACCGCGAAGGGTACGGACGCAAGCTCGAGTCGGAATGTGGGAGGAATGGTTCATGATCGGGTGGACGACGCCGGGACAGGCCTCAGCGGTAGCTGACCTCGGTGTGCTCGAGGACGGCTGTGCGAGCCTGGTGGACGGAATCGCGCAGCTGGCGGGGACGCAGAATCTGGCGAACCTGCTCACTCACTTCCGCCAGGGGTCGACGAGGTCGCGCCTCTTCGTCCAGGATGCGGAGCAAGAACGCGCGTCCGTCGACGTAGATGAGCGGCGAAACCTGATGGACCTGCAGCGCCGCGAGCGCCTGGCGGACGCGTCGATCGAGCGCGCCGGAGCTCGCATCTCCGCGGCCCTGGCTCAGGGGCAAGTCCCGGGCGGCGAGGCTGGCGGCCCAGGCACGCCAGTCGGCGTGCTGCTCCGGGTTCCGCAGCTCCGCGACGAGCCGGTCGCGCTCCGAAGCAGTGAGACTGCGTGTGCTGAAGAGCATCTCGTAGTGACGAGTTGTGGCGCCCGAGAAACGCTCGGGATGCGCCTCGTAGTACTCCTGGATCATCTCCTGGGTGACGGGCTCGGGGGGCGCATGCGCATGGAGGTACTGCCGCACCAGGAGCTTCTCCCGGTAGCGCGCGACCTTGCGCTCGAGTGCTTCACGTGCCGCGGGTTCGAGCTCGGCCTCACGCGCTCTGGCGATGGCGCGGCTGGCGACCACGCTCTCGAGAGCGCGACGACGTCCGTCCTCGTCGAGCTGGTGGATGGCGTCCTCGTTCAGCGTTTCGGCGATGGTGCGTTCGAGGTCGTAGCGCGTGACGGGCGCACCGTTCACCTGGGCCAGCACATCGTCATCACCGTCGAGCAAGACGGCGGTGTCGTCTGTGCTTGCAGCCTGGTGATTGCGCAGGACCACGACAGCCACCACCGCCACAACGGCGACGAGGCCCCATATCATCCACTTCTTCTTCTTCTCGAGTGCCATGTGTACGTTCGTTCGAGTCAATGAGCCTGCGCCTGGGGCGCTTCGCCAGCGGGCTCGCGCACGGCGGAGGGTTCGGATGGGGCAGCGGCCGCGCCGGCCGCGGGAGGCGCGGTGTAGCCACCTTCGCGGGTGTGCGTCTCTACGAGCGCGCGCAGTCGCTCGACCTCGGCTTGCTTGGCCTCGGATCGCAGGCGTGTGCGGATCTCTCCCTGGACCGCACTCAGGGGTCGACGGACGGTCTGCGCAGCCTCCAGCAAACTGACGATGTGCCAGCCGAAGGGGGTCTCGAAGGGCTCGGTGTAGGATCCCACCGTCTCCAGACCAAAGGCAGCCTCGCTGAAGCGCGGCGCGATCGAGCCCTCGCGAATGAAGCCGAGGTCGCCGCCGCGATTGCTGGTGACGCGATCCTCGGAGTGGCTGCGCGCGAGCTCGGCGAAGTCATCGCCAGCCTGCAAACGAGAATACGCTTCTTGAATCTTGGTGCGCGCCGCCTCGCGCTCCTGATCGCTCATGCGGCGATTCACTCGAACCAGGATGTGGGCCACGTGGACCTTGCGGTCTTCGTACTCGGCGGCATGTGTATTGTAGAAGTTCTCCACCGCCGTGTCGGTGACCGCCGTGCGCAGGAACTGCTCGAAGTAGCGGCTGATCAGCATCTCCTTCTTGAACTCGTGCAGCTCGGCCTCGATCAGGGGCGCGTCGAGGTCGCCGTGCTCCTCGATGGCGGCGGCGAGCTGCTCTCGACTCGCGTACTCCTCGAGGGCGTGATCGCTCTGCGCTTGGTCTCGCGGCGTGATGTGCTTGAAGCGCAAGTAGGCTGCGAAGTCCTGGTCAGTGACGCTGTGCTCACCCACGGTGACGAGAGGTCCGGCATTGTCCTCGTCATCTCCGCCGCAGCCAACGACAGAAGAGGTCAACAGCAGTACGCACAGCGCACCCGTGACTCGGGGAACGAGATTGGAAAATTCAGATCGCTCAGGGGACATCGTCGTTTCTCTCCGTCGGTTCATCATCCGGCGTTGCTCGAGCAATCGGCGGCGCAGCCGAGCGTGCCATCGCACACCTCGCCAGGCTCCACCACGCCGTCGCCGCAGTTGATCGGGGGTTCCAGGGTGGATGCGCCTGCGCGGACGTCGTTGTCCGTGTCTTGGCCCCAGCAGTCGTAGCGTCCGTCGAGGCGGACACCGCAGGTGAAGCGCTCGCCGGCCGCGATCGAAACGAACACGTCGGCGGGCGGGCTCGACTGGCCGTAGTGTTCGAGCGTCCCATCGACAGCGGTCGACGTGCCCGCGCCCCAGCACTCCGCCGTTCCGTCCGCATGCAGGCCGCAGGTGTGGAACCGACCCGCGGTGAGCGCCGTGAAGGCGACGCCAGCCGGGGCCATCCTTTGTCCGTAGTCGTTGCGTCCCCAGCAGGTCGCCTGACCCGCAGCATCCAATGCGCAGAAGTGGTCGAATCCACCGGCGACTTGGGTGAAGGTACCGGCCGGCACAGTCGTGACCTCACCGTAGCTGTCGTCGCCCCAGCAGGTGAGTGCACCCGTGTTCGTAATGGCGCACGCCGTGTCGTCGCTGGCTGCCAGACCGAGGATGGTCCCGTAGAAGGGTGATGTCGTGATGGGGCCCGTTCCCCAGCAACCGCTGAGGAAATCGCGGCCACCGAAGGATGAAACGAGGCAGGCCGCGTCGGAGCCGACGGCCAGAACATCGCCCTGCGCCTCGGTCGTCGCCTCGAGGCTGGCGTTGCCAACGCACGACGGTGTGCCCTCAGGACCAATGGCACAGAGGCCATCGAGACGTAGGCCAAGGTCGAGCCATCCCGCGTTCGCAGCCTCGATGCTCAGAAGCGGCGCGCCCGGTCCCCAGCAGGTCAGCGCGCCGAAGCGGCTCAGGGTGCAGGCCGTGTCACGCCCCAACGCCAACTTGGGTACGGCGCAGTGCCCACCAACGCAGGTGCCGCTGGCGGACGGCCCACAGGCCGTGCCATCGGGCGCCATGTCGTAGACACAGCCGACCTGGGGATTACACGACACGGCTGTCGCGCAGGGCGCTCGGTCCTCGCACACGCTGAGCGGCGGCGTGGCCGTAACGCAATCCTGATAGCTCGTCTGACAGTCCGTGCTGCAGAGGGGACCGTCGCAGACCTCCCCCGGATCGAGCAGTCCGTCCCCACACACTTCGGGACCGCTGCAGTCGGCGCGGCAGCCATCGCCAGAGGTCGTGTTGCCGTCATCGCAAGCTTCATTGGGGTCGCGCGTACCGTCGCCGCACACACCGGGCGGCGTCGCTTGGCCGTCGGTGTCGAGGCCCCAACAATCCACCCGTCCGCTCGGACGCAATGCGCAGGTGTGGCGATAACCGGCAGCGATTTGGAAATAGGACGCGGCAGGCGGGCGTGCCTGCCCGAAGTGCGGATCCGTGCCGTCGAGAAGCAGGTTCGTGCCGGCGCCCACGCAGCCGGCCTGTCCAGAGGAAGCCGTACCGCAGGCGTGCGCTCCTCCGGCACTAGTCGACATCACACCGTGTAGAGGCGTTGCCTGCCCGTAGGGGTTGTCACCCCAACAGGTGACATCCATCGGGACTGGCGCGCCAGGCGCGCCAGGCAAACGAAGCCCACCCGTCGCCGCGCAGAAGAAGTCATCGTAGCCCGCGTCGATCGCGACGACTCTAGTCATGGGAGGAGTGGAGGAGATGATGTTTGCGCGGTCCTCACCCCAGCACATGAGCGCCCCGTCGGCGGCGCTGACGGCGCAAGCGGTTTCGGCGGCCATCGCCACCTGCACGTAGGATCCGGTCGGCGGCGCCGTGGTCAGGTCGAGCACTCCGTCGCCCCAACAGTGCAGGTCGCCAGAGCCCACGAGGATGCCGCAGGCACCGCGGTCGCTGATGGCGATGTCGGTGAAGGCGAGTGCCGCGAACTCCGGCGTGAGTGTGGGATCCACGATCGAAGCCATGGCACCCCAGCACGCCACGCTGCCGTCGCCGCGCAGCCCGCAGGCCGTGTCGGCCCTCATGTCCAAGTCGACGAAGTTCTCTGGGCCAACGCTGAGGGCAGCTGCATTCTCACCCCAACACTGCACGGCTCCCGAATTGTCGAGCATGCAGGTGTTGTTGCGACCGGCAAACAGCCAACGTCCGTCGGAGACGTCGCTGCAGCTCACCCGCACATCCGTGACATCGGCCAAGCCCATCGTCCCGGTGCCGTTGGTGACCGTACACCGGGCACCCGGAGGCAGTGCAGATACTGTCACCTCATAGGTGTCGAGATAGCCGACTGACTGGGTGAAGTTGAACGCGCCCTCGCCCTCCAGGACAACTTGGTCCAAGGGGAACTGAGGGGGAGGCCCGCCAGGCACTGGAGCCGGTGAGTTCAGTGCCAACGCGAGGGGACCGGTGAGGCCAGTCACAGTGCCTCCGACCAGGTAGCGCTCGACGGCGCAGGTCGCGTCGCAGCCGTCGCCTGTGGCCGTGCCGCCGTCGTCGCATTCCTCCCAGATGGGCCAATCTCGCCGCACGACGCCATCGCCACAGCCCGCAATGCTCAGGATCTGGTCGCCGGTGAGGCCATTGAGTTCCGCCGTGAGCGTCGGATTCCCGAAGGTGAGCGCATCAAAGTCGCCGTTGGTGGTGGGCACAGCCAGCAGCGCATCACTCGATGTGTACGTCGTGCCAAAGCGCTCCTCCGTCACGTCCACGTCGTAGCTGCGGCCACCGGCTTCGACCGTGGCCGTCACCGTGAGCTTCGCTGTGGCCGTCCCGCCTGGCGGCACATAGACGCTGGCTGGGGACACGACCGCCACGAGCCCGGTCACTGAACTCTCGATGTTGAAGTCCGCGATGTCGGTCGGCGACGTCCCTGTGGCGACCTCGAGGCCGTCCTGGACACCGTCCCCGTCCGTGTCGGGCAGGTTCGGATCCGTTCCGGCGGCGATCTCCGCGCCATCGTTCAGCCCGTCGTCGTCGGAATCCGCGAGCGTGGGATTGGTGCCGTGGTCCCGCACCTCGACCGCGTTGGCAAGACCGTCGCCATCGAAGTCACCATCGGCAAGCAAGCCTCGGATCGAGATGGTGTTGGCCACCTGCAGGGGGCCGAAGTACGTGCCGGCCAGTGAAAGCGTGAGGGGCTGCCCATCGACCGCCAGAGCGCTGAACGTCGGCGCCGTGGCGGAGTCCGTCGTCCAGTCGTAGGGGGCGCTGTCGACGCCGTCGAAGGTGACCTGGCCCGCGGTGATGCTGGGACGTGAAGCCCGGATCGTCGTCTGAAGGATGAAGGACTCGCCCTCTATGACATAAGCATCGGCGGCGGGCGTGATCGTGGCCAGCGGGGCGACCACCGTGATGTTCCTGCTCCGAACCGGCTCCCCTGTAGCCACAGACACCAGATTCGAGGCCGCTGTGCTCACCGTGTAACCCGCGCCGAGACCGTAACCAGCGTCCGGCGTGAAGGTGACAGTGCTGCCACTCACGACGCTGGTGCCCGCCTGCACCGCGCTGTACGCCGACACGCTCAACGGCTGCCCAGCCCCAGACTCCTCGACCGGCTCGTCGAAGGTCGCGACGAGCTTGAAGTCGGTGGTGTCGTGCACGACCGGGAACGAAGCCTGGTAGTCCGGCTGGACGTTCAGGAACTCGATGTCGAGCGGGGCCGGCGGGGTGAGTTCAGGCAGCAGCGCATAGGACGCGCCGTCGACGGTAGCGGCTACGCTGGTGAGGGTGAGGGTGGCCACCTCGGCCGTGTCGTCGATGAGGAAGATCGTGGACGTTCCCGACGTGTATTGCGTGAACGCCGAGTCGAACAGACCGTCCCGAACGGCGCTGCCGCTGAGGCTCGCGTCGAAGGCATACTGGATCGGCCGGAAGTCGCCGGAAACTGGCATCTGGGAGGCGGCATTGCCGAAAGCGTCCTCGACCGTCAACTCCACATGCACGACGTCGACCGTCTCGATTCGCCCTGGCACGCCGGTCCGGGTCGCGTCTGCTCGGGGTCTGTCCGCAGCCAACGCCAGGAGTACACGAGTCGGGGGGCCGTTGACCGTGTGGAAGATGACGCTCGTGGTCTCGGTCGCTCCTCCGACGGTGGTGTGGATGGGAACGGGACTCGCGGCGGGATCGAGCACACCGTAGTTTTGCCCAGCGACGGTGTGCACCTGAACGTCGGCGGTCGCCACGCCCGCGACGAAAGTGAGCGCACCCTGCTCCACGCCGCCCACCAAGGTGACATCGACGTTGGGGGAGAAGCCGAAGTGAAAGTCGGCGTTCGGGAGGGTGAGGGTCAGCGCCTGCGCGCCGAAGCCCGTGGCGATGTTGCCGGCCGCGTCGCGCGCCTCGAAGACCACTTGGGTCACATCTCCGGCAGCCACCTTGGCGGGCCACAGGGACACGATCTCGACGGGCGGGCCTGCCTCGATGGTGAAGTCGTGGCTCGCGCTCAGCGCCGGGAAGCTCCGCAGCGTCGCGTCGACACGGTAGGCGCCGTTGCCCCGAGCGCTGTCGAATGCGATGGACGCGACGCCATCGCTGCCCGTGGTCGCCGTGCCTAGCGACTCGCCAGCACCCGTGGGGCTCGCCCCAACGACGAAGTCGACCAGCTCTCCCGCAACCGGCTGTGCGGCAGCGTCGACGACCCGCGCGGCGAGCGTCAGCGGAGCGCCTGCCGCAAGGGTGCTGAGGTTGGTGTCCGCCGCGATGACGTCGAAGGCGACCGAGTTCGGCTGCGACACGACGGGCACCTCGAACACGTCCGAGTCTCCGCTTTGCGCGAGGTGATCCTCGACCCGCAGGAAGAAGCGTAGAGTGTCATAGGGGTAGTCGGCACCCACGGGGAAGGAGTGAGCCAGCGACGTCACGCCTATGCGATGATCCACCTCCACGGTCTCCACGCCGCTGACGTCCAGGAGAGTCAGGACCGTGTCCGCCCGCTTGCCATCATCTGCGGAGGAGGCGTTCAGCTGCACGTACGCCGAGGTCCCTCGGTACACACGTGCCGGCAGACGATTCGCCAAGACTTGCGTGCCATCGGGCGGATCGTCGCGCTCGACGATCACGGTGGCGCTGGTCGTGGTCGACTGCCCCAGGTTGTCGAACACTTCGAACGTGAGCGTGTCCGTGGTGTCCGCGGTCAGGCGCGGCCGGGAATCGGTCAAGACAAGGTAGGGCTCCTGCTCGAAGGTGTTGGGAGCCAAGGACGCGGTGGCATTCGCCGCGCCCAGGGTGGCCCGCGCCGAAGCCAACGCCACGTCATCCTGCACGGCAGCGCTGACCTGGAACGTGCCCTGTTCGAGCATCCTGGCGGGAGGCCAGAAGGTGACGATGGAAGGAGGCGCGTCACCTTGGGTCACGAAGCTGGCGTCCACGCTCGTGGTGTTGCCCGCGAAGTTGGACACGGTGAGGACGAAGGCCAGCGGTGTTCCTTCTGCCAGGGGGAGCTGGTGATAGCGCAGCTCGCCAGGCCCCACGTGGACCGCGACCTCGGCTCCGTCGAGCGTCAGCGTCGCGACGTCCACGCCGCTCTCGGCATCTGCCAACGTGGCGACGATGTCGAATGCCTGGTCGGCGACGGGCTGCCCGGCCTTCGTGGGGCCGTCGACCAAGAGCGGCGTCGATGTCGGCGCGGTCACGTCCGCGTTGCGCTGCAGTTCGAGGCGCGGCGTCTCCGTCGTGTTGCCGTAGCCGTCGGTCGCGCGGGCGTAGTAGTAGTGCGCTCCAGCAGGATCGTTGCGATAGAAGATGTACTCGGGCCCGCGATGGGTCCCGACGAGCGCGCAGTCTCCGCCCACGGGCAGGTCGCAGCGATAGAGCTCCACCAGCTCGACGGGGAAGAGGCTGGCGACGATCTCGGCCCGAAGCACGGTGGGATTCGGCACCCAGGCGTCCGTGGCCGCGAGCGTGACTCCGAGATCGGGGTTGGCGGGCGCCGCGTCGCTTCGCAACGTGACGACGCGTTGAGTCGTGAACACCTCACCCCAGACGGTCTCGACACTGACCTCCAGCGGGTGGTCCCCGTTCGGGAGGTGAGCGGGTAGCGGAACCTGCGTGTCGTAGGGCGCTTCGTCGCGGACGGCGATGGTGCGTCCTCCCAGGACGAAGCGTACGGCGGCGACCCCGCGGGGGTCGACCAGCGCAAGGTCGAGCGGACGGCTCGCGTCCAGTCGGTCGAGCGTCCCTGGCCAAGCGAGGGCGGGACTGCTCGCCGCACCGCGTGGCGACACATCGTGAAGCTGAAGACCTGCGCCCGCATGCCCCGTGAGCACTTGGTCGCCCCTGGCGGCGAGAGCCGTGACGGGGGAGTCCGTGGTGAAGAGCGGGGCCGGCACGGTCGCGAACGCGCCCGCAGCGTCCAAGGGCAACACATCAGCGCCCACCGCAACGAAGAGGGCTCCACCTGCGAGAGCCAGACCATCGACGGGGGCTGCGAGCGTCACGGCTTCGTCCGCACCGTCTTCGAGGTCGAGCCGATGCAGCTCGGCTCCGACGGCGAAGAAGAGATGGTCTCCGTCCGTCGCGAGTCGACGCGCCACGCCGACACCACTCGCGAGCAGCTCCATTCGATCCTTCACCCAGGTGCCAGGAGTGGGGGAAACCAGGTGGACCTCATAGACGTTGCCCGAATCGGTGGCGGTGAAGACCCGGCTGCCAACTGCCGCCACGGACACCAGGTTCGCGCCGGGCTCGGGCTCCACTGTGCTTACCGGTCGCGCTACGCCGACATGATGAATGACCTCGGAGTCCGCCAGATAGAGCTGAGAGCCGGCGACCGCCACGGCGAGCCGGCGGCTCGCTGCAAGTCGAGTGAACGCAGCGCCTTCGAAGATCGTGGGAGTGTATCCATCCGCGCGTCCGGTCCAGACGACCACACGGTCATCATCAGCGTGGAGCGCGTAGAAGGTGCGGCCCGCGCTGGCGACCTCGGTCACGTTCTTGGCGAAGGCTGAGGGGAAGACCTCTTCCTGGCGAGCCACTCCGTCGACTCCGCCGAATCGCACGGCCCCATAGGAACCAGCCGCCGCAGCGAAGAAGCCATCGCCGGCTGAGGCCGCGACGATGGAGCCGCGAGGGAACGGGGAGACGTAGCGACGCGCGACCGAGAGAGGGGGCCGAACGACGCGGTGAACGACACCAGCTGCGCCCCCCGACCAGACCCGCCCATCGGCGACGACGGCCTGACTGACGTCTCCGCCCACCGCAAGTGGGAAGCTGCCGCGTACGCTGGGTGCAAGAGCATCACGCACGTCTATGAACGTGGCCTCTCCGGCCGAGTCGAGGGCCAGGAGGTCGCCCGCCAGGGGAATCAGGCGCTCGCCCGGAACCTCCAGCGCCGTGCGAGCGGAG
>Ga0100377_1004725_pt1 | contig 10405 bp, 10 predicted proteins | sample CryGeymeta201501_FD_83664 | JGI IMG/M metagenome (GOLD analysis project Ga0100377, IMG submission 83664) | Groundwater microbial communities from Crystal Geyser aquifers in Utah, USA - Crystal Geyser metaG 2015-01 | ecosystem: Environmental > Aquatic > Deep subsurface > Groundwater | place: USA... | reverse complement strand
TGGTGCCGTTGTTGGTGTTTGTGGTGCCGTTATTGGTGTTCGTGGTGCCGTTGTTGGTGTTCGTGGTGCCGTTGTTGGTGTTCGTGGTGCCGTTGTTGGTGTTTGTGGTGCTGTTGTTGGTCGGTGACGCGCCGCTGTTGGTGGCGGCGCGGGTGTGCATGACGGACTGATCGGTGCAGGCGCCGGGACCGAGCAGGAGCAGCGGGGCGAGCGTGAGGATGAGGAGGCGCTTCATCGCGTGGTGGCCATGAGCGAGGCCTCCGGGCGCCTGGGGCGTCAGGTCGAGGAGGCGAGGCGTGGGAGCGGGCGGTGCCCGCGGGGATCGTAACAAAGGGGGACGGCGAAGCCAATGCGGAAGCGCGAGGCTTTACACGGTTGGAGGTATGGAGAAGAATGCGGGCCTCCCTGCCGGGCTGTTCGGGTCTGCGCGGGAGTGATGGTCGAGGCGCGGAGAGGCTGGATGAGGCGAGCGGTTGCTCTGACGACAGGGGTGCTGTGTGTGTGGGCGGTCATCGCCGCTGCGGCGCCGGTGTGCGCGCAGGACGAGCCGGAGATCGTGCCGTTGGTGCCGGAGGGCGATGGGCCGTCGCCGCTGGCCCCAGTGGAGTCGGGCCCGTCCGATCCGGGGCGTCGGTCGGGTCACGCGGTCGCGTTCCGGTTTGGCGCGAGCTACAACGTGCTCGACCGTCCGGGGGACGTGCCGGGCGACGACACGATCCTGGCGGGGAGCGCGTTCACGGGGGCGGGCTTCGTGATCGGCGCGACGTACGCGCTGCGGGATCTGATCCCGAATCTGGACTTCGAGATCGGGCTGCTCTATGCGCGGGCGACGGCGACGGGGTTCGAGCGGCGCGGCGAGCAGCAGCGTGAGGTCCTGCTGACGGCGACGACGCTGCGGGTGCCGTGGACGGGGAAGTACCGGCTGGAGGTGCTCGACGGGCTGCGCGTGGTGGGGGGGCTGGGGTTCGATCTGAGCCTGGGCCTGGGCAGCTCGGCGGAGGTGCGTGAGCAGGCCATCCCGGCGCGTGAGCAGCTGGTTCTCGAGACGAAGTCGGTGGGCACGATCGAGCTGTGCGCCGAGGCGGGTGTGGAGATCGACGTGGGGCAGGTGCAGCTGCCGCTGACGGTGCGGGCGGGACTCAACCCGTTCGTGGGTGAGAAGACCACCGACCGGTTCGAGAACTACGTGGACCCGCTCAACCGCGGCCAGTACCGGGTCGAGTTCGACTACGTGGTCTTGTTCCTGCTGGGCGTGGCATACAGCCTGTAGCGTGGGGGCGAGTCTCGCGGCCAGGTGGTGCAGACGGGCGTGGCTCGGGCGTCCGACGCGGTGCGCGCAGTTTAAGGGCTTGTGGAAAAACAAGTGGGGGTCCGGGGGCGTCTCGCCCCCGGCCGCCGGAGGCACGGTGCCTCCGGCGGCCAGGGGGCAGCGCCCCCTGGACCCCTTTTTTTCCGCCTGCCAGATAGACCACTTATTTCTAGACGAGCCATCAGGGCGACGTCCGGCCCGAAGGTTGATCCTCGAATCCCGTGGAGGCGCGCGACGTGAAGACGAACGCAGCGGTTGTGGTGATCTCTTTGCTCCTGGCGTCGATGCTCTCGACGACGGGGTGCAGCTCGTGCGACGACGACCCCTCGCCCACGTCGATGGGCGCCGATGCGGACGCGGGTGCGCCAGACGTCTCTGACTCGGAGCCCGACACGGAGGGTGACGCGGCGGTCGAGGACAGTTCGCTGGACGCCGACGTGCGCGCGGACACTGACGCCGACGTGGCCTCCCGGTGGCTGCCCGTGCCTGCGCTGACGGGCACACCGGTGGACGCGGTGGCGGTGGAGTCGGCGGGCACGCGAGTCGAGGTGCGGCTGTCGCCGTTCGGGCTGCGGCTGGTGGGGCCGGACGGGGAGGCGAGGGCGTCGACCTGGGAGGGGCCGGAGGCGGCGTACCGGGGGCTCGCGCTCGGGGTGGCGTCGGGGTGGACCGCGCAGACGTACTACGAGCCGACGCTGACGATGGGGCGGCCGGGCGGCGAGGATATCACGTGGTACAGCCTGGACCGGGTGGTGTCGGCTGTCGAGCATGACGGGAGCTACGAGGTGCTCGTCGGGGCCGAGGTCGAGGGGGGGGAGATCGGTCCCTGGGCGCGGCTGGTCGTCGCGGCGACGGGGTCAGGGGTGTCTGTGGAGGTGATCCGGCCGGAGGACCCCCGTATCGTCTACACGAGCGTGGTGCTGGAGGCGCGGCCGGGCGAGGGTTACTACGGGCTCGGGGAGCAGTTCGATCGGCTGGACAGCCGCGGGTCGATTCGGGAGATGCAGATCCAGTTTTCGAACACGTCGGAGTCCGCTACCAACGAGGTTCACGTGGGGGTGTCGGCGTATTTTTCGACCGAGGGATATGGCTTGTTCGCGGCGGACCGCTACCCGGCGGCGTTCGATCTCGGGTCGACGCACGAGGCGGGGATGCGGTTGACCTCGCTGTCGCCGGCGCTCCCGCTTCACCTCGTGGCGGTGGACTCGCCGATGGCGTTCGCAGGTTGGTATGCGGCGGTGGCGGGGTATCCGGCGCGGGTGCCGTTCTGGGCGCTGGCGCCGCAGTACTGGCGCAACGTCAACCGGGACACGGCCGAGGTGCTCGACGACGCGGCGCGGGCGCGGGCGATGGAGGTGCCGGCGTCGGTGGTGTGGATCGACCGGCCGTGGTCGTCGTACTACCACAACTGGCGGTTCAACCCGTCGCAGTTCCCGGACGCGGCGGCGATGATGGACGAGCTGAGGCGGCTGGGGTATCGGGTGATGCTGCACCACAGCCCCCAGCTGAACCCACCGGGCGGCTCGGATCTGGGCGAGGACGAGGACGCCTCCGAGGGGCTTTACGCCGAGGCGCTGGCGGAGGGCTGGCTGGTGCGGGTGGAGGGCGGCGGTCCGTTCCAGTTCCCCTGGGGCGGCGGCAACGGGGCGCACCTCGACTTCAGCCACCCCGGCGCGGTGGCGCGGGTGCAGGAGCTGCTTCGTCGGGTGACGGACCTCGGCGTGGTCGGCACGAAGATGGACTGGGACGAGTATCTGCAGCCCAACTTCGGGCACGTGCGCCTGTCGCTGCTGTTCGCCAACGGGGAGTCGAACCTGACCATGCGGAGCTGGTACTCGGCGCTCTACCACAAGACGATCATCGAGGGCTTTGACGCGGCGCTGGGCGAGCCGAGCTTCCATGTGTCGCGCTCGGGCACGCCGGGGGATCAGGTGTGGAACACGTGCATCTGGCCGGGCGATCTCGACCGGGACTTCTCGGAGCACGTGCCTGACGGCGAGGGCATGCTGAACGTGGGGGGGATGCCGGCGGCGATGATGGCGAACCAGTCGTTGGGTCTGAGCGGGTACCCGTGCTTCGCCTCAGACATCGGCGGCTATCGGGGCGGTCTGTCGAGCGAGGAGGTGCTGGCGCGGTGGCTCGCGTTTGGCACCTTCAACGGGGTGATGCAGCTCGGCGGCGGCGGTGGCTCACACATGCCGTGGACGGCCGACACGACCTACTCGCTGGCGGCGCTGGAGATCGCGCGTCGGTACTTCCGGCTTCGGATGGAGCTGCTGCCGTACACCTACACGTGGATGGACGCGGCGCACACGTCTGGCCGTCCGCTGGTGCGCAGCTTGTATACTGAATTTCCAGATGATGCGACGACGAGGCTGCACGAGCGGGACTTCATGTTCGGCCCTGACCTCCTGGTGGCGCCGGTCTATGAGGCAGGTGCGGTCACGCGCAGTGTGTACCTCCCGGCGGGGAGCTGGCTCGATCTGTGGTCCGGCGCGGTGGAGGTCGGACCGGCCGTGGTCGAGCGCGCGGCGCCGCTGGACGTCATCCCGGTGTACGTGCGCGCTGGCGCGATCATCCCCCTGGCAGATCCCACCATCGACACGGTGTTCCCGACCGACGCGGCGGACATCATGAGCTACGACGACGTGCGGACGATGCGGGTCCAGGTGTGGCCGGTGGCCGCGCGTGCGTCGCTGGCGCTGTACAACGGGGTCACCGTGGGCGTGGTGCCGCGGGAGGCGGCGTTCGATGTGGAGGTCGCGCTCGGCGCGCCGCTGGCGGGTCATGATCCGCGGTGGGCGTTCGCGCCCGAGGCCGTGACGGTGATGCTGCAGGCCCAGGGCACGCCGTTCGCGGATGGCGCGTCGGGGGTCGAGGTGGTGCGCGGCGCGGAGACGACGTCGGTGGCGGCCGCTGAGGACTGTGCGACCGGGGAGTGCTGGTGGTGGGACGCGGCGCAGTCCCGGGTGATGGTGCGGCTGACGAGGTCGGGCCGGGTGCAGGTCGTGCCGGCGCTGTAGGCGCGATCCTCCTGCGTTGCCGGGCGCCTTCGCCCCAACGATCCGCGCCCCACGATGCGCCGCTCAGCGCGTGGCCACGAGCAGGCGGGCGACCTCGGCGAAGAGGGAGGGCGGGATGGGATCGCCGAGCCGTACGGCCCACAGCGAGGTCGTCAGGGGGCGATGGACGACCACGGGGCGTCCGAGGCGGCGCGCCTCGGCGAGCAGGGTGGCGGCGAGCGTGTCCTGCCCACGGGCGCAGACGCGGGGGGCCTCGGCGGTGCCCTCGCGCCAGCGGAGGGCGATCAGGCGCGAGGCGCCGTCGCTGAGGGTCAAGGTGGACTCGGCGAGCGTTTCGAGGCCGCCCTGGGCGCCGTCCGTGTGGCGGAGGCGATCTCGTTCACGGCGGACCACGGGGTCACCCTCGGCGTCGCGGCGCTCCTGGTCGAGCTCGTGGCGGGTCATGTGGAGGGCATGGAACCAGCGGGTTCGCTGCCAGGCGTAGTCGGCCAGTCCGAGCAGGAACATCGCCAGGGCTAGGCGCCAGCCGAGCCCGAAGACCAGGTCGCCGACGACCATCACGCCGCCGCCGAGCGTCTCGGGGGTGACCGCGATGACGCGGGGCGCCACCGCGATCAGGTAGTGGAGGGTCAGGCCGAGGATGGTGGCGACGCGGACGGTCTGCAGCAGGAGGTCGGCCGGGTGGGCCGCGCGGGCGATCGCTTGCAGGTTGCGCGCAGGGTCGAGGCGCGAGGGGTCTGGTCGGAGCGGCCGCCCGGTGAACGTCGGCCCGACCTGAAGCATCCCGATCAGCGCCGTCGCCACCCACAGCACGCCCAGCGGGGCGACGAGCGTCATCCCGACGTCGCCGAGTCCCTGCCACAGCAGCGCCCCGGCGGAGGTGGCCGAGGTCGGCGTGGCCGCCATGGCGAACGAGAGCTGAGCCAGGTGGCCGAGGTCGGCGACGAGGACCGGGATCTGGAGCGCGAGCGCCCCCCAGCCCACCAGCAGCACCGAGGCGGTCGCGAGCTGCCGGCTGCGCGGGACGTTCCCGTCGCGTCGTGCTTCGCGGATGCGGCGGGCTGTGGGGGGGAGGGACGCGCTCAAGGTCAAGCTCAGCTCCCGGTGCCAAGGATGAGGTGCGCGGCCTCGATGGAGCTCAGGGTTCCGTCCAGCGCGAGGTCGATGACGAGGTGCAGACCGCCGAGCAGGACGACCGTGGCGATCACGCCCCGAAAGGGCAGGCTGGCGAGCGCGCTAGACAGGGCCGGCGAGGATCGGTCGATGAACGCCACGCCGAGCTGGGCGAGCCAGAGCGCGGTGGCGATCGGCAGGGCGACCGCCCCTGCGACGACGAAGATCTCGGCGAGCCACCCGAGGATCGCGGACAGGGACGGCAGCTCCGAGGGCGAGCCTGGTGGGAGCGCGGCGAAGGTGTGGCCGAGCGCGGCGACGAGCGCCACGTGGCCGCCCACCCCGACGAAGGCTGCCACGGCGAGCGCGTTGCCGAGCTCGCTCGTGGGGCCGTCGGCGATCCCGTCGCCGCCGGACAGCCCGTGCCCCCAGAGCTGATCGACCATGCCGAGCCCCACGGTGATCCCCCAGAACGCCACCGAGGTCACCAGGGCGAGGGTCAGGCCGATCAGCGCCTCGTGCAGGCCGAGGGCGAGCCAGCCGGCGCCGTCGGGAGCGGGGCCCTCGAGGGTCAGGACGAGGCCAGGCGCGATGGAGGCGCAGAGGATCAGCAGGAGGGCCAGGCGGACCGTCACCGGGACGCGCGAGCCTGCCAGGATCGGACTCAGCAGGCAGATCGGGCCGAGCCGCAGCACGACCGCGACGAGTCCCGTGAGCCAGGTGTGCGGAGGTGCGCTCGCCAGGAGCTCGAGCAGGGGTGACATGGTGGTCAGCCTCCCTGCCCGACGACGGGGATGAGCTCGAACAGCGCCGTGGCGAACCGCACGAGCTGGGCAGCGATCCATGGCCCTGCGACCACCATCGCCAGCGCCGCGGCCACCAGCTTGGGCGTGAAGGCCAGGGTCTGCTCCTGGACCTGCGTGGTGGCCTGCAGCACGGCGATGATCGCCGCGGTCACCAGCACCGCGAGCAGCGGAGGCGCCGAGGCCAGCAGCACGAGGTAGAGGCCCTCACGGGCGATGTGCACGAGGGCAGCGTCCACGGCGTCACGCGTAGCCCAGGACGAGGCCTTGGAGCAGGAGGGTCCAGCCGTCGATCATGGCGAACAGAAGGAGCTTGAAGGGAAGGCTGATCGCGGTGGGTGAGAGCGTCTGCATCCCCAGCGACATCAGGATGTTGGCGACCACGAAGTCGATGACGACGAAGGGCACGAACAGCAGAAAGCCGATGACGAACGCCTCTTTGAGCTCGGTCAGCAGGAAGGCGGGTGCCACCACCAGCAGGCTGTCCGGCGCGACGAGGTCGCGATGGGCCTCGGGATAGAGCTCCTGTCCGAGCCCCACGAAGACCTCCCGCTCGTCGGCGCCGGTCTGCTGTCCCAGCCACTTCACCAGCGGGTCGAGCGTGTCGACGACCAGCGGCACCACCGCGTCCCGGTCGGCCGTGGCGGCGGGCAGGCGCGGCGCGGCCACGTCGACCATGTCCGCAGCCACAGGCCCCATCACAAAGGTCGTCAGCAGGATGGAGATGGCGGCGATGACCGCCGCCGACGGGACCTGCTGCAGGCCGAGGGCGCGCTGGAGGAAGGAGAGCACGATGGAGATCTTGGCGTAGGCGGTGACGCAGATGAGCGCGAACGGCGCGAGCCCGACCACGAAGGCGACGCCGATCCACTGGAGCACCGAGGACGCCGTGCCCGGCGCGAGCTCATCCATCGTGGTCCTCGGGGGTGCGGCTGCGCTCGGCTTCGAGCACCTCGGCGAAGGAGGTGGCTTCGGCAGACTCGCCGAGGTCGGTCAAGAGCTGCATTCCGGCTTCGGAGGCCCCGACGACGATGACGCGGTCCACGGCCCGCAGGAGCAGGACCTGGCGGCGGTGCCCCACAGGCAGCGTCGCCAGCAGCTCCAGCCTGGGGCTGGCCTGTCCGGCGCGCCGAGCCCACCGGGGCAGCCCGAACTTGAGCACGACCAGCGCGAGCCCGCAGACCAGCGCGAGGGAGACGACCATCTGGAGGAGGGTGCCGCCGTAGGAGGGCACGGCGCCGTCGTTCGCCAGGGCCGGCCACGGCGCGAGAGCGGCCGAGGTACCTGCGATCACGGCGAGCGCGAGGGCGATGGAGCGGTGGTGCGGCATGGCGAGGCGCATGGGGCTGAGAGGGACGGGCACGAGCCCGCGCTGAGCGTCCAGGGACTCGCGCCATTATGACCGAAGGCGGCCCGGTGTCAGGAAAACCGCGCGGATCGCGAAAGCGGCGGTGTGCCGTGGACCACCGTGCACCGCGGCGAATCGCGTCGATCCGCCGGAATCTTCTTGACGGACGTTCACCCCATATTATCCGTGAGGGGCTGGTGCGCGGAGCACCGCGGTGGTCTGACACACACCGACACGAGGTGGGGCGGATCGCCTTCGGCATGGCGGATCACACGAGGTGACCTGCGTGGCAGGCGTCTTTTCGACAAGGAGTGGACCGTGGGCGCTTTGAAAGGCTCGATTTCCTATACCAAGTACTACGTCGATGGGGAACTGCCCCACGACTTCAAGGTGATGTTTGTGGAGCGCGTTCAGCAGTTCGCGTTCCTGCCGCTGACGGCGGAGGATGAGGACGAGGAGCGGACGGGCTGGTGCTCGGTGGAGCATCCGTTCGATCTCGACCTGGACGAGCACAAGGTGCTGTTCAACGAGTACCTGAACCTGGGCCTGCGCACCGACAAGTGGCGCCTGCCCGGCGCGCTGGTCAAGGCGCACACCACCGAGGCCGAGCGGGCGTACCTCGAGGAGCACAAGAAGCAGAAGATCTCCAAGCGCGAGAAGGAGGACATCAAGGCGGTGGTGGAGCAGAAGCTCAAGCAGCAGCTCCTGCCGACCATGAAGGTGGTCGACGTCTCGTGGAACCTGCACCGCGGCGAGCTTCGGTTCTGGACGCAGTCGGCCAAGGCGTGCGACCAGTTCGAGGAGTTCTTCGAGCAGACCTTCGGCATGCCGCTGGTGCTGGAGGCGGCGTACACGTCCGCGCTCGAGTGCGAGCTGGACGACGCGCAGCTGTCCTGGCTCGAGCAGATCGACGCCACCACCTTCCACGAGACTGTCGCGGTGTGACCTCGCGTCGCAGCGGCTGAATCCATCTTCAGGAGTACACCATGGATCTGGTTGATCTCATTCAAACTCGCCGTTTCGTTGGAAGTGAGTTCCTGCTCTGGCTCTGGCACAAGTGCGAGGTCTTTGACGGGAAGTTCAATATCGGGAGCCGTGAGGGCTGCGAGGTCTGGTTCGACGACCAGATCACCCTCGAGGCGTTCGTGGTCGAGACCGAGCAGAGCCGCCTCCGCGGCGCGGCGCCGACCATGACCCCCGAGGCGCGCGAGGCGCTCCGGCAGGGCAAGCTCCCCACCCAGGCCAAGATGCGCATCGTGCACGACGGCCAGGAGTGGTCGTTCGTGTTCAAGGCGCCCGAGTTCCAGATGTCCGGCATCAAGATCCCGGCGCTGATGAGCCGCGCCGACGACGAGAAGTTCTACGAGCGCCTCTACCTCATCGAGGCCATCGAAGACCTCATGGCCGACCTCTACAGCGAGTTCCTCGGCCTGCGCCTTCGCGGCGTGTGGACCGACGCGGTGGTGCCCATGCTGCGTGGCTGGATCCTCGAGGAGAAGGCCACGGAGGTGGAGGACTATCGCGCGCTGCGCGACGCCAATCCGCCGTTCGTCCGTCGCGATCGTCGCATCGAGCGCGCCGCGGCGGCCCGCGGCACGGTGGTCGAGGTCGCTGAGACGGAGCTCACCATCGAGCCCCTCACCGTCTCCGAGCTGGACGACGTTGACGCCATGGCGGAGCCTGTCTCCCCGTCCGTGCCCGGCACCCTGACCCTGTCCGACGCGCAGCTCGCGAGCGTCGCGGTCGAGGCCGAGGTGGCCGAGGACGCCGAGGGGATCGTTCCGATCGCGGAGCCTCCGGCCGACCTGTCGGTGGACGCTGGTGTGTGAGCCGTCTCGGCGCCTGGCGGCCCGCTCGTTGCGGGCGAGGGAGTTTCGGGGCGGGTGGAACCACCGCCCGCCCTCGCGCTCTCCCTGAGGCGAGGTCTGGATTGGAGCCCCGGAGGCCTGGAATGGCCACGCTTCGCGCGCGTCCGATCGGTGCGCTGCTTTTCACGACCTCCCTTGTGGGCTGCACCATGCCCGCGATGCGAGCCTCGCCTGAGCTCGTCGCGCGTTCGGAGCTTCAGGGCTCGAGCCCGCGAGGACGGGTCGGCCTGTTCAACGAGGCCTTCGAGCTTGGTCCCTACCGGATCCAGAACGTGGATCGCGACTGGGCGACCGAGGCGAGCGTCACCGCCCCGCCTGGCTTCTCCTACTCCACCACCAACTCCCGAGCGCGCACCGGCGGCTTCACGTTCGAGTTTGTGACGAGCGAGGAGATCGTCACAGGGGTGTGCGAGACGTGGTCGGCGATCGAGCGCGAGGCCACGACGTATCGGGTCCGCGCGGCAGAGACCGTGGTCGCCTATCGTCTGGTCTGCAGCTGCAGCTCAGGCGGACGGATCGACCTGGTGAGGGCTGTCGACAGGTTCGGCCTGTCAGGCCGGCTGAGCCAGTATGACCGGGTGTTCACGGTCCATGAGGTCCACGAAACCGAGGGCGACGCCCCAGGCTGGGGCCAGACCCTGGGCTTTGCGTTCGACGCCGTGGAGGGACCGATCGGGGCGGTGCAGGTGCTCTCGCCGTCGCGTGTCTGGCTCAAGGCCGACCTTGCGGCGGCCGACAAGGCGGATCTGAGCTGCCTGGCCGCGGGGCTGATCCTCACCCCGCCGCCTCCGTTGGAGTGAACGGTGGGCCGCCCGCTTAGCTTGGGTTTCGCCATTGAACTTGGGCTCGGATGTCGTGGAGTCGGCATGGTGTGGGTGGGGTGGGTGGCTTTCAGCATGAGCCGATGGATACGGCCCTTGCAGAAAGTCGGTCACGCCATG
>Ga0100377_1004724_pt1 | contig 10408 bp, 2 predicted proteins | sample CryGeymeta201501_FD_83664 | JGI IMG/M metagenome (GOLD analysis project Ga0100377, IMG submission 83664) | Groundwater microbial communities from Crystal Geyser aquifers in Utah, USA - Crystal Geyser metaG 2015-01 | ecosystem: Environmental > Aquatic > Deep subsurface > Groundwater | place: USA... | reverse complement strand
TTCGGGACCTTCCGGAGCTTCAGGGCGAAGCTCATGTTCTCGAAGACCGACATGTGCGGATACAGCGCATAGTTCTGGAAGACCATCGCGATGTCGCGGTCCTTCGGGGCCACGTCGTTGACGAGGCGATCGCCGATGAACAGCTGTCCGCCGCTGATCTCCTCCAGCCCGGCGATCATGCGCAGGGTGGTGGACTTGCCGCAGCCGGAGGGGCCCACCAGGACCAGGAACTCCTGGTCCTTGATCTCGAGGTTGACCTCCTTGACCGCCAGGAAGTCGCCGTATTGCTTGGTTACTTTGTCGAAGAGGACCCGCGCCATGCACTCACCTCACCCAGGGTTGATGTCCGTCGTCTCAAGAGCAAGGCGCGTTCCACTCTCGAGCCCGTCCTGACGGGCTCCGCCGCGCGCGAAGTGTTGTCGCCATCAACGCGTCACCGGGGCGCGTTGCGTTTGGCAACGGTGTGTCACATCCGAAGCACAACGATCGCCATGATCAGGGCCACGATCAGCAGGACCACGCCGCCGATCACCGCGCCGACGATCACCACCATGCGCCCCCGACCCGAGACCAGCGACGGCACCTGATCGACGCGCTCGCGCGGCGGCGGGCTGGCCTGCACGGTGGCGTCGAACGTCCCGGAGTAGTCGGTGGTGGGCAGCGTGCGGACCTCCCAGCCGTCCTGGGAGGTGGTGGGGCGCGGCGGGACGCGGATCGGCTCCTCGACGGTCGCGTCCATGGGCGCAGGCAGCGGCGGCGCGGCGCTGGCGACCCGGCGCGAGGCCGCGCCGAACGAGGGCATCAGCACCGGGCGATCGCTGCGGTCCTCTTTGGGCGGCGGGTTCATCGCCGCCATCATGCTCGTCGACACGACGCGCTCCCCTCCCGAGTCGTCGTCATTGCTCTGGCGCGGGTGGGACTGCATCCGGGCGCTCACCTCCAGCGCGACCCGAACCAGGTGATCGCTGCGCCGGTCCTCCTTGAGCGACCCCGACCGATGCAGCCCCCCCTCCACCTTCTCCGCGCGCGCCACGGGCGCCACCGTCACCTCGCCGTACCCCCCGCTGCTCTCCTCCAACCAGCTGTCCAGACCGCCGAAGCCGATGACCGTCGGGTCGTCGCCGAACGGATCGACCTGCATGCCAGGCGCCATCCCCATCGGCCCCGTCTGGCCGATGTGGAGCGCCTCAACGGCCTCCAGCGTGCCCTCCTCGGTGATGCGGCCGACCGCCTCGTCCGAGCTGACCCGCGGGATGTCGTTCGGGTTGACCCGCTCCAGGACGTCGCGGAAGATGCGGGCGTCGGCCATCCGGAGCTCGGGCTGGCGGGCGAGCGCGGCCTGCAGGACGGGCCCGAGCGGGCACTCCAGCAGACGGGCGGGCACGTCCAGCTCGCCGTGCACGTGGGCGTAGATGCAGTCACCGGGCTTGCGGATCCCCATCACCGGCGTGCCGGTCAACATCTCCACCAGCACCAGGCCGATCTGGTAGACGTCGAGGGCCGGCGAGACGCGCTGCTCCAGGAGGTACTCGGGCGCGAGGTAGCGGGCGGTGCCAAACAGCTGCCCCGTGGCCGACAGTCGCGTCCCCCAGCCGTGCCAGGCGATGCCGAAGTCCAGCACGCGCACGTCCTCCTCGGGACGGCCCGGCGCCACGATGAAGAGGTTGGCCGGCTTCAGGTCGCGGTGCACGATGCCCTTGTCGTGCCCCATGGACAGGGCGTCCAGCGCTCGGCCGATCAAGCGCAGGGCGCGGCGGGCGCTGAGCGCGCCGCGGGAGCGAAGCTCCTCCTCGACGTTGCGGCCGATGAGCTTCTCCATCACGATGAACGGCTGCGCCGTCTCGGTCAGCACGCCCATGTCGTGGATGGTCACCACGTTGGGGTGGATCATCTGAGCTGCCGAGCGGGCCTCGCGCTGAAACCGCTCGACGCTCTTGAGGTCCTCCTCGGGGTGGCGACCGTCGACAAACGGCTTGACCACCTTGAGCGCTACCTCGCGGTGGATCACGAGGTCAAAGGCGTCGTAGACGGTGGCCGTGCCCCCCACGCCGAGCAGCCCACGGATCTCGTACCGGTCGTTCAGACGGGTACCCACCGGGAACTGGAGCTTTGGGGGAGATGCTGGGAGCGCCATGAGACCGCCGGGGATGGGTGCTGCCGCGGATCGGATCTGGGCCGCGCGCCACACCGTCGCCTCGGTTGTAGGCGCCGCGAGGGCGAGGCGTCAAGCGCCGCGAGGCGCCGGAGCGCGGCGGGGCCGATCACCCGAGCGAGGCAAGCATGGACTGGCTCGGCGCGTGGTTCTTGTCCACGCCAAGGGCGCGGCGGAACATGTCCTTGGCACGGCGAGCATCGCCAGTCTCCACGCGGATCATGCCCATCAGGTAGTACATCTCCAGCTTCTCGTCGTTGCTGAGCTCGTTCTGCTTCAGTAGCGCGACCTGGAGGACCTTCAGGGCCTCGTTCCACTGCTGCGTCTCGTACAGGAGGCGCGCCAGGGCCAGGATGTTGTCCAGGCGGCGGCTGTCGAGCTTGAAGCACTCCTGGTGGCCCACGATGGCCGCGTGGATGTTGCCCGAGGCGCTCGAGACCAGGCCCTTGTAGTACCAGAGCCCGCCGAGCCGGTCCTTGGCGCCGGCCTCATCGGCGATCTCGAAGCCGCGATCCACCCACGCGCCCGCCTCGGCGATGGCGCCCACCGAGGCGTAGGCCTCGATCAGCTCGCCGATGATGTCGAGGTTGCTCGGGAACTCGGCGCCGCGATGGTAGGCGCGGTCGAGCACCTCGATGAGATGCTGCGGGCTCGAGCCGTTCTCCTTGATCGTCTGGGCCAGGCGAAGCTCGATGGAGACCTTCTCCTCGACCGTGGGGGCGCGCTCGATGTCGTGCTCGTAGATCTGCATGACGGCGGGCCAGGCACCGGCGGCGGTGTAGAGCTCGACGAGCCTCTCACGCGCGCCGCTCTGGCCGGTGGCGTCGTATTGGTAGGCGTACTGGTAGGCCGTCATGGCGGCGTTGGTGTCGCCGAGCTTGTCGCGGAGCAGATCGCCCTGCTGCATCAAGAGGGTGACCTGCTCGGCCACGTCCGCGGCCTGGCCGAGCAGGCGCTGGATCACCTGGACGGCGTCCGCCCAGTCCTCGGTGCGGAGGTCCAGGGCCAGGAGCTGGCGGGTGGCGTCGACGCTGTCCGGGGCGAGCTCGAGCACGCGGCGCAGGTGCGTCTTGCCGAGCTCGAGGTCGTTGAGCATGTCCTCGGCCAGCGCGAGGCGGGCGATCTGGAGCGAGCCTTCGACCTGGGCGGCGATGTCGTCACGGTGGGTGTCGAGGTCCTCGAAGCGGTAGGCGAGCAGCTCCGACCACAGGCCGGCCTGCTCGAGCAGGCGGTAGAGCATCTCCTTCGCGGTCGGGTCCTCGGCGTTGATGGCGCGGGCGTCGCGCAGGCACTCAATCGCGATCTCGACCTCGCCGAGGTTCTCGGCGGCGATGGTGGCGGCCCACAGCGTGAGCGGGAAGCGCTCGTGGGGGTCCTCGACGAGCAGCGAGCGCTTCTCGACGACGGTCATGAGCTGAGCCCACCGGGCCGTCTCCTGGTAGAGCCCGGAGAGCGCCCCGAGGGCCTCCTCGTGGGTCGGGTCGAGCTCCAGCAGCCCCTCGAAGGCGACGATCGCGGCCTCGAAGTCGCCGACCTCCTCGTGGGCGAGGCGGGCGGTGCGGAGCAGGAGGTCATGGACGCGGTCGGGGTCCTCGGCGCGGGCCAGCTCGATCTGGAAGCGCAGCACCATGAGCTGACCTTCGAGGTTGCCGCTGGAGGCGTGGATCTGCTCCAGGCGACCGAGCACCTCGGCGTTCGGGCCGAAGTCGTCCAGCAGCGCCTCGTAGCAGCGCGCGGCCTTGTCGGGATCCTTGAGGCTGCGCTCGGCCAGCTCGGCGGCGCGGATCAGCAGGGCGCGCTTGTCGTCGAAGTCGGCGGCGACGCGGGCCTTGCGCAGCAGCAGCTCGAACAAAGGCTCGTGCAGGCCCATGGTCGTGAAGAGCTGCTCGAGGGTCTGGAGGGCCTCCTCCTGGTTGGGATCGATGGCGAGCACGAACTCGTAGGTGCCCAGGGCCTCCTCCTGGCGGTCGAGGCGCTCGGCCTGCCAGCGGGCGGCCTTGAGGCCGACCTCGAGCTTGGCGTCGTCGAAGAGGTCCTCCTGCTGCATGGCGACGAGGTAGGCGTCGGCCAGGCGGTTGAGGCGGCTGGTGTCGCTCTCGGCGGCCGCCTCGAGGTGGCCGCGCAGGGTGACGTTCTCGGGCTCGAAGGCGAACCAGCGCAGGCGGTAGTCGAAGGCACGACCGACCTCGCGATGGCCCTCGGCGGTGGCGGCCAGATCGGCGAGCAGCTCGAGCTTGTCGATGAGGTTCTCCGCGGGGTCGTCGGCGACGTCGAGGGCGGCGTAGTGACGCTCGAGCAGCGCGAGGATCTTGTCGACCCGACCGAGGGCGCCGTACTCCTTGCGCAGGGTCGTCGCGGCGGACATCACGAGGGCCTCGGCGCTCTGGTCGCCGTCGACGATGTGCTCGAGCAGCTCACGGGCCGCCGTGCGGTCGGCGTTGTCCTCGGCGAGGTCGGACTCGAGGACCTCGACGGCGAGGGCGGCGGCGCGCTCGACATCGGCGGTGTCGGGATCGGAGGTCACGAGGCGGGCGAGCTTCATGCGGAGCTCGGCGCGGGCGACCGGGTTGGGCAGAACGCGGATGGTCCGCTCGAGCACGCGGGCGAGGCGGGGGGCGTCGGCCTGCGCCTCGAAGATCCGGGTCAGCGCGTCGAGGGACTCGCGGTGGGCGGGCGCGACCGACAGGACCTGCTCGTAGTAGGCGACGGCCTCCTCCCGCTGCTCGGCGGAGCGCTCGGCGACGTCGTAGTGGCGGGCCAGCATCAGCGCCAGCTCAACGAGGAGGTCCTTGTCCTCCAGGCCGCCGCGCAGGCGGGCGCCAATGGCGGCGAGCGCCTCCTCGACCCGACCGAGGGAGGTGGCCAGGCGGAGCATGTTGCCACGGGCGCGGGTGAGGCCGGGGTCCTTCTCAAAGAGGCGGGTGTAGACGGACAGCGCCTGCTCGAGGTCGCCGGCGGCCTCGGCCAGCTCGGCGCTCTTGGTGAGCAGCGCGTCGGTCCAGCGGGGCGAGGCGATCCGGTCGGCCGCGCCACGGAACCAGCCCACCAGCTCGTCCATCGCGCCGAAGTGCGCAAACACGGCCTGCAGGATGTCGAGGAGGAACTGGGGGTCCACCTCGGCGTTCTCGGTCAGGGTGTCCAGCGCGTCGGTGGCGGCCTCGGGGCGACCTTCGAGGAAGGCGGCGGCCGACCGGTTGGCCTGCTCCATGGAGGCGAGCAGGCCCTGGGTGCCGCGCTCGATCACGTCCTTGCGGATGGCGCCGACGATCTGGGGGCCGAGCTCGGCCCAACGGTCCAGCTCGAGGGCGAGCCGGGTGAAGGTGACGAGGGCGTCGGCGACGTGGGGCACGAGCAGGAGGGCGCGGGTGTAGGTGTCCAGGGCCTCTGAGCGCTTGCCATCGAGGAGGTGCCCGGCGGCGCGATCGATGAGGAGCTGGGCCTTGTGCTCCGGCTCGTCCTCCATCAGGTCGAGGCGCAGATCGAGCAGGCTGTTGAGGGCGTCCCGGTCGTCGGTGGCGCGGTAGACCTCGATGAGGCGGTCCACCACCTCGATCCGATGGGGATCGAGCGCGCGGGCCTGCAGGAGGTGCTCCAGCGCCTTGTTGGCCGACTCGAGCCCATGCAGGGCGAGGTGGGCGGCCTTGAGGTGGAGGCCGACGAACTGGCGGCGGTAGATGTCCTCGAGCTTCGACCACTCCTGATGGGCGGTGTAGCTCTTCTCGAGGGCGTCGAGCACGGCGGCATGGTAGGGCTCGTGCCGCAGGACCTGCTCGAAGTAGGTCATCGGGCTCGCTGAGGCGGGTGCGTCCGGGCGCTGGGCCAGGCGGGCGGCCCGCAGGTTCAGGTCGACCCGCTCCTGTTTGTCCTTGCTGTGCTTGAGCACGCGAGGCAGCCACACGAAGAAGTTGGCGACGTCGTCGTGGGCGAGGTGAATGTCGAGGATCGCCCGCAGGATGTCGGCAGGTGAGGCCGGCTCGAGCTCGACGGCGGCCAGGAGCGCGTCGAGGGCGACGCCGTTGTCTTGGAGCTCATCGAGGGCGATGCGGCCGACCCGCCACAGCAGGGCGACCTTCGCCTCGGACTCATCCTCGACCGCGACGGTGCGGTGCAGCACGCCCACGAGGTCGTTCCACCGCTCGAGGCGCTCCAGGATGGCGGCGAGTCCGACCAGCGCGGCGCGGTTGGCCGCGTCGAGGGAGTAGATCCGCTCGAGGGCAGCGATGGCCTGGTCGGGCAGGTTGAGGGCCGTGTCTGCGAGCTCGGCGATGCGGAACCGCAGCGCGATCTCGTCGGCGGGGCCCTCGGCCAGCGAGGCCCGCCGACGCAGGATCGCCACGAGGTCCTTGTGCCAATCGAGCTCGGTGTACAGAGCGTCGAGCGCCACCAGCGAGGGCTCGTGCTCCGGATCGAGCTCCAGGGCCGCCCGGAACCGCTCCACCGCCTCGCCGGGCTCCGTAAGCTCGCGCCAGTACCAGGTGCCGATCCGGGTGAGGATCATGAGGCGAAGGTCATCGGCGAGGTCGCTGCGGGCGGCGAGGAGACCATCGTAGAAGGAGGCGACGCGCTGCCACTGGACGCTGGCGGCGGTCAAGCGGGCCAGCTCCTCGCGCAGGTCCGCCCGATCGAGGTCGCTGGCGACAGCCTCGATCATGTGGCCGAGGGCGGCGGCGAGGTCGCCGAACTGGTGCTCGGCGAGGTCGGCCAGGCGCGCGCGCACGGCGGCGCGCACGGGGGTGGGCTCCATCGCCGGGTCGTGTTCGAGCTGGGAGAGCAGGAGCGCGGACAGCTTCGCGAAGGCGGAGGTCCGGGTGTAGAGCGGGTCGAGGATGGCGGCCACCTCGGGCAGCAGCTCTGGATTCGCCGCGAGCCGCTCCAGCTCGGCGAGCGCGTGGGGGTCGTCGCCTTCGAGGTCGAGCGCGGTGTGGAGGGTCTCGACGGCCTCGCTGGCGTCGCCGATGGACTCCTCCTGGATGCCCGCGATGCGATGGTAGAGCGCGCGGGCGCCGGCCACATCGCCGGCTTCGAGGGCCATGGCGGCGCGGGTCTCGAGCACGCCGGTGAGATCGAGGTGCGCCCCGGTCTCGGTGTACAGGGCCTCGAGCTGCTCGAGGGCGTGCAGGAGGCCCGGCGCGGCGTCGAGGACGGCGCGGTAGGCGGTGATGGCCTCCTCGGCATCGGCGAGCTTCTCGCGCTGGATGGCGCCGATCCGGCTCCACAGCGCCGCGACGAAGGCGGTGTCGGGCTCCTCGGCGGCGTTCTCCTGCTCGATGCTGGCGCGGTACAGCGCCACGACGCGGCCCCACAGCGCGGGCTCGCACTGCGGCGCCAGCCGCTCGAGCTGGGCCTGAACGTCGTCGAGGCGGGGGTGGGCCTGATGGAGGCGGGCGAAGGCGCCGAACGCCTTGACCGCGTCCAGCTCGTGGTTCTCTCGCAGCTCGGCGATCTCGCGCAGCGTGGCGCTCCAGCGATCGTCGTCGGGCTGGATGTCGGTCAGGAGGACCTCGAGGGCATCGGCGAGCGGGGCCCAGGCCTCTCGACGTCGGTAGATGGGCTCGAGGAGCCTGGCGGCGGCGAGCGCCTCATGTCCCGTGGCGAGCAGCCCTTCGAGGGCCTTGATGGTCTCCTCGTGGTCCGCATGCTCGCCCAGGATGGCGCGGTAGAGCTCGATGGCGAGCTCGGGCCTCGCGCGCTTGTCCCGGTGGATCTCGGCGAGGTCGTACTGAAGGCTCCATCGGGCGAGGTCATCGGTGGAGGCGGCGATCCGGGTCTCGAGCAGGACGACGAGGTCGTCCCACCGGCTGAGCTCGCGCAGCAGCCGGTCGTAGTTCTGGAAGGCGACCTCGTTGGCGTCGTCCAGCTCCAGCACGCGGCCGTAGGCCTCGGCGGCGGCCTCGGCGTCCCAGCGCGAGTCCTCCTGGATGGTGGCGATGCGGAAGAGGACCTTGATCTGGTCCTCGGTCTCTTCGAGCACCAGCTCCCGACGCTCCAACAGGCCGACGAGGCCCGGCCAGTCGAGCTGCTGCTGGAAGAGGTCGTCGAGGGCCTTGAACGCCTCGTCGTTGGCCGGGTCGAGCTCAAGGGCCCGCATGAAGCAGGTGATCGCGCGGTCGGCGTTGCCCACCTCGGTGCGGTACAGGCGCGCGGCGCGCAGGCTCAGCTCGAGGGCCTCGGCGGGGTCCTCGACGTGGCCTTCCTCGACGGCGTCGGCGAAGGCGTCGGCGACCGCCTGGGCGGAGTAGGCGTCGCCGAGGTCGCGGCGGAGGCGGTCGAGGGTGTCGGTGGCCATCCGGCGGCCATCGGCGTCGACGCGGTAGAGCCGCGCCCAGAGGGTGAGCGCGGCGCCCGAGTCACCGAGCACGTACTCCTGAATGCACGCCATGTCGCTCAGCAGGGCGCGCTGCTGGCCGGCGTCCACGACGTCGATCAGCGCCTGCGCCTCGCTCAACAGATCCCCCCAGGAGCCAGCGGCCCGGAGCGCGTCCAGCTCGCCGAGCTTGCTGACCCCGAGCTCACCACCAAAGCGCTGGAGCTCGGCCATGATCTCGCCCGCGCTGGCCGGGCGGTCCCCGGCCTGCAGGTTGCCCATGCGCTCGAGGATGGCCATCAGATCGGGGTAGCTCGCCAGATGCTGCTGGAGCGCCTGGGTGTAGAGCTGCGGCACCATGACCTCGTAGAGGTTCTCCTCCTTGCCGGTCAGGAGCCGATAGAGCACGCGACCGAGGGCGAACAGGTCGCTGGCGACGGTGGGCAGGCCCCCGCTGGTCAGCTCGGGCGCGATGTAGTACGGCGAGCCGAGCGTGGCGGCGATCTGGCCCCAGGCGCCGGGCATCATGTCGTCGGCAGGGGCGAGGAAGCCGGTCAGGAAGACGCCCGCGGCGTCGGCCACGAGGATGTTGTCGGGGTTGAGGTTGCCGTGCACGCCGCCCTTGCGGTGGATGTACGAGAGCCCCTTGCAGATGTCGACCGCGAGGGCCTGCCGGGCGGCCAGGCCCATGCCGCCGCTGAGGATGAGGTCCTCCAGGGTCTTGCTGCCCTTCCACTCGGTGACGGCGAACACCTTGTCCCGGTAGGACTCCGGCCGGCTGGCCGGGTCGAGGACGCCAGCGATCTGCGGGTGCCGAAGGTCCCGCAGGGCGAGCGTGCCCGCCACGAAGCTGTGCACGAGCACCTGGTTGCCCTGGAGCTCGGGCTTGATGACCTGCACCGCGACGCGCTCGTCGCTCTCCAGATCGCGGCCCTCGTAGGTGGAGGCGATCTTGCCCGAGCGCATGAACGCCGTGGCGCGCACGCTGCCGTAGATGTCGCACTCGCCGCGCGCGTTGTCGCGGTGAGCCATCAGGGCGTTGGAGACCTTGGAGATGAGGCGGGTGAAGGTGCGGGCTCGGCGCTCGTCGTGCTCGTCGGTGTCGGCCTCGAGCTTGCGCAGCGCGAGCATGTAGTAGGCCTTGACCTCCTGGAGCTGCCGGCCGCTGGCCAGGTCGAGGAAGTCGTCCTGGAGGTTGGCGTCCGACTCCCACTCGCCGAGCAGGTCCTTGAAGGCGCGCACCCTGGGCAACGCTCTGCGTCCCTTGAGCAGAAAGACCGGTGTCTGAGCAGGCTTCATGTGCGCCGCCAGCAGCTCCCCGAGGGACACTGCGGCGCCAGCGCCGCCGAGCTCGGCGCTCAGCCTGGCGAGCTGCTCAGGTTCAAGGGTCTGGCTGGAGAGAGATTCGGACGCCTGTTGCGCAAACTGCTCAAGAGAGGTCATGCGAGTGCTTCCGGGCTTTGGAGGGTTGCTGGGCCGAGGCCCTCGGATACGGATCGCGGCCGGAGGGGCCCAATCGCCGTGTCCCCAGCCTTCTTCATTCTTTGGACGCCGCCGAAAGATACCCCTGTCGCGCCTCAACAATCAAGGGTCTCCTGCGCCCTCGACCACCTCCAGCGCCCGCTCCTCGCCGCCCCCAATCGCGCCCGGATTCCATGGCTCGACACCGTCTCTGACGGACAGAAGCGCGTCCCGCAGGTGACCTGCGCCGGGCCGGTCGACGAGGGCCTCCACGGACATCGGGTTGTGGCTCAGGTCGAGGTGCTGGAGGCGGCCCAGCCGGGGGCTGGCCGCGATCAGCCGGGCGCCGCCGTCCCCGATGGTGTTCCAGAGCGCTGATTGGTTTGACTCCCGTCGGCTGAGCTTCGCCCCGTGCCCACCGAGGTCCCCGTCCTCGTCGCCTGTGCTAACAGCACAGGCTCCTCGGCCGGGAACCCCGGTGAACACGGGGC
>Ga0100377_1004722_pt1 | contig 10410 bp, 7 predicted proteins | sample CryGeymeta201501_FD_83664 | JGI IMG/M metagenome (GOLD analysis project Ga0100377, IMG submission 83664) | Groundwater microbial communities from Crystal Geyser aquifers in Utah, USA - Crystal Geyser metaG 2015-01 | ecosystem: Environmental > Aquatic > Deep subsurface > Groundwater | place: USA... | reverse complement strand
GCGAGCTTGTCGGGGACGATGGCGAGGAGGCGGGTGTAGGGTGCTTCGAGGGCAGTGAGGGCGGGCTCGAAGTGGAGGTAGGCGGCCTGGCCGTCGGTGGGGATGGTGGGCATGGGGGCTCCTTTGTAGGGGAGTTGGGCGACCTGGTGCATTCGTTCGGGCGGTCGTGAGAATACAGGGCTCAAATCGGCGGTGCAACCCTCTTTGCGCTCATCGATGAGGTGAGGGCGTGTGGACGGGGCGTAGCGTCTCCAGCGCTCTTCCGAACATCTCTTGATAGGCCTGGCTGACGCGATCGCGGCGCTGGGCGGTGGTGAGGGCGGTGGCGCGGGTCCAGGCGGTGGCGAGGGCGTCGGGGGAGGTGCGGGCGTCGGGGTCGAGGATGGGGGAGTCGGCGAGGAGGTGGAGGATGGTGGCGGCGGCGAAAAATTCGGCGGAGGTGGGGGTGAGGTCGTCGAGGAAGTTGAGGAGGTGGGCGAGGGTGAGGTGGGCGTGGAGGTCGTCGAGGATGAGCTCGGCCATGTAGCCGGAGAGCTCGCGGGCGGCGCGGTTGACGAGGTCCTCGGAGGCGCCGCCCATGGCGTCGTAGAGGGCGGTGGGGACGGGGAGGCCGGGGCCGTCGAGCTGGTGCTGGAGCTCGTGGCGTTCGGTGGCGACGACGACGAAGTCGGTGAAGGGGGCGAGGTCGGCGGGGCCGGTGGGGGTGAGGGCGTCGTTCTCGGCGCGGAGGGTGGCCAGGAGGGGCTCGTGGCGGGGGGTGGTGACGTGGAGGAGCTGGGTGAAGGTCTGGGGGGTGAGGAGGAGGGTGTCTGGGGCGAGGAGGCGTTCGCCGTCGTCGGCGAGCTGGAGGGTGAGGGTGTGCCAGGCCTCGGTGCGGCGGCGGAGGTGGGTCATGGCGGCCTCGAAGCGGAGGCGGTCGATTTCGGGCCAGGTGCGGGAGACGGCGGCGAGCGTGGCGGCGAGTTGGCGGCCGCAGGCGAGGTCGAGTTCGTGGCGCCAGGGGGGGGCGTCGGGGTCGAGGGGTCGGCAGCGGGGTGGATCGAGGGCGAGGCCGGGGAGGACGTGGGCGGCGTAGCGGTCGATCTCGTCGAGGAGGACGAGGGCGAAGGGCTGGGCGTCGCGGCTGAGTCCGAGGACGGAGGAGCGGAGGTTGAGGTGGTCGAGGCGGCGGAGGTGGATGGCGGCGACGAGGTCGTGGTTGTTGTTCTCGAAGCGGTGGAGTCGCTCGACGCGGTAGGACTTGAGGTAGAGGAAGCGGCGCTCGCCCTCGGGGGTGTGGAGCTCCCAGGCGTCGGCGTCGACGTAGTAGGGGAGGCCGAGGTCGCGGATGCTGTGGTTGATGGCGTCGATGCTGTCGACCCAGCTTCGGGAGGAGACGTCGAGGTCGTGGACGGTGGAGGAGAAGGTGGTGACGGTCTGGTGGAGGTCGGGGCCGATGGTGAGGGCCTCGCGCTCGGCGTCGAGGCTGAGCTCGCGCATGCGGTAGCCGGCGACGGCGCTGGTGTGGTCGCGCTCGAGCTCGGCGTTGCGCTCGACGCGGGCGACGACGTAGCGGGGCAGGGTCTCGCCGAAGAAGTGGTCGGCCTCGGGGTTGGGGGGGCCGAGCTTCCAGGTGATGACGCCCTTGTCGGGGGCGAGGTTGGCGGTCCAGAGGGTCGCTGCTGCGGCGAGGATGAGGAGGGCGAGGGTGGCCTCGGGCCAGGGGCGATGGAGCCAGCGCAGGGCGAGGCGGGTGGTGGGGTGGTGGTGGGCGGGGGCGAGGGGGATGAGGGCGCGGAGGGCGTCGCGGGGGGCGGGGGCGTCGGCGTCGGGGCCGGTGGCCCAGGTGCGGCGGAGCTCGGCGGCGCGGCGGGCGAGGAGCCAGCGGGCGATGGGGTGGGCGGTGCGCAGGGTGGGGGTGCTGGGGAGGGCGTCGAGGGCGGCGGCGCGGTCGAGGCCGTCGGGGAGTTCGGTGAGGGCGCGGTGGAGGAGGTGGTCGCGGGCGAGGGTGGAGGGTTCGGTGGGGAGGTCGTCGTCGCAGAGGTGTTGGGCGATGGCGCGGGCGGCGCGGATGAGGGGGAGGGTGGCCGCCGTGAGCAGGACGAAGGCGCGCAGGGAGAGCAGGATGGCGGCGGCGCCGCCGCCGCGGGCGACGGCCATGTAGGCCAGCGCCGCCACGATGGCGGGCAGGACGAAGGCGCAGAGGTTGGCGAGGGTGTTGGCGCCGCGGCGTCGGTCGGCCCACAGGGGAATGGCGAGGGTGGCGGCCAGGGCGGGGATGAGGGCGAAGGCGGTGGGGAACCCGAGGAGGGCGGCGCCGATGAGGCCGCCGGTGGTGTAGCCGGCCAGGGCGCGCTGGACGATGAAGATGAGCATCGGGTAGCCGCGCTCGGGCAGGAGGTAGAAGGCGGTGGTGGCCACCCAGCCGAGCACGAGGAGGGCGCGGACGGTCGTGCGGGAGGCGTCCGTGGTGGCGACGGCGCCGGCGCTGCCGAGCAGGGCGAGGGCGGCCAGCGTGGGGTAGGGCTGGCGGAGGAGCTCGGAGGTGACGAGGACGAACATGGCGTCCCAGGCCTCGGGGACGAGGGCGGTGGCGGCGACGGCGACGACGGTGATCATCGCGGCGGCGACGCCGACGCCGAGGCGGGTCAGGGAGGGGATGAAGGTCAGGCCGATGAGCAGGAGGCCGGCCAGGGCGGGCGCGAGGGCGCCGAAGGTCTGGAGGGCGGTGTAGTTGGCGATGGCGTCGTGCACGAACTCCATGCGGCCGAACGTGGTGGAGACGGGGGTGAGGAGGGTGAGGAGCAGCGCGAGGCCCACGAGGCGCAGGGCGAGGTCGAGTTCGGCGCGGACGTGGGTATGGTAGTTGGACATGGGCGCTCACGTCATCGCAGGGAGGCCGTGGTTTCGGGGCGGATGGCGTCGTGGCGGGGCAGGGTTGTATATTGGGCCAAAATGGTCCACGATGACCGCCCTTTGCACCGCCCCCTCCAGAGGGATGGTGAGGCAACAGTCGAGGTCAAGTCCATCCATCCAACCCAGAAGCTGAAGGGGTCCCATCATGGCAGAGATCAGGGTTCGCGAGCTCAACGGACATCAGGCGCAGACGATCACGGACGGGGCGGCCCAGCTTGGCTTCTTGCAGCGGCACGGGCTGACGTACGAGCGCTGGCCGATCGAGAAGCTGGACGTGGCCGCGGCGAAGGCGAGCGGGGATGTGCAGGGGTACATCCTGTCGACGTTCGCTGACGAGGTGTCCCGGCTCAAGGCCGAGCGGGGGTACGTCGAGGCGGACGTGATCGCCTTGACGCCGGAGACGCCGAACCTCGAGGCCATTCTGGCGAAGTTCGACAAGGAGCACCAGCACAGCGGGGACGAGGTGCGGTTCGTGGTGAGCGGTCGGGGGATCTTCACCATCCACAGCGCGCAGGACGACGCGGTCTTCGACGTCGAGGTGCACCCGGGCGACCTGCTGATCGTGCCGGACGGGACGTGGCACTGGTTCGACCTGTGCGAGGACCAGCAGATCCAGTGCATCCGGGTGTTCACGGACACGGCGGGGTGGGTGGCGCACTATCGGGCGGCGTGAGCGGGCGCTGAGGCGGGGTCTACAGATCGAGCAAGGACATCTGTTGGGCCGATGCGCCGTAGTCGCGTCGGCCCTCAATCGTGGCGCGGACCATCTCGCCGACGATGTTGGCCAGGGCCTCATCGTCGTCGCGGAAGTCGAGGCCGGTGGTGTCGATGGTGAGCAGGGGGGTGTGGTCGTAGGAGGCGAAGAAGTCGGTGTAGAGCTCGAGGAGGGTGCGGAGGTAGCCGGCGTCGAAGTCGCGCTCGTAGTCGCGCCCGCGCTCGGAGATGCGGCCGATGAGGGTGTTGACGGGGGCGTGGAGGTAGATGACGAGGTCGGGGCGGGGGACGTCGCGAGACAGGATGCCGTAGACCTTGTCGAAGAGGGCGAGCTCGTGGTCGGAGAGGGTCATGCCGGCGAAGAGGCGGCATTTGCCGAAGAGGTAGTCGCTGATGGAGAAGCGGCTGAACAGGTCTTCCTGGGCGAAGCTCTCCTGCTGGCGGTAGCGGCTGAGGAGGAAGAACATCTCGGTCTGGAAGGCGTAGCGGTGCCGGTCTCGGTAGAAGTCGGCGAGGAAGGGGTTCTCCTCGAAGATCTCGAGGATGGTGCGGGCCTCGAGGAGCTGGCCGAGTCGGGTGACGAGGGTGGTCTTGCCGACCCCGATGGGGCCTTCGACGACGATGTAGCGCGGCAGCTGGTCGAAGGGTGCGCGGTCGAGGAGCTCCACAGAAACCTCCTGGCACGGGGCCTGGGCATCGGCGGGGAGTGCGTCGGCGCGGGCCAGCGCGGGATGAGCCGCCGATCGTTCGCGGGCGCGCCGTGGGGGTTGGATCGAGCGTGGGAGGCGGAGGGGGCAGGGTGGGCCGGGCTCGCCTGACACGGTCCGAGCTCTCGGAGCGCCTCTGGGGGAGGTTGCCACAAGGTGGGGGCGAGGCAAGAAAGCGGGTTCGTTCGGGGCGGTGGGGCGGCGGGTCAGCGCAGGGCGCGCCAGGTGGAGATGGACCATCGGATGAGCACGTAGACGTTCCAGAGCATGACGAGGGCGAGGCCGATGAAGATGGCCAGGTAGGTCCAGTTGCCGGCGGGGGCGCGTCCGTCCTGGATGAGGTAGGCGTTCTGGCAGACGGGCTCGCGGTCGAGGAGCTCCTGGAGGATGGTGTCGGTGGGGTAGGCCTTGTGCTTCTCCTTGTACTGCTCGCGGAGGACCTGGCGGAGATCGTCGAGGCGTTTTTGCTTCTTGGCCTCGGTGAGGCTGGAGCAGAACAGGTCGCCGAACTCGGCCTCGTAGAAGTTCTTGAGGGCGGTGTAGCGCTGGTCGGTGCGGTCGAGGGAGATGGCGCGGCCCTGTCCGCTGTAGAACTGAACGTCGACCTTGGAGGGGTCTTTGTTCTTCTTCTCCATCTCGCACTCGAGGGTGGTCATCTCCTGGTCCATCGGGGCTTCGACGTAGACGTGTCCGCCGATGAGCTTGAAGAAGCGCAGGGGCGGGTTGCAGGCGACGGAGCGTCGAGACGGGATGCCGCTGATGGAGACGTAGCGGTTGTGGGGGATGGTGGGGACCCAGGTGGGGTCGGTGGCGGCGTGGGAGGCGAAGTCGGTGACGTCGCCGAGCTCGATGGGGGTGTCGGAGCTGAGGTAGTACTCGAGCTCGGTCTGGAACCGCGACATGACGAAGCCGGCGAAGACCATGACGGCGATCATCAGGAAGGGGCGGACCCAGTTGATGCGGGGTCGCATCCGTGCGAGCTGGGGGTCGACGGCGTCGGGTCGGTTGAGCTGCTCGGAGAGCCAGGGCAGGTCATCGAGCTCGTCGCGTTCGGGCGAGGGCTCGTGGGCCGCGGGGTTGGGCTCTGCCCTGGGGCGTGGGGTGGCCTTGCGAGGGGGGCCATTCTTCTTTGCCATGCGCGGCCTTGGGGTCTCTCGGGTCGATGTCGGAGCGGGGGAGCCGGGCCGGTCTGGGGGACCGTCGGCGCAGGTATACAACAGATGCGCGGCGTCGTCGAAGTCAACAGACGTTCAGCGCGCGGATGTCTGACAGCGGCGCAGGGGCCGGGTCAGTCGCGAGATCGTGCCCGCTCGCGGGCGGGCAGGATCTCGAGGCAGGTGGTCCACCAGCCGGTGAGGATGGTCTCGACGAACTCCTCGGGCAGGCCCTCCTCGCGCATCTCGGCGGCGAGGCGTGGGTGGTCGTAGGCGACGGGGCGGAACTCGACCTGGATGGGTCGCTGGCGGTGAGCAGGGCGTACCAGACGTCTGTGCGTCCGTCGTTGGCCGGTCGTCCGATGGCGCCGACGTTGACGAGGCCGCGTCCGGGGGCGTCGGCGAGTCGGCGTTGCCAGTGGATGCCGGTGTGGGTGACGGCGATCAGGTCGGCGTCGAAGTCGCGCAGGAGGCGCCGGATGAACGGCTCGGGGGTGGTGGACTCCCAGAGGAACTCGTTGACGCGGCGCGGGGAGCCGTGGGCGAACAGGAGGCGCTGGCCGGCAAACTCCAGGCGGAAGCCTGCGGGGAGGTCGCGGAGCCAGTCTTTGTGGGGGTCCGAGGTGTGGGCGAGGGTGTAGTTGTAGCTGATCTGGGCGAAGTGGTTGTCGCGTGGGTCGGTGTAGCCGCACTGGCAGTCGTCGAGTCGGTTGCCGATGCTGTCGTCGTAGTTGCCCTGCATCGTCAGGACGTCCTGTTCGATGAGGATGGGCACCGACCGGTCCGGGTGGGGTCCGAAGCCGCCGACGTCGCCGAGGCAGTAGATGCGCTGGGCGCCCTGCTGGCGGGCATCGGCGAGCACGGCCTGGAGGGAGAGGTGGTTGTTGTAGACGCCGCCGAAGACGGCGATGCGTTCGAGGTCGGACATGGGCGAGCCCCGGTTTCAGGTGCGGCAGGAGAAGCCTTCGACGTGGCAGGTCGTGCAGGCGGGGTGGTCGAGCTTGATGGGGATGAGGGCATCGGCGAGTTGGTCGCCCATGCGGGCGGCGGGCACCTCGATGAGGATGGGGCAGGGGTAGACGCCTTTGGCGGTGACCATGCGGCAGGAGCCGCACTGGAGCGCGTGCTCCTCGCCCTCGAACAGGTCGCCCTCGACCAGCAGGTCGTGCTCGCCGTACCCGCCCCCGCGCCGCTCCTCGCGGCCGATCTTGAAGGGGGGGATGAACTTGAGGCGCGGGCGGTCGAAGCCGCGCTCGGCCAGGATGGCCTTGAAGCGGGCGAAGCCCTCGGCGTCACCGGACTCGGCGAGCACGGTGGTGACGGTCCAGACGGGGTTGATGCCGTGCTTGAGGAGCTGCTCGCCGCCGGCCAGGATCTTGTCGAAGGTGCCCTTGCCGCGGATGGGGTCGTTCTCCTTCGGGCTGGTGCCGTCGAGGCTGACGCGCAGGTCGAGGGTGTAGGGGCCCGCGGCGAACAGGGCGCCGAGGCGCGCGGCGACGGCGTCGTCGATGAGGATGCCGTTGGTGAGGATGTTGAGCGGCCCCTGGGCGAGGGTCTCCTCGATGAACGTGAAGATGTCGGGGTGCAGGAACGGCTCGCCGCCGGTGAAGTAATACTCCTTGACCCCGAGGTCGCGCGCGTCGGCCAGGAGGGCGCGGACGTGGGCCAGCTCCATGAAGGGGTGGGAGAGGTTTTTGGGGCCGCAGGTGATGAAGCAGTGGGTGCAGGCGATGTTGCAGACCGTGCCGGTCACCTGGAGCCAGAGGGTGTCGAGCCCGACGAAGGGGAGCGTGGGCGGGGCCTGTTGGCCGGGGGCGGGCCGCGCGGCCAGCTCGAGGAGGTCGAGGGAGCGGGTCATGGGGCATCAAGCTCAGGTTGCAGCGATCCGACCAGGTCCGAGGCCGGCGGACCCCAATCGCCGAGGTTGGCAGGGAGGGTGAGCGGGATGGGGGGCGGGGTGCCGTCGCCGTAGAGGACGCGGTAGGCGTAGTAGCTGCCGAGGACCTTCTTCACGTAGGCGCGGGTGAGCGGGTAGGTCATCTGCTCAACGAGGGCGTCGGTCTCCAGGGCGTGGAACTGCTTCCACCAGCGCGAGGAGATGCCGTGGCCTGCGTTGTAGCCGGCGATCATCAGGGGGAGGTTGCCGTGGTAGACCTGTCCGAGCAGGCGCAGCAGCGTCATGCCCATGCGCACGTTGGTGTTGGTGCCTCGGAGCTGGCCGCGGCCGGGTCCGGGCCGGTGGTACCAGACGTTGCTGACGTGCCGGGCGGTGTCGGGGATGACCTGCATCAGGCCGATGGCGCCGACGGGGCTGGTGGCATCGTTGCGGAAGGAGGACTCGTGCCGGATGATGGCCAGCGCGATGAGCGGATCGAGGTCGATGTCGTGGCCCACGCCCACGGCGGCGTCGAGGATGTTGGGCGGGGCGGGGTAGGCCAGTCCCCACAGGCGCGCGTTGCCCTCGTAGGGGGCGGTGCGGAAGGCGCCGTAGCGGGTGGCGATGTGGGTGCTGGCGGGGATGTTGCCATCCATCAGGTGGAAGGAGGCGACGAGCTCGACGACGCCGCGCGGGGCGCCGTTGAACTGGAGCTGGTCCCACAGGGCCTGCTTGGCCTCGGCGCGGCGTCCGGTGCGCCAGAGCTCGAGCCCGTGGCGCGCCCTCGGATGGGCAGCGACCTGGCCGAAGGCGGTGAACTCCTTGAGCCGGGCGGTGCTGAGCGGCTCATCGAAGGCGGGCTGGAAGGGCACGGCCGAGCGGGGGTCGTGGTGGAGGGCGGCGATCTGGTGGTAGGCCATGGCGGCGTAGTAGGTCAGCGGGAAGCGCTCGATGACGAAGCGGAACAGGTCGACGGCGTCGTTGTCGTGGCCGGTGCGCGCCAGCATGCGCGCCCTCCAGTAGTGCGCCTTGACCTCGAGCGACAGGCCGCTGCGATCGGTCTCCTGGCCGCGGAACCGGGCGAGCCAGGCCAGCGCGGTGAGGGCCTTGGCGTCCTGCCCATCGAGGAAGGCGGCCCAGGCGCCTTGCCAGACCGCGGCCCCGACGAGCGGGCTGTCCGGGTAGAGCGCGACGAGCGAGGCGGTCAGGTCGATGGAGGTCTGGTAGCGGCCGAGGTAGACCGACAGGCGCGCGGCCTGCAGGAGGGCGTCGTCGGCCCAGTCGTCTCGGGGGTAGCGCTCGGCGAGCCCGGTGTAGAGGGCGATGGCGTCATCGTCGCGGTTGAGCCGCCGCAGGACGCGCCCCTCGGTGAACAGGATGCGGGCCAGGACGACGGGGTCGCGGGTGAGCTTGTGGGCGAGCTGGAGCTGGACGAGGGCGTCTTCGCGCCGCCGTTCGTTCTCCAGGCGGTCCGCCTTGAGCCACAGCTCGATGGCCTTGAGGGTGCGTCCGTCGCGCGTCAGGGCGCGGCGGTTGGCCTTGATGTAGGCGTCCGCGGCGCGCTTGCCCTTGCGGCTGCTGAGGGTGAGGAGGTGATCGAGGCGCTCCGCGCGGCTGAGCCGGGCGCGCGGTGTGGCGCGCTCGATGGCGGCGAGCCGCGCCTCGAGGCGCTCGCCGAACGCCGAGCCCTGGTTGTCGCGCCGGAGCCGGAACAGGACGGCGGCGGCGTCGTCCTTTCGCCCGGCGGCCTGCAGCAGATCGGCCCGGGCGAGCAGGACGCGCTGACGGCCGCTCTCTGTGCGCGTCTCGGCAGCGAGCTCGTCGAGCATGCGGAGGGCGGCGTCGAGCTGGCCGTCGCGGGCGAGGGCGCTGGCGGTGCCGAGGGCGCGGTGGAGGAAGTCGTCGCCGTCCCAGGCGAGCTGCGGCTCGAGGTCGTCGGGCACGGGCTGTCCGAGGGCGCGGGCCCAGTCGCGGTGCAGGGTGCGCACCTCCCGCTCCATGCCCGGGTAGCCGTCGTGGTCCAGCCGCGCGACGAGCTCCAGGGCGTCGTCCTTGCTGCCCTGGCACCACAGGGCGTGGCTGCGCACCAACAGGATCGCGTTCTGCCCTTCGCCCCCGTCACAGCGCGTCAAGGCGCTGTCGGCCTGGGCGAGCGCGCGCCCACAGTCCCCCGCCGCCAGTGCGCCCCGGGCCTGCGCGTAGCTCGACCCCTCCTCAAAGTACGGCTGGATGGAGATCAACGGGTAAGGGCCGGCATCGTCGCCGAACGCCAAAACGGCTCCCGGCGCGTCGCAGTCGGCGCCGCACTCGTCCTGCTCGTCGAGATCCGGGGGCAGGGCGTCGTGGCTGTCAGCCCAGTCGGCGAGCTCGGAGGCGGGAGATTCCTGGGCCGCGGCGGGTGTGGGCGGTGCTGTGGCGAGCGCCGTCAGGAGGAGGGCGCCGATCAGGGTTGGGAGTCTGGGTGTCTTCGGTGTTGCCGGTGGAGACCACATCCTTTCAAACCTGCTCTGAGGCGCCCTCGGGGCGGGTGGCTGGAGGAGCGGAGCCCGCTGGGATCGAGAGGCGGAAGGCAGCGGCGCACCGTCAGGGGCGTCGCCGCGGACTCGCGAACCGCACAGGTATACCATGGGGGAGGGTGGGGGGCCAGTGAATTCGGGAGGCCCTGCCCGCCCTCACCCCCCAGCCCCCTCGGCTATTACAAAGCTCCGGTCTACGGCCGTTCTCGCTGCGCTCGCCCGTCCTGCGCAACTCGCTGCGCTCGTTCCGCCGGCCTACGCCGGCTCGGCCCTCACCCCCCAACCCCCTCTCCCCTCGACGGGTAGAGGGGGAGGCCCTCACCCCCCAACCCCCTCTCCCCTCGACGGGTAGAGGGGGAGCCGGACAGTAACCTGTTGCTACATAAGTAAAAAACCTGTTCTACCCCTCCTCTACCCTCATAGGGGAGAGGGGGTTGGGGGGTGAGGGCCTCCCCCTCTCCCGTTCTACGGGAGAGGGGGTTGGGGGGTGAGGGCGGGGTGGGCGGTGAGGGAGGCGTCCTGGACCCTCTTGAGCTCTTTCTTCAGGG
>Ga0100377_1004721_pt1 | contig 10411 bp, 10 predicted proteins | sample CryGeymeta201501_FD_83664 | JGI IMG/M metagenome (GOLD analysis project Ga0100377, IMG submission 83664) | Groundwater microbial communities from Crystal Geyser aquifers in Utah, USA - Crystal Geyser metaG 2015-01 | ecosystem: Environmental > Aquatic > Deep subsurface > Groundwater | place: USA... | reverse complement strand
TTTCAGCCTTTGGTGGACCCTACAAACACGAATGTAATTTATGCCTTGTCACAAAATGGAAATCTTGGAAAATCCATCAATAATGGTGTTTCTTTTTTTTCAGCCATGAACGGAATTGCCTCCGGAGATAGAAAAAATTGGGATACTCCTATCGCTTTTGATCCTTCCAATTCACAAATCCTTTTTTATGGAGCAAATAGATTGTACAAAACCACCAATGCAGCAGGAAACTGGACGGCTATCAGTCCTGATTTAACCAATGGTCCTTACACAGGTAATTTAGTTTTTGGAACCATTATATCTATTAGTGTATCGCCCTTAGATAGTAATATAATTTACGTTGGAACCGATGATGGAAATGTTTGGATAACTCAAAATGGGGGCGGAACTTGGACAAATATTTCAGCCGATCTACCAAATAGATGGGTGACTAAAGTTTTAGCATCCAGAACAAATGGTAATGATGTGTATGTTACTTTTTCCGGTTATCGCTATGGCGAAGATTTTGGACATATTTATAAAAGTTCCAATCTAGGAAGTAATTGGGTAGATATCTCTTCCAATGTTCCGGATATTCCAATCAATGATATTGAAAAAGACAGCTACGGAAACCTGTATATAGGTACTGATATTGGTGTTTTAGCATCTAACAATGAAGGAGTACAATGGGAAATATTAGGAATAAATCTACCTTCAGTGGTAGTTACAGACCTTCATATTCACGAACAAACAGAAACCCTGTTTGTGGCAACCTATGGAAGATCTAGCTATAAAATGGATATTTCAGGTAATATTCTCAGCACAGAAAATTATTTACTAGAAACCAATGTCACGGTGTATCCAAATCCGGCGACAGATTTTGTTACAATTTCCATAAAGGATAGAAATAAAAATCATACAATTTCCATTTTTGACCCATTGGGCAGAGAGGTGTTGAAAAAGGAAATAGTATCCGGAAAACAAGACCTAAAACTTTCAGTAGAGCAATTTACTACGGGCACATATTTTGTAAAAATTTCAAGCGAGAATGCAAGTATTACTAAAAAACTGATTATTAAATAAAAAAACTTTCACCATCAAATATTCAGAAACCATTGCGTGGCTTTTTTCTCAATTACCTATGTACCAACGTGTAGGTGCGATTGCTTTTAAAAAAGATTTAAACAATACCATAGCACTTACCAATTATTTAGGAAATCCTGAAAGGAACTTTAAGAGTATCCATGTAGCCGGAACAAATGGCAAAGGCTCTGTGTCGCATATGCTGGCATCGGTATTACAAGATGCGGGATACCAAGTTGGTTTATACACTTCCCCTCATTTATTAGACTTTAGAGAGCGCATTCGGATTAATGGAAAACCAATCTCCCAAAGAGAAGTTATTAATTTTGTTAAAGAAAACAAACCGTTTTTTGAAAACCATTCCCTTTCTTTTTTTGAAATGACCGTAGGTTTAGCTTTTCAATCTTTTAGTAATCATAAAGTAGATATTGCCATCATTGAAGTTGGTTTAGGCGGAAGATTAGACAGTACCAATGTTATTACTCCTGAAGTTTCAGTAATCACAAACATTGGAAAGGACCACACCCAATTTTTAGGCAACACTCTTGCAGAAATAGCCGTTGAAAAAGCGGGAATTATAAAATCGAATATTCCAGTAGTCATTGGAGAAACAAAAGAAGAAACAAAGCCTGTTTTCGAAAAAATAGCATTAGAAAAACTGTCGCCAATCGTTTTTGCTGAAAATATACCTGTAAAAAAATATAGTTTGGATTTATTAGGAAGCTACCAAGAAAAAAATTACAAAACTGCCGTTGTAGCCATAAACACCTTAACGCAATATAGTAACTTTACAATAGCAGAGAGCAATATTGAAAATGGGTTAAAATGCGTTGCAAAAAATACAGGATTACAAGGAAGGTGGCAAGTATTAGGCAAATTTCCGAAAGTAATTTGTGACACCGCACACAATGCGGAAGGTTTGCAATATGTATTAAAACAGCTGCAAGAAGAGTGGTATATAAAACTTCATATTGTTTTAGGAGTGGTAGCAGACAAAGATTTAGAAGCCATTTTACCAATGTTTCCCAAAAAAGCCATCTATTATTTTTGCAAACCAGACATACCAAGAGGCTTAGATGCATCTGTTTTAATGCAAAAAGCTATGCCATTTGGGTTGAAGGGTAATTTTTACCCTTCCGTTCAAGACGGTTATAGCGCAGCCTTAAAAGCTGCAAAAATACCGGATGTAATTTTTATTGGAGGCAGTACTTTTGTAGTAGCAGAAATAATTTAATTTTTATGCCTCTTTTTTTGTTCTTAAAGAAAAAGTCCTCTATATTTGCATCCGCTTAATCAAAGAGCGGGCGATTAGCTCAGCTGGTTCAGAGCACCTCGTTTACACCGAGGGGGTCGGGGGTTCGAACCCCTCATCGCCCACAAAAACATCCCCAAGGAAATTTTCTTTGGGGATTTTTGTGTTTAAAAATAGATGTATTTTTTTACTTACATAATTTATTCAAAGTCTTTAGATAGGTATTATATAGGTTCCACTAAAGATGTTTCCCAACGGGTAGAGGAGCATAAGTTTTCCACCCAGGGATTTACATCGCTGGCAAAAGATTGGGAGTTAAAATATGTTGAATCTTTAGCCACGAGATCCTTAGCATTAAAAAGGGAAGTGCAAATAAAAAGGTGGAAAAGCAGAAAGATTATAGAAAAACTAATAGGATAGCTTAGTTGGTTCAGAGCATCCCGACGTAAAGTCGGGTGGGTCAGGGGTTCGAACCTTCCGAAGTTAATTCGGAACAAGCTCTCATCGCCCACAAAAAAATCCCTAAAGAAATTTTCTTTGGGTGTAAATCGTCAGCAAAAAGTGGACTACTTTAGACTATAATTAAGAGAGTGTTTTCAAAATCACTAAATTTGAATAACTATGAAAACACCAAAGAAACAAACCACAGAAAACTACATTAAAGAAATCCGTAGAAAGACAAGAAGGATTTTCTCATCTGAGCAGAAGATTCAAATCGTGATGGAAGCATTGCGTGCAGAAATGAGTGTTGCAGAATTATGTAGAAAGTATTCCATTGCTGAATCCCAGTTTTACAAATGGAACAAAGAGTTTTTAGAAGCCGGTAAAAGCCGTTTATCCGGAGATACCGTAAGAGAAGCCACCAGTGATGAAGTAGCCGAACTACGTAAAGAAAACCAACGTTTAAAAGAGATGGTTGCTGACCTAGTCTTAAGGTCTGATATTGTAAAAAAAAGCTTGCAAAACTTGGAGTAACTGAAAAATACAAAAAGTATATGCGTTTTACGGTATCAGAAAAACAAGAAATCATACACATGGTGACCCGTTCAGAAATTGGAGTTAACAAGACCTTACGTAAAATCGGCCTTAATAAAAGCACATTTTATAACTGGTATAATGCCTATAGTGAAAATGGTGTTGACGGTTTGATTCCAAATAAACGTAGTAGAAACAGACAATGGAACAGTATCCCCCAGCAACAAAAGAATCTGGTGGTTAAAGTAGCATTGGATCATCCAGAATTATCATCTAGGGAACTTGCTTATAAAATCACCGATGAACAACAGGTTTTTATATCGGAATCCAGTGTTTACAGAATATTAAAAGCAAGAGGTTTAATTACAGCACCTGCACATATTTTTATGAGCGCAAGCGATGAATTTAAAGATAAAACCACTTTTGTTCACCAAATGTGGCAAACCGATTTTACTTACTTTAAAATCCTTGGTTGGGGCTGGTATTACTTAAGCACCGTTTTAGACGATTACAGTCGATATATTGTGCACTGGGAGCTTTGTAGAACAATGAAGGCAGATGACGTGAAAAGATCTGTTGACAGGGCTATAATCAAGGCAAAGTTGGTTACAAAGCAAAAACCCAAGCTTTTGTCTGATTATGGATCCTGCTACATTGCAACAGAATTAAAGTCTTATTTAAAAGACAATTATCAAATTGACCAAGTCCACGGAAGACCCAATCATCCACAGACCCAGGGAAAAATTGAACGGTATCACAGAACAATGAAAAACGTGGTAAAGCTTGATAATTATTACGCACCAGAAGAATTGGAAAGTGCATTAGAAAAGTTTGTGCATACCTACAACAATGAAAGATATCACGAATCACTTAAAAATTTAACGCCAGCAGATGTTTATTTTGGAAGGGGTGAAGAAATACTTAAAGAAAGAAATCGATTGAAAAAATTAGCCTTTGAAAACCGAAGAAATGAGTATCTAAAATCAAAAAAATCAACTAATAAAAAAAATCATTTATATTTGAAATAATTAACAAACACTCCTTAAGGAAAAGTCCAAATTAGTTTGAAGACTTACATTTAATCTGTTGGTTTATGCGTTGTATGGTTTGAGTGAGGAGGAAATCGCAATTGTTAAAGGTTCATAAATAACATAAGATAAAAGAATATCTTTGCTATTTTGGAGTAAGGCGCTACTTTAGTTATAAATAAACAAAGCTTGTTTTAGATATGAAATATATCAGGTATGAATTTTTAATTCTTGTTAGATATACTAATGTTGGCAACAAAACTAAAAACATGAAAGAGATACTATTTACACTAATTATACTTTTTTCAACGCCTGGTTTTTTAATAGCTCAGGCAGAGAAAATAGATATAACGGAAATTGATAATGCCATCTTTAAAAAGGATAACTACTGGAGAGGTGCAGATGGCGCGGCATCAATTGATTTAGAAAATGGGAAAATCTTATGGCTATTTAGTGATACATTTATCGATCCTCAAGGTACAGGAAAAAGAAGTAATTCAAAAATGATCAACAATAGTATTGCTATTCAAGAAGGTTATTCTTTAGATAAAGGGAAAATTTCTTTTTACTATAAAGGAAAAAATAGAAAACCCAAATCATTCTTTGAGCTGCGAGGTAAAACATGGTTTTGGACTGGACATGGCATTCTAGCAAAGGATAAGCTAATTATATTCTTAATTGAAGAAAAGAGCATAAAAACAGGCATTGGATTTGAAGCAATAGGATGGTACATAGCCTTAATTGATAATCCATTAGATAATCCTCTTAATTGGAATGTCAGATATAGTAAGGGATCAGATACTTTTGGAGTTATCGTTGGCTCTTCTGCAGTCTTGCAAGATGAAAATTACATTTATGCTTTTGGAGTAAAAGAGCCTTCGACACATGAGACTTATTTACTTCGATTTAAAAAAGAGGAATTAATAAACGGAGACCTGTCAAATATGGAATGGTGGACTAATAATACGTGGTCAAACAAAGTATATGAGGTGCCAAAATCATCTTCTTTATTTATTGGTCAAACTGAATTTTCTGTACACTTTGACAAAGAACTTAAAAAATTTATTCAGATACAGACTTATGGTTTTGGACAAGCTTCAATTGGATACAGACTTGCCGATCAACTTTATGGTCCTTGGTCTGAACCAATATTATTCTATACACCAATTTTAAAAGAGGACAATGAATTTGTTTACACCGCAAATGCACACCCTGAAATTAAGTCTGATGGACTTGTTGTAACTTATAATATAAACAATGGGGATTTTGGGAGGTTAATCAGCAATGAGGATATATATATTTCAAAAATTATTAAAGTATATTGGAATAGAGATAAATAAATACTGTACAACAAGTTCTCCAAAGCATCCTCCCTTCGGCGTAATCCAAATTACATTCTTTATCCAAAACGTTTCAGCATCTCAGGATGCTTTTTTATAGGAACCCCTAAATTTATTGGCTAGCAAGCGTTTAGGTATGTGATTTTTAATTACCTTAGTCCTTATACTGTCTTATGCGTGTAACACAAAAACGTTATAACACTTGAGTAAAATCGAACACTATGACAAGAATTAGAAGATCATCTATCGAAATGGATCAGGAAGAATTTCGAAAAATTGGATATCAATTAATAGATGATATCTCTAATTTTACTAATTCAATTCGTCAAAGACCCGTTACTCCAAATGAAAGTCCGGGTGAATTGCAAAATATATTAGGAAACTCCTCCTTACCCGAAAATGGCAGTCCTGCAAATGAGTTAATTGCAAAAGCGACGGATTTATTGTTCAATCATTCTTTACTTAATGGTCACCCTAAATTTTTAGGATACATTACTTCTTCTGCAGCCCCAATGGGAGCAATAGCAGATTTGCTGGCGGCATCAGTCAATCCAAATGTAGGTGCACATATTTTAAGTCCAATGGCTACTGAAATTGAAAAACAAACCGTAAAGTGGTTGGCTGAGTTTATTGGAGTTTCTACAAACTATGGAGGAATATTGGTCAGTGGAGGAAATATGGCAAATTTCACTGCATTTTTAGCAGCTAGAACAGCAAAAGCTCCTGATTCCTTTAAGGAAGATGGAATTTTAAGCTCCTCAAAAAGATTAACTGTTTATTGCTCTAAAACCACACATGCCTGGATAGAGAAAGCGGTCATTTTATGTGGATTAGGCACTAAATCTATTAGATGGATAAAGACAACTCCATCAAATCAAATGGATGATACAATTTTGGAAGCAACTATCGAAGAGGATATAAAAAATGGCTGCAAACCCATAATAGTCATTGGAACAGCAGGAGATGTAAGTACTGGAGTAGTTGATAACCTAAAGAATCTTTCCGTAATTAGTAAGAAATATGATTTGTGGTTTCACGTTGACGGTGCTTATGGCATACCTGCGGCAGTAAATCCCGAATACAAAAGTTTGTTTGATGGGATTAAAGATGCTGATTCCATTGCTCTTGACCCACATAAATGGCTCTATAGCCCGCTCGAAGCCGGATGCACTTTGGTAAAGAACCCGCAACATTTACTCAACACATATAGTTCTCATCCCGAGTACTATAATTTTAACAAGAATCAAGATGAAATTTCGCAAAACTATTATGAATACGGGCTGCAAAACTCACGAGGCTTCAGGGCTTTAAAAGTGTGGTTAACATTACAACAAGTAGGTAGAAGTGGTTACGTAAAATTGATTGGAGAAGATATTGAATTATCAAAACTATTATTTCAACTGGCTAAAAAACATCAAGAATTGGACGCGGTCACTCAAAATTTAAGTATAACTACATTTCGATATATCCCTGCTAATTGTAAAAAAGACTTAGAGAAAAAGGAAAGCTATCTCAATAAACTAAATGAAGAAATAGTGAATAAATTACAAATTGGAGGGGAAGTTTTTCTATCTAATGCCATTGTAAATGATAAATACTGTTTACGTGCTTGTATTGTAAATTTTAGGACATCAATAAACGACATTAAAGAAATAATTGAAATTGTAGTAAGAGTGGGAAGAAAAGTCCACTTAGAACTCAAGGATAAAAAAGACTGAATAATACCCCGATGCAAATTCTATAACTTCGCACCCATACACAGGACATAAAACTTCCCGGGTTGCTTAACGGGCACTTGAGAGTTTTTCAGCAAAATCTATTTTTACAACCCCACCCATCAATGCAAAGTCAGGAAGTGAATACACCAAACTTAAAAATAAAGAATATCCCTTCAAAATTAGACATGCAATATTCCATGTTTGAGATTTCATGTTAAAACTCAGCTGATGCACGTCCTGCTTGGCATGGTTTGATAGCATCGCTTATAGTTTTTGATTTTTTTTATCTTTACTCAAATTGAAGTATATTTTTTTATTATTTTAATTGTTTGACAGTGAAAGGCTGTTATATAAAATATGAATCCATTTATCAACTAAAAAATCAATATTATGAGAACTTTTAAAAGTCATTTTGTAGAAGCCACTTCTATTGACATGCTACTACTAGTTTCAGTAAGTCTATTGTATTTACAATCCTGTAAAGATGATAAAAAAGAAACGCTACCGGAAAGTGTTGAAATTGAAAACCAGAATGTTATTGAGATTGTAACAGCAAATATGGATTTTCAAATGCCAGATACGATTCCGTCTGGATGGAATACTTTTCGTTACAAGAATCTTTCCCCACAAACACATTTTTTTCTTATCGATAAGTACCCGGAAGGAAAGACTTCAGAAGACGCAGAAAAAATAGTAGCTCCGGTTTTTGACAGTGCTATGAAACTTATTATGGAAGGAAAATCGGAGGAAGGTTATGCCGAGTTTGCAAAACTTCCTAAGTGGTTTAGTGAAGTGGTATTTGTTGGTGGTTCAGGTCTACTATCTCCAAACCAAGTAGGAGAAACGACACTACATTTAAAACCTGGTAAATACATACTAGAATGTTATGTAAAAATGAGCAATGGCGTATTCCACACATCTATGGGAATGACAAAAGATATAGTAGTGACACCTACTGATTCGGGTAATTATGAATGGATTTCAGATATCGACATTACTATTTCTAGTACCGACGGAATTGTTTTTAATGACACTATCAGTGCAGGAAAACAAGTCTTTTCAGTATTCTATAAAGATCAAATCGTATATGAAAATTTTGTTGGTCACGATATAAACCTTGTCAAAATGGATGAACATACAAATCTCAATGAGTTGGAAAATTGGATGAATTGGGCAGATCCAAAAGGTTTAATAGAACCTGCACCTAAGGGTTTCACTTTTATGGGTGGTGTAAATGATATGCCGGAAGGTTCCATTGGCTTTTTTTCAGCAACCTTAGAGCCGGGTAATTATGCTTTAATATCAGAAGTTCCGAATTCTTTAAGTAAAAACTTGCTAAAAACATTTGTCATACCTAAATAGTAAAGTGTAGAAATTAGTTATACCACACAGCATATAGATTCTCGGGTTGAACAACTCACTCGTGTTTGTTTATACTTTTCACCTTTGAAGTGTATTAGAAAAAGAGATCTTGAAAAATGTGAATTCAAAGTATTCTGGGGGTTTAGAAGTAGGACATTTATTTATTGGAATCCCATAAAAAAAACAAAAAAATGTATCTTTTATCTTTTTTTTCGGTCAACAGATGGAACAATAAAATTTTAAAGTTATGAATACATGTATATGTACCAATTGTGAATGTACGGAATGTAATTGCAAAAATTGCTTAAAAAAGGATTGCCCATGTTCTAAGTGCGAATGTGACCAATGTAATTGTTGTTAATTTTAACAAAGGTTAGTTTACAAGCTAACCTTTGTTTATTTTTGGATATGGATACTCAAAAAATATGGAATAACTTCAATGAGGTACTTTATTTATTCATTCTTAAAAGAGTGAAAAATAAAAATACTACAAATGATATTTTTCAAAATACATTCTTGAAAATTCATAAAAATCTGTCTAAACTTAAAAAGGAAGAAAAAATAAAAGCTTGGATTTTTCAGATAGCAAGAAATGAAATAATCAATCACTTTAATAATGAATCTATTTATGAAGAGCAATTCAGCGATAAAAAAGATATTTTTCAACAAAAATACCAACAAATATGTTGTTTTGATAAGTTCATAAACGATTTACCAAAAATTTACAGAGAAGTCATTGAGCTGGTTTATATTAAAGGACAAAAACAAAAAGATGTAGCAAAAATATTAGAAATAAGTCTTGAAAATGTAAAAGCAAGAATAAGGAGAGCAAAAGATATATTAAAGAAAAATTTTAACGAATGCTGTAAATATGAATTGGATACTAATGGTAATTTAACTGGAGAATCAAATTGTTCTATTTGTAGGATATAAATAAAATAAGCTTGCCAGCAGCCGAAGTAATTCTTTCACATTTACGATTCATCATAAACTTAATGCACATATTACCGTTTTTGAATATAGAGATTCACAGAAATGGATTATCTTTGAGCAACCCACTACAATAAAATAGGTCAGTAATAATTTGTATTTTATATACCTATGGATGCAATAATTCTAACGATCGCAAAATACATTGTTTTCTTGTTTGGAATCTTCATTTTTTTAGTTGGACTTCTAATGCTTTTAACACCCAAAAAAGCAAGGAAAACTTTACAACTAGCCGGTAGCACCAATGTTATAAATTATACTGAAATCACAATCCGATTTATCATTGCCCTAGCACTCATTTTTTATGCTGATTTTTCAAAAATACCGGAAGCTTTTTCAATTCTGGGATGGTTTATGCTTGTAACGTCACTAATACTATATGGCGTACCTAGAAAACTACATCATCAATTTTCATTAAAAAGTGCAGAGAAACTCAAACCCCTTTATTTTAAATGGATATCGCCATTTGCATTTGCCTTTGGGAGCTTTATAATTTATAATACGCTCTGATTTTTTATTGATAATAATACCTACACTTTCGTTAATTTATTAAATGAACCCAAAGCATTTTTAATAGTAACATGCGTAAAGGCTTTCAGGTGCATCGATTACTGATGGCAATGGTGGAGCAAACTACAACATCACTTATGTAACAGATTTAACAGGAGAGATTACCATCAGAGA
>Ga0100377_1004717_pt1 | contig 10416 bp, 10 predicted proteins | sample CryGeymeta201501_FD_83664 | JGI IMG/M metagenome (GOLD analysis project Ga0100377, IMG submission 83664) | Groundwater microbial communities from Crystal Geyser aquifers in Utah, USA - Crystal Geyser metaG 2015-01 | ecosystem: Environmental > Aquatic > Deep subsurface > Groundwater | place: USA... | reverse complement strand
TCAACACCAATGTTGGCAAAATGACAAGCAATTCTGGAACCCATTACTCCTGAGCCTAAAACCGCTACTTTGTTTATTTTTCTCATATTTTATTTTGTTAAAAATTCTTATTTTTTTAAAACACCTCTGTTTCTCGCTATTGTTTTCTCGCAAAGTCGCAAAGACGCTAAGTTTTTCCATTTCCAATACTTCCTTTTTCGCTCTTCTACGTAGCCCCTCCTTCGGAGGGAGCCTGTCCCGCAGCATTGCGGGATTGGGGAGGCTTTAATTTTCTTTTTTATACTTCTCTACTATTTTATTTATTGATTCCATTACTTCAAAGAAAACAGCCAGTTTCTCGTGAGGAATTTCATCTACAATTAATTTATTAAATCCCGACACTACTTTTTTGGCTATTTTTCTTTTTTCTGTTCCTTTTTCAGTAAGCAAGATTAAAACTTTTCGTTTATCTAGCGTGTCTGTTTTCCGATATATTAGCTCTTTGTCTTCTAAGTTTTTTAAAATTCTACTTAAACTTGTAGCCTCCATTCCCAGCAAAGGAGCAATTGTAGTTGAAGGCGTTCCTTCTTTAGCAATACTCAATAAAACAAAACCCGTAGCCTGTGAAGTATCATATTTTAATGCAATTTGGTTATACATCTTAAAAATGGAATGCCAAGTGGCTTTAATATGATAATCTACTGTTTCGCTTTTCTCCATTTTTTATTATGTATGCATAGCAAAAATAAGAAACTTTTTTATTATGCTTGCATAATAGTTAAATTTTTTTATCACTGCATTTTTTTTAATATATTGTTTGAATGAAGTATATTTACCAAAATTTTAAATTTAAGATAAATTATATTTTAATTTATTATTAAATTTTTAAATTATACTCAACACAAATAGGTTTTTGGGGATTTTGACGAATTTATTTTTTTTTATCAAGGAAAAATTTTCAAGCAAAGCCCTAGTACGGTTTAAAATTTTAACGTAGAGAAAGGACGACAAAGTCCAGTGTACTTTTGAGCGAGACAGTGCAGCAGATAAAGAGCTAAATAACCGAAAAGCTAAGTATGTTGAGTATATGTGTTTTTAATCACTGATAAATAGTGTCTTGAAAAAAAAATACCTTTCTATATTTTCCATTTTTTTTTGTTTCTATCTATCAAGTTTATTTGGGCAAGAAAAATTTAGTCGTGAAATATTAGATAATCCCAAGAAACATGGACATGAAGTAGAACTCAAATTCAAAATCACAGAGGTTTATGAATTTGAAAAGGATAGTTCTAAAACTTGTATAGCTATAAAAAATGGGTTAAGAAGTTCTAATTATATTAATGGCGATGATTGGTTGAAAATAGAACACAAAGCAGAACCTATTGCTATAAAAATAGTTTTTTCAAAATATCCTATTCGCAAACATGGGTATCAAATGAATCATGCCCTTTTGTTTAACCGTTTGAAGAATTTGTTTAAGATAGATCCTTATTTGAATGATACTCTTATAACTTGGGAAATTGTTTTACAAACCAATTGTAAAAATGATAATCAAGTGTCTAATTTATTTCATGGAGTTGTAATAGAATACAAAATAGTAGATGATCCTGAAAAAAATAGCGATGAAGTTCGATTAGATAATTTAGCATTAACCCCCACTGTTAACGCAGCGATTGAAGTGTTAGAAAAAATAGAATCATTTGACGAATTACCCCAAGAAATAAAATATCAGCTTGAAGGCAGAACTGGAGTTGAAAAAACGGAAATACTTATCGATTATTTTGAAGATGTATTAACAGACACCTCATTGACAGAAATAACACCTGAGTTTTTAACCAAGCACACTCGGTTGATAAAAAAGTTTATTGATACGTATGGTAATTTTAATGATAGTATAGCCTATAAAGTTTTTGAACGTAATACCCAATGGAAAAATGCACTTATTGTATCCGATTGGACTGGTAGTATGTATCAATATGGAGCTCAGGCTTTACTGTGGCACGTCTTAAATTTTGAAAATTCAGGAATACAGTTTTTCACGTTGTTTAATGATGGAGATAAAAAAATCACAAAAGATAAAGTGATAGGAAAAACAGAAGGAGTTTACTTTGAAAAAGCAACAAACATAGATAAACTCTTAAAATTATATCAATTGGTTATTTTAAAAGGCTATGGAGGTGATGGTCCAGAAAATGATATTGAAGCCATATTAAAAGGAATAGAGAAATATCCGGTTCATTCTGAGGTGATTTTAATAGCTGACAACAATGCTTGTGTTAGAGACATGGAATTGTTGGAATTTATTAATCAACCAGTTCGGGTTATTCTTTGCGGATATAATGAATTCGCAGGAATAAACCCACAATATCTTGACATTGCTACAAAAACAGGAGGTTCTATCCACACCATTGATATGGATATTTACAACATAAAAGTAAAACTAAATAAAAAAGGAGAGACAGTTTCTTTGCTCGATTACAACTATAAGGTTGGTATGAATCCTTGTTATGTAAAACCTACTATGTATTCTAAAGCGTATTTTGAAAGTAAGCTTTTTAAAGATATTGAAACGGCAAAAAAGGAAAAGAATAATGTAATTAATTTAGATTTAAGCAACCAAGCACTCAATAAAATACCACCTCAGATAAAAAAGTTTAAAAACATTGAGAATCTCAACCTTAGCAATAATAACATCTCTAAAATTAACAGTGCTATTTATAACTCAGAAACCATAGAAACGCTTGATTTATCGAACAACCAACTAACGGTAATTCCCTATAAAATGGAGCGAATGTATAAGCTAAAAAACTTAAATTTAAAGGCGAATAAAATAGATACTATTTATGGAAGTTTTTCGGCTCTTCGGTATTTACGCTATTGTAATTTATCGGAAAACAACTTAGGAGGATTGCCCAAAAATATGAATTTAAGGTATTTAGAAACTTTATTTTTAGACCATAATAAATTTAAAGAAATTCCAGAAGCTGTTACCCGATTAAGAAAATTAAAAGAACTTTCATTGAGTGGAAACAACATCACGAAAGTATCTAAAAAAATAACATACCTAAAACGCTTAGAAGTATTAAATCTTTCTGATAATCAACTTACAGAATTACCCTCTTCAATTTACCGGTTGCGAAGATTGAAATATTTGATTTTATCGGGCAATAATTTTAATAAAGCTTATATAGAACAACTACAACAAATGCTTCCTACTACTATAATTGAATATCAATAATTAGATTTTAGAAACTATACCTAACTTGAATTTTCACATCAGACTTATGATTTCCTTGAATCTCTTCTAATCCAGAACTGATAACATCTAAATTTTCGTAATAGGTAATAGCATATCTTATCCATAAATCTATACCTTTTCTAAATTGATACCTTGCAGTAAGATAGGTTCGAGTTCCTCTGTTGGAATAGGCTGGGATAGAAAAGGAATAAAGCACATCATTTTCATAGGCATAAATACGGCTATTAAATGATTTGGTATCAAAAATAGCATACCTAAAACTAAACGATAAAGGAGTGCTTTTTGCCTTAAAAACAATGTCTTGATAGATTAAATAGCCTGTTTCAAAAGGAGATTCTGATAAATCGTAATTTGATAATTCAACCCTACCTTTTAATCGAAATGCTTCAGTAATTTGATATGTATAATTGAAACGGTAATTGGTTTGTTTCTCTTCAACCAAATAATCAATTGCATCCGTGTCCATTTTTGTGTTTTTTTCTTTTATTCGTTCTCTAACCCGAACATACATTTCCATTTTTTTTGATGGTTTAAAATTAAGTTGAGCAATAAATTGATGTCCTTTTGATGGTGCATCAACACCAGATTTCAGCCAACCAAATGTAAATTGGTCATAATAGCCAGAAAGTGTAAAACTTTTACTAATTTTAGTCACAATACCTGTGTATAAGCCTGTTTCATTCTCGTTTACAGAGCCTTCACTAATTGCTACACTCGAAATGGGTTGGAAATCTCTATCAAATTTTCGATATAAAACAGCAAGTGTTAGACGAGGGTCGAGTGTAATTAATGCTCCTGAAACAAAAGCATTTCCAGCATTTATACTTTTTGTAGCTTCACCAAAAAAGTTGAAATTTCTATAAATCCAATTATAATCCACTCCTATTTTAGCTTGTTCACTTTCTGCATTTCTAAATTGACTATAGGGTTGTAAGTTAGGGTTAAAATTAGCATCAATGGAGCTATAAATTCCAGTTAACCCCACATTTAAACTTCTTGTTTTATAAGCCAAATGACTTCCTATTTGTTGTTGTGTTATAGCATCTTTATCCTCTAATTCGTTAGTTGTGCGATGAAAACCTGTTTGTTGCAAGGAAGAAATAGATAATCCTTCTTGATTTATTGCCTCTATTTCTGCTTGTTGCAAGCCTGTAGTATCTTGCTGAATTACATTCCCATCTATTTTATTATAGGAATAAAAAACAGTTGTTTCAATTTTTCCTACTTCAAAAGTGAAACCTCCGCCTCTTAAAAAAAGTGTTTCATCTACCGAAGAGTAGGGCTTCAAACCAAGTCCTGTTCGTTTTATCATTTGAATGTCGGCACCTTTCCCAAAAGCTCTTCCCGACCAATAGGTTAATCCTTGACCAAATTGAGCTTGATAATCGCCAATGGCAATTTGTTTGAATTTACCTCTATTTCTTAAAAAAATATGTCCTGAATAAAAGTCAAAGCCGTTTTTTTGAGTTCCTGTAAAAAATTCTTCACCAGGATCTTTCTCTGCTGTAATTCCAATGCTAACATGATTTCCATATTTATATCGATATCGAGAAAAAATCCGCAAATCATTTCCTAAGTACCTTGAATTAGGACTGGCTGCCAAAGCTGAATCAGTAATAGGGCTATATCCTTTTTTCTGTTCCAACACTTTTTCGGCACGAAGTACGAGTTGATTATCTCCATTTTTAAGTAATTCATTAAAGGAGAGTTGAGCTGTGTTTACATCTGTTGATAATCTAACAAAAGGCAACACACGTTTTATGGTAGCTGCATCAAAACCAGCTATGGTTTGAAGTTCTTCTAATGTCATCAGTTTGCCATTTTTTTCAATATGCAAAAGCAAGTTGTTAATTTGAATGCTAGAAAGCAATCCCAACGATTCCAATTCATCTAAACTTACTCTGTTTAAATTCAAAGGCTTGTCGAAATAATGAGAAAGTTGGTCAAAAATAGTGGTATAATCAGCATCTGATTCTTCATCTGATTCTGATAAGTATTCAATTCTTTCTTCAATAATTTGATTTTTATCATCTTCTTTGCTTTGAGCAAAGAGGGAAAGATTGACAATTAAAGATAGAGTCAAAATACTAGCGTTTCGAAGTATATACCGTAACCAAATGGCTTTTTGGAAAATAGTGTGAGCTCCACTTTTGGCAAGAGTACTCGTAAATGGGATATAACTCAAACTGAACATCTTTTCTCCCGAAAAACTATTAGGTTTGAGAATATTTTCAAACAATTTCGACATTAAATACTTGGGTTAGCTTTAGAAGATGATTTGTGTTTTTTGTAAATAATAGAAATTCCAGGCGTAATTCCTAAAGTTTGATGATAAGAAGATGATGCTTCTAAAATGAAATTGTTCATTACCAATCCAAAACCAAATGAGCTCATGGTTGGGTTTGTTGAAATTCCTACTCTAAGATACAAAATTTCAACAATATGATATTCTATTCCTGCTTTAATAATTGGTTCGAAATCAATATCTTTTTCGGTTTCAAGTGCAAAAATTACTTTATCGGAAAAACGATAATCTAAGCCTAACTTCATAATTGTTGGTACACGTTCGTTGTCATAATTTGCCAGTTTATTTCGTGTAGGATTATAAATATGAACACCTAATGTAAATTCCTTGCTTAGTTTGCCAATTAATCCAATGGCACCTGTAACATTATTTTTACTTCCAAATTCTTGGGTTAGGCTAGTTCTTAAGTAATTCAGTTGAATTCCCACTGAAAATTTTTCGCTGAATCGTTGTCCATAAGATACTCCTGCCTTTGTTTCTACAAAATCTGAAAAACCAAAAGAAGCTACACTTACTCCAAAAGCTCCTAATTTTGTTGGCATTACAAAAGCTCCTGCTTTGTAACTGGTTTCTTTTAACAAAAATCTGTTTTCGAAATAGGCCCCTGCAGCAAGTTCGGTTACAAAACCTAACCCTGCTTGATTGTTGTTTGCTGACCATAAATCGGAAAGTGTTGTATTTACACCTCCCATTGCTATTGAACGAGCTCCAATGGCATCATTTCCAACTTGCGAAAAGAAATGTGTTGGTATAATTAGCACTAAACTTAGTGTTACAATTTTTAAAGTTTTATTCATTAGATGTATCTTCATTTTTGTGTGAAAGAATATAAATGATTGGTAAAATGCCTACAGTATTAAATATAGCAATACACACAAACCAAATCAAATGCTTGTTTCTTGCAGATTTCCAAAGAGCAATTAGTTTCCAAATAGCTTCCCAAACTGCTAAAACTATGATTATGGTTATAAACAGAGGGCTTGTAAAAAATTCTAAATTTTCTATTTCCATGATATAAATTTTTAAGGGTTAGATTTTATTTTATTCCAAGTATTATAAATAGCAGCTTGTTGGGGTCTATTTTCTTCTTCCCTAATAAGTGGTTCGCAAGGTTTAAGCGTTTCATGACATTCTTTTGGCAATGCCTGATACAATTGTGTGCCTTTAGTTTTCCAAGCCATCATTTCATCACTCACTTGTTTTACTACTTTTGCTGGATTTCCTACTACCAAACTTCTTTTTTCAATTTCCATTTTTGCAGGAACAAAACACAATGCACCGATAATGCATTCCTCTTCAATAATTACATCATCCATTACTACGCTATTCATACCTACCAAAGAATTTTTACCTATGGTTGCTCCGTGTATAATGGCTCCATGTCCGATATGAGCTCCTTCATGAAGTGTAACGGTTGTTCCCGGAAACATGTGTATGGTGCAGTTTTCCTGCACATTGCAACCGTCATTAATGATTATTTTGCCCCAATCGCCACGAATGGCAGCACCTGGACCAACATATACATCTGCTCCGATAATTACATTGCCCGTTACTGCAGCCTGAGGATGTACAAAAGCCGTTGGATGAACCACAGGCTTAAAACCATTAAATTCGTAAATAGCCATTTATCATTTTTTACAACTGTAAATGTAAATAAAAGGAATCTTTTATGGAAGAAGCAAGGTTATTTTTTTTGTAGTCCCCTATATCCCCCGAAGGGGGACTTAATTATAGTAACCCTGAGATATATCGTATAAACTTAATGTTAAGTTTTTTAATTCTCCCAAGTATATACTTGAGTTTTCATTTTTTTTGATTCAAACATATCATAAAAAACACTATGTTTTTTTCCATTAACTTTTTCATAAAACAAGCAGGCATTTTTATTTTTTGAAAAAACTTCTACATAAAAATTAGATTTATCTTTCATTAAATGATTAAACACGTAAGTTCCAATTCCTTGTTTGTGAAATTCTTGTAAAATGTAAAACGTAAAAATCTCGTTTGCTGCAATTGTATTTTTTCTTGATTTACCGAATGAAATAAACCCAATAATTTTATTATTGAATAAAATCTTATAGGATGCTATATCTTTGTTGTTGATTTTTTTATTCCAGTAATTTTCAATAGTTAAAAGCTCATTTTTTATCAAGGAATTTTTATCAAGAATATCAGAGTAGGTTTCGATAAAACATAATTTATGAACTAAACAAATTTTCCAAATATCAGGTGTTGTAATAGGAGAAATAGTTATATGTTTCATTTTATTAAATATTGTAATCGTTAAGTGTAAAGTTATTTCAACAATAATTTCTTCTTTACTCTTGCTTTCGTTAATCTTTAGGTTATTTTTTCTATTGTTAAACTAAATTCTTCTTCGTTTTTTATTGCTTTAAAAATTTCAATCCGATTACCGAGTTTCTTTTTACTCATTTTAATAATATCTGCTTCATCTTTTGGATTTGTACAGCAACCTATTATTATTTCTGTTATGGTTTCTGGATTAAATTTTACTTTTCGATTTTCAATGTGATTTTTACTTACTCGCCATTCTTTTTCATATTCCCACAAATCAGATTTGTAGAAAAACTTTTTATGGAACTGTTTAGTTGTATCATCTAGCCCGGATACTGTTGGGTATTCTAATTGATAATTAATAGGTTCTATATAGTCAAAATGATATTGAGATGCTAAAGACTCCGAGTCTAACCCTACTGTAAATCCCGAATGATTATTCGCATAATGAGACCACATTAGGATGTTGTCCTTAACAGATGATAATGCAAGAAGTCCAATAAGGCTGCCCCATTTATTAATTTGTTCAATGGTTTCTTTATTCAGCTTGTCAGGATGCCACATAGTTTTTTCTTTTGTGACTTTCCAAGCATATTCTCGAACTTGCTTTTGGTTTTTGTCTTTATGAACTGTATTTAGTAATTCTAAATTTTTGTTGAAGCAATCTTCTTCGGTCATTAAATCCCATCTGATTGGGATATTACCGTCAAATGGGTCGTTGAAATCAGACGGTTTTGCAAAATATAGTTCTTGATTAGAAATTAACCTCCTGTGAAACCTATTTGACCAATCTCTGTACTTGTATAAAGTTTTTGGTAGTTTAGTTTCAGTTATTCTTCTAATCATTTGTTATTTTCTTATATCAGCAATAGGGTTTTAAATACAGTTTTTTATTTTCTTTTTCACAATATACTAAATATCTATAAGGTCATCTAAATCATAATTAAGTTCGTCCACACGATTTCTAAGTACTTTTTTTGCATCATTAACACCTTTGTTATAAAGCTTACTTCCAATAGACTGAAGAAAAAAGTTTATGATTTCTTCCGCTGCAACAACACCAATTTTCTCATTTCTCTCATTTTCAAAGAATAGAATCAGTTCTTCTTTAGCCAAGTTTTTCTCTTCGTCCGACAATCGTTCCCAAGTACGTTTAATTTGGTTCATTTTTATTTAATTTATTTATTTAAAACCAAATGTAACTTATTTAAATCATTATTGCAAATAAAATAGATTTCTGTTTACGCTACGCTGCACAGGAATGACGTGAAAATTGGGCTTGTTGCGTTGGTAACTCCTTCCTTCCGATAGTTATGGTTGGGATGGGAAATGGCAATGTAGCATTGGAAAAGTCCCCTTCAGGGGATTTAGGGGGCTTCTAGGGCTTTTATTTCTTACTAATCGCCTGCTGAAAACAACTCCTACAAAGTGGCTCATAGGCATCTGTTTCACCAAGTTGTACCAAGCTTTCATCTGTATTTATTCTGTGGGAGTGGTTGGCTAATTCTCCGCAATGCATACAAATAGCATGTACTTTGGTAATATATTCGGCACAAGCCATAATTTGAGGCATTGGTCCAAAGGGTTTCCTTTAAAATCCATATCCAACCCAGCAACAATAACCCTGATGCCACTATTGGCTAATTGGTTACAAACTGCTACCAAGCCATCATCAAAAAACTGAGCTTCATCAATGCCCACCACATCTACATTGTTCGCTAAAATAATAATGTTAGAAGAAGAAGGAACAGGTGTGGAATGAATTTCGTTGGCATCGTGCGAAACTACTTTTTCATCGTCATAACGCTTGTCAATTTCAGGCTTAAAAATCTCAACATGTTGCTTGGCAAATTTGGCTCGTTTCATTCTTCGAATTAATTCTTCCGTTTTGCCAGAAAACATTGACCCACAAACAACTTCTATCCAGCCTTTTCTTTTTGAAGTTTGTATTGGAGTTTCTAAAAACATAAATTAAAATTAAGTTGTAAAGCTAATCGTTTTTTTACTATTTTTATACTTCAAAATATTTGTTTAATAAAAAATAGTGTGGATTATGGAAATACATAGAATACGTAAGGAATTAAATCAACTTTTACAAAATATTGTTAATCATTCCGAAAGTTTTCCTGAGAATAGACCTATCCCATCACTAGAGGTAAGTGCTGTTATTTCAAAAGTAAATAAAATGCAAGAACGATTGGTTGTTTTAAAATATTTGTTAGAAGCTCAAGAGAATCACCAAAAAATTACTCTTTCACAAGATCAACATTCTTCTCAAAAAGATGAATTGGTAGAGCCAGAAAATAAAGTTTTAGAAACAAATACAATTGAAAAAGTTACCAAACTAGAACTTCCTGCAATTGAAACTCCTCAAGAAACTCAACAAGAAGAAAAAACTGAAGAAAAAACAACTACTGTGGTGGAAGATACAAAAACCAATCAGGAAATTGTCCAAAAATTAAGCAGAACACCTATAAAAAGTTTAAAAGAAGTTTTTTCCTTAAACGATAGGTATTTGTATGCCAATGAGTTGTTTGATAAAAAAATGGAGGCTTTTAATAACCTAATTAAAAATATT
>Ga0100377_1004712_pt1 | contig 10424 bp, 6 predicted proteins | sample CryGeymeta201501_FD_83664 | JGI IMG/M metagenome (GOLD analysis project Ga0100377, IMG submission 83664) | Groundwater microbial communities from Crystal Geyser aquifers in Utah, USA - Crystal Geyser metaG 2015-01 | ecosystem: Environmental > Aquatic > Deep subsurface > Groundwater | place: USA... | reverse complement strand
TATAGAGGGCCTGCATGGCCGGGCTGCAGCCAATAAAGCGATGGAAGCGGCAGCGGCGCCCCTTGACGTTGGTCTCCGCCTCGCCGGTGACATCGCGGGCCACCAGGACAACGCCCTGAAAAATGCCGGCACCGTCCTGCAGCGGGGCGGCATTGATGCTCAAAATGCGCTCGCTGTCACCGGGCTTCATGCATTCCACTCGATGTTCCCGTACCTCCTCATGGCTGCGCAGCACCTTTTGCACGTCCCGGCGGCAGGCCTCGCCAAGCTCACCGGCCATGGTCCCCAGAGTCAGGTCAGAGTCCTTACCGATTTTCAGCCACTCCCGGGCCGTATCGTTAAGCTGGACGATGCGCAGGTCATTGTCAACCGTGATAATGGCGTCCCGCACTGAACGAAAGACCGTTTCCAGGTAATGCCGGAATCGTTGGTTTTCCGCCTCCAGCCGCTTCTTTTCTTGAAGCAGTCGCCACTGTTTCAGGGCCTGGCGGGTAAAATGCAGCAAAGACTCCTTGTTGATCGGCTTGGGGAGGTAATCAAAGGCGCCGAGACGGACGGCCTCGGCCGCTGTTTCCAGATTGGGGAATCCGGTGATCATGACCACCGGGCATTCGATGCCGGCCGCCCGGATCTCCCGCAGCAGATCGGTGCCCGAGGCCCCTTCCAGCACGATGTCGCTGATGATCAGATCAAACTCCTGCTGTCTGACCGCGGCCAGCGCCTCCGGATAGGTGGCCGCGGTGCGAACCATGCCGTACCCTTCACGGGTCAGGAACATCTCAAAGGTAAGTCGCAGGCTCTCCTCGTCGTCCACGATCAGGATGCGTGCCGTGCCTTTTTCCGTTTCGTCCACCATACCTGACCCAAATGAAATTATGGCCTGGGGCCGGCCGCGGCCCGGGCATTGTTTTCCCTGCTCACCGGGATGTCCACCGTGATTGTCGTATAGTTATCCAGCACCGAATCAACCCGCATGACGCCCTTGTGGTCCCGTACTATCCCGTGGCTGATCGACAGTCCCAGGCCAGTGCCCTCGCCAGGCGGCTTGGTGGAAAAGAATGGGTCAAAGAGCCGGTTCAGGATCCCCTGGGGGATGCCCTTGCCCCAGTCCGTGATCATGGTCCGGACACACTCGCCGCCATCCGCCACCACGGCATGACAACTGATCCTGAGCTTCTTGCCCGGGTTCTGCCCCGGATATCTTTCGTTGAGCGCATAGCGGCAGTTGCTGAGCAGGTTAAGAATCACCTGTTGCAGTTGCTGGGCATGGCCTCGCACCGGCGGCAGATCGTCTTCAAGGTCCAGCGCCAAGGCGATACCGTCTTTCTGAAACTGATGTCCGACCAGGGCCAGGCTGTCGCCGATGACTTCCTTCATGCTGACCATGGCGTTGCCCTTGTCAGACTCCCGGGCAAAGGAGAGCAGTTTGTAGATGATGGTGGAGATGCGCTCGCCCTCCTTGATAATGCGGGTCAGCAGGTCACGCTGCGGCGCATCCGGCACCATGTCGTCCAGCATGAGTTGGGCATAGTTGATGATGCCGTTGATCGGGTTGTTGATTTCATGGGCCACGCCGGCGGCCAGTTCGCCGATGGCGGCCAGTTGCCCGGTGCGCATGGCCTCTACCTTGCGCACCTCTTCCTTGGTAAGATCACGGGCGACGAGCATGATCTGGCGCACCTCGCCGTTTAAATCGGGAACCGGCGAGACGGTGAGCAGATAGTCGCCGAAGAGGCCGGGCAACCGCGTTTCCATGATCTTGCGGGCCCGGGTCAGCAGCAGTTCCTCCAACGGGCATTTGATATGGGGCAGCCGGCCGCCGTGGATAATTTTGCACACACCATGGCCGATGATCTCCTCGCGGGTCTTGCGGGCCACGTGGATGGTCGCCGGGTTCACTTCGGTGATAATGCCCTCGGGGGTAACAATCAGGATGGGATCCTGGACCGCGTTGAACACCTCACCCCAGCCCGGCTGTGAAGGCCCGATATGCTGGTCCCTGAACTTGAACTCAGTGACCAGAAAGCCCAGGTGGCGCAGTCCGTCCCGCAGTTTGTCCCAGGTGATCGGCTTGGTGATGTAATCGCTGGCCCCGGCCTCGAAGGCCCGATCAATGGCCACCTCCTCATCCTCGGGTACCATGAGGATGGTCAGAGTCCTTTCGGCGTCAGGCATCTTCATGATCTGACTGCAAAGATAATAGCCGCTGATATCGGGCAAGTCCACGTCGAGCAGCGCCACGTCGGGCTGGTTGCGGATAAAGGCGGCCATGGCCGACTCACCGTCCGCCACCTCCTCCACGGTGTAGCCGCTGATCTCCAGAAAACGGCGGATCATGAGCCGTCGTTCCCGGTCGGCATAAGCCACCAGAAACCTGGACCATTTCCCCTTGCTTTTGAAGGGTTTTTCTTCCATGGCCAACCTGCTCTTGGGGTGTCGGGCGCACTGCGACAAAGTGCTGCTACACCATTTGCATACAATGGTTGGCAGAGGGTGTCAAGACAACGGAGGTAAAACCGGCAGGGGAGGGCGGTAAACCTTCAGACGATAATGGGGTCGCCTGTCTTGGCCTCGCCGCCCTGGATCACCCTGGCAAACCGCCCCTCGCGGGGCATGATGCAGTCGCCGGTGGCCTTCTTGATGGCGCAGCCCTGGTTGTGACATTCCTTGCCGATCTGGGTGATCTCCAGGATCACCTCGTCGCCGATCCGCAAGCGGTCGCCGATCTTGAGCGCCGTGAGATCGAGGCCACGGGTGATGATGTTTTCGGCAAAGGCCCCATTCTTTAAAGAAGGAAGGATCTTTTTGACGTTATCGATGGATTCGCCGGCCAGCAGCGAAATCTGACGGTGCCAGTCGCCGGCGTGGGCGTCATTCTCCATGCCCCACTGGGTTTTCAGGACAACCTTGATCTGTTCGCGCTTGACCATGCCCTTCTTTTCGCTGATACAGACTGCTTCCACATGCGCCATTGTCGTTATCTCCTTGCGGTTAGGTGGATAGACTGTAGGGGTTCAGTCTGTTAGCAATTGATATTACCTAACAGACTACAGTCTAGACAACCTGAGTGGTTACCTGAAATCAAAGGAATAAACCAAAACGCGCTCTCCTGGTTGGATCGCCTGCCCAGGCTCCATGATGATATAGCCATCACTGTCCACCAGGGAAGTCAACATGTGCGAGCCCTGCCTTGCAGCGCTGGTGGCGGCATAGCCGCCGTCCGCATCGCAGGTCATCCGCACCCGGAGCATATTGGGCCGGCCGCCCTTGTTGACAATCTCCTCCCCCACTTGCGCGAAGACTATCGGCCAGCCGAAGGACAAGCCGCGGATGGCGCCGATCAGCGGCCGCACATAGTGGGTGAAACACATGAAGGCCGAGACCGGATTGCCGGGCAGCCCGAAAAGGAGGGTCTTGCCCTTTCTGGCCAGATAGAGAGGCTTGCCCGGTTTCTGGCGGATCCTCCAGAAGAGGGGGGTAAAGCCGTTCTCCTCGGCCGCCTCCTTGACATGATCATGCCGGCCTACCGAGACGCCGCCGGTGCAGAGGATGATATCTGCCGCCGCCTGGCCGATGGCCGCTACCGTGGCCTGCCGGTCGTCGGTGATCCTGGCACGGGAGACCAGTTGCGCTCCAGTCTCCAGTACCGCCGCCCGCAACATGGTCATGTTGGAATCCCGAATCTGATGGTCGGCAATGGCCGAGCCTGCGGCGATCAACTCCGAACCGGTGGCCAGCAGGGCGACATCACAGGGTTTGAAGACCTTGACCCGAGCAATGCCCACCGCCGCCAGCAGCGCCGCTTGGGGCGCCGCGATCCTGGCTCCCAAGCGTAGCAAAAGGTCGCCCGTGCCAAACTCCTCGCCACGCTGCCGAACATCTTGTCCCAACCGCTTGGCCACGTTGATGATCACGCTCTGCCCGGCCTCCCGGGTATCTTCCACCCGGATTACTGTATCGACCCCATCGGGAAGCATCGCCCCGGTGCTGATCCGCACGGCACAGCCCGCACCCACGGTCCCGGAAAAAGGGACTCCCGCCCGGCTTTCGCCGATGATTGCAAGAGTCGCGGGCCTCTCCAGGCTCAGGTCGCGGACATCCCCCCAGCGCACGGCATAGCCGTCCATCGCCGAATTGGTATAGCGGGGCGAGGGTTCGGGAGCCTGGATGTCCTCGGCCAGGTAACGGCCCAGGGCCTGATCGAGCGGGCATTCCTCCACCACCGGGGCCGGAATATTCGCCTTGATGATGGCGATTGCTTCACTGATGGAAATCATGGTCATGCATCCTTATCAGCAAGGCTTCATGGAAGATCGGAAGGACCGGACCGATCCGTCCGATAAGACACTCCACCTCTTTAGTGTCCCTTGCCCTGCATCATCGGGAAGATGTGCAACAGTCCGGGGAAGAGAGCCTGCATGCTTTCGAGTGCGCCCTTGGAGCTGCCGGGCAGGTTGATGATCAAACACTCACCGCGCAGACCGGCCTCGCCTCGGGAGAGCATGGCGTATGGGGTTCGCTCCTTACCGTGCTGACGGATGGCAAGGGCGATGCCGGGCACGGTCCGGTCAAGGACGGCAATGGTCGCCTCCGGGGTGACATCGCGCGGCCCCAGGCCCGTGCCGCCGGTGGTGAACACCAGTTGGAACCCTTCCTCGTCGGCCAGCTTTTTGAGGCGAGCAATGATGGCCTCGCGATCATCCGGCAGGATCTCATAGCAATCAACCGCCACCGGTTGATTGGTCAAGAATGCCGCGATCACCTTCCCGGACTTGTCCTCGCGCTTGCCGGCATGGGTGGAATCGGACATCACCAGGATCGCGGTCTTGACCGGAGTGGGGAAGCGGTCGCTGAAATCGCTTTTACCGCCTTTCTTTTTCACCACCCTTATCTCACCGAAGGAGAGATTCTGGTCCAGCGGTTTCAGCATATCGTAGGCGTTGAGCAGGGCGCCGGTGACGGCGGTGATTGCCTCGACCTCCACCCCGGTTTTCCAGACCGAACGAACTTCGGCCGAGACCCGAATGCCCTGGTCGTGCTCCTCCAGCCGCACCTCGATCCAATCCAGGGGGATGGGGTGGCAGAAGACGATCAGATCGCTGCAATGCTTGGCGGCCAGGATGCCGGCGGCCCGGGCCACTTCGAGCACATCGCCCTTGGGTACCGTCCTGGCAAAGACCCGGCGCAGAACCTCGGGACTGCCATACAAAAAACCCTCGGCCAGGGCGGAGCGCAGGGTATGAAACTTGTGGCTGACATCGAACATGGAAAACTCCTAAAAAAAAAGGGGCAGGGGCAGGTTTCACCCCCCGATGCTGGCCATGGTGGGGGGGGTAGCCCTACGGCAGTTTGCCTCGGTCGCCAGGCCGTCCCGATAACGGTGGCTGACCACGGCCCTGACGGCGGCGGTGATCTCGTGGTCGGCGGCGTTGGACCGCAGCATGGCCTTCAGGTCTAGGACGCCGTTGTCGTAAAGACAGGTCTTCAGCATACCGGTTGGCGTGATCCGGATCTTGTTGCAGGTGGCGCAGAAGCGGCGGGAGTTGCCTTCAATCAGACCGATGGTGCCGGCAAAGCCAGGAATGGCATAAAGTCTGGCGGTGGCCGGCACGCCCGTCACCAGCGGAAGCATGGCCGGGAACAGGTGATGCAAACGGTCGCGCAGCGATCGGTTCGTTTGCGGCCGCACGTCGGGCGTGCCCGAGAAAGGCATTTTTTCAATAAAGCGCAAACACAGCGGGTGACGTTCTGGGAGTTCGGCCAGGGCCAGAATCTCGGCATCCGTAGTGTCTTCCAGGACCACGGCATTGATTTTGAGCGGCAGGCGGCGCACAATACAGCCGTCCAGGGTGGCCAGCACCTCGGCCAGGTGGTCCCGCCGGGAGATCTGCTGGAAACGGTTGCGGTCCAAGGTGTCGAGGCTGAGGTTGATGCCGGCGATGCCCAGTGCGGCCAGCTCGTCGAGATAGCGGAGGGTCTTCACGCCGTTGGTGGTAATGTGCAGGGAACTTACCGTATCCATGCCCTGCAAGCGCCACATGAACGGCAGGCAATCGCGCCGGGCAAAGGGCTCGCCGCCGGTGATGCGGATCTTGGAAAGCCCCAGGGCCGACAGCAGCCGCACCAGGCGTTCGAGTTCTTCAAAGGAAAGCATCTCCGCATGGGGTACGAAATCGACCCCGCATAAAGGCATGCAATACCGGCAGCGCAGGTTGCAACGGTCAGTGATGGCCAGTCGCAGATAGGTGATCTGTCGGCCATAATTGTCGGTCAGGCTGTCGATGCGATGGGCTCGGGAATGGGGGAGGGGATTCCCCCGCTGTGGCGCTGTCATGCTGTCTCCTTTCCAAATGCTCGGGAGGCGGGGCCGTTTCCAATCCCGCCCTGTCGGCCGCAGACCCTGTCACGTAGCGCCGTGACGTAGGTCTTTAGGCTCGGAGTGTAGCAATTTTATGTAGTCGATAGGTTTTCTGCTTCGATAACTGCTCAGGTTGTTTAGCCCGTTAGGCTGTAGACTGTTAGGCAAAAAGCGGAGCATATACGGAACACAGTACGACTTATACCGCAAGGGCATAAGTTTCGTATGAGCAGACGAGCTGCTCAACTCAGCTTTATATCTCGTGTTTCGCTTTTGCTAACAGTCTAAATGCCTACAGCCTATAGACCTGAGTAGTTACCTGCTTCGTTAATCTATACCCGGTGGCAAGCAGTGTCAATCATGGCCGGTCGGTTTTCGATCCGGTGCAGGCTGCTGTCCCATGGCCATCTTGCTCATGCGCTATGGATCAGGCCTTGACCAGGTTGACCCTGGTCTCGTTGAACGAGGCGCTACCACCGATCGGGTCGGTCATGCAGGAATTTTTGAGCACCGGGTCGATCTTCATGGCCGCGTTCGGGCAGAGACCGGCGGTGCGTCGTTTGTCACCCTTGACCGTCTTACCGTCGATGGTGGCGTCGGAGGCGCCGTAGCCCCAGTGGCCGAACGACCAGGAGACCGCGATCGTCTTCGGCCTCATCCCTTCCACCGCCTTGATCTTGCCGACCATGTCCACCCCTGGCCGGTTGGGCAAATGCCATTTGCCGTCCGGACTGGACTTGGAGACGAGCCGCGCCTTGTCACCGTCCTTGAAACCCATCGACCCGGCGGTGGCGGCATTGATCAGAATGAAATTCTCCGGCAGGATGGAGCTGAGCCAATAGTTGCCGGGGAGGGTGCGGGACTGGCCGCCCAGGATTTCCTTATAGGTAATAAGCTGCAAAGGCAGATCGCTATCCACCGCCGGATTACCAGCGGCATCCGTCGGCGTTTTGTAGGTGGCGCTACCGGAGAACCGTTTGCCGGTGAACGAATGCTTGGCCTTGGCCACGGTCTCGGCGTAAAGATTCAACTGTTTGCCGTATTTCTTTCCTAGCATGCCATCACCGCTTACCACCGCCGGGTCCCAATTTTTCCACCTGCCGCCCCGGTTGAGAACGGTAACGGTCTTTTTCCACTTGTCTGAGCCCACGGCCTTTTCCCAGCGGTCCGCGGAGAAGATCGTGGGCTGCAGGTGCTGGCGGGCCTCGTTGAAGAGCTTCAGCTCGTTAAAGGAGGCATCGGGCACCGCGTCCCCGTCCTTGTCACCCACGGCCATGTTGGCGGCGAGCTTCAGATACCAGTCTTCCTGCCGGTTCAGATCCCAGCCGGTGCTGAAGCCGTCCTTGCCAAAGCCGGGTATATGCAACTGCTCGGCAATGGCCAGGGCCACCGTCTCGAAGGAACTGTGCATCTTTTCGCCGTACACGGTCACCACCTCGGTCAGCGGGGTGATGGTCGGTTGCCGGAATTTGGAGACCGGATAAGGTACGTCAGGAGAGGCGTGGGGAGTGGCAAAACGCTCCCAGATGGCGGCGTCGGGAAAGATATAGTCGGCATACATACTGGTCTCGCCGATGACGATGTCCGTCGAGAAAAAGAGCGGGATCTTCGCGGTATCGGCCAGGATCGCCAGCGCCGTCTGTCCTGCCGGGGCCGCGAATCCCGGGCTGCCCATATGCAGCCAGACGGCCTTTGCCGTGTACGGATAGCCGTCGGCCGCCGAGGGCAGGGCCTCTTGATAGATATTGCTGGTGAACGGGAACCACGGGCGCTTGGCGGGATAACCGGTAAACAGGGTCGATTTTTCGTAGGTCGAGCCCTCGCGGGTGATCTTGTGGCCAAAGGGGGTCAGTTTGCCCGGCTGCATCTTGTTGACGTTGAACTGGGCCTCGGCCTTGTCGCCGAACTAGTGCCAGTGACCGCCGCCGACAGACATGCCGCCCTTGTGATCGGTATTACCGATGAGGATGTTCAGGGCGATAAGCGCCTGGGCATTGTAGTAGCCGCTGGTATGCTTCACTGGGCCGCGGTAAAACTCGACCCCGGCCTTCTTGCCATGGGAGGTGAACTCCTTGGCTACCAACTCGATGTCGGCGGTTGGTATGCCACAGATCTCCGACCACTGGTCGATGGTCTTAACCAAGGCCTCTTCCTTCAAGATGGTGAAGGCGGTCTTGACCTTGACACCATTGATCTCGCCGCTAAAATCGAGGTCGCCAACCACGGCGTTCTTGTCGTCATCAGTCTTGACCGCCACCGGCTTGCCGCCTTGGACGACGACGAAGCTGTCCTTGTCGCCTGCCCCGAGCTCTTCGGCCCGCGCCAGGGCACCGGGGCCGTCTTTTTCGATCTTCACCAAATGGGTGGCGTCAGACCAGGTGGTTTCGCCGGCTGCCTTGGCAGCGGCCAGGTTGGCGGCGGTCAGATATTTTTCGTCATAGCGTTTGTTGCCGATCATCCACTGGATCATGGCCAGGGCCAGGGCGGCATCGGTGGATGGTTTTACCGGCAACCATTTCCAGGCCCGGGAGGCGGACTTGCTCATCCGCGGGTCGACGACGATGACCTTGAGCCGGCCGGCAACCAGCCCATCGGTCACCTTGGGACACATGGCCGGCGGCCCGAAGTTGGCCTCGATGAAACCGGTCCCGAAATAGATGATGCACTCGGCGTTGAAGGAATCCGGCTTCATATGGGTGATGCCGGCCGACCACTTGCCTTCCTTGTACTGGTTGGTGGCCTCCTTGTAGGCGATATGGTGGGATTGCTCGCAAATGCTGGTGTGTTCGATAATATTGTTGGAGCCGAACCCACCGTGCATGAAGCGCTTGCCGAACTCGATCCGGCCATGCTCGATCCGGCCCCACATGCCGACGAACTGGTTGTTTTTCGGGCCCAGGTCCGGGTGCTCCGGATCGATCAGTTTGTCGAGGTGGGCGCTATATTTACCCTTGAAGTCCGCCACCTTCATCTTGCCGGCGGCAACCTCCTTGACATCGGCTTCCATGGCGGCGGAGAGTTTGGCGTCGTTCATGGCGTACAGTTCTTTCAAGCCGGGCACCCGACGGTTTTCCCCTATACCCTTGAACAGCTCGCCGCCGTTCACGATCTCCGAGATCGCCTTGTCGAAGGCGACGATCTCCCACCGGTTGGAGCCGCGGGGGCCTTTGCGTTTAAGAACCTTCACCACCCGATAGGGGTCGTAAAGACTCTGGATGCCGGCCTGGCCCTTGGGGCAGAGCCCGGCGTCGATCTTCGCCGCCTTGGCCGGGGCCGTATCGTAGTTGAGATTGGGGATCAGGTTTTCGCTGAACGGATTGCCATCGATCTTGACCGCGACGCCGTTTAGAATCTTGACCTTGATCGGGCAGGCGGTATGGCATTGCAAACAGGCCGAGTAGATGACGCTGGTCGCCTTGGCCAGGGGATAATCGCCGGCCCCGGCCACGCCCGATTCCATGGCGTGGAGAAGATTATAAGCGCCGTCGATCTGGTTCATCAGCACCGCGCAACCGCCAAGCAGGGCGGATGATTTAAGGACGGTCCGGCGCGAGATCTTCATCTGGGAACATGCAGCCACGCAGTCGTCTGCCTGGCATGTTTTTTTGGTATCAGTCATTGCCTGCCTCCTCCTTGTTATTGATGGCATTCTGTGCAGGTGATCGGCGTGCCGACCGCGATATTCTTCCGATCCTCGAAGCCGATGTAATGGATACGGGGGTTGGTGCCAAGCTCGCTCTTGACCTGCCAGGTTTTCTCGTTCTTCAACAGTTCGGAGACGAGGCTTGTCGGGTCGTTTTGGTCGCCGAAGTACATGGCCCGACCGATACAGGTGGAGACGCAAGCGGGGAGCATACCGCTCTCCAGACGATGACCACAGAAAGTGCATTTACGGATTGTGCCGGTCAGGCCGCCGCTGCCGCGGCTCAAGGTTCGGCCGTTTTCAAAGAAATTCCGCAATTCATAGGGTTCCATGACCGGGGTGTTATCAGTATAAACCCCCCCCTTGTCCTCGACGATGGCATAGTAAGGGCATGCCTTCTTGGCCGCGTCGCCCGCCTTTTTG
>Ga0100377_1004709_pt1 | contig 10428 bp, 7 predicted proteins | sample CryGeymeta201501_FD_83664 | JGI IMG/M metagenome (GOLD analysis project Ga0100377, IMG submission 83664) | Groundwater microbial communities from Crystal Geyser aquifers in Utah, USA - Crystal Geyser metaG 2015-01 | ecosystem: Environmental > Aquatic > Deep subsurface > Groundwater | place: USA... | reverse complement strand
TCGGCCTGGGTGATGAGGATGTTGTTGGTGAAGAAGAAGGCCAGCTCGCGTCCGAAGAAGGCGGTCCCATTGCCGGGTCGCCAGGCTTCTCCTCGCAGCTCGTAGTCGAAGGAGAGGCTGCCGGTCTCGCCTGAGGCCGTGCCGGTGATCTTGACGGCACCAGGTTCGCCGGAGATCTCCCAGTCGCCCATGGTGACTCGGAAGCCGTCTTTGCCGTAGCTCCACTGCGACTCCGAGAACTTCTTGTCGAACTCGAAGGTCTCCAGCGTCTCGCTGGCAGCACGCAGGCGCAAGCGCCCGGAAACCCTGCCCTTGAAGTCCCCGAAGCCCAGGTTGGCGACCTCGAACTTGATCTTCAGGTCGTAGCCATCGTCCTGGTAGGTGACGGCCTCCCACTTCTCGACGTAGGCCTCGGCCTTGTCCATAAGAGGGCGCAAGTCTTGGGCGTCGAAGGGGTCAGCGGTGGATTGATAGGCGGTGACCGAGGCGTCGGTGAGGGATTTGGTCTCAATGTTCCCGACGGCTTCTTGCATCGACGCGTGGTCTGTCTTTTGCGGTGAGCTGCAGGCGAGCAGAGCAGAGAAGAGAACGAGAACGAGCCAATTAGGATAGATTTTTTTCAAGGTATTCGAGCCTTTTCGAGACAAGTCGCGCGCGACACAGGGGTTCCGCCGCCAACCCCATCGCGCATTCAAAAAAAACGAATGGGATCAAGTTGTTGTGCGCATCCTGCGCGCAACGCTGCGGGTCTAGACAACTCTTCGCCATCCCTGGCTCGAGTTCTTAGGACAGCACTTTCGAAGCAATACATGAGGAGTCAAAGTGGGTTAGAGCCCCCGACGGGCGTTGCAGAAGCTATCTGAAACAACGCAGGGGAACCAGCATCGCTTTCACGAGGTTCTTTCATCGGTCTGCGGACATTGCCCCGCTTCTTGATACGCGGTACTTCTCAGGTCTCCAGGGGCCGCGAGCCCACGTCGCCACGCGTCTATTGGATTTTCGAAGCCTGCCAATGAGAACCGCTTCAAAATGAGTGCGTCCGACACCCTCATCGATCTCGAGTTCGAGCGACTTCAACGCATGAAGGCCGCGTTGGAGCCCTTCAGCGCAGTCAAAGCTCATCGCGCCTTCGTGGACACTTGGCTCGATGGGTTTGGTTCCATCGAAGGAAAAAAGGATTTTGACTTCCGGGTGTTAGCCGACTTCATGGGGGTCAGGCTGAACGTTCGCGGGAGCGTCGAGGTGCTCGCCCCGACGATCATGGAGTTTTTTGCCATCCCTGAGCTCGGAGAGAGCGTGCAGCGGCGCTTTCGGCAGTCGGTGCAGACGCTCGACTCCGCGGAGACCAGCTGCTGGATTGGCTTATCGACGAACTCGGTGGACTTGGGGTGGTCGCTCTTCGGCGGCGCCGTCGAGCCCGCGACCCAGTGGCTACCGAACAACCGCACCCGTGCCTCTTTGTTCGCTTGGATGGAGGACGAAGGAATCGAGGTCCTCGAGTCCTTGCACATGTCGGCGCTGGTGCCTGCAAACGTCGGACTCTTGCTCCGCCCAGCGGGGTTCGATGTCGCAGAGCAGCTCATCTCCCTGCAAAACGCCTTCTCGCACCTGGCAGTCGACTCCCCTCGCCCCCTCTTCGACGTGTTAGAAGCAGAGCCCCCAAACGGACTCTCGCTTTCAGTCGTGCTCACAACCGATGGCCTGGCCGGCGCTGGGATCGTGTGCCACGAGCCGAGCCCAGGGCTCGTGGAGGCCCTGCACGACCTCGCCGGGCTGGCGAACCACGCCAAGCACTCGCAGTTGCGTTCGACCTTGGGCGTCGAGGGACCGAAACGCGTAGTCCGAGCGGTGTCAGGTGGCTCCTTGTTCGTCGAGTACCATCTGCCTGGGTGACCAGAGGGTTTGGGCGCAGCACGCAGCGCCCCTACGGACGTGTGAGGGCGCAGCACGTTGCGCCCCTACAGCAGCCGCACTACCGCTTCGCCGCTCATCAGGAGCTTCTTGGTGTACAGGTCGAGCACCGTCGCCACGAGCCAGCGATCGGCGTTGACGCCGAACGAGACCTCGAGGCGAGGACGTCGGTCGTCGGGCTGATGTGGCGGCAAAAGGTGGCCGAGGGAGGGGTTGGCGCCGTTGAGCTTGACTACGGTACGCGTCTCCCCGCTCTTGCCGCCAACTTTGTGCACATCCCCTGAGCTGTCCCAGACGAAGGCTCGCTCATCGGGGGCCCCGATCTCGCTGATGACGAGCTTGAAGAGTTTCTCCGGCTGGCCCAGCGAGCAAGTGGGAACCAGCTGCCTCTTCCAGACGTCGGGCGGCGTTGGGAAGCGCGTGCCGCGCTTCACGACGACCTCGAAATGCTCGCGACCTTCCGAGTCGAAGGTCGCCAAGGCGTAGTCGTGGATGATGAAGTCGGACTGGCTGACGTTGCCCGACGCAAACGTGCAGGCGCCGTAGGTGACGGCCTCGAAGGGCTGCCAGGCGCGGACTCGGTCACGGCCGAAGCGCGCCTCGATGCGGGGGTAGACGCTGGGCAGCAGCGTCGAACCTCCGACCATCAAGACGTCACCGATGTCTTCGGGCTCGATGCCGGCCACACGGGCCTGCTCGAGCACGGTCTCCAGGCAACCATCGAGAGCCCGGTAGAGGCCCTTTCCTTCGAGGATCTCGACCACGTCATCCCGACTGACGTCGAGCGCTTCGGCCTTACTCTCGCCCCGCAGACGCGCCTCGAACCGGCGCAAATCATCGGGCGGCGCGACGTCAAAGGTGGCCTGGTCGCGAAAGAAGAGGGCCTCCTTGACGCGGCGTGCGTCCTCGAGCATGAGCCGGTACCAAAAGCCGCTCTCCAGCTCACGGTCGCGGGCGAGGGGGTACTCGAGGCGCTTACAAAACTCTTCTAGAAGCCAGGCGTCTACGGTGTCGCCGCCGATCGCCGCGCCCGCCTTGGCGCGCACCTGGCAGGTCCCCTCCTGCAGCCCCTTGACGCCGAGGTCGACCAACGCGAGGTCCAACGTCCCACCACCGAAATCCACGACGAGGACTCGGCGCTTCTCGATGACGCTGAGACCATAGCCGATGGCCGCGGCGACGGGCTCGTCGAGGAGTCTGAGGCGCTCGACGCCCAGACCTTCGGCGATGGACTTGAGCTCGGCTCGATAGGACTCGTAGGCGTCGACGGGCGCCGTCATGACCAGGTCACGCACGCGCTCCTTGGTCGTCGACTTCACGTGGGCGAGCAACTCCCGCACAAAGAGACGGGCCACGTCGCGCGCGGTGAAGGTCTCGCGCCCTACCCTCGCCACGGTCTGCAACGGGCCGACACCGAGCGCGTGCTTGAAGCTCTTGCAGAAGTTGGGCTGGAGCTCGCCTTCGTTCAGCTCGAGGGCCGCCCGACCGATCAGGGCCTGTTTGCCGACAAAGGTGCGTTTGGCGACGAAGCCCCATTTGCCCACCTTGCCCCAAAAGCCCGTGTCGTCGAGGACGTGGACCGCCGAGGGGATCATGCGCGGCGCTTCCAGCTCTTCGGTCGCCTCAGGCGCCCGACAGAGGTCAGGGAAATCGACCATGACAGGCTTGTTCGTCACGCTGTCCCAGCGTGCCAAGCCCGTGTTCGTCGTCCCTAGATCCAGTGCCCACATCGCGCGTCCTTCGAGCTCGTTTGGCCAGATTCCTGCGTCGCGAACTTACTACCTGGACATTTCTGCCAATGAAAGGGTTGGAGCAGGCACGGGGCCTGGCCCTACTCGCGCCGCGAGGTCTGCAGCCGCTGAGGATCGGTCCAGAAGAAGCGCCAGCCAGACTCCAGCGGGAAGATCGCAGGGTTCCCCGAGCTGGCGCGCACCGCCGCGTCGTCGAGGCGATAGGGGCCCCAGATTCGGCTCCCCTTCTCGACGATGGAAACATAGTCTCCATCGGTGTTTCCGTCATACCATGCGACGGCGATGCGACCGTCGGCCGCCGCGATATTGGGCGCCCGCAGATCGCTGTTTTTGGCCAACACCGTCGTGCCCGTCAGCTGCATGGAGGCGTCGAGGTGGTAAAGAATGACGTCGGCGCTCTCGATGCGAACCCTCTGTCCGGCCACTACCAGACCGCCGTCGACCGCGAGCATGCGGTGCACGCCCCACACTGGATAACGGCTGTTGGTCAAGGCGAGGACGTCATCCACGCCATCGTCCGTGACCTTCCACAGCATGCTCTCGTTGCTCGAGGGCCTATCTGAACGCAGTGTGGGGTGGCCCAAGATCACCAGTTGGTCGCCGACCCAAGCGCTCGCAGTGGCAACGGCGTCTGTCTTGACGACGCGCTCGTCCGCGGCCTTCAACGCGCTGGCAAGCTCACCGACGGACCCAACTCGGACACGACGCTCGACGATGTGACGGGTGTACCCCCCCTTCGTCATCACCAGCGAAGCCTCGAGCTGCTCGGCCGCACCGGGGTCCTCAACGTTCCTTACGAGACGCAGAGCGAGAATGGGAGTGTAGTGCTCCTTGTCAGCGACAATGGCCTCAGCGGTCGGTGAGGCCTCTCCCCAGCTCGTAACCGACCAGAAGATGGAGGGATCGCTGCAAGACGCCTTGTCTTGACAGCAGTCATAGGTCACCAACACCTTCTCGCCGAGGGGTGCCACCGAGGGACCGGAGCAACGAGCCTGCGACGGGAACTTTACGAGCTTTCCTTCTGGCAGCCCGTCCTTGTCGAGCCAAAGTCCCGAGACGCCTTGGGCCCAGTAGTCTTTCCAGCCGATGAAAGCCCGACCGTCCTCGAGTTGCGCGGTCCCGACATAGTCCGGAGACTCCTTCTCGGCGGCGTACACCCCGCTGCGGCCTAGCTTTTCGAGGTTCGCATCGGTGGTTTGGCTCGGCAGCGCAGCGACACGAACCGCCACCTTTCCGTCGACGCGGTCGGTGTAGGCGAACCAAGGCTTGCCGTCGTAGAGGCCGACGGCGAACTCGGTCTCTGTGCTCAAGCCGACGAGGGGAAAGACGACGGGGTCGGTCAGAGTCCCGTCCTTCTGGGCACGCCGGGTGACCAAGCCGTTGCGGCTCGGCGATTTCCAAACGATCCAGGTCTGCTCCCCGTCGGCTCGGACAAAGGCGGTCAGCGGCCCGGCATCCTCCGAGGTGACGAGCACCGGCTCGGTGGTCCCAAAGTGTGCATAGAGCTCCCAAGGACCCCCGTTGCGATCGTGTCGGCGCTCGAGCCGTCGCTCTCCGTCGAAGGCGGCGAGCTCGCCCCAGACGGGGAACATGATTCCCAATGGCATCCCTTCTTGGTCCTTCTCGCCCCACTTGATGGTGGCGAAGTAGCGTTCCCAGCCGACCATGTCGTCGCTCTCCCAAAAATCGCCGAACCAGCTCACTACCAGCTCTCCGTCGCGTAGAGAGAGGGTCGGCCGCTCCAAATGGGGCTGCGCGCGCTGTCCTTTGATGGGGTTGATGGGGCCTTCGGGGTGTTCGTTGCCACCCCACCAAGTGGCTTCGGCAACGACGGCGCCGGCGGCGTCGAGCTTCACCGCGCGAGACCGCTCTCCTTCAACCCAGGCAGCGACAAACCCGTCCTCGAAGGCGAGGAGCTCGGCGGGACCGACGTTGAGCTTGGGGTCGGAGTAGGTGTTGACGGTTACCAGTCCGGACTTCAGGTCGACCCGGCCGCCCTTGATGAGGCCGTTGCTGCCGCCAGCGCTGGGTTCGAACCAGAGAGCGACGACGGCGTCGCCGTTGGCGGCGAGGGCGAGGGCTTCGGCGTTGTCGGAGAGGGTGAAGGGGGGCTCGCAGCGCTCGGCGCGCGCCTGGGTGGAGAGCATGGCTTTGGCGACCGTGCCGTCGTCGAGCCAGCCGACGAGCCAGCCCCCAGCGCCCCGTACGAGCTTGGGGGCCCGGGGTTCCTGGCTCTCAAAGACCAGCTCGCCCGAGCAGCCGGTTTCTTGTTGGCTCGCCGCGTCTGCGGTTTTGGCGGGCGCGGGCGCGCTCTGATCGCCGCTGGGGGACTCTGGGGTCTTGTGGGAGCAGGAGAGGAGCGCGGTGGTCAGCAGGATGAAGAAGGTCGACTTCATGAGAGCCCCCGGGAGTGTAGTGGGCTCTAGAGATATGCGATCTGGGTCGGAGTCGTCACCTGGTGAGGTGAAGTGGCCCAAGTCCCCCACCGGACTCTGCCGGAGCAGGGCACTAATCACACGCCAAAGTCAGTTGTGGCGCCGAATCAAGCGGAACGAGGTTCGACATGTGACCCGGTCGGGCGCGCTGTCGAGCTCTCCGTCGGAGACGAGCAGCTCGAATCGAACTCGATCTCAGCGCTGACCCGGGTCACTGACTTGTCTAGCGGTCAACGGCCGGCAAAACTCAGAACACCCAGTTCACCAAGACCCCGATGACCACGCTCAACAAGGCCACGGCGAGCAGCATGTTTGCGGCCATGGGCCCCGGCTCGCCTTTCTTCTTGGCGTAGGGATCCCAGCCGGGTTGCTTGATGGTGACTGGGTCGATCTCGGCGAGCGCATCGCGCATCTCTCTGGCGGAGGCGTAGCGGGAGGCTGGGTCTTTCTTGATGGCGTTCTTGATGACCGTGCCAGCCAGGCTCTGTTCGAGCCACTCGGGCATCTTCGGCTCGTTATAGAACTGCCGCGCGTAGACCTCGGCGATGGTGTTCGCGGTGACCGCCTGCTCGCCGACCAAGAGCTCGAAGAAGATGAGCCCCATGGAGTAGACGTCGGTGAAAGAGCCGACGGCCGAGGCCTTTAGGCACTCGGGCGCCGTATAGTGCGGGCTGAAGAGCGCCTTACCGAACGAGCCAGTGACGTCCTGGACGCTCATGTCTTCGTTCTCGCCGATGGCCTTGCCGATGCCGAAGTCGACCAGCTTGGCCTCTTCGTCCTCGGTGCCCTCGTCGACGAGCATGATATTGGCGGGCTTCAGGTCGCGGTGGACGATGAGCTTCTCGTGGGCGGCGTTCAGACCGTCGAGGACCTGCAGCATCAGGTTGATGGCCCGCGGCGGGGTCATTGGCCCCTTGTCCCGCAGCACCCCTTCGAGCTCGGGTCCCTCGATGAGCTCCATGGCCATCCAAAGGAATCCGTCGGTTTGGCCGTGCTCATAGCAGCGCACTACGTTGGGGTGGATGACGCGCTTGGCGACGTTGACCTCGCGCAGGAAGCGCGGCCCGACGTCGGCCTGCCGTACGAGAAACGAGGGCAGGACGACCTTCAGCGCGACCTGCTGTTCGCCTTTCGTGGCGCGAAACACGGCGGCGCATCCTCCCTGCCCGAGAAGCTCGCCGACCGTATACCCCCCGACCTGATCACCGACTGACGGAAGCTCTTTCATCGTACTCGTCGAACCTCATCCCTGCTGCGCGTGCGAACGAAAAGAGGTCGTGGGCGACCCAGATCGTGAGAGCGCCCGCGAATATGCACGGCACAGACGAGAAAAGCGAGTTTACGAGGGTTCACCGTCACCGATTTCGAACCGGCCGGTCTGGAGTCTGGAGCTTCACCCAGCTGCGGCCTTGGATGCAGCTGAAGTCCAAATAACAGCGCAGAAGCCAGCTCCGGACTCCGGACTCCGAACTTGATTCAGCGGATCGACAAGTCCGACAGGCCGGGTCAGGTTCAGATTCTGGGCCAGTCTGGCCAAGCAGCTGTTGGCTTCGAAGTCCGGAGTCCAAAGGCCGTGGCAACTCCTCTCGTGCTTTCGACGCATCCGTGGTAATCGAGCGATGACCGACCTTTGAGCGGCGAACGCCGAGCCGAACACAGGAGAATCGAGATGCCACGCACCGCCGCCGAGCTGATCAAAGAGCTGGATCACCCCATCCCCGAGACCCGCAAGCAGTGCGGCGACGAGCTGGTCGCCATGGGACCTGCGGTGGAACCATTTTTGACCGAGGCCCTCGAGCGCTCGCAGAACATCAAGGTGCGGCGCCGATTGTTGCTCATTCTCGGCGCCATCAAAGCCCCGAAGGCCATCCCGGCGCTCATGGAGTACGTCAAGAACCGAGCCCCAGACGGCATCGACGACACCCGCGGCCTCGCCATGCGGGCCATCTTGGCGCCGCTCGAGCCCAAACACACCAAGTACTGCTTCGACTTCTTCCTCGAGCTGCGCCGCGACCCAGACGCCTCCGTGCGCATGACCGCCCTAGAAGGCCTGGCCAAGCTCGGAGACCCCCGCGCCCTGCCCTTCCTCGAAAAAGCCTCGCAGATCGATGAGGAACAGAACGTCCGCGACCTGGCCCGACGCCTCTCCGTCACCTTCGTAAAGGCCGACGGCGCCGGGGTCGAAGAACTCTACACCACCACCCAGCTCGGCCAAAAGCTGGCCAGCCGCGACGCCTTCCAACGCAACATGGCCATCGACGAGCTCCTCAAGCGCTCCGAAGATCCCTTCGCCGTCTTCCTCGAGGCCACCCGCAGCGAGCACGCGCTGGCCCGCCAGAGCGGCCTCATGGGCCTGGGCCGCGTGGGCAGCGCCAAAGCCTACGAGCTGCTCCTGGGCGTCGCCGACCACTCGGCCAGCCCCCCTGACGAACGGGTGCTGGCGTTGCGCGCCCTAGCCAGCACCCAAGTTTCCCGGGAACTCAACCTCGACGCGGTCTACAAGACGCTCGACCGGCACGCCCGCAATCGCAGTGAGCCTCTGGTCGCCGGCGCCGCCCTGGCTGCCATGGCCGCCCTGCCACACCCCGACGCGCGGGAGCAGGTCGCCAAGGCCCTCGAGGACGGCGACCCCTGGCTGCGTGAGTCGGCCGCCAAGGGTCTCGCCGCCTCGGCGCAGCCCAGCCACAAGGCGCTGGTCGGCCCGTTGGGCGCCGCGCTGCTCGCCTCGGGCCAGCGCGCGCTGAAGGTCTATGAGTCCAAACAGCCCTTCCCAAAGGACGAGCTCGACCTGCAAGTCCTCCTGCTGCAGGCCATGTCGCAGATCGCCGAGCCCGGCAGCCAGACCGAGCGTGCCTGGGTCTCGCCGCTGATGAAGTTCGTCGACCACCCGTCGCACGAAATCCGCACCGCCGCCGCAGAGCTTCTCGGCACCATCGTACGAACCCACAAAGACCTGGCCGAGGGCGACGTCCGCGACGCCATCGAGCTGCTCGAGTCGCGCGTCGAGGGCACGCGCCAGACCTGCGTGGGGGTGCTGCAAAGAGGCTTGTCGAAAAACGACCGCTTCGCCGCGCCGCTGCTCGCCAGCCTGACGTTCCGCGCCGATGCTGCGCTCGTCGCGGCCATCATCCCCATGCTCGCGATCGTCGACGACCCGGAAGCCCGCAGCGCCCTGAGTCGCCTGAGCACCGACCCACGCACGGACCTCGCCCAATTGGCGCGCACCGCCCTCCTCACCCACAGCGACGGATCCCAACAGTGACCTCAGACCTTCCCGTTCGACTCCTTCGCGACGGCGCCATCGCCCACCTCGAGATCGTCCGCGGCGCCTCGCTCAACACCATCAACCTCGCCACCATGGCGGCCTTCGAGACCCACCTCGACGCGCTGGAAGCCGACGCCGGCCTCGGCGTCGTCGTCCTCTCCAGCGAGGGCGACCGCTCCTTCGTCGCCGGCGGCGACCTGGCCGAGTTCCGCGCCTTCACCGACGCCGAGACCGCGCGGACCATGTCGCGCCGCATGGCCGACGTGCTGCACCGCTTCGAACGACTCCCCGCCGTCGTCATCGCCGCCGTCGAAGGCTTCGCCTTCGGCGGCGGCTGCGAGATGTTGTTGGCCTGCGACCTCGTCCTCGCCGCGCCCAAAGCCCGCTTCGGCCTGGCTCAGGTGCGCTTCGCGCTGACTCCCGGCTGGGGCGCAGGCGTTCGTCTGGTGCACCGCATCGGCCGCGCCAAGGCCCTCGACCTCCTGCTGCGCGGCCCGACCCTGACCGCCGTCGAGGCCCTCGGCGTCGGCCTCATCGACGAGATCGTCGACAACCCCTTGGCCGCCGCCCGCGAGCGTGCACTGCAGTTCCCGCTCCGCAACCCAGCACTTATCGCCGCCATCAAGGCCGTCGTCTCCTTCGACGAGGCCGACGGCCTCGAGGCGAACGTCGTACGTGAGCGGGAGATTTTTGTCCAGCGGTGGATGTCCGAGGCGCATTTCGCGGCGGTCGAGGCGTTCTTCGAGGAGTGAGCAGTGACACTGCTATGAAAATCGCTGGGTTCTGGCGGTATTTCGTCGATGTTGCTTCGATCTTTCACTACGAAGGACACGAAGAGCACGAAGGAGAGGAAGGAGGAAACAGCCTCTTCGTGCTCTTCGTGTCCTTCGTGGTGAATTCGAAGCTCACGAGCAAGAGACCGTGCTCCCAGGATTTCCTCACCCCTTTCATCACACGCTGCCGCTATGAAAATCGCCGGGTTCTGGCGGTATATTGCTGATATTGCTTCGATCTTATCGCAGAGGCGCAGAGGGCGGCCGAGGCGCAGAGGGTTTGAGGTAAGGAG
>Ga0100377_1004708_pt1 | contig 10429 bp, 8 predicted proteins | sample CryGeymeta201501_FD_83664 | JGI IMG/M metagenome (GOLD analysis project Ga0100377, IMG submission 83664) | Groundwater microbial communities from Crystal Geyser aquifers in Utah, USA - Crystal Geyser metaG 2015-01 | ecosystem: Environmental > Aquatic > Deep subsurface > Groundwater | place: USA... | reverse complement strand
CTCGACCAGGCCTCGAACGGCGATGTCCGTGCGCGACGTCTCGGGACGTCCGACGATCACGTGATCGCCGATGCCGAGGTGGACCTCCTCGTCCGCGATCGCGCCGTGAGGCGTGGAGAACACGGCCGAGTTGCGGCGCAAGACGATCTCCGTGCCTTCCAGGCGCACGCTGGGCAGCGTGGCGTCGCCGGTGGGATCCTCCATCCAGCCCGCGGGCAGGAGCGAGGCAGGCAAGGGTCGCGGCTCTTCGGTGACCAGCACGCGCGCGTCGTCACCATCGGGTTGGGCGATCAGAAGCACGCGGCCGCGCAGCGCGGAGAAGGCGTACTCGTGGCTCGGGCTGCGTTCGGCGCCGAAGCCCTCTTCGCTTCCCTGCGTGGGTGCGTCCCAGGTTCCGTCCGAGTCGAAGTCCCAGCGATAGGCGTAGCCCATGCCGGCGGCCGCCTCGAAGTGGGCCGTGGCGCCTTCGGCTTGGCCCTCGAGGTTCGGATGCGGCGTGACGAAGAACCAGCTCACGACGGCCAGGCCGACGGTCATGACCGCGCCATAGGCGTAGACGCGACCGTTCTGGATGCGCGTGGCGACGAAGCCCGAGAGCAAGGCGAGCTTGCTCGGGATGCGCGTCAGCAGCATGTCGACGAAGGTCTGATCGATCCAACCGACGAAGGTGGCGAGGCCGGCCAGCGGGCCGAGGATGACGCGCTGATAGAGCTCGTCCACGCGCCACTTGTCCGCCATCAGCTGGTAGAGCCGACCCGGCATGGCGTCGCGGAAGCGATCGTCAGCGCGGTTGTAGTAGAGCTTGTAGGCGGCGCCGATGCCGACCGCCATGGCGAGGACACCGGAAGCGAGCGCGGTCCAGTACGCGATCGTGAGACCCGACTCCTCCGCGCCCTCGGCGCCTTCAGCCGCGGCGTGCACGCTCGCGATGGAGTGGCCCATCCAGCCCTGCCACCAGTTGGTCAGGTGCCACTCCGTGGGCAGGCCGAGCAAGCCCAGCGACACCGCGCCCGCAGCGAGGATGATCAACGGCCAGGTCATGCTGTCCGGCGATTCGTGCGGATTCGGATCGTAGGCGTGGTGATCGTGAGCGCCATGGGCGGCGCCCTCCTCACCCGCGCTGCGGTACTCGCCGGTGAAGGCGAGGAAGTACATGCGGAACATGTAGAAGGCCGTCATGGTGGCGGCGAGGCTGAGCGCGACGAGCACGAACCCGCCGACCCAGTTGGCGCTGAGGGGTTCGGGCGCATAGGCGAGCTCGGAGGCGCCGAGCAGGATCCCGTCCTTGGAGAAGAAGCCCGCGAAGAGCGGCACGCCCGCGATGGAGCAAGCCGCCAGCAAGAACGTCCAGCTCGTCTTCGGCATCTTCTTGTGCAGGCCGCCGAGCCTGAAGATGTCCGCGTCCGTATGCGAGCCGATGGCGTGCATCACGGAGCCCGCGCCGAGGAAGAGGCAGGCCTTGAAGAAGGCGTGGGTGAAGACCTGATAGAAGCCCGCGGAGAAGGCGCCGACGCCCACGGCCGCGAACATGAAGCCGAGCTGACTCACGGTGGAGTAGGCCAGGATCCTCTTCATCTCCTTCTGAGCCACGGCGATGCTGGCCGCGAGCAGCGCCGTCGAGGCGCCGATCACCGCGGTCACGCCCATGGCGACGGGAGACTGCATGAACACGGGCGAGAGCCTGCACGTGAGGTAGACGCCGGCCGTCACCATGGTGGCGGCGTGGATCAAGGCGGAGACGGGCGTGGGGCCCGCCATGGCGTCGGGCAGCCAGACGTAGAGTGGGATCTGCGCGCTCTTGCCCGTGCAGCCGAGGAAGAGGAAGAGGCCAGCCGCGGTGGCGAGCGTGCCCATCTGCCAGGTGCCGAGGAAGAAGGGCTGCGTCAGCGAGGGCGCGGCGCTGTTGATGTCGGCGAACTCGAAGGAGCCCGCGGCGCTGACCAGGATGAACATGCCGATCAGCACACCGAAGTCACCGATGCGGTTGGCGATGAACGCCTTCTTGCCCGCGGCGGCGAAGGCCGGCGTCTGGTACCAGAAGCCGATCAAGAGGTAGCTGCACAGGCCGACGCCTTCCCAGCCGACGAACATCACGGGCAGGTTGCTGCCGAGCACGAGGATGAGCATCGAGGCGAGGAAGAGGTTCAGGTACGCGAAGAAGCGCGCGTAGCCCGGATCTTCCTTCATGTAGCCGAGGCTGTAGACGTGGATGACCAGACCGACGCCCGTGACGACCAGGGTCATCAGGCCGCTCAGCGCGTCCATCAGGAAGCGCACGTCGATCCCGACCTCGTGGACGCCTCCGCCGAACGTGGGCAGCGAGAGGTGGAACCACTGATAGGCCGTCACGGCGATCTGGGCGCCGTGCTCGTTGGCCGCGTCCATGCCGGTGAAGAGGTGGGCGAAGCAGACCAGCGCGAGGAAGAAGGAGCCCGCCACGGATCCGACACCAAGGGCGCTGACCAGGTTCTTGTCCGCGAAGCGACCCAAGAGGCCGTTCAGGACGGCCCCGATCAGCGGCAGGAGGATGATCCAGACGAGCGCGCGCTCGTAAAGAAGCTCATTCATGGGTTAGTACCTCAGCTCGTCTGCCGAGTCGGTCTCGACGGTCTGCTTGAGCCGGTAGAGGCTGATCACGATGGCGAGCCCGACCGCCGCTTCCGCGGCCGCGACGGCGATGACGAAGAAGGCGAAGACCTGCCCCGCCTGAGTCTCCGGATGCGCGCGATTGAACGCGACCAGAGAGACGTTCACGGCGTTGAGCATCAGCTCGATGCTCATCAGCTGAATCAGCGCGTTGCGCCGAATCAGGAAACCGACGGCGCCGATGCCAAAGAGCGCTGATGCCAAGGCGATGTAGATACCGATGGGGAATTCCACAGCCAATGCCTTCCTAGGGGCTCAATGCCCGCCGTGAGCCGAGACTTCGGCGGAGATGCGTCGTTCTTCGGCCAGGCGTTCGGCACCCTCGAGCTGCCGCGCAGCCTCGGCTGCCTTGGCCGCCTCGGCCTCCTTGGGGGTGCGTCCTCGGCCGACCGCCAAGGCACCGACGATCGCGACCGTTAGCGTGATGGAGACCATCTCGAAGGGCAGCGCCGCCTGCGTGAAGAGCACGGCGCCGAGACCCATGACCGTACCGTAGTCCTCGGGCAGGTCCTGCGCCGGCATGGCCACGTAGACCACGCCGAAGACGAGCATCAGCGCCACCAGGCTCATCAGCACCAGGCTCAATGTCCTGGGCGTGAGACCGCGTAGGGTCCGAGGGACCTTCTCCGTGGCGCCGACCATCATGATCACGAACACGAAGAGCACGACGACGGCGCCCGCGTAGACGATCAGCTGGACCATCGCCAGGAACTGCGCGTGGAGGGAGAGGAAGATCCCCGACAACGCCACGATGTTCACCAGCAGGGCGACGGCCGCGCGGAGCGGGCGGTTGGCGGCGACGGTGCCTAGAGCGCCACCGAGCGCGAGCAGACCGCTCACGATCAGCAGCACCATGTTGGGTGTGCTCATGAAGTCACCTCGTTGGTCTCGACTGCGGCGCGCGTGCTGTCGTCGTGCCGGTAGCCCTCGGGCAAGCCCTTGGCCGCGACCTCGACGAACTCCTCGAGGAACTGTCGAACCAGGCCGAGCATCGGCATCGCCGTGCCTTCGGCGAACGCGCAGATGGTGTTGCCCATCATGTTGTTGGCGATGTCGACCAGGAGCGCGACATCTTCGGGCTGACCCCGTCCCTCGCAGATCTCTTCGAGCGTGTTCTGCAACCAACCCGAGCCTTCGCGGCACGGCGTGCACTGACCGCAGGACTCGTGCCGGTAGAAGCGCATCAGGTTGCGGGCGACGTCGACCATGTTGACCGACGAGTCCATCACCGTGGCGCAGCAGGTGCCGAGCATGGTGCCGAGGGCGCGGTAGGTGTCGACGCCCATGGGCACGTCGATCTCGCTCTTGCCGTGCCACTCGTGCAGCGGATGATCTTCCGCGGGCGCGTCGACCATGCGATCCGGACGCAGCACGGGCGTGGAGGATCCACCGGGGATCACGGCCTTGAGCGGCCGATCGTCGTGCAGCATGCCGCCGCCGTAGACGTCGATGAGCTCGCGCATCGTGATGCCCACGGGCGCCTCGTAGACGCCGGGCTTCTTCACGTGGCCGCTGACGCCGTACAGACGCACGCCGCCGTCGCGCAGAGCGAGCCGGGAGAGGTTGCACCAGGCTTCGCCGCCCATCTGGATGATGTCCGGCACGGCGGAGATGGTCTCGACGTTGTTGACGATCGTGGGCATGCCGAAGGCGCCCTTGATGGCCGGGAAGGGAGGCTTGAGGCGAGGCTCGCCGCGGCGACCCTCGAGCGAGTTGAGCAGCGCCGTCTCTTCGCCGCAGATGTACGCGCCCGCGCCCGAGTGGGTGAAGATCTCGATCGGGTAGTTCTTGCCGAAGGGATGTGCGCCGACGTAGCCCTTGGCGCGCGCCTCCTCGAGGGCGGCGTCGAGGATGGCGATCGCATGCGCGAACTCTCCACGGATGTAGATGTAGGCCGTGTGTGCGCCGATGGCGTAACAGGTGATGAGCGCGCCCTCGATCAGGCGATGGGGATCGAGGTTGAGGATCGTGCGATCCTTGAAGGTGCCGGGCTCGCTCTCGTCGCCGTTGACCACGAGGTAGATGTCGTCGCCGGGCTTGGCGTTGATGAAGCCCCACTTGATGCCGGCGGGGAAACCGGCACCACCGCGACCACGAAGGGAGGCCTTCTTGACCTCTTCGGTGATGGCGGCCGGCTGCATCGTGGTGAGGGCTTTGCGGGCCGTGGCGTAGGCGCCGTGGCGTTCGGCCACGGCGAGGCGGTGACTATCCGTGACGCCGTAGCGCGACGACAGGATGGGTTCGAGGTCGGCGCCCATTCAGGCCTCCTGCGCCGGCGTGGAGCCGACACTGGCTGAGGTGACACTGGCTGAGGTGACACTGGCTGAGGTGACACTGGCTGAGGTGACACTGTCGAGGATCCGGTCGAGAGACTCGACGGTGAGATTCTCGTGGTAGTCGTCGTCGATCTGAACCATCGGTGCCTGACCACAGGCGGCGAGGCACTCGGCCTTCATCAGGCTGAACTTGCCGTCGGCGCTGGTCCCGCCGGCGTGACAACCGAGGCGCTTCTCGAGGTGCTCCTGGATCGCCTTGCCGCCGCGCAGATCGCAGCTGAGTGTGCGGCAGACCCAGATCACATGCTCACCGACCGGCTTGTCGAAGAACATCGTGTAGAAGGTGACGACTCCCTTCACGCTGGCGGTCGACAGATCGAGGCGCTGGGCGACCCAATCGATCACCTCCGGGCTGATCCAGCCGTGTTGGCGCTGGCAGACCCAGAGGACGGGGATGAGCGCGGCGCGGGTATTGGGATAGCGCGCGAGCAGTGCTTCGACCTGCTTGTCTCGCTCGGCTGTGAGGGCAAATGGCATGATGTTCTCGAGCTCTTGCCGGTCCGGGGACGTCGATTGCGTTCGGGAGTGGACTGCGTTCGGAGTGGATGGGTCGCTGATTTCCACGACCCGGATGCCTGGTGGACCAGCCATGCGGTGAGCAACCCAGCGCAGCGCTCGCCGTATGGGCGTTCGCCCCGCCAAGGCTAGCCCCGAGGGGCTCTTTGGGCGTGCGGACGCTAGGCCCCGACATCGCGTCTGTCAAGCTATAGAGGACGCCGGAAATCCCCAAAAACAGGGGGCTCGACGCGCGACAGGGGGTCCATGAGCAGGCACACGAAGCCGGCCTTCCCAGACGTGCGCATTCGGGCTAAGGTCCGGACGTTTTCAACGGGTGGCGGGGTGACTCCATGGTCGTGGTCCGCTCGCCGCTCTAGGCCCGCCTCGATCGGGCGGATGGGAATTCCGTGACCGTCTACTGTCCCAACTGCGGCAAGCCCAACACGAACGAAGCCCAGAGCTGCGCGTCGTGTAGCACTGAACTCAAGCCGCAGAAGAGCGCTGCGCCGAAGTTCAAGGGCACGATGATGATGACCGGCATGGCGGCCCCGCCCGCGCCGGCGGCCCCTGCGGCTCCGCCCCCCGCGGCACCCGGAGGTCCCGTGCAAGGTGGTCCCGTGCAGGCAGGCGCGCCCCACGCCAAGAAGGACATGGCCTTCCAAGCGACCATGCTCGGACCCATGACGCCGCCTCCCGGTGCGCCTCCCGCTGCCGCACCTCCCGCGGCCGGCTTCGGCGCGCCTCCCGCGGCCGGCTTCGGCGCGCCTCCCGCTGCTGGTTTCGGCGCGCCTCCCGCGGCCGGCTTCGGCGCTCCCGCAGCGGGCGGATTCGGCGGAGGCACTCCCACGCCCGGCACTCCCGCACCCGGTGGCTTCGGTGCGCCCGCAGCGGGCGGATTCGGCGGAGGCACTCCCACGCCCGGCACTCCCGCACCCGGTGGCTTCGGTGCGCCCGCAGCGGGCGGATTCGGCGGAGGCACTCCCACGCCCGGCACTCCCACGCCCGGCACTCCCACGCCCGGCACTCCCGCGCCCGGCGGATTCGGTGCGCCCGCAGCGGGCGGATTCGGCGGAGGCACTCCCGCGCCCGGCACTCCCACGCCCGGCGGATTCGGCGCGGCCGAAGCGGGCGGATTCGGTGCGCCCGCAGCGGGCGGGTACGGCGCGCCCGCGGGCGGCCAGCCCGCGCAGGGTGGAGGCTTCGCACCCGCAGGCGGCGCACCTCCCGCAGGCGGCGCACCGGGTGGCGCACCTCCCTCGGGCGGCAGCAAGAAGAAGATCCTGATCGGCGTCGGCGTCGGCTGCCTGTTCATCATCATGGTCAGCTGCGCCCTGGGCAGCTGGCTCTGTTACAGGGCCAAGAACGCCGTCCAGTCTGGCGGTCAAGACATCGCCGCCGAGCTGAACCGCTTCACGCTCACGCTCACGCTCACGGGCATCAAGGCCAGCTGTCGCGTCGATCCAAGCGGCTCGGGCACGTCCCAGAGCTTCCACGCGCAGGTCTTCCCGCAGCTGCAAGGCACGGCCTGCCAGGTGACGGACGACACCATCGCCGCCTTCGGAGACAACAACCGCTCCGAGGCTCACGGTGCGGCCGGCAGTGACGACGAGGCGCTCGCCACCTCGCTCGGCGCCGACATCACCCAATGCTACCGCTACACCTCGGGCACAGCGAAGGTCACGGCCTGCCTCTTCCCCGAGGGCTTCAAGATCATCTCGCTCGAGAATCCGGGCGCCGTTCAGTAGCTCGGCTGTTCCCTCGCTCGGCTGTTCCCTCGCTCGGCTGTTCCCTCGCTCGGCTGTTTCCTCGCTCGGCTGTCCCATCACTCCACTGTTCCCTCGCTCGGCTGTTCCCTCGCTCGGCCGGCATTCTCGGGTGAATTGGCCATGAGCGAGGGATGGCTTCGCCACACGGCCTCGGATCTGTCATGGTCCTACAGTGTGGCGCATCGACTACAGCCCTGACGATTCGCTGCTGGGCATCGAAATCGGTGGAGAGCTGACGCTCAAGGCCCTGCGCGAGCTGGCCGAGGCACACGCGCGAGCCTTGGAGGCCACCGGCGGTGCGGCCTTCCGCGTGCGCCTCGATCTGCGCGATCTCTTCCCCCTGGACGAGGACGAGCTGATGCTGCTCGCGGACATGAAGCGCGTGGCGGCGGCCATGGAAGGCTGCCGCGGGATCCGCATCCTCGCGACCAGCCCGACCGTCGCCTTGCAGCAACGGCACACCGCATCGGGTCACGCCGACGAGAACGTCGTGGTGGAAGCGCGCCCCCAGGTCGCGAGCTAGGCGCGACGTGCGATCGCGTCGAGGGAGAGCACGCTCTCGTAGTCGCTGGCCTGCGCCCGAACGAAGCCCTCGCTCTCCATCGCCAGGCAGAGCGCGGACGCGCCGCGGCCACCTTCGGGATCGGGGAAGAGGCGCGAACGAATCTCCTCCGCTTCATCCTCCGAGAGGCCCGACGTGAGCGCCAGCGCATCGGAGGGAACCGAGCGCGTGACGGCCAGGGCGTGCAGGTGGTCGGGCCCCGCGCGCCCCACGTGCAAGGCGATGGCCTCGACGATGTCGTCGTCTCCCTCGGCCGCCACAGAGATGGCCGAGAGCTCCGCGTCCCCCGCGAGCAGCGCCGCGAGCGCCGCCGGGTGCGAGCCGTGGAAGGTCTGCGCCCCGAGCGTGGTGAAGGGTTCGAGACCGAGCTCCTCGAGGTGCTCGATGGCGAGCAGGTAGCCGCCGAGGGAGAGCGGATCGACCCAGGCCGCGCGCACGCGTGCGAGCGCGTGCAGGGAGACGTGCCCATCGCGGCGGGCGATCAACGCCGAGCGGTAATGGTCGCGACCGTGCCGCACGACTCGATAGAGCGCGCGGGCGCTCTCGAGGTGGGCGCAGGCCATGGCGGGAGCCCAGACCAGGTGGACCGCCCCGGTACGCGCACGCAGGGTGAGGTCGGCGTAGTCGGTGGCGATCTCCACACGCAGCGGACGTCCGACCGCTTGCGACAGGCCCGCCGCGAGCAGCTCGCCACGCGCGCGCGCGCGCGCCATGCCGACTGCGGGTGGAAGTAGGAAGGTCAGGTCCACCCCGGCAGCCTAGCGCCTCCGGGGCCCGACGTCTTGGGCGGCGTCATCCCGAGCCCGTGCGGGTCGCTGCCAGCGCCCGGGTCGAGTAGACTCCCGCCGTGGCGTTGATCGAGTTTCGAGGGGTTCGAAAGGCCTTTGGCCCCAAGGTCGTGTATCGACACCTCGACCTCGACGTCCAGGAGGGCGAGGCGCTCACGATCGTCGGCGGATCGGGTCAGGGCAAGAGCGTGCTGCTCAAGCTGCTGATCGGCCTGCTCCGTGTCGACGGGGGGACGATCCGCTACGACGGAGAGATCGTCTCGGAGCTCGCCGAGGAGCAATACGGCCCCGTGCGCCAGCAGGTGGCGATGCTCTTCCAGGGCGCGGCCCTCTTCGACTCCCTGTCGGTGCGCGACAACATCACCTACGGCCTGCGCGAACACCAAACGCTCCCCGAGTCGGAGATGGACGCACGGGTGGAGGAGGCGCTCGAATACGTCGGCCTCCCGGGCACGCAGGACATGTGGCCCGCCGATCTGTCGGTGGGCATGCAGAAGCGCGTGGGCCTGGCGCGCGCGATCGCGATGAAACCCCGCGTGCTCCTGTACGACGAACCGACGACCGGACTCGACCCGATCAACGTCGCCCGCATCGACGACCTGATACTCCACCTGCAGAGGAGTCTGGACGTGACCTCCATCGTCGTGACCCACGACATGCACAGCGCCTTCCTGGTCAGCGATCGAATGGCGATGATTCAGGACGGGCGTGTGGTATTCAGCGGCACGCCGGCTGAGTTCCGGCAGACCCCGGAGCCCATCGTGCGCGACTTCATCGACGGCAACGCCCCCGAAGACGAGGACACCGAGACTCTGCTCAGGAGCGTCGGCTGATGCGTCGCAATCCTCGCGCGGAGCTACGTGTCGGCGTCTTCGTCCTGGTCTCGCTCGTCGTGGGCGGCTCGGTCGCGTTCTTGATCGGCAACCAGCGCAACGTCTTCAAGCGCAAGACCAGCTTCTACGCCTCCTTCGACGACGTCGGCGGCCTGCGCGCCGGCAGCCCCGTGCGCGTCGCGGGCGTGACCGTGGGCACGGTGGGGAGCGTCGAGTTCGCCGACGACGGCCGCATCCGGGTCGACTTCGACATCGTCAAGTCCGCCGCCGAGCTGATTCGAGGCACCCCCGAGCAGTGCACGCCGGCGGAGCGGGACGCCCACAACACGGCCCGCGAGGACCTCGCCGCGCGACGCCGCGCCGCCGCGATCGACGGCACGCCCGTGCCCACCGATCCCGAGCCTGCCCAATGCAGCGTGGTCACCATCGGCTCCAAGGGCATGCTCGGCGATCGGCTGATCGCCATCAGCGTGGGCAGCGGTCTACCCGCGTGGGATCCCGAGCAGGCGCTGCCGGTGGACGTCGGCGGTGGGCTCGAGGCCATGCTCGATGAGGCCGGCGACACGATGCACTCGGTGGGGCGCGTCGCGCAGAACCTGCGGCTGGCCACCGATCCTTTCGCGAATCAGCAGTTCTCCGACGACATGTCCGAGACGGCGCACAACCTCGCCCAGATCACGGGCATGCTGGCCAACGGCAACGGCGTGGCCCAGCGTCTGATGACGGACTCGCGCACCGCCGACGATCTCAGCGCCACACTGCACAGCCTGCGCACGGCCAGCACCGAGCTCACGGGCGCGGCGCGCGGCATCCGCGCCATCACGGACGAGATCAACCACGGCGACGGTAGCGTCCACGAGGTCCTGTACGGCCACGACGGCGCGGAAGCCGTGACTCATCTGGGCGAGGCGGCGACCGAACTCGCGACGCTGCTCCACGACGTGCGTGAGGGCAACGGCATGGCCCACGAGCTGATCTACGGCGAGGACGGCGGCGAGCT
>Ga0100377_1004706_pt1 | contig 10436 bp, 5 predicted proteins | sample CryGeymeta201501_FD_83664 | JGI IMG/M metagenome (GOLD analysis project Ga0100377, IMG submission 83664) | Groundwater microbial communities from Crystal Geyser aquifers in Utah, USA - Crystal Geyser metaG 2015-01 | ecosystem: Environmental > Aquatic > Deep subsurface > Groundwater | place: USA... | reverse complement strand
GAAGGGTTTGGCACATTCGCAGGTCTGGGCCAGGTCTTCGGTACAGGCCTGACCGACCATCACCACCCGGTTGGGATCCAGCTGGTTCCACTTGAAAATTTCGCGCAGCGCCCGTTCTTCACAGCCGCGCACTAGGACTCCGAAGGTTTGGTCCGGGTTCTGCCGGGCCTTGGCCAGCAGCAGCTTGGCGATGGGATAGCGGGACTTGAACGGCTGCCACGGTTCCAGTTGGTCCAGTTCGGACTTGGTGAACAGATACGGATACCAGACGCCGTGGATGCGCTTGTAAGCAAAAAAACCGGCCACCTGTCCTTGTTCCAACAATGTCTTGATCTTGGTATTCATCTCGGATCCTATGGTTTCCGTGCGTTGGCTCGGTGGGTTCCAGTCGTTGCACCGGTTCCGGCCATGCGGCGGCGGCGCCGTCGCCCCCGGTTCAGGCGCTGAGCGCCAGGCGCGGCGTGGCTTCGAAGGTCGGGGCCGGCCCCATGGACCGGATTTCGGCGGTGAAGGCGCGCACCGTTTCGGCGAATTTGATCCCTTCGGCCGCCGAGATCCATTCCAGATGAAGCCGGGCCGGGTCATAGCCGGCGAAGCGCAGCAGTTCTTCGACGAAGGTGATCCGTTTTAGAGTCATGTAGTTGCCCTTGAGGTAGTGGCAGTCACCGATGTGGCAGCCGGCCACCAGAACCCCGTCGGCCCCCTTCTGGAAAGCGTGGATCAGGTGGTGGGGGGAAACGGTCCCCGAGCACATCACTCGAATCACCCGGATATTGGGCGGATACTGCAGCCGGCTCACGCCGGCCAGGTCGGCGCCGGCATAGCTGCACCAGTTGCAAAGGAAAGCCAGGATTTTCGGTTCAAAGCTGTTGGCCATGATGTTGTTCTCCTATGGGCTCCGCCGTTACGCCGACAACGCTTCATTAATCTGAGTGTACAGCTGCAAATGAGAAAATCCGAGCAGCGTGATGCATTCCGATGGACAGGTCGCGGCGCAGGTCCCGCAGCCCTTGCACAGGGCCTGGTTCACTTCGCACTTGCCTTCCTGTTCCAAGAAATTGATCGCTCCGAACGGACAGCACTGGAGACAGGCCTGGCAGCCGCAGCAGGTGTCCTTATTGATCACCGCCGCCACGCCGCCGGCGGTGATCGAATCCCGAGCCAGCACGGTGGCGGCGCGCGCGGCGGCGGCCTTGGCCTGAGCGATGCATTCCTCGGTCGGCTTGGGATAGTGGGCAAGACCGGCGATGAACACCCCTTCGGTGGCGAAGTCCACCGGTCGGAGCTTCATGTGCGCTTCCAGGAAAAAGCCTTCCTGATTGACCGGCACTTTGAACATCTTGGCCAGCTTTTCCGGTTCCCGCATCACGATGGCGCTGGCCAGGGTGACCAGGTCCGGGTTGAGCACCACCGGCCGCTGCAGGATGTGGTCCACCACGGTCACCTGGATCCGGCCGGCGGCGGCCAGCGCCACTTCCGGTTTGTGTTCCAGATCATAGCGGATGAACAGAACACCCTTGGCGCGGGCTTCCCGGTAGAGGTTTTCCCGCAGCCCGTAGGTGCGGATATCGCGATAAAGGATGTAAACATCCATGTCCGGGTTGATTTCCTTCAGCCGCAGCGCGTTTTCAATGGAATGGCTGCAGCAGACCCGGCTGCAATAGGGGCGCTCGGGTTCGCGCGATCCGACGCACTGGATGAACACGGCCGATTGGGCGTCTTTCAAAGCCGGGCGGCGTTCGCGAATGGCCTGATCGAGGTCCAGATTGAGGAAGATGCGCGGGTCCTGCCCGTAGAGGTATTCATTGGGTTTGTGGGAATGGGCCCCGACCGCAATGATGGCCACCCCGTGATCGACCTCGGTGCGCTTGCCGGCGACCTCCAGAACGGTGTGGAAATTGCCCACAAAGCCCTGCACTTCCTGGACTTCCGCCTGCAAGTGGACGGTGATCAGGGGATGCTGCCGCACTTTCTTGATTACTTCGTCGAGATAGACAGCCACCGGGCGACCGTCCCAGGTGGACAGCAACTTCCGGCCGTGGCCGCCGAGTTGGTCTTTTCGTTCCACCAGGGTCACCGGGTAGCCCTGGGCGGCCAGGCTGAGCGCCGCTTCCATGCCGGTGATCCCACCACCGATCACCAAGCCGCTTTTGGTGATGTTCAGGCGGCATTCTTCCAATGGCTGCTGCAGCGCCACCTTGGCCACCGCCATGCGCACCAGGTCCTTGGCTTTTTGCGTGGCCGCTTCCGGTTCCTGCTGATGGACCCAGGAATCCTGATCGCGGATATTGGCCAGTTCGAACAAATACTTGTTCAGCCCCGCTTCCCTGATGGTCTGCTGGAACAGGGGTTCGTGGGTACGCGGCGAACACGACGCCACCACAATGCGGTTGAGGTTGTGCTGGCGGATGACCTCCTTCATTTTGTTCTGGGTGTCCTGAGAACAGGTGAACAGATTTTCTTCCACATAGGCCACACTAGGGAGCGTCTTGGCGTATTCCTTCACCGCCGGAACATCCACCACGGCACCGATATTGATCCCGCAGTGGCAAACAAAAACCCCCACCCGCGGCGGTTCTTCGGCCAGTTCCCGTTCCTTCGGTTCGGCCGGTTTCTTCGCCAGGCTACCGCGGACCGAGGCCAGCAACGCGGCCGATTCACCCGCCGCCGCCGACGCTTCCATGACCGAAATGGGGATGTCCTTGGGACCCTGGAACACACCGCAGACGTAAATGCCGGCTCGCGAAGTGGTCACCGGGTGGAACGGATCAGTGGCGGCGAACCGGCCTTCGTTCAATTCGACTCCCAGGCGCCCCGCCAGATCGATCACTTCGGGCGAGGTCTGGAGCCCCACCGAAAGAACGACCAGATCGTATTCGGCTTCCTCGATGGTGCCTTCCGGAGCCACGTACTGGATCAGCAGATTGTCGGTACCCGGCGCCGCTTCGATGCTGTGAATCCGGGAACGGATGAACCGGACCCCGATTTCCTTCCGGGCGCGGTCGTAGTACTTTTCGAAATCTTTCCCCGGAGTACGCATGTCCATGAAGAAAATGGTCGCGTCCAGGCCGCTCTTGCTGTGTTCCTTGGCGATCACCGCTTCCTTGATGGCGTACATGCAGCAGACCGCCGAACAGTAGCCGTTGTCGCAATGGTGGATGTCGCGCGAACCGACGCATTGGAGCCAGGCGATTCGCTTCGGTTCCTGGTGATCCGAGGGGCGCACCAGATGCCCATCGAAGGGCCCGGACGCCGACAGGATCCGTTCGAATTCCATGGACGTGACCACATTGGGCAGTTTGGCATAATTGTAAGTGTCGTAGGCCCTGGGATCGAAGGTGGCAAAGCCGGGGGAGAGAATGATGCTGCCCACCTGGAGGGTCAGGTCCCGGTCCTGGTCGTCGAACTTGACCGCCCCGGTGGGGCAGAATTTTTCACAGGCGCGGCATTTGCCCTTTTCAAAGTAGATGCAATGGTCTTTATCGATCGCGTACTTCAGCGGCACCGCCTGGGGATATTTGACGTAGGCCGCTTTGCGCTTGCCGAGGCCTTCGTTGTATTCGTCGGGCACCTTACGCGGGCACTTTTCGGCACAGGTGCCGCAGGCGATGCACTTTTCCATGTCGATGTAGCGCGCCCGCTGCCGCAGCTGGACCTGGAAATTGCCGGCTTGCCCAGTCACCTGCTGAACGTCGGCCAGGGTGATGATTTCGATGTTGAGATGGCGACCGCATTCCACCAGCTTGGGAGACAAGATGCACATGGAGCAGTCGTTGGTGGGAAAGGTCTTGTCCAGGGCGCTCATGACGCCGCCGATGGCCGAACTCTTTTCCACCAGATAGACGAAATACCCGGTATCGGCCAGGTCCAGGGCGGCCTGGACGCCGGCGATGCCGCCGCCGACCACCATCACCGAACCCAGCATCGGGGCCGGCTTTGCAGCCGGCTTTGCAGCCGGCTTTGCAGCCGGCTTTGGAGACGGCTTTTGGGATGCCTTTTGTTTTTTAGCGGACATGTTCACTCCTCGATCACTAGCGGATTCCAGGCTCGGGCCGCCGGCCGTGAGCAGCCGAAAATTTATTCAGTCGCCGGAGACGGCGGAATGATCTTCTTCCGGCCGTTGGACAGAAACTCGTGCATCGCGGCCGCAGCCCTGCGCCCTTCACCCATGGCGCTGATCACCGTGGCCCCGCCGCTCACCAGGTCGCCGCCGGCCCAGACCCGGGCCTTCGAGGTCTTGCCGTGTTCGTCGGCCACCACGGTGCCGCGCCGGGTCACTTCGAGATCCGGGGTGGTGGACGAAATGAGCGGGTTGGGTGAAGTCCCGAGTGACACCACCACCGTATCGAAGTCCATGATGGTTTCGCTGCCGGGAATCGGCACCGGCCGCCGCCGCCCGCTTTCGTCCGGTTCGGTGAGCCGCATGCGCACCAGTTCCATGGCCGATACGTTGGTCCGGCCATCGCTCAAGAGCGCCGTGGGATTGCAGAGAAAGTAGAATTTGACCCCTTCTTCTTCGGCGTTTTCCACTTCTTCCAATCGGGCCGGCATTTCCGCCCGGGTGCGCCGATAGATCACGCAAACTTCCTGAGCGCCGAGCCGCACCGAACAACGCGCGGAATCCATCGCCACGTTGCCGCCGCCGATCACCGCCACCCGTTTACCGATCTTTACCGGGGTGGCGTATTCCGGATAGAGGTAAGCCTTCATCAGGTTGGTGCGGGTGAGGAATTCATTGGCCGAATAAACCATGTTCAGATTTTCACCGGGGATGTTGAGAAATTTCGGCAGCCCCGCGCCGGTGGCCAAATATACCGCGTGGAATTCGCCGTTGAGCAGTTCATCCAGGCTGTAATTGATCCCGATCACCGTATCCAGGCGCAGATCCACCCCCAGGGTTTTCACGTATTCCACTTCCCGGCGCACAATCGCCTTGGGCAAACGGAATTCCGGAATGCCGTATACCAGCACCCCGCCGGCCACGTGCAGGGCTTCGAACTGGACCACCTGATGGCCGCGGATCGCGAGATCGGAAGCCACCGTGAGACCGGACGGGCCGCTTCCCACCACCGCCACCTTCTTGCCGCTGGACGGCGCCATCTCGGGCAGGGTAAAGCCGCCTTGGCTCCTTTCCCAGTCGGCGATGAAGCGTTCCAGGCGGCCGATAGCGATGGGCGCGCCCTTCTTGTTCAGGGTGCAGTGCTTTTCGCACTGCACTTCCTGGGGACACACCCGACCGCAGACCCCGGGCAGCGAGGTCTTGGTCTTGAGGACCCTGGAGGCTTCCTTGATGTCGCCCTGTTGCAAGGCGTGGATAAAATCAGGAATATCGATGTTGACCGGACAGCCGTCCTGACAGTTGCGTTTCTTGCACTGCAGGCAGCGGTGCGCCTCTTCCATGGCCATTTCGTAGGTGTAGCCGGTGGCCACCTCGTTGAAGTTGCGGCGCCGATCGGCGGGTTCCTGCTTCGGCATCTCCAGTCGATTGAGGTTAATTTTCGGCTTCTTGGCCTTGGCGGGCTGTTCCAGCGCCTTCGGATCCTTGATCTCGCTCATTGCTCCAACTCCTTCATCGACTACCACTGAGAACAACCGCGGCATTGAAAACCCTGCTGCAGAATGCTCTCGTCGGCATAAGTGCAGCGTCGCGCCATCAACACGTCCCAACCTTCCACTTCATGGCCGTCGAATTCCGGCCCGTGGACGCAGGCAAAGCGGTTGGCGCCCTTGACGCTGAGCCGGCAGGCGCCGCACATTCCGGTGCCGTCCACCATCACCGGGGTGAGGTGAACCAGGGTCTTGATTGCCAGCGGACGGGTCATTTCCGACGCGACCCGCATGAGACAGATGGAGCACATGGCGATCACCCGATCGACCGGGACCCGGCGATGGTTGCCGAGCAATTGTCTGAGAGCCATGGTGGCGCTTTCCGTCATGTGCTCGCCGCGGGTGCCGACCGCCAGCACCAGTTCGTCGCTCAGTTCGGTGAGCGTCTCCATTTCGAACAGGCGTTCTTGATCCGGCGCTTGCAAGATGCTGGTGATCCGGTTGTCTTGTTCCTTGAGCGCGCGCAGAATCGGCACCATGGCGGCCAGACCGTAACCGCTGAGTAGCGTCACCACATGGCCGTAATGGTCGATCTTGGCCGGCAGGCCCAGCGGCCCGACAAAATGAGCCAGCTGGTCACCGGGGCCCAGCGTCGCCAGCTTGCGGGTGGTGGCGCCCACTTCGATGAAAACGAAATCCACGGTACCGGCTTCCCGGTCCCAACCACTGATGGTGAACGGCACCCGTTCACCCTTGTCGTCGGTGATCAAGATAACAAATTGGCCGGGTTTGGCCTTCTCCGCGATCACCGGAGCCTGAACGCTCAACCGGTGAACCTTGGGAGCCAGTTCTTGGTGTTTGACTATGGAAAACATCGCCACTTTATCTCCACATTGAAGGTGCTCGATGGCTGTTGATCATTCGGCCGGTTGCGCGGCGTTGAGGTCCGCCACCATGGCTGCCAGGACCATCCCCGGGCCGGCTTCGGCGCCGATCACGGCGGCCAGTTCCCGGGTCGGCACGGCGATCATCTTAACCGGAAGCCGCTTGTTGAGCGCCAGGCGACCGGTGATGGCGCCGGCGCGGGTGGTGAGGGTGACGCTGTCCCCCGGCTGGTACCCCCGGGTGTAGGCATCCGCCGGATTCATTTCGATGGCGCCGTCATTCTGCATGGCGGCCGCGGCCTCGGGGGCGAGCAGCGGTCCCTGCCAGAAGGGGGCGAGGGTTTCCTTGGCCACCACGGCGAACGTGAATTCCTGGTCGCGCAGCGCCGACTCGGCGGGTCTTTCGATCGGCGGCCAAGTTTCGATCGCCGGCGCGGCCGCCCGTTCGGCGAACAGCACCGGGGACCCACCGTGGGCCGGGTCCGGACACGGCCACTGCACCGGCTCGAACCGGGCCCGGGTGGTGTTGATGCCGGCATAGGCCGGATGCTGCTGACCGATAGCGGCGAGCAGCGTCCGCGGATTGGTCTCGGGTGTGCGGCAACCGATCACTTCCGCCATGGCGGCAAGGGTTTCCGGCAGGCTGCGAGCTTCCCCCGGTGCGATGAAAACTGGTTCGGTCCACTGCACCCGCCGTTCCGAATTGGTGAGGGAACCTTCCTTTTCCAACAAGGAAGCCAGCGGCAGCAGCACGTCGGCGGCCAGCCCGGCGGCCGGCGGGCTGGTGCCCTGATAAACGACCACCTCGACTTGTTTCAGATAAGGTTGCAGCCAGTCCAACTGATCCTTGGTCAAGGCTTCGACCGCAAGATACAGAGCCTTGATCTTGCCGGCGGCCAGTTGAGCCGGGACATCGGCGGTGAAGCCCAGGTCCCGGGCACCCTGAGTGTTGCAACTGCCGTAGGCCGGAAGCAATCCGCCGCCGGCCTTGCCGAAACCGCCGCGCGCCCAGACCAACCCGATCAAAGCCTGGATCAAGGGCTCCGGCTGCGCCGCCTGGAGCAGCCCGGGACCATAAAGAATCGCCAGCGGTCCGGCATTGCTCAAAACGCAGGCGGATTCCACCAGATCTTCCGCACTCACTCCACAAATCCCGGCAACGGTTTCCAGGTCGTAGGCCTGCAGGGCTTCCTTAAATCGCGCCGCAGTCTCCGGCTGATCCGCGCCAAACCCCGGATCGAACCCGCCGCGGTCGAGCAGCGCCCGGGCCAGCCCCAGCACCAGGGTGGTTTCGGTTCCGGGAAGGTGACGCAGCGGCACATCGCTGTAACGGGAAATGGCGATCTCCATCGGGTTCGCCACCACCAGTCGGGTGCCTTTCAAGACCGCGCCGCGAACGGCGGTGCCGATGATCGGATGGGTCGCCGCCGGGTTGAACCCGATCGCCAGAATCGCCCCGGCCTGATCGAGATCATGCCAGCCGGTGGTGGCCGCGGCCGTTCCCAGGTGCTGTTCGAGGGCCCGAGCCACCCGATCGTGACCCGGCGAGGCGAGGCAGCCGATGGCGGAAGTACCCAAAACCTGGTCGGCAAAGTCCGCCAGGGCGAACAGTTCTTCGTTGGTGAGCCGGCCGTCGGTCAAGACCGCCCGCTGTTCCGGAGCAAACCGGCGCAACTGATCCGCCGCCTGCCAGATGGCATCGGCCATGGCCACCGGTTGGTAACCGCCGTCCGACTTCACCTGGGGGTCCACCAGACGGGCCCCGGTTTGGGCATATCCCTTGAGCAGAAACCGCCCCTGCACACAGGCCTGGCCGCGGTTGCTGGGACCCTCCAGGGCCGGTTTTATTTGCATCACTTCATCGGTTTCGGTCAGCTCGAAATCCAGTCGGCAACCGGCCGAACACATCGGACAGATGGCGCTTTTCCAGACCCCTTCGATTTCTTTCTGGTAGAGCGACATGACGATGTTGGTGAGGTTCGCGCACACCTGATCCATGTGGCCGCGGGGTTCCTGCTGAAAGGAGCGGGTGTTTTCGCGCAGCGCTCCGGTCGGGCAGACATCCAGGCAGGCGCCGCAGAACTGGCAACCGGATTGTTCCAGCGGCAGATCAAACGGGGTCCCCACTTCCTGGCGGCCCTGGCGTTCCCGGAACACGATCGCTCGCGCCCCGCGCACTTCGTGGCAGATCCGCACACAGCGCCCGCAGCGCACGCACAGGCTGTAGTCGCGTTCAAAGTAGGCGCCGGCGGGGAGCGCCGGCGGGCGCGGCTTAGCGGGCGGCGGGTAGGGGAAATCGATCCCCACCGCCATGACCAGTTGCTGCAGTTCACAGGTGCCGTTGCGCGGGCAAGCCAGGCATTCACGGGGATGATCCTGGAGGATGATGCGCAGCATCTCGCGCCGGAAGTCTTCCACCTTGACGGTGTTGGTGCGGATCTTCATGCCCGCCGTCACCGGCGTCGAACAGGCGGCGGGAAGTCCGCGGGCGCCTTCGATTTCAACGGCACACAAACGGCACGAGCCGCTGGGCTGGAGCGCCGGATGGAAACACAAGGTGGGTATGTGGATACCGGATTCGGTGGCGGCCTGCAAGATGGTTCGACCGGCGCCGACGGCTACCTCCTGGTCATTGATTATGATCTTGATCTCGTTCATTCATCACCCCTGGCCTGTTGGAATAGCGGCACGCGCCTAAGAGAAAAAATCACATTATCTGAAACAGAAAAATGCCCCTTCGGGCAATGACCGGCGACGGGCTGAACCCCTAGTTACCACGGTAGCACTCATACAGGTTGCAAATTCAATTGTCAATAACCTACCAGCTGATCCTATAGCTCGAACTCGATGGCCCAATTCCGCCGTCACTTTCGCCAAGAAATATCGGCGTTGTTGGGCGCCGACACGGCACCCCTGGTGCCTGGGCCGGCATGGTTTCCCATGCCCCCGAATAGGGCACATCTTTTCACAATTGGTCAGGCATTCCGCGCACGCGGAAAAGAAGATGCAACTCAGCCCCGCTCAGACTAATATGATTGCAGGCACGCCGGCCTCGATCGAGTCCGGCGTCGGCCTAAACACGAGGCAAATGGATGAGCAAGACCGGTGGTCTCGCGAGCGAGTCCCGGATCGACAACCTCTGGTGGAAGGCGTGGGGGGCAACGATGAAGGTGGCCTATTTCAGCATGGAAATCGGGTTGAATGAGAACATCCCAACCTACAGCGGCGGCCTTGGTATCCTGGCCGGGGACCACATCAAGTCCTGTGCCGACCTGAACATTCCCCTGGTGGCCGTGACCCTGCTCTACAAACGCGGTTACTTCATTCAGCGCATCAACGTTAGGGGGGAGCAGGAGGAATTCTATCCTTATTTCGATCCGCGGCCGTTCATGGAGCAGTTACCGTTCAAGGTGACCATCAAAATCAAGGGGCGCGACGTCAACATCAGCGTTTGGAAATACCACCAGCAGGGAATTCGCGGTCGGGTGCCGGTGTATTTTTTGGATACCGATTTGCCCATCAATCATCCCGAGGATCGCGGCATCACCCATTATCTTTACGGGGGCGACTCGCACACCCGGCTCTGTCAGGAAGCGGTGCTCGGGATCGGTGGCTATCTGGCACTAAAGCGGTTGGAACCGGGCATCACCACCTATCACATGAACGAAGGCCACGCCTGCTTCCTCACCCTGGCCCTGCTGCGCGATGCGGGAGGCATGGAAAGTCGGGTTCGGGAACAATGCATTTTCACCACCCACACCCCGGTGCCGGCCGGTCACGACCGCTTCGACTATCCGCTGGCGCAGGCGGTGCTGGGCGAATATCTCCCGGCCAACATCCGCGCCCTGGCCGGCCGGGATGAACTCAACACCACTATTCTCGCCCTCAACCTGTCGCGCGCCAGCAACGGCGTGAGCGAACTTCACGGCAAGGTGAGCCGGCAGATGTTTCCCGGCTACGAAATCGGCCACGTCACCAACGGGGTGCATCATTTGAGCTGGACCG
>Ga0100377_1004704_pt1 | contig 10442 bp, 6 predicted proteins | sample CryGeymeta201501_FD_83664 | JGI IMG/M metagenome (GOLD analysis project Ga0100377, IMG submission 83664) | Groundwater microbial communities from Crystal Geyser aquifers in Utah, USA - Crystal Geyser metaG 2015-01 | ecosystem: Environmental > Aquatic > Deep subsurface > Groundwater | place: USA... | reverse complement strand
CCTGGGAGACGGTCGGGGGGAAGCTGATCCAGATCACCCTGATGGGTCAGCGGAAATTTCTCCGGCTGCTGGCGCTGCCCTCGCTCCGTCAGTTGAACGAGCGGATTACGGTCCGCTACGACCTGAAGCCCCTTGCCCGGGACGATGTCCGGCGTTATATTGAACACCGGATGGCGACGGCGTCCGGGCAGGCGGAAGGGATCTTTGCGCCGGGGAGCTACGGGTTGATCTACCGCGCCTCCAAGGGGATCCCGCGCCGGATCAACGCGATCTGCGACCGGGCGCTTCTCGTCGCCTACGGACGGGATCTTAGGACCGTTGACCGGCGTCTCATCCGCGCGGCCATCCGGGACATCGGTCCGGGATATCTGACGGAGATAGGTTCCGGAGGGATGAACCGGGGCGTATTCGAAATGATCGTCGCCGCGCTTCTGTGGATGGTCCTGCTCCTGTTCACCCTTCAAGGGTAAGGACTGAGTGCTGAGGACTGAGTAAAAAAAGTGCTGAGTGTTTTTCTTCTCAGTCCTCAGCACTTAGCACTTGACGGAGGGGGCAATGAGTTATATCAATGACGCGCTGAGAAAGTCTCAAAAAGACAAGGACAATCGTTATGAGCCCTTCGGCGGCGTCATTGTCCCCGGTCTCGAAGCAGCGAATCGCCCGCGGAAACGGCAGGTCATTGTCGGTACGACCGTGGCGCTGGTCATCCTGGTTTCCGCCGTGCTGCTCTTTGCCGTCTATGGCCTGCAACAACCGTCCGCCCGACCGAAAGGAGCGTCCCCGCCCGAGGCGACCGTAGCGGCGAGGCCCGCGCCAAAGGCCGCGGAAAGGGTCATCCGGCCGCCAGCCGGGCCGCCGGAGACGCGCGAGGCGGACGTCCGGTATCAGGAGGCGCTGATCGCCCAGCGAAAGGGGGATCTCCGGCGGGCCGAGGCGCTTTATAAGAAGGTCCTGGCGCTCGATCCCGGCCATGTGCGGGCCCTGAACAATCTCGGGGTCATTTACATGGGGCAGAAGAAACGGGGGAAGGCGATTGCGGTCTTTGGCCGGGCCGTGGTGCTGAAAAAGGATTACGTCGATCCGTATTACAACCTGGCCTGTCTCTACGCCCAGACGAACGAAATCGACGAGAGTCTCTGGTATCTGAAAGTCGCCGCGGCCATCGACGGCGGTGTCATAAACTGGGTCAAAAAGGATGCCGACATGAAGAATGTCGTCGCATCCCCGGAATTCAAGAAGATCATGGAGGGGCAGAAAAACTGATGCCGCTTGCACGAAAGATTTATGATGTATTCGCAACCTTTTTGGTTTTTTTCGCAATGTTGATCTTCCTGTCGCCGGGAACGGGTCTTGCGGCCCGCCTCGCGGGGGAGGAGCAGCCGGTGACCACCGCGCCGGCGGCGGCGTCGAAAGCCCCTGAACCGAAAGGCGTCCAGGTGAAGACCGAAACGCCGCCGCCCGCCGCGACCGTCGCGGGGAAGCCGGCTGCGTCGTCCCAGACGCCCGCGGCGCAACGGGCGGTCTCGCCAGCCACCCCCGGCGGCGCCGCTGGGGTTCCCCAGGCCGTAACCCCAGCAAGAGGCGTGACGGGGATTCCAGCGGGGAGCGCCCCCGCTCCGGGTGTCGGAAGACGCAGCCCGATTACTCCGCCGGCCGGGAGCGCAGAAACCCCGTCTCCGTCCATTTTGCCGTCGGCCGCCGGGACGCAGTCCCCGGTTACCACCGCGGCAGGCCCGAAACCGGCGGCGGCATCGCCTTCGCCCTCTCCGGCCGCCTCCCCGCAATCAGGCCGGTATGTGACGATTGATTTCGACAACGTCGATATCTCGGTTTTCATCAAGTTCGTGAGCGAGCTCACCGGAAAGAACTTCGTAATCGACGACAAGGTCAAGGGGAAGGTGACGATCATCTCCCCGAAGAAGATCGCTGTGGAAGAGGTTTACAAACTGTTCGAGTCCGTCCTTGAGATCTATGGGTTTGCCACGGTCGAGGCGGGCGACGTGATCAAGGTGATTCACGCGCTGGATGCCCGGGGAAAGAACGTGGAGCTCCGGCTGCAGCGGGGGGATATTGCGCCCGAGGACAAGATCGTGACCCAGATCCTCTCGCTCCAGCATGCGACCCCCGACGACATGAAGAAGGTGCTCGACCCGCTGATCTCCAAGACGAGCGTTGTCCTTGCCTACCCGCCGACGGGGATGCTGATCATCACCGATGTGCTCTCCAACATCAAGCGGCTCCAGGAGATCGTGGCCGCTCTCGACGTGGAGGGGGTCGGGGAGCTGATCTCCTACGTCCCCTTGAAGTATGCGTCGGCGACGGAAACAGCCAAATCAATGACGATGATCTTTCAGCAGCAGGCCGTTCCCGGCCGCCCCAGAGGGGTCGGGGTCATCTCCCCGATCAAGATTGTCGCGGATGATCGCACCAACGCGCTGATCATCCTCGCTTCGGAAAACGACACGAGCCGGATCCGGGAGCTCGTGGCTTTGATTGACAGGGAGATCCCGAGGGGGGCGGGGACGATCCGGGTCTATTATCTTCAGAACGCGAAGGCGGAGGATCTGGTCAAGGTGTTGACGGGTCTTCCCCAACAGTCAAAACCCGCCGATCCCAAAGCGCCCGCGGCCGCCGCGCCCGCCCTTTCGAAAAATGTCCAGATCATGGCGGACAAATCTACGAACTCGCTGATCATTACCGCCGATACGGCGGACTACCTCGTCATCGAGGATGTGATCCGAAAACTGGATATCACCCGTCCCATGGTCTATCTGGAGGCGCTGATCATGGAGGTGAACGCCAACAAAAACTTTAACGTCGGCGTGGAATGGAGCGCGCTCAGGAGTGTCGATATCTCCCAGGTTTCGAATCTGGGAGGACAGAGCGTCGGTGCGGTGGGATTCAGAGGCACCCCCATCATTCCCCAGGTCAATTCGACGGGTACGGGCCTCTCCGCGTTGCCGGGCGGCTTTTCGCTGGGCGTCATCGGCGCGGGGATCAAGATCGGGGGCGTGCTCTTTCCGAATATCGGCGCCGTGCTGCAGGCCTACCAGAACGATACGGATGTCCGGATCCTTTCGACGCCGCAACTGCTGACGCTGGACAACGAGGACGCAGAGATCACGGTAGGATCGAATGTCCCCTATGTCACCCGCCAGGACACGACGGTCGGCTCGACGACCAACTACAGCAACTACGAATACAAGGACGTCGGCGTTACGCTCAAGGTGACCCCCCAGATCAACAAGGAAGGTTTCGTCAAGCTCAAGCTGGACCAGTCGGTGACGAAGCTCGTTTCGCAGTCCGCCGACGTGGACGCTGCGGGCAACAAGGTTCTTACCCCGACGACCCTGAAGCGCACCGCCAAGACGACCGTTGTCGTCAAGAGCGGGGAGACCGTGGTGATCGGCGGAATGATCGAGGACAACTCCGATGAAGGAACCTACAAGGTTCCGCTTTTGGGTGACATCCCGCTTTTGGGCTGGCTCTTCAAGTCCCGCGCCAACTCCAACCAGCGGACCAACCTGTTTGTCTTCATTACCCCCCGGGTGATCGAGCAACCGGAAGAGGCCCGCAAGATTCAGGAGGAAAAAATGGATTACATGAAGACCATTCAGGAAGGGACGATCCGGACCATGCCGCCGAAGAAAACGGAGGCCAAGGAGAATCCATGACCGCGCCGTTGGGTTTTCCGACTGCTGCAAGACAGGCCGCTCCGCCGGCCGCCGCGCCGGAGGGCGCCGGAGGGACCGACCTGCCGCTCCACAAAAAGGGTCCGCCCGAAAAGGCGCTGCTTGCCGCCCTGAGCAAGGAGTACGGCATTCCTTTCTGGGAAGCGCTTCCCACGGACCACATCGACACCGGGTTCACCGCCCTCTTCTCCATCCAGTACCTGAAGAAGCAGAAGATGGTTCCGCTCGATACGCCGCAGGGGTTTGTCGTGGCGGTGAACGACCCGGCCAATTTCCAGGCGGTGGACGACCTTTGCCGCCTGCTCGGACTGCCGGAGCGGCCGGTGGTTCTCGCGACGCAGGAGGCGATCCAGTCCGCGATCAACCTCGCCTACGACCTGAGCCGGAGCACGGCCAAGGAGTTCTTCCAGGAGATGAACGAGGAGTCCACAGACAGCCTCATCTCCGAGATCGAGGAGACCGGCGACCTCCTTGATGAAACGAGCGACGCGCCGATCATCAAATTAGTCAACCTCCTCCTCTCCGGGGCGATCAAGGACCGGGCGAGCGATATCCACATCGAGCCCTACCAGGCGAGCGTCAAGGTCCGCTACCGGATCGACGGCATCCTCTACGACATCCTCAGCCTGCCCCGGAAGATCCATTCGCCGCTCGCGTCGCGCGTGAAGATCATGGCGAAACTGAACATCGCCGAAAAGCGCCTCCCGCAGGACGGCCGGATCGAAATCAAGGTCGCCGACCGGAGCGTCGACATCCGCGTCTCCACGATCCCGACCGCCTTCGGGGAACGGGTAGTGCTCCGTCTCCTCGACAAGACCTCGTCGATCCTGATGCTCTCCGACCTCGGGATGGACGAGCGGAAGGTCGGCATCTTCAACCGGCTGATCAAGTCCCCCTACGGGATCGTTCTCGTCACGGGACCGACGGGGAGCGGCAAGACGACGACCCTCTATGCGGCGCTTTCGAGCATCAACCACCCCGAGGTGAACATCATCACGATCGAGGACCCGATTGAGTACCAGATCGACGGGATCGGCCAGATCCAGGTGAACCCGAAGATCGACCTTACCTTCGCCCAGGGGCTCCGTTCCATCGTTCGCCAGGACCCGGACGTCATCCTCGTGGGCGAAATCCGCGACCGCGAGACGGCGGAGATTGCGATTCAGTCGTCGCTGACCGGCCACCTTGTCTTCTCCACCCTCCACACGAACGACGCGGCGAGCGCCGTGACCCGGCTCATCGACATGGGGATCGAGCCCTTCCTCGTCACCTCGTCGGTGATCGCAATTGTCGCCCAGCGGCTCGTCCGGGTCCTCTGCCCGAAATGCAAGGAGGCCTATACCCCCGACGACGAATCGCTCGTAAACCTGGGGATTGACAAAAAACAGCTCGACAGCCATCCCCTGTACCGGAAGCAGGGCTGCACCGCCTGCATGAATACCGGCTACCGCGGCCGGACGGCGATTTTCGAGATCCTGATTCTGGACGACCCGCTCAAACGGCTGATTCTGAAGACCTCCGACGCGAATCAGATCCAGGATGAGGCGATGAAGCGGGGGATGACGAACCTGCTGGCCGACGGCGCCCGGAAGGTCCTGGAAGGGACGACGACGATCGAGGAGGTGTTCCGCGTGACCCGGATCCTCAAACGGGAGACCGACCTCGAGGAGTGAGGGATGAGGGGCGAGGAGTGAGGCGCCCGGTTTCTCCCCGGCGGGAATAGACTTGACTATTTCCGCAACCTCGCATAGAGATAGAAGAAATTTTATGGAGGGGTATGGCCAGGAAACTTAGCCGCAGGGGCATGATAGGCGCGGACGGACCGGGAGGCCGCCTCTGGCCGGGTGCGTTCATTCTGCTGCTTCTCTTCCTTCCGCCGGCCGTTCTCGCGACCTCTCCCGCTTGGGGAGCGGAGCTGCGCATTCCCGACCTGAAGGGGAGATCCGGCCAGGAGGTCCGGGTGCCGCTCGTAATCGATCAGACCGCCAACCTCGCCGGCGTCAAGCTCATTCTCCACTACGACAAGGAACTCCTCACATTCAAAGAGGGGAACAAGTCTCCGGCCACGCAGTCTCTGATGCACATCATCAACGACAAAACCCCTGGAAAGCTGATCATCGTCATGGCGGGCGCCCGGGGCATCCAGGGCAAGGAGATGACCATCCTGACGCTCACCTTTGCCATCAAGAAAGGGCTGACCGGGAATTACACGACGGCAATCGAGGCGCCGGAGGTCCAACTCATGGGCGATGATCTGAAGGAGATCGAATGCAAGGTCAAACCCGGCATGCTTGTAATTCTGCCGTAATGACGTTGCCTTACAGAGCAGGCCCCGCGGGGCCGGGAGAGCAAAAGATGACCCATCCTGAAATCCTCTTGAAGCAGGTTCCCCTGTTTAGGTTTCTTCGGGCCGAGGACAGCCGGCATCTTGCGGCGCTTCTCCAGAAACAGACCCTTCGTAAAGGTGATTCCCTTTTCCGGGAGGGGGAGGAAGGTCACTCCCTCTACATGATCACCGCCGGGAAAATCAAGATCCTTCGCCAGTCGCGGGACGGGGATGAGGTCATCCTGGCGGTTCTTTCCGCCGGCGATTTCTGCGGCGAGATGGCCCTGTTAGACGGCCTGCCCCGCTCCGCGGACGCCGTTGCCGCCGAGGAGACACAGCTTTACGGCCTGAATCGGAAGGATTTTATCGCTTACGTCATGAACAACGAAACGGCGGTGAAGGCCATTCTCGCAACCCTTTCCAAACGTCTGCGCAAGGCCGATGATTTTCTGGAGGACGTCTTCTTTCGGAACGTCGCCGCGCGGCTCGCCAAGAAGTTGATCGAACTGGCCGGGAGCAACGGCTGCCGGATAGAAGACGGCGGGCTGATCAAGCTCAACGTCACCCAGAAGGACCTGGCCGGCATGATTGGTGCGACGCGGGAGAGCGTCAACAAGGAGCTCCGCTCCCTGCGCGAAAAGAACCTGATCGCCCTTTCGGGAAACACCATCGTGATCGATGATCTGGAGGCGCTGAAGCAGCGGATCCGGTAGGAGTGGATGTTGGTACATCAGACAGGCCTTGCGCCTGCGCCCCTCCTGCCTCCCCCTTGAAGGGGGAGAAACCCGTTATTTTCCCTCCCCTTCAGGGTCAGGGTGGGGGTGGGGTAAGAAAGTTATCTGTCGGAGTCGTATTATCTGTTGTCAAAATTATCTTGACATCTCAAAAATTTAGGTGTCTTCGTCGGCGCGTATGGAAATTTTCTTATTGTCCTTCAAGAGGCGGCATGATAGAAGAAAGACATTCGGTTACTAACTTCCCCTCATCAGTTACAGTTCCTGGGAAGCTTAACCAGAAATCCTTTCAAAGGTAGGAAGACAGACATGGATGCAAAAGGTTTGGCCGGTAGTTGCAAAGAGGGGGAAATCAGGCGGCAAACGGAGGAAAAAACATCAATCTGTATATTGGGAGAAACCGGTTTACTCGACTCAAGGATTTTCCTGTGATGGATTTTGAGGAGTCTATTCACCCTTTCCCAGCGAAAGGAATGTGCGCACCGCCCCTTTCACTCTTTTGGGAAAGAAAACAAGGGAGGAGGTCGAAAGAAATGAATCGCCATTTCATCAAAATTGTCGGCGCCATTCTGCTTTTATCCCAAGTTGCTGTCTCGTCCACCACGGCCGCGACCCAGTTTGTCACCGGTACGAACGACGGACTGCGCACCTTTGCCATCCTCAAGTGGAACGGTGTGGAATTCCACACGGACGAGATGGGGGCGCAATTCAATCAGACTATGTGGAATGAGCTGTCTACGGTGGACCGTAGGGCGCTCCTGAATGTTTATGGCTGGCAATTGAGCCGGCGAGCCGACCATTTCGGCGCCGGCGTGAGCAATGACATGGCCGACTGGATCAACCAGGAACAGGGTTGGACGGACGCCGCCGAAGCGCTCAAGCAAAAGCATGCGACTAAAAACTTCCCCGACCTCGTCCCGGTTTTCGGCCCGGGTACGGCCCTGGAGATCCCCGATTACTATTGCACAAATCCGGAAATCCTCAGTTCCGACAAGTACAAGGAAGCGGCCCGCCTGGCCGTGGAACTGGGCGCCGATTACGCCGTGGGCAAGCAGGTTTACAACATGCTGGTCAATGCCAAGTGGGAGCAGGTATCCATTGCCGTCAAGACCCTATCGGAGCCGCTCATTAAAATCATCGTGGACAACTTCATCACCGGCTTTGTCACCAACGGCGCCTCCCACGTCAGCGAACTGGCCGCCACGGCCTATCAGTTTGCCAATGATCTCCATGATTTTATTAGCAACCGGCAGCAGGCGGCTACGCCCCCGACACCCAGGGAAATTATCGATAAGCTGGAAATATACATTACCGAGATGGAAGCGACCGCCGCAACGGCAGTTGCCCAGGTAGAGCAGAAGAAAGCGCGCCTCCAGGATCTGGCCACTCAGCTCAAGGAGGAGGATAGGCTAAAGACGCAGGCCAAAAAAGATGCCGCAACCACTGTCCGGAACGATTTCACGACACTGGTAGGAAAAATTCCCGCCGCATCCACCCAATTGCCTGATTTTGTCCCCGCGGACCCCGACGCCTCACAGGCAGCGAAGGATGCGGACATCAGAAACCAGGCCCAATCCTATATGCAGGTTCTTTCCATTCAAAAGAATTCATTAGCGATCGCAAAAGCCGATAAGGTCAATGAAGTCACAGCGAAATATGCCAATTATATCGGCGGGCCGCCGCCGCTGCCCGGTGAACCGTTGCACTATTTCCCCGACGCCTCCGACCAGTTCGCCCATCCCTATTTCGAGATCATGGATAAACTTACGGATGTCAACGGCTGGATGGCCACCGACCTGCCCGATTCGATAGCCAAATTCCAGACGGCACAGGGCGTCCTGCCCTACGCCGAGGCCGATGTCGCCGATGCTCTCAATGCGACACTCCCTCTTATCGACGACCTCCAGGCCAAGGCCCTGTGGCTGAATAAATATGAGAGTTTCCTGGGATATAAGCCCAGTGGAGCGCTGAACTTCGAGGGACTCCGGAACTTCGACAGTCTAATTTCCATTGCCGCAACGCCCGAGCGCACCGCAGAAGACCTCGAAGCGGAAATCGCCGCAGAAGAGCAACTCGTTACGGTGGTCAAGGATGCTCTCGGCGCCGGGGTCAGTAAGAGGGAAGCTTGGATCAACAGCGAATGGAGCCGCTACGATTCCCTGCGCTTCAACTTCGAAAACAGCTTGAGCTACGTGATCGCCGCCCTGACCCAACTCGATCGCCTGCACGCCGGCCCCTATTTCAAGCGGAGTTCCTATCCCTTTACCTGTTACGGCGGTGCTTGCCTCTATTCATATTCCGTCAACGTGGAGGCTATCAACAGCGAAATCAGCGCCAAAGCGAACATCGCAGAGAAGGAAGCCGCCCGCACCCAGGCCGTGGCAGCCCTGCTGAATTTCCGGGCCGAAGAGGAGACCCTTGCCCAGCGGCTGGAGATCGCCCAGAACAGCCATCTCAACGACGTTCAGGCGCTCGAGAGTTTCTTCCAGTCTGTCGCCTCCCGCTACCGGAACGTCTATTCCTATAACCCCATCATCGAAGAATTCGCCGCCGTGACGGGCAAGACGATAAAAGGCATGTACGATCTCGGGAACGACCTGGTCCCCGATATCACCTATTACTACCTCGGCAGTGGCAGTTGGATCCGCAATCGCAGCAACGTGCGCACGAACATTATGTCCGCCGTCGAGCTTGTCAGCGGCAAGATCCCGGAATACTATCTGATGCTTGACCTCTACAACCGGATGGCTGCCGACAAGGCTTATTATCTCTCGCTCAGTGAGGCGGATTTTAACGCCTTCATGACTTCTGCGACGCTGCAGAGAGATGCGTACATAACGGCCTTCGAGATCAATAACGTCTGGGGAGTGGACTTTCCCGCCTGGCAGCTTGCCATGAAGACCAATGTTCGTCAGGAAGACCTGAATTCCGAAAAACGCTACGGCATTATACCCACGCCTTTCGCCTGGGCGATCCAAGGCGCCGTCGTCACGCCTGACGGCCAAGGCGTTCCCGGCGTCAGCGTAATTTTAAACGGCTACCTGACGGCCAGCACCACGACGGCAAGCGACGGCACGTTCTTTTTCGATTTCATCGGGAGCGGCGATTTCACCCTGACGGCCTCCGGAAGGGGTTATCAGCTCGCCCCCGCGACTGTCGCCGTAACGGTCAGCAAAGCGGACGCCCAGGCGGCAAGCTTCACCGCCACGCCTGTGGCCGTACCCGGTTACTCCGTTGCGGGCCGGCTCGCTTACGAGAACGGCAACCCTGTAGCCGGCGCCACGGTCAGCCTGACGCCCGCTGCCGGCACGGAGATGACGACACTTACCGGGCCGGGCGGCGACTATGCCTTTCCGGAGGTCGATGCGGGGACATACACCGTGCAGCCTGCCGTTTCCCTCTTGAAGTATTTCCCGCAAAAGCGCGCGGCCGTCCTGCCGGCTTCGGTCAGTGGGGCTGACTTCCTCGTCCTGCGCGGTCCGGCAGGCAATCTCAACGGCGACCGATGGATCGATCTCACGGATGCCGTTATGGCGCTGCAGATCGTCGTCGGCATCACACCCGAGCCACCCCTGGCCAAAGATGCGGATGTAAACGGCGACGGGCGCATAAACATGACGGAAGCACAGTACATCTTGCAGATCCTGGCGGGCTTCCGCTGACCCCGAAAATGTCGTTTTCGCGATGTAT
>Ga0100377_1004703_pt1 | contig 10442 bp, 8 predicted proteins | sample CryGeymeta201501_FD_83664 | JGI IMG/M metagenome (GOLD analysis project Ga0100377, IMG submission 83664) | Groundwater microbial communities from Crystal Geyser aquifers in Utah, USA - Crystal Geyser metaG 2015-01 | ecosystem: Environmental > Aquatic > Deep subsurface > Groundwater | place: USA... | reverse complement strand
GCGAAATCAGGATCAGAAACGCCACGGAGATAGTCGCCAGAAACATGTGGAACAAAAGTTCGTTGGATTTTTCCGCCGATGTCTCTCCGTAATTCCTGGTGACCTCGACGCGCACCCCGTCAGGGATGAGTTTCCCTTTCAGAAGTTCGACTCTTTTGTCGACGGCACGCGTAATGGAAATTGCATTGGTGCCTTTTCGCTTGGCGATCGAGAGCGTCACCGCCGGATAGTCGCTTCCGGCGGCCTTCCCAGATGATCCTGGGCCGAAATTGATGAACACGTAATTGTCGGGTTCGTCCGGGCCGTCGATCACCTTTGAAATGTCGGAGAGGTAGATCGCTCTACCTGAGCGGGTGGCAACAACCAACTTCTCGACATCCTGGGCTGAAGAAAAGAAACCTCCCGCCTCCAAAATGATTTCTCGATCGTCATGGAAAATCCGGCCGGCCGAAAGCCTCTGGTTGGCGGCGCGGAGAGATTGCACGATCTCGAAAGGCGAGATGTTGAAACCCGACGTTTTTGACGGATCGAACTCGACCCGGACAGCCCTGGGGTTTCCTCCGATCAGCCTGACCTCGGAAACATCGTCGATCGCTTTGATTTCGTCGGAAACCTGCGCTGCTACGCGTCGAAGTTGGTAGTGATCGTATCTTTCGCTCCAGAAGGTAAGGGCCATGATCGGAACATCGTCAATCGAACGATTCTTGACGAATGGGCCCACGGTTCCCGGGGGGATGCGGTCCTTGTTATGCTCGATCTTCTCATTGATTTTGACCAGGGAGCGCTCGATATCTTCCCCGACTTTGAAACGCACGATCGCCACGCCCTGCTCCGGGCTTGAGGTGGAATAGACATACTCGACTCCTGGAATCTCCCAGATGAGCTTTTCGAGAGGCCTTATCAGGCGCTCCTCGACCTCAACGGGGGTGGCTCCAGGGAGCCCGACGAAAATATCGACCATCGGAACGTTGATTTGAGGCTCCTCTTCGCGAGGAGTCATGACCACCGCGAACACTCCGAACAGAACGGAAAAAATGATGAACAGCGGGGTCAGCTTTGAATTGATGAACTTTCCCGAAAACCGGCCTGATAGACCTACGCTCACCATTTTTCACTTCCCTTCGTTTTTGCAATTAATAAATGAGCCCATTGAAATTCGTGATTAATCGATTCAATTCTCGCTTGTAATAGACTTCTCACCCGATCGCCAATCGCCGATCGCCAATCGCCGATCGCTAATCGCCAATCGCTAATCGCCAATCGCTAATCCCTGTTCCCTGTCATATTTCCGGCTTTGGCAGCCACGAAAGGAATCGCCAGAAATCTCTCGCCTTCGGAAAGACCGGCGAGGACTTCCACTTTGTCGGCAAAAACCCGGCCGAGACGGACAAGGCTGTAGACTGGTTTTCCCTGGCGATCGATCCAGATTCCCTCAAGTTGCCCACGGTATTCAATTGCCGCTCCCGGTACAAGTAGAACCTTCTCCGATCCGCGCGGAAAATTGCCGCGGGCATACATTCCAGTTCGAAGCCCTGGTTCAAAGGGAAGGCCGATCTTGACGACAAAGGTATGTGAAAGCGCATCCCCTGACGGCATGACCTCCGCAACGGTTCCTTCGAGGGGCCGGCCGCTGAGGGCGTCAACCAGAACTTGAATCTTGTCTCCCTGGGTTACGCTTGCGATCAGACTTTCCGGGACGACCGCCTCGAACCTGAGCTGAGTCTCGTCTTCGATGACAAGCAGGGGAACACCGGGCGCGGCGAGCATTCCTGGCTCGATCCGTCGGGAGGTCACCCGCCCGGCGAACGGCGCTGCGACTTCGGCAAGGTTCTTGATCGTCTCGACTTTGTTAATACCCGCTTGAGCTTGTCCCATGCGGGCTGAAATCGTGGATCGCTTCGCGACGAGGCCCGCCGCCTGCGCTTTTGCTGCCCTCACCTGAGCCTGCGCCGAATTCATCTGGGTCTCGGCCTGCTCGAATTCTTGCTTGCTGACGGACTTTTTTTCATACAAGCTTTTGATGCGTTCGAAGTTCGATTCGGACATCCTTTGGTTCGCCTCGGCCTGATCTTTCTGTGCGTTTGCGGCTATCAGCCCCTTTTCAAGTTCGGCCATCATCGATGATGCCTCCGAAAGCCCTGCACGAGCGCCGGCTATATCCGAGTCAACATCCTTCGCATCGATCTTTACAACGGTCTCGCCCTGCTTCACCCTATCCCCTTCGCGTTTCAGGACTTCGAGGACGTTTCCCATCACTTTGCTGGAAAGCGTGGTGACCATGCGGGGTTGAATCGTGCCAACCGCCTCGTAGAACTGCTCGTGCTCAACCCGGGCAGCGGAAACCCAGGCCGGCTCTTCCGCGCCAGCGCCAGCGCCAGCGCCGGCAGAGGCAGCGCTGAAGATGAGGATTGAAAGAGCAAAAATATTTTTCACTGTTGTCCTTATTTGCATTGAAACGATCCTTTCGATCAGGGCTGTCCTAATTTCTTTCCGTATAACCCGTCGTCACTACTGATTTCAGGGGTACGGAGTATTTCGCAGTGCTCGAGGTCCAGTTCCCCAAGCGCCATTTTCAATCGGGCTTTACTGAGGGAATAGTCGTACAAGGCTTTCATGTGGTTCATCTGATGGGAAAGCAATGAGTTCTGGGCGCCCAAAAGGTCGCTCATGATTGCCATACCCACGTTGTAACGGTCACGAAGAATGCGCAACGATTCCTGACTTTGGTCGACAGCCTGCCTGCTGACCCTGATCCGCTCGAGGGAATTGTTGATATTCGTTATCGCTTCACGGATCTCAAGATGAATCTGGTCGGCAAGCGCGTCCCTCATGCGCTTCAACTGGTCTTGTTGGAATCGGGATCCTTGGGCTTTGTGGCCGGCCTCGCCGCCATCGGCGATGTTCCAGTCCATGCGGGCGAAAACCATTCCATTTCCGTGATTATCGCCGCTGAATCCGTCGCGACTGTTTTCGGCCGTAGCGCCGAGAACCAAATGCGGCCGGGTCGTTCCTCGCGTCATCTTTTCAAAATGGTCTGTCGCTTGGATCTGACTTGAAACCTTGAGGAAATCGGGCCTTCGGGCCAAAGCCTGGGTGAGCAGTTTTCCGGGTTCTTCGCTGCATGCGGAACACTCCTGCGAAAGAAAAGGCATGTTCAAGTCATATTCCTTGGCCGAGGGTTCTCCCATTATTGATGCAAGCCTATCGAGTTCCAAAGCTAACTGGTTTTTCATGCGAAGGAGCGTTTCTTCATTTTGGGAATCCTGAACCTTCGCCTGCAAAAGGTCGGACTCAACCGCCCGCTGGGCATCCATCGCGGCCTGCGCATTCCGAACGCTTTCACGGGAGCCATCGAGAGCCTTCTGTGCGACCTGAACGTCCTCCCGAGCTAGAATGACCCCAAGATACGTTTCAATGGCCCGGAAGATGATGTCTTCCTCCATTCTCTTTGAGTCATTTCCTGTCGCCTCCAGGCCTCGCTTTGCAGCTTGAACCGCGTGATAATCCATACCGCCGAGGTAGATCGGAAAAATCACCTGGGCACCGACCTGTAAGTTGTTTATGGAATTGGGGTCATTCAGCCTCGCGGGGTCGAAATCGGTCTTGTCAATACGCCCCTGGTTCAGACGCGCCCCGAATGCCAGCATCGGGCTGTTCAGGCTGGCATCCGAGACGCTTACGGAAACCTTCATTCCCTTCATGGAACGGGCTTCGCCGATCTTCTCGGATGCGGCTCTTTCGCCGTCTTTTGACGCTTTGATCGATGGGCTGTAATTAAGAGCCTTTTGAACCGCCTTCGAAATCGGCAAAGGCTCCGCTGCCCAGGAAGGTGAAACAAAAGCCAACAGGAATAGAATGGAACAAACTTTTCTCGATGAATTCATTTAAGGCAGGCCTTTCTCTCTTTGACGTTGTTTTTCAATACCGCCTCGACACAGGGGAGAAACTTAAGAAGGCAGGGAACCTTGATCGAGTAGAACACCTGCGCCCCTCGCTTATCGATTTTAACGATTCCGGCATTCTTGAGAATCGCCAGGTGTTTGGATACGGTCGAAATGTCCGCGCCGACGAGGCAGGTCAAATCCTGGACGTTTCGTTCCCCGTTGGTGATCTGGTCGATGATGAAGAGTCTCGAAGGATGAGCGAGCGCTTTGATGATCTCCGCTCTCGCCTTGTAATTGGCATTCGTTTTTTCATTCATATTTGGCATATCTACCAAATAACCAAATTAAAGTCAAGCGCCGTTTTTTGGAAATTCGAAAATGGTAACATCCCAATAACCAGAAGGACAATTGATCGTTGCTGATGGCGGCCAATTCAGGGAATCAACATTTTTCCGCATGACCTTTTTGGGGGAATGCACGTATCATCTCAAGAAGTCGGGGGAAGAGTGAAGGCATACCGGAGGGCGCAAAGCGCCCCCCTTTTTTGAGAAGTTACCAAAAATGTTTCAATTTCGTGGCTTGTGAAACTTGAAATTGATGGATATAATGAGGCAACTTTTTGGGTGGATACGGAAAATGTGGGCCGTCATTCAATCTGGCATCTGTTTGACCGTTGTTTTTTTCGTCTGCTTTTTCGTCGGGAAGAAGATAGGAGAGCGGAAGATTTCCCGTGTCCATGAAGAAATGAAAGCTCTCGAAATATCGTTCAATCAGCTTCTTGAGCAGATGGAGCTTGTCTCAAGCCAGAACCTCAAAGTTCTCGAGGCAAAGATCGAAGAGTTGCGCGAGATGCTTCATGCAGCCGACAAAAAATGTCTTTTCGCGAACGACCTCCTCCAGGAAATCGAGGCCGGCCGTCATGAGGTTCAGACTCGTTTGACGAGCCTTCCCACAGCGAATTTCAGCGGTTCGGAGAAAAAAAATCGCCTGGAGATCCAAGGAAAGCTCGATAATTTTGGCTCGGCTCTGAACGACCTTCAAGGGCGGGTGGAACATCTTGAGGAAGGGGATCATGGCTCGCTACGCCAGGAGTCAAGAGCCGGCAGGCATGAGGCAAGCGCCGGCAGGCATGAGTCAGACGCCAGGAAGCATGAGTCAGACGCCAGGAAGCATGAGGCAAGACCCAGGAAGCATGAATTGGCGGACAGGGGAAATAAGTCCGAAGGCATGACCCCCGAGCCGAAATTGGAACCTCTTGAGAATGTTGATCGCAGCTCCGTATCTGCGTCTCAGTTGCGAAGGGCGGAAGCCCTCCGGCCTGTGGATACCAGTGGCCGCTCTTTACGAACTGCTCCCCAATATCGCTCGGAAAAGGTGGTTCCTTTCAAACAGCGAGAAGAACTCCCACCGCTTTCGCCTGCAGTAGAAGATCCTCCGTTTGATGAAGATGCCGCATTGGTCGATCTGCTGCTCGCCACAGCGACCCGGTCAACACGTTCGGCGGTTTTAAAGCCCGAGATTCCCTCTTTTGCCCCAGTCTTCGCTCTCGCTTCTCCTCGTGCTTTCGTTTCCGCCTCCGCCCCGGCTTCTGATTCCGCCCCGGCTCCGGCTTCTGCCCCGGCTCCGGCTTCTGCCCCGGCTCCGGCTTCGGTTCCGGCTTCTGTCCCGGCTCCGGCTTCTGATTCAGCTTCTGCTTCTGATTCGGCTTCGACTTTCACTCTCGGTTCCGCTTCTGCCTCCTCTTTCGCTCCCGCTTTCGCTTCTATTTCGGCTCCTGAATCAGACCCACCGCTTCCCGGCCCGGGAACCCCCTTTCATGATGTTCTCGAACTTTCCCGGCAAGGGGTGGCCATTCCACAGATCGCCCGGATTTTGAAAATGGGAAAAGGCGAGGTAGAGCTCATCATGAACATCTACGGAAACCGCCTCAACATGAGAAAGGTGATGTAAACTTGTTTCTGCGAGATCTTCCACCGGGTGTTAAAACCGGGTTGATACTAACCTGTGGAGCATTTCTGCTGTGGGCAGGTTATGTCCTTGCGGGTGTAATCGCGCCTTTCCTGCTTTCAATCGTTGTCGCTTATATTCTCAACCCCCTCGTCCGGAAGCTTGAAAAACGCCGTATTCCAAGACCTTGGGCAGTGCTGACTCTCTATATCATCGGAATATTCCTTGGGTTTATCGTGGTTGTTCCCGCCTCCGTAGCCATATTCACAGAAGCCCAGGATCTTTCGCGGCGCTTGTCCGACGTCGACGTAACACGTCTGGCGCAAGAGTACCAGGGAAAAGTCAGGGCGCTCCTCGATCGCTATTCTGAGAACCCCGTCGTTCGTGACTATCTAGCGGTCTCACTTACTCACGAAAAGCTTCAGGAGATTGCGGCTCATGCAGCGGGGCTCTCCAAAAATGCGGCGCTAAGCCTTTTGAAAAGTATTCTCGGCTTTCTTTTGTCCGCCTTCTCGAGCGTTATGACGATATTCCTCATTCCGATTCTCACGTTTTACGTTCTCATCGACATGGATCTTCTCTTCGACAAGGCGATCGTTCTCGTGCCTCCGATTTACCGTGATTCCTTTCAGCGGATCTGGCATGAAATCGATCAACTTTTGAGCAGTCTTTTGCGGGGACAGTTGATGGCGGCAACGATCTTCGCCTGCCTTATGTCGATCGGGCTGTGGATGTCAGGCCTGAACTTTGCAATTCTTCTAGGTCCCCTTGCCGGGGTTGCCAACATGGTTCCATATCTGGGGGGTCTCGTCACGGTCGTGCTTTCGACGGTATCCGCCTTGACCCAATATGGCTTCACGCAAGATTTCGTGATGCTCATGATCAAGGTCGGGGTCACCCTGGCCATCGTTCAAAGTCTCGACGGCCTTGTCCTTGGTCCAATGGTGATAGGCGAAACGGTCGGTTTGCATCCTCTGGCGGTGATGTTTGCTCTCGTCGTCGGTGGAAGCGTGTTCGGATTTCCTGGAATGCTCCTGGCGGTACCGGCCACGTGTGTTTTAAAGGTTCTGGCCCGCGAGTTGTACCACGAATTGTATGACCAAGCCTGACGGCCCTGCCATCCGCGTTCATGGCTTGCAAAAGAGGTTCGGACGCAAGGAAGCCATTTCCGGGCTTGACTTCTCAGTTCCCGCCGGCGCCGTGGCCGGCTTTCTCGGCCCCAACGGAGCAGGGAAAACGACGACCCTCCGACTTCTTTTGGGCCTTGTTCCCGCTGACTCCGGAAGCATGGAAATGCTCGGAGTTTCGATGCCAGACTGCAGATCCAGGATACTTGAACAGACGGGTTCCCTGGTCGAGAAACCTTCGTTCATCGACCATTTCACGGGGTTCGACAATCTGTGGTGGTTCGGTTCCCTTAATCAGCCGGTGACACCTTCCCGGATCGATGAGGTCCTTTCCCGTGTAAATCTTTCTGATGCCTGCCGCCAGACCTTCGGTACCTACTCGACTGGAATGAAACAACGGCTGGGAGTCGCTTATGCAATACTTCACCGCCCCAAGCTGCTTATCCTCGACGAACCCACCAACGGCATGGATCCTCAGGGTCGCGTTCAGATGCGCGATATCCTTCGTGAGATTCACGGGATCGAGGGAACTACCATTTTCCTTTCATCCCATCTCCTCGATGAGATTCAACGGCTTTGCGATTATGTCGTGATCGTCGACCGGGGCCGTATCAGGCGAGAGGGTTACGTTGCCGAAATCCTCCAGAGTGGCCAGGAGACCTGGGAAATAAGGGTCGACGGCGATGGGGTCGAGAAAGCAGAATCCATCCTCAAGACCATGGATGGAGTAATCTCCTGCCGACGAGCCCTGCAAGGGCTTGAAGCAAAACTTCGTTGCGGAGTTTCACCTGAACTCAACCGGGCTCTTGTGGCCGCCGGAATACCAATCATCGCTCTAATCCCGCGTGAAGCCTCCCTTGAAGAAATCTTCCTTTCCCTGACCGACAAAGGATCCGCAAAGGATCCGAGCCATGACGCCAATCCCGGTTAACTCGATCTCTTAGGAAATGGTATTTTTGTGGTGAATGCCCGAAAAGTGGCGGAGGCTTCCAGCCTCCGCGCAGCGGCTGGAAGCCGCTGCCACTTTGGGCCGCCACATGACGCGAAGGTCACGCACTAAAAGTCCGCCCGAGGGGCGGTAAGTTCTTTATACGAGATTTAAGATGATACTGATGGAAAAAGCGTTTTTTGCGGGAGGGGGCTCCATACCTCAAACCAGGTTCGGGCGCTGCAAGAATGCCGCTCCTAAAATCGATTCCATCCGTTTCCCTTTGAAAATGGTAGAATTTTTGATACGTGAGTTACTTGCAAAATTCGTGTACCGAATAAAATTTCATGTAACGATCCTCCGCAAACCCTCATCAAGTCGCAACCGGTTTGTACCGGTTCGTGTACAAAGGCTAACAATGTTAGATTTTGCAAGTCCCTCACGTATGAATTTGATTGGAATTGTATGAGACGGTTTTTCACGCTGTTCCGTTTCGAGTTGGTCAAGGTACTGGCACGCAAGAAAGCGCTGCTCTTTCTTCTTGCTTTGAATGTGGTTCCACTGCTGGCGAGCGTCATCGCTTTGCTCGTATACATGAAGCTGAAAGGTTTCGGAATAGGCGGGATGGAGTTTTCGGTTCTTACCGAGATGGTACGGGGTTTGTTCACCGCGCACATAGTGCTTTTCGGCTGGATCTCCCCGTTTTTTCTTTCTCTGGTGATCGGCGATAGCTTTTCCGGGGATATCGGCCGGGGGTATATGAAAACACTCCTTCTGACCCCGGTTGAGCGATGGCAGGTGGTAGTTTCCAAGGCACTGGCTGTGCTGATGTTCCTTCTTGTGGCGGTCGCGTTCGGCGGGTTTTTCCTGCAAATGGATCTCTGGGTGGCCCGTGCTGTTACCGATAGCCCGACCCTGATCTGGGATCTGAAACCCGCATCCACCGCCCTTATTGAAACAAGCGCGGCGCTTCAGTTGTTCTTCATCGCTTTTCTGGCAAACCTTGCTTTGATCGGATATTTCACCCTCTTCTCGATGTTTTCAGAGTCTCCGCTTCTTATGGCTTTCGTCAGCATGATCGTACTGATGACCATGCAGACCTACGTCATGATGGTGCCGTATCTTACGAAAATCGACTCCAGGTATGGTGATGTGGCGAGCTGGTGTTTCACGCGCCATCTTTCCAAACTTTCGGAGGTGTCCACGGTCCATGGAATTCTCGAAAAACGGATTAACCTGCTTTCTCCGGAGGTCTGGCAGCCGATGCTGGCCAGTTTTGAATGGGCTGCATTGTTTTTTTTGGCGGCTATTTTGATCTTCCGAAAAAAGCAGATCCTCTCCTGATGGGGGAAAGACGGCCGGAGCGGGCATTGGTTGCTTTGTCCGGCGGCGTGGACTCCTCGGTTGCGGCTGCCCTGCTCCAAGAGCAGGGAACGGATCTCGCGGCCGTCACGTTGAAAACCTTCTGCTATGCCGGGCTTTCGGCCGGGCCGAAGAACTGCTGCGGATTGGAAGGGGTTGAAGCGGCCAGGGCCGCGGCCGGACGTCTGGGGATTCCCCATTTCATCCTTGATGTTTCCGAGATGTTCAAAAGGGAAGTGATAGAGGATTTCATCACTGAATATGCCGCCGGTCGCACACCAAATCCGTGCGTGCAGTGCAACGCAACCGTCAAAATTCCGTATTTATTGGAAAAAGCACGCAGCATGGGCTATCCGGCGCTGGCGACCGGACATTATGCCCGGATCCTTCCAGCGGGTAATGGGTTGGGGCTGTTTCGCGGCATGGATTCAGCCAAAGATCAGTCCTATTTCCTTTGGAAAATCCCTCGGGATGTGCTCGCCGGGCTGTATTTCCCGATCGGCGAGATGGATAAACCGAATGTCCGGGCGCTTGCCGCGAAGTTTGGCTTGGCCAATGCGAAAAAACCAGAGTCCCAGGAAATTTGTTTTGTTGCGGAAAGTGATTATGTCGAATTTCTCAGGCGCATCCTTCCTCCCGGGCATCCCGGTTTTCAACCCGGCAAGATTGTGGATGTCGATGGCCGCTCGCTTGGCAGGCATGACGGATATCTCAGGTTTACGGTAGGACAACGCAAAGGCTTGGGCGGCGGTCACGGTCGGAGGCTTTTCGTCATCGAGATCAAACCCGATACGCGAGAGGTCGTCGCCGCTGAAGAACGTGAAATGATGCGCAAACGCCTGTTGATAGATCGGATAAACGTCCTTGCGGACTCAGCAGATTTGAAGCTTCCGCTGAAAGTTCAGATCAGACACCGCGCTCACCCGATTCCGGGGCGCATCGTTTCCGACCCGGCTTTCTCATTGTCCTGGGAAATCGAGCTTGAATCAGCGGCTCGGGCAATATCTCCCGGACAGTCCGCGGTGATCTACAACGAAGACCGGGTGGTGGCAGGAGGAAGAATTATCGCAGCTCCACGAAGTTATTGAGAAGCTACAAATTCTCGACCCGAAGAAGCTTGATATCCGCCCACGCTGAGGCAGCTAGCTCGACATCCATCATTCCGCTGCGTGCAGCCATTATCCATTGCCGGAG
>Ga0100377_1004702_pt1 | contig 10443 bp, 9 predicted proteins | sample CryGeymeta201501_FD_83664 | JGI IMG/M metagenome (GOLD analysis project Ga0100377, IMG submission 83664) | Groundwater microbial communities from Crystal Geyser aquifers in Utah, USA - Crystal Geyser metaG 2015-01 | ecosystem: Environmental > Aquatic > Deep subsurface > Groundwater | place: USA... | reverse complement strand
ATTCCGACTTCAACTTACCCTCTGCACTGGCGACACTATTAAAACTTCTCTAAAATTGTTAGGAATTCAAGCTCCTGAAAGAATGTAAATAGTGAAAATCGAATTTGTTGACCATAACGAACTTGAAGCATTTATTAGACTTCTACAAGAAATAGTGATTGCTTTAGAAGCTGAACTGCTCTCTAAAACTAATTATCTCGATAAATACGAAACTCAAGCTCGAATAGAATTGTTGGAAGATCTTTATCCAAAAGTAGCTAAAAAACAATTCAATAACCAAAGGAAAAATACCGTAATTATCACTAAAGCAATAGCTTTAATAATTTTTCAATATAAAGATATTGTTATCGACATTTATGCAGAAATGCTTAAAAACAGAATAGTGCAGAATATTCATCGCGATATGGTGTAAAAAAAGCTAAATTTATTTGTAATTTCGCATTGCAAACATTGAAATATTATGATTATACAGGAAGAAACACGGCCAATAATTACTAAAAAATTTATAGATTTAGAGAAAGTTATTTCGTCAAAAAATCCAAATTTATTAAAGAGAATCCCAAAATTTGTTATTAGTTATTTAAAAAAAATTATTCATGTAGATGAAGTAAACGACTTTCTCTTTCGACATCGCAATGACTATGGTTTTGATTTTCTTGATGCAGCAATCGAGGAATTTATGGTTGAAGTTGAGATAGTTGGACTGGAAAATATACCAGAAAAAGGGAAACAGTTTATTATTTCAAATCATCCTCTTGGTGGTCTCGATGGCATAGCTTTGATGTGGGCAGTGCACAAAGTTAGAGACGATATAAAATTTCCCGTCAATGACCTTTTGATGAATTTACCTCAGCTTACACCATTATTTATTCCAATAAATAAACATGGAAAAAACTCTGAAAATCTGCATGTTCTCGAAGATAATTTTGCAAAAGAACAATTATTACTATATTTTCCAGCTGGCTTAGTATCAAGAAAGCAAAATGGAAAAATTATTGATTTGGAATGGAAACAAACTTTTGTAAACAAATCAAGAATACATCAGCGCGATATAATTCCAACTTTTATTGAGGCTCTTAATTCTCCTTTTTTCTATAATTTGGCTTGGCTCAGAAAAAAACTTGGAATCAAAGCAAATATAGAGATGCTTTATCTCGTAAATGAAGTTTATAAATTTAAAGGGAAAAAAATTAAGATTTATTTTGGCAAATGTATTTCATATCAAAATTTTGATAAATCGAAAAAACCTTTACAATGGGCAAAATGGACTAAAGAATTAGTTTACAACCTGCCGAATAAATTCTAATTCAAAAGGAATTCATTAAAGAAAAAAATAATAGCTAAATGTGTGTTTTTCGACTAACTTTGTGCCATAAAATTCAGGGTACTCTTATGGAAATTTGGGTAGAATTTCCTTCAAAATATTTTAATCGATGAAACAAATTATAAATCGCATTGACCCTCATCTAATTGAAAAAGAGTTAGATGGATCAAAATTTGTACGAAACACAAATAATATCGGCAACCAAATTTATATTTTCGACGCCGATTCATGCCCCAATACTTTGCTGGAAGTTGGCAGATTACGTGAGTTAACTTTTAGAACTGCTGGCGGTGGAACCTCTAAAGAAATAGACCTTGATGAGTTTGACATAGGTGAAAATCAATTTAAACAACTTATAGTTTGGGACCCAGAAATGAAAGTAATTGTTGGTGGATACAGATTTGCACTTGGCAAGGAGCTCCCTTTGGATAAAAATGGACAGCCCGAAAGTCCTACATCACACCTTTTTAATATGTCTGAAAAGTTTATTAATAAATATTTCTGCAATTGCATTGAGTTGGGAAGATCGTTTATTCAACCCGACTATCAATCAACATCCAACGCACGAAAGAGCATTTATGCACTTGATAATTTGTGGGATGGACTTGGTTCTTTGGTAATTGATTATCCAAAAAACAAATATTTCTTTGGCAAAATCACCATGTACACGCATTATCCACAAAAATCAAGAGATACAATTTTGTATTTTCTAAAAACTTTTTTTGCAGATCATGAAAATCTCTTAAGACCTCACCAAGCAATACCAATTACCACAGCCGACGAATATTTTGAAAAAATATTCGTCGGCAATAATTTGGAAGAAAATTATAAGATTTTGGGCAACACTGTGCGCAGCGAAAATGTATCTATTCCTCCTTTAGTGAATGCATATATGAAACTCTCCGAAACTATGAAATCTTTTGGAACGGCTATAAATCACGAATTTGGCGAGGTGGAAGAGACAGGAATTTTAATAAAAATTGCCGATATCTATGAGTCGAAAAAAAGACGTCATATTTCAAAAATCAATAGAGAATTTAAGAAACAATAAATGAAAAGCACCAAATCAAAACGTAGTACAAGTAGTAAACTACTGAGCCAATGTCCTCCAGCCGATAAGCCCGAATATGCATTTATTGGCCGGTCAAACGTTGGTAAAAGCAGCTTGATAAATGCGTTAACCAATAAAAGCACCCTTGCAAAAACTTCTTCTACGCCAGGTAAGACACAACTAATAAATCATTTCTTGATAAATGATGATTGGTATATGGTCGATTTGCCAGGATTTGGTTATGCAAAAATTTCTAAAACTCTTCGCGAAGATTGGGGAAAAATGATTTATAATTATTTCGAAAAAAGAATCAACCTTTTAAATACTTTCCTTCTTATCGATGCTCGCATTGAACCTCAAAAAATAGATACAGATTTGATGGAGTGGTTCGCTACAAAACAACTTCCTTTCTGCATAGTATTTACGAAAACTGATAAATTAACTACCAAAAAACTTGCTATAAATATTGAGGCCTACAAAGAACAACTATTAAAAGATTGGGAAGAATTGCCACCGATATTTATAACTTCTGCAGAAAAGAAAATTGGATTGAATGATATAACAGATTTCGTGGAAAAAACTAATGAGGAATACAATTTTAATAAGTTATAAAATAAAAAATTATTAGCTAATTTTTAATATTTATTTTGGAACATCAATAAAAAATGGGCTGTCCTAAAGCAACAAATTTATCTCTAAAATGAACATTCAATTCTTTTCTCCATTCTATTGCTGCTTTCATCAACATCTCATCGAGCACAGGAATATCATCAGTTAATATCACTGATTCTTCTTTAGAAAAATTGTCAGCGGCAACTAAATAGTCTTTCAATTTATCTATTTTCTTGTCGGTATATTTTATGCCATTATAATCTAAATCATCGAAATTGAATGCTTCATTGCCAGCAATATAAATAAAATTTCTCTCAATTCCATCATTAAAAGATGTGGCAATAACCTGAGTGTTAAAGCCTACAGAATTTAAAGTAAAAAAACTGAACGCCCTGCCTTGCCATTTTCTCCTGCCAGGAAACCATAAAATTCTATCATAAATTTTCCATCGGGCTTGAGCATAGATTTTACTTTTGCAAAAGTTTCCTGAGTTAAAAGTTGCCATGGTGGATTCTCCCCCAAAAAGGCATCAAAAATTATCAAATCATATTTCTTTTCAGTTGTCTGCAAAAAATGCCTTCCATCGTCAGTAATAATCTTAGTATTTCTGTCAAGCCCAAAATACTTCTTAGCCAAATATGGTAAACGAGAATCTAATTCAACAACTTCAACATTCAGCCCTTTTTTTTGAATTTCGGAACAAAGAGTTCCCCCACCAAGTCCAATAAGTAGAGTTTCCGAACCTTTAGAAAACTTAGATAACATTGGCCTTATGAAATAAATATAATCTAAAAGTCCAGTGCCATCATCTCTATTTACCACTGTTTGCCAAGTATTATTTACCAGCAAACCTCTCACTGGTAATACAGCAGAGTCCGTTTGAATAAGATAATCGGCAACTTTTATTTGCCCTAATAATCCTTCAGAAGAATAGAATATTTTAAAAATATAGTTTTCATTTTTATCAATATTTTCAGCTTGCAAATTTATGGCAAGGCTAATAACAAAAATCATTGCGAATGCTTTAATAATTCTTTTTTTGATGACTATAAAAGAAAAAGCCACAGCAATAATTATTAAACCATAAATGATTGATGGCCATTTTATACCAAAGTTGGGAATTATATAAAAGCCTAATAATAATGTGTTTAGAACTCCTCCAACGGTGGAAATAGCATATACTCTACCTGCAATTTTTCCAGATAATTCAACGGTTTTTACCAAAGCTGAAATTATCACTGGACTCACCATTCCAAAAAGAAAAACTGGTGGGAAAAGAAAAACCATTAGTGAAATGACTAAACCAGAAATCAGTTCAAGATTAATAACCGCCTTCATTATTAATATAGCAATAAAAGGCATGAATAGCATAAAAATTCCAGATAAAAGCAAAATATATTGAAGCAAAGATTCTGGTTTTTTTCTTTCACTCAGCCAACCGCCGAAGTAATAGCCAGAGGCTAAAGCTCCCAAAGTTACTGCCAACACCGCTGCCCAAGAGTAAATTGTAGTGCCGAAAAAAGGCGCTGTCATTTTAGCTCCCAAAAGCTCGCAAGCCATCACAGTTGCTCCTTCAACAAAAGCAATGGAAAGATATATAAATGCTCTATTATTTTTAATAATATCTATAGTTTAGGTTTATAATGACTTAACTTAAGTATTTTTTGCGAATCAACTTCTTTGATAAGCTCTGACAAGGAAGAATTAGTCTCAGTCATATAATTTTTTACAATTTGAAATCCTATAAAATATCCAATGCGAGCAGGTGAATCTTTGGAAAAAATGTCGGTAAAAGGACCATCTTCCATAAATTTCTTTATCATTTTTTTATCATTATTATACAAAAGTTTGTTCTCCAGAAATGTTGACCATACTTTTCCCTCGTAATCATTTACCCATTTCAACTGGTTTATGGTATATTTAAAAAGCAAAGTATCGGATATCTCTGGGCACATTGATTTCATAAAATATAGACGTTTGCCTTGATAAATCATCAGTTGTAAAAGATTATCCGATGAGCTATTTTCTGGCAAGATTCCAGATGCTACCTCCAACATTGCGTCGCTCACAATTGCTTCTTTTACAGCCCAATGTGTGCGATATTTTGAAAATCCACTGACAGAGTATGCGTCAAAATTTTCTCCTAAATACATATCTAAGCCAATGAGTAAATTATCAGTAGCGTATTTTATTGGAAATTCAAAATCCAAACCTGAAACATAAGAGTAAATTACAGGAATATGTCCCTGCGGAAAATAATGCTTATAATGCATAAATGCTGCATTAAATTCAGCTTCGATTTCATCTAATTTTGGATATTGTTTTTGCACTTCATTGTTGAGTTGAATCATGTAGTTATCTGTACAAAAAGATTTTAGTTGCAAAAGTGAGTTGGTGTCGCTGAGATCTCCATTAAGAAATAATGGAAAATCTTTTTGGAAAGCCCCGATTTTATAAATAAAACTATCGGCAGGAATATTGAAAATAGCTTGCTCATATCTTTTAATTTTCAAATTAGGGTTCGACGTTTTTGACACGTCAATTTTTAAATTATTATCAGATTTACAAGAATTTGTGAGCACTAATAATATAATTATTAATGAGTTAATTGTTGCTTTTACGATTTTCATAATGTGATGATAAAAGGCTAAGCTTTAGATTCTAAAAATTTAGAGGCCAAGAAAAGAGCTTTCTCTATTCCAGCAGAATTTTTGCCGCCAGCAGTAGCAAAATGAGCCTGCCCACCACCGCCACCATTAATTTCTTTGGCAAGTTCTCTTACTATATTTCCTGCATGAAGTCCATTATTTTTTTCAAGATTTTTGGAAACGGAAACCATTAGAACAGGTTTATCTTCATTGATGGAGGCTAAGACTATCAGCGAATTATCAAGCTCAGAGGCTAATGCAAAAATCAAATTTTTAGCATTTTCTGAATTTAATTCTACCTTTTTTGCTATAAAATTAATACCATTGATTACTTTGGCTTCCGCAAGAATGGAATTTTTCATGCCTAACACAAATTTGTTTCCAATGGCGTCTAATGATTTTTGTAAATCTCTATTCTGTTCAATTAGGTTTTGAACTGCTTTCACCAAATCTATTGGATTTTTGAGGGTATTTTTTAATTCCTTGATAGTAAAATCATAATCATGGTAATATAACTCGGCGGCATCGGCTGTTAGTGCTTCAATTCTTCTTATGCCTGAGGCGATAGATGTCTCATGGCGAATAATAAAAAATCCAATTTGGCCGCTGCTTTTAACATGAGTACCACCGCAGAGTTCGATAGAATTTCCAAATTTTACAACTCTCACTTTATCGCCATATTTTTCGCCAAAGAGCGACATTGCTCCTAATGCTTGTGCTTCTGCAATTGGCACATCTTCGCTAAGATTTTGAGCTAAATTGGCTCTAATCATTTTGTTAACTTCCCTTTCGACTGCACGAATTTCAGCTTCTTCCATTTTTTTAAAATGTGAAAAGTCGAACCGTAAGCTCTCATCAGTTACCAAAGAACCTTTTTGTTCAACGTGATTTCCTAAAATTTTTCGTAATGCATGGTGTAGTAAATGAGTGGCAGAGTGATTGTTGGAAATTTTACGTCTTCTATCAACATCAACTTCAGCTTTTAGCAAAGATTTTACTTCTTTAGGTAATTTATCGCAAAGGTGGATTATCAGATTATTTTCTTTGAATGTGTTTTGTACTTTAATAATCTCGCCATCCGAGGAATATAAAATTCCTGTATCGCCAATCTGACCACCACTTTCGGCATAAAAAGGTGTTTTATTTAAAACTAATTGTACTTGTTCGGTATTTTTGGCTTTTACTATTCTATATTTTGTGATTTCTACTTCCGATTCAAGAGAATTATATCCAATAAATTCCTCGTTAATATTTTCTCTAACAACAATCATATCAGATATTTCCACAGCGGCATCAGCTTTTGAACGAGCTTTTTGTTTAGACATTTCATCTTCAAATTCTTCCTTAGAAACTATCAGATTATTCTCTTTTAAAATTAATTCTGTAAGGTCGAAAGGAAAACCAAAAGTGTCGTAAAGTTCAAAAGCGGCAGTTCCGCTTACCTTATTAAAATTATTTGATTTGAGTTCATCAATAATTTTTTGCAGAAGTTGTAGTCCAGTTTCAAGAGTGCGCAAAAATGAATTTTCTTCCTCCTTTATAACATTTTTAATCAAGTTTTCATTTCTCTTCAACTCAGGGAAAGTATCTCCCATTTGAGAAATAAGTAATGGTACTAAATTATGAATAAATGGTTTATTGAATCCCAGAAATGTATAGCCATAGCGCACTGCACGTCTTAAAATTCTTCTGATTACGTAGCCAGCCTTATTGTTTGATGGCATTTGCCCATCGGCAATTGCAAAGGAAACGGCTCTGAGATGGTCAGCAATAACGCGCATGGCTATGTCTTTTTTATCATCTTCGCCATAATTTATTGCAGCCATAGATGCAATAGCTTTTATAATTGGTTGAAAAATATCGGTATCGTAGTTTGAGCGAACACCTTGAAGAACCATGGCTAATCTTTCAAAACCCATTCCTGTATCAATATGTTTGTTTGGCAAAGACTCCAAACTACCATTGGCTTTTCGATTGAATTGTATAAAAACCAAATTCCAAATTTCTATTACTTGAGGATGATCATGATTTACCAAAGATTTTCCATCAATAAGCTTTCTTTCTTCGTCAGATCTTATATCTACATGAATTTCTGAGCAAGGACCACAAGGGCCAATATCGCCCATTTCCCAGAAATTATCTTTTTTCGATCCGTCAATAATTCTGTCTTCAGCTATTAAATCTTTCCATAAGTTGTAGGCTTCCATGTCTTTAGGCATGTTATCAGCTTTATCGCCGCCAAAAACTGTAACATAAAGTCTGTTCTTATCTATTTTGTAAATTTCGGTAAGGAGCTCCCATGCCCAACTTATTGCTTCTTTTTTGAAATAATCGCCAAAAGACCAATTACCAAGCATCTCGAACATCGTATGATGGTAAGTATCATGGCCAACTTCTTCCAAATCATTATGCTTGCCAGAAACACGCAAGCATTTTTGAGTGTCGGCAGCGCGTTTGAAAGTAGATGGTTTATTGCCAAGAAAAATATCTTTGAACTGATTCATACCTGCATTTGTAAACATCAAAGTTGGGTCATCTTTGATAACCATGGGCGAAGAAACAACAATTTTATGCTCTTTATCTTCAAAATATTTGATAAACCTATTTCTAATTTCTTTAGAATTCATATATTAAATTAAAATTTATTATTCTGATTTACAATAGTATAGACATTATTTAATCTTTTAAATCTTTATAGGATTTATAAGAATCGGCAAAGTTAATTTATTTAATTAATTTTGGCGTCGAATTAAAGGAATTAAAATGCCAAAAACAAAATTTAAAATCGACCCTCATTCCTTGGAGTTTGTTAAGGTAAAAATTACTTGGAGGGAGCGTTTTAAAAAGATTTCCATTTCATTTATTAGTATGCTGGTTTTTTCTGGTATGGTACTTTCCATTTCCTATAATTTTTTTCCATCTCCAAAAGAATTAGCCCTGAAACGTGAGAATAAACAATTGAGTCTTCAATATGAACTGCTGACGGATAAGGTTAATAAACTTTCTACCGTTTTAGGAGATTTAGAAGATAGAGACGACAATATTTATCGAACAATATTTGAAGCTGAGCCAATTTCAAAGGAAAAACGTTTGGCTGGTATTGGAGGTTCTGATAGGTATGCGAATTTGGAAGGCTATCAAAACAGCAAAATTGTAGTAGAAACCACCAAGAAAATCGACTTACTAAGTAGAAGATTATATATTCAATCAAAATCTTATGATGAGGTTTACAATCTCGCAAAAAATAAAGAGAAAATGATGGCTGCCATTCCAGCTATTCAACCGATTTCTAATAAAAACTTGACAAGCATTGCCTCAGGTTTTGGCTTGCGTATTCATCCTGTTTATAAGACTTGGCGAATGCATGCTGGCATTGATTTTACCGCTCCAGTGGGCACTCCAATTTATGCTACTGGTGATGGAATTGTCGAAAATCCAAAATCTGGTATGAGTGGATATGGCAATGTGATAGTTATTAACCATGGGTTTGGTTATGAAACACTTTATGCTCATTGTAGTAAAATTATAGTAAGACCTGGGCAAAAAGTGAAACGTGGTGAAATTATTGCTTACGTGGGAAACTCTGGAATGTCAACAGGCCCTCATGTTCATTATGAAGTTAGAAAAGGACGCACACCAATTAATCCTATAAATTTCTTCTATCAAGATTTAAGTCCAGAAGAATATGAAAAAGTAATTGAAATAAGTTCAAGAGCTAACCAATCTATGTCATAAATTCTACTTTATTAAGATGAAAGCTACAAGTTATCTTTGCTTGTAGTTTTTTTATTACATTTATTTGAAATAAAATTTTGTGATAAGCGAAAAAGAATACTTTTGCAGCCATTTTTGAAATTATATAGTTGGCAACATAATTATTGCTGATTATCAATATATTAAATTATTTTATCATGGCATTTTTAGTTAAAGAAAAAGTATTTTCTATGGCTTGGTTCAAGTCATATTCGCTTATTATAATAGGTACACTTATAATGGCAACTGCTTACGTTTTGTTTGTAAGTCCTTACCGTTTTGCTCCTGGTGGTGTTTATGGAATTGCTATTGTTTTACACCACACTATGGGCTTGCCAATAGGTGTTATGGGTTTAATAATGGATATTCCGTTGACAATTATCGGATTTATTATTCTCGGTCCAAGGTTCGGCGCAAAGACCATCGTTGGATTTGTTATGTTATCGGTGTGGATTTCCGTTTTAGAATATTTTCATGGTTATGAGCCATTTGTAGCAGGGCAACCGCTATTAAGTTCTTTGTATGGCGGTGTTTTAATAGGTCTTGGTTTAGGACTTGTTTTCAAGGCAAAAGCAACTTCGGGCGGCTCAGATATAATTGCTATGATACTTGCAAAATATACAAAATTACCTTTAGGTCAACTTATGATTTATGTAGATTCAGCTATTGTTCTCATTAGCTGGATTGCTTTTAAAGACCCTATAATTCCTCTTATTTCATGGGTTATTATTTTTATTGTAGGCAAAGTGGTGGATGTGATACTCGAAGGGATAAATTACGACAAGACACTTTTCATTATTTCTGATAAATTTGAGGAAATTGAAAACAAAATAACTCACGATTTGAATAGGGGAGGAACTTCGTTTCAAGGCAAAGGCTTATTCAATAATAGCAACAAAACTATAATTTTCACAGTTGTAAACCGTAGAGAACTATCTATACTTCAAGATTTTATTCATGAAATTGACCCAATGGCATTTCTAACTGTCATAAATGCAAATGAAGTTTTGGGAAGAGGTTTCAAATCGCTCAGAGATAAGGTAAGTCAATAATAT
>Ga0100377_1004699_pt1 | contig 10448 bp, 5 predicted proteins | sample CryGeymeta201501_FD_83664 | JGI IMG/M metagenome (GOLD analysis project Ga0100377, IMG submission 83664) | Groundwater microbial communities from Crystal Geyser aquifers in Utah, USA - Crystal Geyser metaG 2015-01 | ecosystem: Environmental > Aquatic > Deep subsurface > Groundwater | place: USA... | reverse complement strand
CCCTCTCCCCTCATAGGGGAGAGGGGGCTGGGGGGTGAGGGCCTCCCCCTCTCCCGTCATACGGGAGAGGGGGCTGGGGGGTGAGGGCTGCTTGCACCGCCGCGCGATCCTGCGATACTCGTCCCAGGGGCTCCGAGCCATGCTGGCGGGTGGAGGATGGACACGCTGCTGTACAAGACCGTGGAGCGCATGCTGGGGGCGCCGGGCAGCCTGAGCAGGAACCGGAACTTCGTCGCGTTCGAGGATCCAGGCATCGTGCGGGCGGGTCGGATCGCGCGGCGGCTGGCGTCGCTGCGGGCGGACCTGAGGCGATATGGACGACAGGGGGCGGTGGCCGTGACCGCGACGGGGGCTGAGCACGAGGCCGTGTGCATCGAGGTGCGGGTCGACGCCCTCCACGCCACGCGGATCACGCGCCTGGACGCCGAGCAGGTCCGGCTGCTGCGGCAGGATGCGGAGGTCGCGGCGATCCTGGACGCGGTCGCCCACGGGGCGGGATGATCCTCTTCACGCACCGGGGCAAGGGGCTGCACGGCGGCGCGCCCGCGGAGGCCTGGATCGAGGCGACGGGGGGCGCCGGGGTCGAGGTGCAGGCGATGGGGCGCACGCTGTCGCTCGGGCCGGGCGCTGCCCTGGCTGCGGGCGGGACGCTGGCGACCGATCTTGCGTTCGGGCAGCGACGGTTGCGGACGGTGGAGCATTGGCTGAGCGCGGTCGTCGGGCTGGGGGTCGGCGGGGTGCGGCTGGTGTGTGTGGAGGGAGACGAGCTGCCCGCCGCAGGGGGGGACGCGCTCGCTGTGTGCGCGGCGCTTCGAGGCGCGGCGCTGCCCGCCCTGGTCTCCTGGTCGCCGCCCGTGGTGGTGTGCGTGCGGCAGGGACGCGCCTGGGCGCGGTGGGAGCCGGGAGAGGGGCTGGAGGTGGCGTATCGGGTGGACTTCGAGGGCACGGCGCTGGGCCGTCAAAGCCTTGAGGTGGTGCTTACGCCGGAGCGTTATCTGTGCGATATTGCCAGCGCCCGGACCTTCGCAGTCGCCCCATCGCGGGAGGCCTTCCTTCTGGCGCGCCAGCGGGGCGTGGGGGCGGGTCTCGAGGAGACGGGTGGCTTCGTGGCAGGGCCCCGCGGCTACTGGTTCGGGCAGCCGCGCCGGCCGGACGAAGCGGTGCGGCACAAGGTGTTGGACTTGATGGGCGATCTCGGGCTCCTTGGCGTCCGGCCTGAGGGTCGGATCGAGATCGACGGTGGTGGTCACCGTCTCCATCGCGCGCTCGCGCGCGCGGCGGTGCCGATGTTGGGTCTGTCGAACGTGCGGCGAACAGGATCGCCGTTGCAGGAGGGTCGATGAGGGTGCAAGCGCAGGGGCGCGCGGCGTCCAGAGGGACACGCGTGGGGTTGTGGGGTGGATGGATGGTGGCGGTGGCGCTGACGGTGTTCGCGGTGGGCTGCAGCGGGGCTCAGCTGCCCGTGACCCCGAAGCCCATGCCAGCCAACGTCACCTACTCGGGCAAGTGGTACTCGCCGCAGTACGAACAGATGGAGCTGACGCAGAAGGGCAGTGAGGTCGAGGGTACCTTCGCCTACCGCACCGGCGGCACCCTCAAGGGGACGCTGGATGGCCACGTGCTCCTGTTTGACTGGGTGCAGCCGGGCAACATGACCGAGGCCCGCCGTGAGGTCACCGGCAAGGGCTACTTCACCATCTCCGACGACGGCGAGAAGCTCGACGGCGAGTGGGGTTACGGGGCCGAGCGGGTCGGAGGTGGCAAGTGGACCGCGTCGCGGATCAGCGAGCGCATCGGGCCGGCGTTCGACCCCGACGACACCGTCTTTGGCGGTGGAGACTAGCTCCGGGACACCGCCTGCGGGCGAATCATGCGCGCCGTGGGATTCCCTCGGCGGCGCGCGAGCGTGGCCCCGAGGTGACCGGACGGGCTCACGGGGTCGAGGAGGCCGCAGGAACCACGATCTACGGTAGCCGGACGCGCCCATGGCAGGACGGACGTTCAAAATCGTGCGCCAGCAGCTTCGGTTGCTGCTTCTGTTGTTGTCTCCGGCGGTCTTCGCCCTGATGGCGTTGCTCGGGCTGCATCTATTCATCTCTACCACTTTGTTCCGCGAAGTCGCACAAAGCCAACTGAACGATGTGTTTGCGGGGAAGTTCGAGATCCGGAACGTCCGGCTCGACCCTGATCCCAGGCTGCTCCACGTCTACGGCGTCCGGCTCGAGGACACCCATCAGAACGAGGTCTTCACCGTCGAGGAGCTCAAGGCCGAGATCGACTGGTTGGCCCTCGCCCAGGGCACGCTGCGGGTGAGCCGCGCGGACCTCTACGGCGCCGACGTCAAGCTCGACTTCGCCACCAACGACGTCTTCAATCTCACCGACGCACTGTACACTGGACCCGCCCGCGTCGAGCCCGAGCAGGTGCCCCCGAGCATCGAGATCCTGATCGAGAACGTCCGGATCCACCGCGCTCAGGTCACCCTCAAGTTCGCCACCTTCCTGGTCCACTTCGAGGACGTGATCCTCGACTGGTTCGAGATGCACGTCCTTGGCGACGTGGTCATGAGGGTGGACACGCTGCTGTCCCGCGACGGATTCGTCGAGTTCCGGCCCGAGATGTTCGGCTACAGCAGCGTGCCGTTGCCGCCGACCGAGCCGGGCGGTGAGCCGACCCCGGCCAAGGAGCCGCTCCACATCGACATCAAGGGCCTGGAGGCCAGCGGTTGGACGTGGAGCGGGCCGGGCTTTCGGCTCGACAAGCTGGTGTTCGTCGCCGACGGTGGCACCTTCGAGGCCCATGACGGCTCGATGGACTTCGGCCTGCCGGACGGATTCGGCTACGGCGCCCAGCTCGAGATGCAGCTGCCTGCGCGCTTCAAGTCCATCGCCTACTTCGCCGGTCCCATCATCCAGAGCCCCCTCAGCCTGCGCACCGGCGTCGAGGGCGTGCTGACCAGCGAGCTGAACGACAACAGCTGGATCGATCAGAAGGCCAGCCTGCGCGCCGATGGGCTCGACGTGCTCGGCTTGACCTTCGATCAAGCGTGGCTGGATGTGCGGCTGGTCAACCGCCGCGTCTACCTCACCGACCTCGTCCTGCAGGGCTACGGGGGGGAGATCGCGCTGGCGCCACGGGCCCGCGGCGGCCTCCCCGACTGGGTCGAGGCCGACACCGAGCCCGACGCCGCCGACACCCACGCCTATCTCAACCTGCTCGACCTGCACTACAACCTGCCCCTGACCGTCGAGCGCCTGGAGCTGCAGCGGCTGGTCGCCGACCTCGCGCCCACCCTGGAGCCGGGCCTGCTCACCGCGATGACCGGCGTGTTCTCCGGCAACGTGCGGGCGTCCGGTCGCCTGGTGGAGCGCGAGGACACCGAGCGGTTCATCACCCTGCCCGCCTTTCACCGGCTCGAGCTGTCCGACACCGGCCTCAAGCGACCGGCCTGGGTGGCCCGCACCCGTGATGGCCTGCTGCCGGTCCAGAGCGTGTCCCTTGAGGGGCGCCTGATGGTCGAGGGCGATACGCTGCGCCTCGAGACGCCCCTCAACCTCGGCCTGGACCGGGACAGCCTCCGGGTCTCCGAGCTCGAGATCGACCTCGGTGACCCGGCGCTGCCGATGCGGGCCAGAGTGGCGGCGAACATCGCCGACGCCGGACGGTACGCCGGGCTCTACGGCGTCCCGCAGGTTCACGGCGGGGTCTCGATGCGGTTCGCTGCCGAGGGGCCCCTGCTCGACCCGATCGTGCGCGGCGGGGAGCTGACCCTGACCCAGCCCGGCTACGGCGGTCTCGCCCTCGAGCGAGTGGCGGTCGCCTTCGGCCTGCACGACGGCACCGTCGAGCTCGGCCAGGTCACGGTGGCCGGGATGGCCGGCACCGCCGAGGCCCACGGCTCCATTCACCTGTTCGACGGGGGGCTCGACCACCTCAGCCCGAACCCGACGCTCAACCTCGTTGTGCCCAAGGCCTCGGTCGCGCTGGCGCCGCTGCTGGCGACGCTCGGGATCGACGTGCCCATCAAGGGCGACGTCCAGATCGAGCGCGCCGAGCTGTCCGGGCCGCTGTCCAACCTGTCGGCCACCGCCAGGCTGCGCACGGGCGAGCTGGAGGCGTTCGGGGAGGTGTTCGACGAGGTGCAGGTCGAGGCCTCCTGGGACAAGGGCAAGCTCGAGGTGCGCAACCTGGCCGTCCGCATGGGCCCCGACGGTCGACTCGACGTGCGGCTGTCGCTCGACAAGGACAAGCAGGCGTCGCTTCGGCTCTCCCTGCGCAACCTCTGGCTGCACCAGTTCGCGTTCGCGCGCGCCCTGGCCCTCGACGGTCACATCCGCCACGTGGAGCTCAAGCTGGATGGGGAGGTCGATCTGGCCGACCTCGACCGGCGCAGCAAGGCCGCCGTGCGCGGCGGGACGGTCCTCAACGCCGCAGGCTTCGTCGGGTGGCTCACCACCCAGCCGCTGGACATCCGCGGCTCGCTGGCGGTCTGGCACGTGGCGCTTCAGGGGCGGGAGCTCGGCCACCTGATGAGCGTCTGGGACACGCTGACCTACCTCGACGGTGTCGTCGCGGGGGGGCAGGTGCCGATCGACGGCGGCGGGTTCGCTGGAGACGTCGAGCGGCGCCTCGCCCTCGAGGGTGTCCTGTTGCCCGAGGTGCTGCCGGCTGCCACGCGCATGCTCGAGCCGAACTGGCGGGACGTGCTCGATGAGCGCACCCGCGAGGACGTCACCACCATCCGCGACTACATCAACCCCCTGCACCCGGCGCTGCTCGACTTCTCCGCCACCGTCCCGATGGTGGAGAGCAAGCCCACCATCGTGGGCGCGGTCCACTTCCATCAGCTCGATGTGCGCAGCATCGTCCAGACCTTCATCGAGCCCCTGCTCGCGGTGCAGCGCCTCGGCCAGTTCGCCGCGCTGGACATCGAGCAGAGCGCGCTCCGCCTGGTGCGGGCGCCGAGGCGGCGGGCCAAGCGCAAGCCGCTCGCCCTCGAGGAGGCGCTGGAGGTCTGGCGAAGCCTCTCGCTGAGCGGCGATGTGGAGCTCTTCTTCGACCGGACGACCTACGAGTACGGCGCGTTTGCGAGCTTCGACGAGCTCAAGGTCAAGGTGTTCGGCCGCACCCTCACCAACGATCAGCCCATCCAGATCGGCTACGACGGCAACAAGTTGAACGTCGACCTGTCGATCGGCGCGAACGACCGGTTCGTGCGCCTGATCGGGGATGTGACCGAGCAGACCGTGGGCGTCCGGCTGCAGGGCTTCCTCGATCTGCGCCTGATGAACTTCCTCCCCAGCGTCCTGACCGACGTCACCGGCGTCGCCGAGGTGGACCTGACGATGCGCGGCACCTGGGATCGCGCCCGGCCGCGGGGCTTTGTCCGCTTCCTCGGCGACAAGAACAACCTGTTGAGCTTCCGACTGCGCGCCATCGGCAAGCAGATCATCGTCAAGAGCGGCCGCATCGTGCTCGATCGGGAGGGCGTCTCGATCAGCGACGACGACCCGCTGTTGGTGGAGGCCTTCGACGGCCGCGCCCGCATCGAGGGCGCCCTGGCGCTCGGGGAGGGCTACACCCCGACCGACGGCTTCCTGACCGTCTCGGCGCGCAACATGACCTACCGGGTCCCCGGAACGATGAACGTCACCTTCCACGCCGACCTGCGGCTCGATCTGCCCGTGGTGGCGCGGCCCGAGACGTGGCGTGTGTCCGATGCGCGCAGCCCGGAGCGGCCTGGCGTGCAGATCGTCGAGGGCCACTTCACCCGCAACATCTCCTTCCTCGAGGGCCTGCTGACCGCCTACAGCTCCGGTCGCACGACGCGCTTCCAGGAGTCGGCGTTCGATCAGCTGGGCCGTTTCAAGGACATCGCGCTCGATGTTTCCCTGATCGGCCGTGACAGCTTCTACGTCAACAACGAGATCGAGACCGTGAAAGTGGACCTCGAGCTCCGCAGTCGCCTGTTCCTGCAGCAGACCGTCGGCGACCCCCAGCTCGCCGGCAGCACCATCGAGGTCTTGCCCGGCGGCAAGGTCGAGTACCAGGGCGAGGCCTTCGAGATCCAGCAGGGCGTCATCTCCTGGGCGGACGAGCTCGCCAACCCGAACATCGACATCGCCATCGCCGTCGACATCCAGAACTCCTGCGGCCAGACCTCCCGGCAGGTCGGCCAGCTTCAAGACCTGAGCAGCACCGGCACGATCCAGACCTACCACATCGTCGTCAAGCTCGAAGGCACCCTCGACAACCTCCGCAAGCCGGAGCTCACCAGCAGCCCCTACGCCGATGAGCGCGACATCTTGACCTTGATCGCCACCCATTGCACCACCGACCAGCTGTCCGACTCGCTCGGCGGTGTCAGCGGCGCCGCCGTCGGACTGGCGCTCAGGCCGTGGGTGGGCAAGCTCGAGGACTGGCTCACCCAGGTCATCCCCGTCGATGAGCTCTCCATCGACTCCGACGGCCGTGAGGCCCGCGTGGGGCTCCAGAAGCGTCTCTCCAAGCAGCTCGTGTTCAACTGCGCCCTGCGCCAGGGCGAGAACACCGAGCAGCGCTGTGGTGTCCAGATCATCTTCCAGGACAACCTCTTCCTGGAATTCAGCGAGCGCAACGAGGGCAATGAGGTCAAGCTCGACGGCAAGCTCAAGCTCAGGATCCCCCTTGACTGAGACGCTGCTCCATAGGCGCGGCGCGACCGAGCATGGGCCGCTCGCCGCCGGCCTGCTGACGCTGGCGCTGGCGCTGCTCTGCTCCGCCTCCAGCGCCCTGGCCTACGACTGCGCCGACGCCGACGTCATGGCCGCCCGCGCCCGGGCCGCCCGTGAGGGCCACCTCGACGAGGACGTCATCCAGGCGCTCACCCTCGAGTGCGACCTCGACATCTGCAACACCCCCGATCCGGCCACCGGGCAGACCCCCGAGAACGTCATCGAGGGCTTTCGGCGCGTCATCGACCTGTGCGCTGGGGCCCCGGTCAGCCAGGAGATGCTGGAGGCCGGGCGGGAGCGCCTGTCCAAGACGGGCTTCTTCCGCGAGGTGACCTGGAAGGCCTCGGCGGTCCCCGGAGGCTGGGCGGTCACCTTCCAGATGGAGGGGGCGCTGATCATTCGCGACGTCACCTACGACGGCAACTACCCCCTGCTCGAGTCCGATCTGCAAAAACGCCTCCAGCTGGTCCGCGGGCGCGCATTCGCCGCCACGCCCAGGGAGCTGGATGCGCAGGCCCAGACCATCAACGAGCTCTATGAGCAGAACGGCTACTACGGCACCACGACCCGCTTCGTCGGCGTCCCGGTCGATGGCGACCAGAGCCTCGTCGATGTCGCCGTCAAGATCACCAAGGGCGTCGAGCTCGCCGTCTCCCGCGTCGTCATCGGAGGGCACAAGGCCAAGGGCTACCAGGAGATCCGCTCGCTCCTGCTGGAGCCGATCGGCTGGTTCAACCGCTACACCCGCGGCAACATCTCCGAGGGTATCCAGAACCTGCTCGACGACTACCGCAAAGACGGCTACTACCGCGTCCGCATCGTCAACAAGGAGATCGTCGAGTGCGTCAAGCTGAGCGACGGCTGCGATGAGCCGGGCACGGTCCAGATCTACCTCGAGCTTGACGAGGGACCCCGGTGGGAGATGGAGTTCAACGGCAACGTTCAGCTCGAGGACACCGAGCTGCGCGAGCAGGTGACCTTCAAGGAGAGCGGCTACGTCGACGATGTCGAGATCGAGCACTCCAAGGCGGCGATCGTGGCGGCCTATGAGACCGCCGGTCACTACTTCGCCACGGTCGATGCCGAGGAGATCGAGATCTCTGAAGGCCAGCGCCGGGTGACCTTCACGGTGGTGGAGGGGCCGCGCGCGGAGATCCGCGCGGTGCGACTGGTCGGCAACGACAAGCTGCCATCGGAGGATGTGCTGCCGGTGCTCAACACCCAGCCCTACGGCCTGTTCCAGGCCGGCGTCGGCTTCCTTCAGCTCCCGGCGATCAAGGCCGACCTGAACAAGATCGTGGCCATCTACCAGTCCCGCGGCTACCTTCAGGCGCGGGTCACCCGCTGGCGACTGGAGGCGCGGAGCGGCGGCGAGGATCTGGTGATCGTCATTTACGTGGAGGAGGGGGAGGCGACGCGGGTGGGCGAGGTGGGGATCCAGCGGGTGTTGCCCAACCCGGCGCTGCGGCCACGCACGATCCCGTTGAGGGATGGCCTGACCAGCGAGACCATCCGCAAGGGGCGCGCGCGCCGCGATCGCGCCGACCCGGACGGCAAGTCCCACCGCCGTCCCGACGCCGAGCGCCCTGCCGACGGCGCGGAGCCTCGCTCGACCGAGCCCCCGACCCGGTCGCCGCCATCGGACGCCGCCGCCGAGCCCGGGCCTGTGGAGCCTGTCGCGCCAGCTGGCCCGGTGTCCCCCGAGGGAACGCCGCCGATGACCGAGGCCGCGATCGACAGCTGGATCGTGGATGTGACCCCCGAGATCGCGATGGCGACCCTGATGAAGGGCTCTCTGCTCAAGCCTGGCATCCCGTTCGAGCTCGGCCTCATCGCTGAGGAGCAGAAGCGCCTGGTCAAGATCTACCGCGACCTCGGCTACCCGCAGGCCGAGGTGTTGCTCCAGTGCCGCACCGAGCGCGGAGGGTGGGGCGGCTGTGAGCTGCCGTCGATCAACCCCGAGTGCTACGTGCCCCCCGAGACCACCGCGCGCCGGACCGGCGAACAGCGCCGCAAGGACGCCTTCTGCACCGAGTCGATCCAGGACTCGGTCATCGTGCACAGCTGTCGGCCGACCCGCGAGGACCTGGCGTGTCTGCCCGAGGGCGGCATTCAGTCCAACGCGGTGGACGTGCGATACCTCTTGCGCGAGGGCAAGCGCATGACCGTGGGCGAGATCTTCCTCCGCGGCCACTTCCGCACCCGCCCCTCCGTGATCTACGACGAGCTGGAGCTCCGCGAGGGCGACATCTTCAACGTGGCGCGCTTCTTCAAAGGTCAGTCGAACCTGCGGAGCCTGGGCCTGTTCGACTCGGTCTCCATCGATACGATCGGCGTCGAGGAGGACGCCATCTCGGTCTTGTCCAGCCGCCGTGAGGCGACGGTGCTGGTGGCGGTCGAGGAGTCGCTGTCCATCTACATCGAGGGCACGATCGGCGTGGAGACACGGAACCTGCTGGAGCTCTCACCGAGCCTCATCCTGACGGTCGAGTCGGCGCTCGTGGCCAACAACCTCGTCGGCTACGGCAAGCAGTTCCAGGTCCGCGGCCGCCTGGCGTTCGACGTGCTCGACCTCACCGACGCGGTCCAGCTCCCCAACACGATCACCGACCTGTTCGACGACAACTACTGGCTCGGTCAGTTCCGCCGAACCTCCAAGCTCGACTATCTCCTCGGCGCGGACATCATCCTCCGCGACCCGAGGTTTTTCATCTTTCGAGTTGATGCATCACTTACGAGCTACTATAATCGTGATTTTCTTGGTGCGGAGGACCCCAACCTCGACAAGGACGAGGTCGGCGTTCGCCCCGAGGTCCGCAAGGTCTTCCCCGGCGGCTGGACCACCCTGCTCGGCTTCGAGTGGAAGAACACCGCCACTCGCCGCCGCGACGAAGACCCCCGCACCCTCGAAGGCGAGCGCCTGTTCGATCCTCGCCGAAACACCACCTCGATCTCGCCTCAGCTCACCCTCGACCGTCGCGATTCGCCGCTCAACCCCACCACAGGGTTCCTCGCTGAGGGCAAGGTCGACCTCGCCTTCGCCGTCTTTGACTCTCCCACCGAGTTCGTGCGCTTCTCGGTCAACACGGCCTGGTTCAAGACGATCCTCCACCGCCTCACCCTCGGGGTCGGTGTGCGCGCCGGCTGGGCGTTGCCGTTTGGCGACACCGTCTTCATCCCTGACGACGAGCGCTTCAAGCTCGGCGGCGCCAGCTCGCTCCGCGGCTTCGAGGACAACAGCGTCGGCCCCCGCGATCTCTTCTTCCAGCCCCTCGGCGGCGAGCTCCTGACCGAGGCCCACGCCGAGGTCCGCTACCCCCTGTTCCCCAACCTCAACCTGTTCGGCGCCTCCTTCATCGACAGCGGCCTCCTGGTCGACTGCATCAGGGACCGCCCCGCCATCGATTTCCTCGAGAACGACGAGCGCATCGCCTGCCTCGACGACATCAACCTCGACACCATCCGCACCACCGCCGGCCTCGGCATTCGCCTCCTCGTCGCCGGCCAGATCCCCGTCGTCCTCGACTGGGGCATCCTGCTCAACCGCAAGATCGGCGAGCCCGTCGGTGACCTCCACCTCGACGTCAGCTACACGTTCTGAGGGGCCCTCACCCCCCAGCCCCCTCGGCTATTACAAAGCTCCGGGCTGTCGAGTAGCCAAGGGCGGTTACCCGCCCCCAGCTCTCACAGAACCGGACTTGTGCTTTTCACATCCGGCTCTTCGGGACAACGGGT
>Ga0100377_1004694_pt1 | contig 10455 bp, 10 predicted proteins | sample CryGeymeta201501_FD_83664 | JGI IMG/M metagenome (GOLD analysis project Ga0100377, IMG submission 83664) | Groundwater microbial communities from Crystal Geyser aquifers in Utah, USA - Crystal Geyser metaG 2015-01 | ecosystem: Environmental > Aquatic > Deep subsurface > Groundwater | place: USA... | reverse complement strand
TGGCATCAGAAGTAAATTCTTTTGTGAAACTCAGCAGATTGGTCCCTCGAAACATATGTAATCCTTTGTTTTTTCTTTATTTGATAAATAAAGTTAATGCTTTTATGTATGTAACTCAATAATAATTTACATGACTTTTTTGAATCCTATTGCATAAGGCAGGTTAAATTAAAAAATTATTAGTTATTAACCTTTTAACCTAAATGATAATTTGAAAAGTATCACAAATTTAATAAGACTGAAACTTTTGTTATATTACAACAGCTAATTACCAACATTTATAATTTAGGAAATTTAATGCAACAGATTATAGTTAAACGAGTTCTTCCAATATTAGTGGGAGCATTATTGGGTTTTGCCTACTATTACTATATTGGGTGTGTTAGTGGAACTTGCCCAATTACAAGCAGTCCTTATGTTTCTACAATTTATGGTGGTTTGTTGGGTGGACTTCTCTCTTTTCCGAGTAAACGTAAGAAAAAAGGAAAATTAAATGAAAATAGCTAAAGATATTGAAATTGAGGAATTGGTTAAAATTTTACCCGAAGCGGTTGCTTATTAAAGAATTAAAGGCATTAGATGTTTGCTTTGTGACAAACCAATTTGGGGTTTGTTAGATAATGCAAGTAAAAATAAAGTTTTTAGCGATAAAATGTAGATAACTTTGTTAAAGAATTAAATAAAATAAATGGAGTTTAAATGAGCCCCAAAAATAGAAAAATTGGCAAAACACAAATTGAAACAGAAAAAAAAGTTTTTGGATTAAACAAAAAGCAAAGAAGCAGAGCTTATACAATTCTTTTTTTTGTTGTAGTTTTAATTCTTTTTGTTGTTAATAATTCTTTTGATGATTCTAAACCAGGACCGCTTCCACCAAATTATAACCAAGATAATTCTGAATTATTAAAACTATCTGATTTAAAAGGAAAAGTTGTGCTTGTCGATTTTTGGGCAACTTGGTGTGCACCTTGTCGTGAAGCTATTCCGGATTTAGTTGAACTTAAAAATGAATTTAAAAATAAGAATTTTGAAATAATAGGTGTTTCTGTAGATGCTTTAACTCAAAATGGTAAAACTGCTACAGACGTTCAACCATTTATGAAAAATTACAAAATTAATTATCCAATTGTTAGAGCAGATGAAAGTGTAATTTATGCTTTTGGTGGAATTAAATCAATTCCTACTACTTTTTTGATTAATAAAAGTGGAAAAGTTGTTGCAAAGTATGAAACATTTGTCGCAAAAGAAACACTTTTTGAAAATATTAATAAAATACTAAATAATAATTATGACTCAACAAATGTGAATTTAGCTCCAAACTTTGCTCTTCCTATTATAAAATCTGAATAATTCTTTTTGGTATTTTATTAATATTAAGTAGTTTTAAAGTGATATTTTAATTAAGTAAGATATCACTGTCTATTATTACTTAGTTGCAAAATGAATTCACTAAAAAAAATAAAATCCTTACATGAAACACATTCACAAATTATTTTAAATAGTATTGTAGAAGGTGTTATTACTGTTGATAAAAACTTTAAAATTACATATTTCAATAAAGCCGCCGAAAAAATTACCGGAGTAAAAACAAATAATGCAATTGGTGAGTTTTGTTATGAAGTATTAAAATCAAACATCTGTGAAGCATCATGTCCAATTAAATCTGCCCTTTTAACCGGTGCTGAAATAGTAAATCAAAAGGTTAATATTCTGCGTTTTGATGGTAAAGAAATTCCAATTTCAATTAATTCATCTGCATTAAAAGATGAAATTGGAGAAATAATTGGCGGTGTAGAAACTTTTCGTGATTTGTCCACAATTGAAGCTCTTAGAAAACAAATAGAAAAAGGATACACTTTTGAAGATATTGTATCAAAAAACCATAAATTAGTTGAGCTTTTTAATATTCTTCCTAACATTGCTGAAAGTGAAGCAACTGTATTAATACAAGGACCAAGTGGTTCTGGAAAAGAATTATTTGCACGCGCAATTCACAATTTAAGTTTCAGAAAAAATGGACCTTTTATTGCAATAAATTGTGGCGCTTTGCCCGACAATTTACTAGAATCCGAGTTATTTGGATATTACAAAGGTGCTTTTACAGATGCTCAAAAAGATAAACCTGGTAGATTTGAATTAGCAAAAGGTGGAACAATTTTTTTGGATGAAGTCGAATCATTATCTCCTGCTACTCAAGTTAAATTACTACGTGTGTTACAAGAAAAAGAATTTGAGCCTCTTGGTGCAACATGTGCAGTTAAAACCGATGTACGTATAATTTCTGCTACAAAAGATAATTTACTCAACTTAATTTCAGAAAATAAATTTAGAGATGATTTATATTTCCGTTTAAATATTGTTAAAATTGAACTCCCGTCTTTAAAAGAAAGAAAAGATGACATACCTTATTTGATTAATCATTTTATTGAGCGGTTCAATTATAAAATGGAAAAACTGATAACCTCTGTTTCAAAGGAAGTTCTTGAGTTTTTAATGAATTATTCATATCCAGGAAATATTCGTGAACTTGAAAACATTATTGAACATGCTTTTGTTATGTGTCAAAATGAAATTATTGAATTTGAAGATTTACCAAACGATTTGATTAATTTAGGCATAAAAGAATCTGATGAATTAGAAATTCAACCAATTGAAAAATCGGAGTGTGATTTAATTATTAATACATTAAAAAAACACAATTGGAATAAAATAGCAGTCGCCAAAGAATTAAAGTTACATCGTTCAACTCTTTGGCGAAAAATGCGAAAATATGGACTTTTACAATAACAAGTTATTCTTATTTATCTTCCCTTATCTTCCCGTTAACCAATTTTTCAAAAGTAATTTATCTTCCTCACTTAAACGTGCCGAAGGGTGTGTAATTAAATAAATTGGTAACGGCATAGTATCGCGTGAAATTTCTTCAACTATTTCTTTCTTTTTATGTTGTTTTTTTTCCTCAGTCATTTTATTCCATTCAGAAAAATTCATATCATTCCTTCCAGACTTAACGTCTTTTGCAACTAACCAAGAAATTGGTGCTATATTACTATAAGCTGGCCATAAAGTTTCGTTTGAGTGACAATCATAGCAAGAATTTTTTAAAATTTTCATAACTTTATCTGGAGCAGATATAGCTAAATTAATATCGATTTGTGGATTTTCTCTATTAACAGGAATAAATTGAATTAAAATTAAAATACAAATTATAATTAGCCATAGTTTATTAATTGTTTTCAAATTTTCACCTATAATTAATTTTATTTTTATAAATAGAAATATAATGGGATAAAATATACAATTAATCAGTTTAAATTAAAATTGCTTTATAAATAATTAATCTACATTTGATAAAAACATTAATGATTCAATAATGCAACTTTGTTGCAAAACTTGTTGCAAAACTGCTACAGATATTGATGTCCTAAATTAAATAGCCTTATTATTAAACCAAATAACCATTTTGTATAATAGAACCTCTTTGGCCTATTTGTTGCAACTATTCAAAAAAAAAGAATAAAAATAAAATGGAATTTATAATAATACCAATTTTTGGCAACCGAATTTCACCACGCCTTGATTATGCTGAACATTTTCAGCTTTTATGTATTGAAAACAGAAAAATAATAAAACAAGAATCAATTAAAATTATTACTAACAACCGTCTTGAACGAATAAATAGACTAATTAAAATGAAACCGGAAATGATAATTTGTAATGGACTTACAGAACGATGCTATATAGAGTTAACAAAATCTAATATTAAAATCATTCCATGGATTAAAGGTGAAATAGACGAAGTGCTCAACAATTATTTTAGTGGTTATTTAAGAGAAAATGGGCAATACAAATTTGGGAATAAACTAAATCTAACAAATAGGAAATAATTATGTCACAAAATCGGAGAGAATTTTTAAAGACTTTTGCAGCTATTGGAACTACAGCTGCAACGCTCACAGCAGTTACTCCAAAAGTAACAAAAGGTAAATCTAAGCGTCAATTATCACCCGATAGAAAAGGTGTTTTGGTTGATACAACAGTTTGCATAGGTTGTGGTAAATGTGAGTGGGCTTGCAAAGTTGCTCATGATATTAAAGCAGGAAATATTGAAAATTACAACACTAAACTAACTGATATTTCCCAAAGAAGACCATCGGAAACTTCCTTAACTGTTGTTAATCAAATTGATATTTCTAATGCTAATAGCAATAAAATTAAATTGCAATGTATGCATTGTGAACAACCAGCTTGCGAATCGGCTTGTATTGTTGGAGCAATAACTAAACAAGAAAATGGATCTGTAACTTGGAATACTGATGTTTGTATTGGCTGTAGATATTGTATGGTCGCTTGTCCGTTTCAAATTCCAGCGTTTGAATATCACAAGGCATTAGACCCCAAAATAGTAAAATGCGATTTCTGTTTTAGTAGAACCAGCGAAGGCAAACTTCCAGCCTGCGTCGAAATTTGTCCTGTAGGAACTTTAACTTATGGAACAAGAGTTGACCTTGTAATTGAAGCAAAAAGAAGAATTAGCAAAAACAAAGATAAATATTTTGACCATGTATTTGGAGAATATGAAGTTGGGGGAACATCTTGGCTATACCTTTCTGATAAAAATTTGGTTGATAAAGTTTTTCCAAAATTAGGTACAAACCCCGCACCTGGCGTTTCAGAATCAATTCAACACGGATTATTTGCATATTTTGTTCCACCAGTGGCTTTATATGCACTTTTAGGTGGCGTTATGTGGCTTTCCAAAAACAAAGAAAAAAGTGAAGGAGGTCACTAATGGAACATAAATTTAAACCCGAACAAATGACTAAAAAATATTTTACTCCATGGGTAATTGTTCTTGTTGTAATTGCACTAAATGGAATTGCATTTTTAACAATGAGATTTTTCTTTGGAATTGGCTCAGTAACAAATCTTAATAATCAATTTCCATGGGGTATTTGGATTGGATTAGATGTTGGCGCCGGTGTTGCCCTTGCCGCTGGTGGTTTTACAACCGCAGCACTTGGCCATATAATGCATCGCGATAAATACGAAGTTATAATTCGTCCCGCTTTGTTAACAGCAATGTTGGGATACACTTTTGTTGCAATGGGTGTTTTTGTAGATATTGGAAGATGGTATTATATATGGCATCCACTTATTATGTGGAATGGAAATTCTGCCTTGTTTGAAGTGGGTATTTGCGTAATGATATATGTTTCAGTTTTATATATTGAATTTTTGCCAATAGTTACAGAACGTTTTATTGGAAGAGTAAACCTTCCTGGATTTTTAAATAAATTTAATCTTTTGATTGATGGACTTTTAAGAAAATTGGATCGCGGACTTGATAGGACAATGTTTATATTTATAATAGCGGGCGTTGTTCTTTCTTGTTTGCATCAATCCTCACTTGGAACACTTATGATTATTGCAGGACCCAAAATGCATCCACTTTGGCAAACTCCGGTTTTACCATTGTTGTTTTTGCTTTCAGCATTTTCAGTCGGATTTCCTATGGTAATAATGGAATCTATTACTGCCTCAAAATCTTTTGGATTAAAGCCAGAAACGGATGTTCTTTCAAGCTTATCAAAATTTGTAGCTCCGTTATTAGGTATTTATTTAGCATTCAAAATTGGTGATATGTTTATTCGTGAAACCTTTGTTTATTTAGCAGAATTTAATTCAACAACTGTCCTTTTTGGAATTGAAATAGTTGTTGGAGTAATAATTCCACTAAGAATGTTTCTTTCCGAAGATGTTCGCAATTCTGTTACGGGATTATATATTGCTTCAATGCTCGTAATTTTTGGAATTCTTATGAATAGATTTAACAATTTTGTTACGGCTTACAATCCTCCTTATGCTGTTGAAGCATATTTCCCATCAATAGGTGAAATTTCTGTTACTTTAGGATTTGTAGCACTTGAAATTTTAATTTATCGGCTATTTGTAAAAATATTCCCAATTATTAGTCTTCCAATAAAAAATGTAGGGCTAAAAGCAAAATATGCTATTCGTGGAGGTTTAAAATGAGAAAATTATTTTTAATAATATTATTTATATTTTTAACTTCAACTTTTGCTCAAGAGAAATTATCAAAATTACATTCTACACAAAAATTAGAGTGCACAACCTGTCACGAGTGTGAAATTCCCACAAAAACAAATCCATGTTTAGCACTTTGTCCAAGAGATAAAAGTATTGGTACTGCAAGTGTTTACAATGTTGAAAAGGCTCCTAAAGTATTTACAATTAACAAAATAAAAGGCGAAAAAGATATTTATAGTTCTGTTCTTTTTTCGCACAAAAGCCATGCCGAAATGTCAAAAATGGATAAAGGATGTATAACCTGCCATCATTACAATCCTCCCGGTGAAATAGTTAAATGCACATTTTGTCACGAAGTTGATAGAAATAAAAGCAAAATTAATATGCCCGATTTAAAATCAGCCTTTCATAGACAGTGTATGGCTTGTCATCAAACTTGGGAAAAAGAACCAAAATGTGAAAATTGTCACATATTAAATGGTGATTATAAATCGAATATTTCAGAAAATACAACGAAAACAAATTCCATAAAACGTCCTATTACTCAAATATATAAAACAGAAAAATATAAAAATGGGAAATTGGTTTCGTTCCATCACAACAATCATATCGAGTTATTTGGTCTTGAATGTACAGATTGCCATAAGGAAGAGTCTTGTCAATCTTGTCATAATCAAAAATTGGATTTCAAAAAGACTATTAATACAACAAAACATGAAAGATGCGAATCTTGCCACAGCACTGAAATAAAAAAGACCTGTGCAAAATGTCACTCTCAAAAAGAAATTGCGCCTTTTAATCATTTTATAAATACTGGTTTTGATATAACAAAATATCACTCAAAAAATTCATGCAATAGCTGTCATAAAAAAGCAGGTAATTTTTCCGGATTAAAAGCTCTATGCCAAAATTGTCATAAATGGAATGGAGATAATTTTAACCATGTAATTACTGGCTTAAAATTGAACGACAACCATATTGATTTAGAATGTAGTGATTGCCACGAAAATAATAATTACAAAAAACCCACTTGTTTAAGCTGTCACGATGAATCGGAAGGGTTTATTGTACCCCAAAAACTTCCTGGTGAAAAGGTAAAATAGAATGAAAATATTTGAAAAAATTGGAACGAGATTAATTTTAACAGTTTCATTTACTGTAATAGTTATTATTAGTGTATTTGCATACTTTAATATAAAATCTCACTCCGATAATTTAATTTCAGAAGTGGAAAGACACGCAAATCAACTTAGCGAAACCGTTAAAAACACTATGCAATTTGATATGCTTTTAAATAATAGAGAGCATATAGCACGTGTAATTAAAACCGTTGCCAAAGAAGAGGGAATAAAATATATAAGAATTCTTAATAAAAAAGGTGAAATTATATATTCTACAGATTCAACACAATTAGGATTAATGTTAGATAAAAAAGCAGAAAGTTGTTATGCATGCCATTCTGAAAATGAACCGTTACAAAAACTTTCAATAATAGAAAGAACAAGAATATTTAAGTTGCATTCAGATTCTTCTAGCACGCTTGGTGTTATAAATCCAATTTATAATGAACAAAGCTGCTGGAGTGCCGATTGCCATGCACATACTTCAGAACAAACAGTTCTTGGTGTTTTAGATATTACTGTTAATCTCAAAGAGGTTGAACGTTTAACAAATAATAGCAAAATGGATGTGGCTCTTTTTGCAATTATATCAATTATTGTAATTGCTATTATTTTAAGAATTTTGGTTAATATATTAATTCAAAAACCCGTTCGCGAGCTGTTACAGGCAACAAATTATGTGGCAGTAGGAAATTTGAGCCATAGAATCAATTCTTCCAGAAAAGATGAAATTGGTCAACTTTCAGATTCATTTGATAACATGATTGTAAAATTATCCGAAGCTCGTATGCAACTTTTTCAATCAGATAAAATGGCTTCAATTGGACGCTTGGCTGCCGGGGTTGCTCATGAAATAAATAATCCACTTACCGGTGTTTTAACATACAGTAGTTTTTTATTAAAGCGAGTTAAAAATAATCCGGAAATGAAAGCCGATTTAGAAGTAATAGTTCGTGAAACAAAACGAAGCAGAGAAATAGTTAAAGGATTGCTCGATTTTTCCCGTCAATCTACTCCTAAAAAAGGAAGTATTGAAATTGCAGAGGTAATAGATAACACAATAGCAGTAATTTCAAACCAGCTAAAAATAAACCATATTACATTAGAAAAAAATTATGGTAAAAATATTCCGCAAATAATGGCAGACTTCAACCAAATTCAACAGGTTTTCTTAAACCTAATAATTAATTCAATTGATGCAATTGGTAAAACCGGTGGAACAATAAGCATTTCAACAAAAGAGATTTTTCTTTCTCCTTATGGAACATTTCAAATTAGAACAGCAACATGTCAAAATGGGCATTCATTAATGGATGAAAAACATAAAATAGACGGTTTACCTTCAATTAAACTAAAAGCAAAATACGCAAAAAACGAAGGATTTATTCATTTAAATCCAATTTATGGAAATCATCAACATCATTATGGCATTCAATTTAAAGAAGATGAAATAATACATTTATTTTGTCCTCAATGTGGAGTTACTCTTGTGGATGAAAACAAAACAACCCCAACTTGTGGAGCTCCTATTTATTATTTAACTATACCAGATAATGGTAAAGTTGAAGGCTGCACAAAATTCAATTGTAATTGGCAAAGGTGGGATGTTGTTGATAGTGCTGGGGATATAAAGTTTGTTGAAATTAAATTATCAGATACTGGTTCCGGTATTGAGCCAAAATATTTGAGTAAAATATTTGAACCATTTTATTCCACAAAAGGACAAAAAGGCACTGGACTTGGCTTATCTGTTATTTGGGGAATTATAAACAATCACAAAGGAAAAATTAGTGTAGATAGTACGCTAAATGAAGGAACAACTTTTACAATTCATCTACCGGTGGGTTATGAATAAAAAATACGACATATTAGTAATTGATGACGAAGAAGTAATTATAAACGCAATTAATATGATTGCAAAGTTTAATGAATATACTACTGCGTCAGCTAAAAATCCAACAGAGGCTTTAAACTTGTTAAACGAGTCAACATTTAATTTGATTATAACAGATATAATGATGCCTAAAATGGACGGCTTTCAGTTTTTAGAAATTTTGAAACAAAAGAAAATAAAAACTCCGATGATTATGACAACTGGATACTCAACATTAGAAAATGCAGTTAAAGCACTAAACTATGGTGCAATTGCTTTTATTCCAAAACCATTTACTTTTGAAGAGTTAACATCAGTTTTTAAGCGAGGCATCGAATATTCAAAAATTTCTAATAAGCTTTTTTCTCGAAGAATATCGGAAGATTTGTTGTCCATAATTCCATGTCCACCAAAATATTACAGACTTGGATTTGATAGTTGGATGAATGAAGAATTTGAAGGAACTGTTAAAATTGGAGTAACCGACTTATTTCTTAATTCTATTGGAAGTCTTGGTAGTATTGATTTAATGAGTGTTGATGAGAATATTTATCAAGGAAATACTGCATTAAAAATTGTTGACTCAAATGAATATATACACCAAGTTTTGTCACCAATTAGTGGGAAAATAGTAAGCGTGAACCAAAAGATTCTTGAGAATATAAATCTGTTAGCAAAAGACCCATATTTTGAAGGATGGATATATAAGATAATTCCATTTTCGCTAATATCAGAAACAAATAATTTAACAACATGCAGTTTAGATATATAAAAATTTTTAATTAATCAGGAGAAAAAATGGTACTATTTATTTTTGCAGTTTTGCTTTTTGCTATTGCTGACGTGATTATAAGAACAATTTTAAGCAGAGTAAAAGCAAAAAAAATTCGTGAAGAAAGAGCTAATATTTTAGATGAAAGTTTAAATATTGATTTAAGCTCAACAGAAGCAAAATCACTAAAACGTGTTGAAATTGAAAATCCAAAAGCAAAAATTCTTTGTGTTGACGATGAAGCAATTATTTTAGACAGCTTTAGAAAAATACTTGTTCTTGATGGATATTCAGTTGACACAGTGGAAAATGGTAGAGAAGCGTTACATTTGTTGAAAACACATCATTACGATTTTCTATTTACCGATTTAAAAATGCCAATTATGGATGGCGTTGAAGTTACAAAAGCAACAAAAGAATTGCGACCGGATGTTGATGTTGTTATAATAACTGGTTTTGCATCTGTTGAAACCGCTGTTGAAACTATGAAATATGGCGCAATTGATTATATCGAAAAACCATTTACCGAAGACGAATTGCTCGATTTTACTAAAAAAGCTTATATTAAAAGAGAAGCAAGAATTAGAAAAGAGTTAAAACCCAAAGTACACATTTCACATTTGCACAGTGTTGGCGAT
>Ga0100377_1004691_pt1 | contig 10457 bp, 3 predicted proteins | sample CryGeymeta201501_FD_83664 | JGI IMG/M metagenome (GOLD analysis project Ga0100377, IMG submission 83664) | Groundwater microbial communities from Crystal Geyser aquifers in Utah, USA - Crystal Geyser metaG 2015-01 | ecosystem: Environmental > Aquatic > Deep subsurface > Groundwater | place: USA... | reverse complement strand
TGACGGACCGAGGATGAGCGAGTCCCGTGTTCACCGGGGGTCGATACCATGAGTGTGTGGCGGGTCGCCTTCCTTCGGTCGGCTCCCTGCGGACCTCGCTACGCTCGGCCCGCCGCCACACCCCTCCTCGTCGCCTGTGCTAACAGCACAGGCTCCTCGGCCGGGGCCCCCCGTGAACACGGGACTCGCTCATGCTCGGTCCGTCAAACCGATCAGCGCTCTAGAGCAGTCGGCGCGGCCGCAGGGCGATCGATTTCTGGCGGTGACTGGGAGATCGGGGTCGCCGTGCGCTCGGTGCCCAAAGGGGAGCGATTGCGGCCGCGGGGGAGCGGCGGGGTGCCGCCGACCCGAACACTCACCCGCTCAACCAGAACTCGATGGCCCTGGGGAGGCGCTGGCTCCTCATCCGCCGGCTCGACCCACGCAGGGTGCGGCCTTCCAAAGCCTGCCCGGCGAAGGATACCTCGAAGGTGAGTCGGTCATCCCCTTCGGGTCGCCGACCGAGCGCGAGGTCAGGTCCCGAGCTGTCGCCAGGGGGGCTGGCGGCCTCCTGGGTGCAACGGGTTTGACACGATCGGTGGTCGAGGCGCCGCCGAGGTGTGACGCGTTTGACCTGTGTGGTGGGTGAGGCACCCCAAGGGTGTAACCGACTTGACCTGTGTGGTGGGTGAGGCGCCCCAAGGGTGTAACCGGCTTGACCTGTGTGGTGGGTGAGGCCCCCAAGGGTGTAACCGGCTTGACCTGCGCGGTGGGTGAGGCACTCCAAGGGTGTAACCGGTTTGACCTGCGTGGTGGGTGAGGCCCCCAAGGGTGTAACGCGTTTGACCTGCGCGGACAGCGAGGCCCCCAAGGGTGTAACGCGTTTGACCTGCGCGGAGGGTGAGGCACCTCGAGGGTGCAACAGCCGACATGGACGAGGTGCCTGGTGGCGCTCCCTGGGCTCCCGCCTGCCCACGGCGAGTCATCAGGCCATTGCAGCCTCGTCGGCCCGCCCAGCCCCGACCTCACGCACGATCGCCCGCCTGGTCAGCGTCACGGGCCTTGCCCCTCGCGGCAGGCGGACAGGTCGGGCCTGCTTGAAGGCGTACATGGCGACGTCGGCCTCTTCGAGCATGGTCTCGAAGCCACGCTCGGCGGGCACGCCGACCGAGCCTCCGACGCTGGTGCGCAGCGGCAGGAGCTCGTCGTCGTTGAGCGGCAGCCGCACGGCCTCGATGGCGTCGACGACCTGTTGGGCGAGCGCGTCGAGCTGGAGCTGGGTGGCGGGCTGGAGGAGGATAACGAACTCGTCGCCGCCGTTGCGGAAGCTGCGGACACCACCGACGCCGTCGAAGGCCTGGAGGCAGCGGCCGACGACGCGGAGGGCGTCGTCGCCGATGGCGTGGCCGAAGTGGTCGTTGACGCCCTTGAAGCCGTCGAGGTCGAGCAGAAGGACGCCGACGGGGGTGAGCTCGGTGGCGAGCAGGGCGCGGGCGTCTTCGTAGGCGAGGCGGTTGGCGATGCCGGTGAGGGCATCGGTGGAGGCGCGGCGCTCGCTGGCTTCGAGCTTGCGGATACGGGTGATGGCGTCGGCGAGTGGGCGGATGAGGGCGCGGGTGACGGGCCCGGACAGGAGGCTCAGGTGGGCGCCCTCGTCGAGGCAGAGCGCCAGCGAGACGTCGATGCCGTGGAGGCCGACCGGGAGGAGCACGGCCGCGGCGGGGTCCATGGCAGGGCCGTCAAGGGGCTGTGGCGCGACCAGGGTCTGCTGCTCTGCGGCGAGGCAGAAGGCGGGGGGCGCTTCGTCGGTGCGGGCGATGGTGCGGGGCGGGTTGGCCAGCTCGACCAGGGTGGCGCACTGGACGGGGAGCACGGTGGCGATGGCGGCGCGGAGCTGGACAAGGGCATCGTTGAGGGTCGTGGCGTCCTGGAGGGCGCGGGAGAGGCGAAGCTCAAGGCCGTGGGCGAGCGCGCCCTCGGCGATGACGTCGATGGCGAGGGCGTGCCGGTCGGTGGCGTCGGTGGCGGGCTCGTGGGAGGCCGTCCGGGCGAGGCGGGCGAGGGCGCCGGGCAGCGCGGCGGCGACCTCGGGGTCGAAGTGGGTGCCGGCGCAGCGGACGACCTCGGCGCTGGCGGCCTCTACAGTGCGCGCGCGGGCATAGCGGGAGGCGGAGGTCATCGAGTCGAAGGCCTCGGCGACGCCGGTCAGGCGGGCGGCCAGCGGGATGGCGGCGCCGGCGAGCCCGTCCGGGTAGCCCTGGCCGTCCCAGCGCTCGTGGTGGTGGCGGATGGTGTCGGCGACAGGGGCATCGAACGGGATGTGGCGGACGAGCTCGGCCCCGATGACGGAGTGCAGCTCGAGCTGGGCGCGCTCTGCCGGCGAGAGGCCGTCGGCTTTCAGCAGGAGGGCGTCGGGCAGCGCGATGCGACCAACGTCGTGCAGGAGCGCGCCGAACCGGACAGCCTTGAGCGTTGCGCCGTCCGTGATCTTCAGCTCCTCGGCCAACGCCAGCGCCAGCGCCTGGACGCGGGTGTGGTGGCCACCGTCCGCGGACTCGCGCGCCTCGATGGCCGACGAGATGGCGGCCACGGTGGGCAGGTAGAGCTGCTCCACCTCCTGCTCGTGGCGCACCTCCGACTCGGCGCGCTCGCGGTGGGCGACGACACCGGCGTAGAGGGCGACCAGGAGCGGGACCACGAGCACGCCAGCGACGGGCGCCAGGGCCATCGCCGCGACGACCAGCGCCGCGATCGAGGTCGCGCCGAAGAACGCCGGGAAGGTCCACGCCAGCTTGCCCACGACCTTGCCGAGCGGCAGCCCGCGGGTGGTGGCCACCGCCAGGGAGACCAGCAGGACGTTCGCCGCGTAGTAGCCGAACGTCAGCGCGGCGGCGTCGGAGGCCATGGAGGCGTCGGTGAACTGGCCCACCAGACCGATCATGCCGTGCGCGGCCGCGGCCGAGAGCGCGCCCGAGGCGAAGTTGAAGGGCACGACGTGCCAGGGGCGCCGGGCGTCACCGCTGCGGAGCTCGCCCAGGGCCATCGCGGCGCCGCCAGAGACGACGGCCACGTGCGGGTTGCCCGTGAGCAGCATCGCAAAGACGAACACCGTGTCCAGAGAGAAGCTCGCGCGCACGAACGGCAGCCTGACCGTCAAGGAGCCCGCGGCCAGCGCCAGGAGGATGAAGACCAGCGCGGTGCCATCCAGCACCGATGACCGCAACGCGACCCCGTGCCAGACCAGCGCGCCAGCCCCCGCGACCATGACCGCCACCAGCGCCAGGCGCGACGGCCACGACAGAGATGCCCAGGTCCGCGCCCCTTCGGGCGGCGGCGGAGAGGTCTGCGCCGTGCCTGACGTTGAAGTGGTCATGGTCACCTGAACTCAGGGACATGGATCAGCCCATCCGCCCCGGACACCGGGATGAACATGCCGTCCGTCTGCATCACGATGGGCCCGACAGTGGTCAGGGCGTCGCCGAACGCCGAGGGGTCAATGAGCCGACCACTCCAGAGAGACAGGGCGCCGGGACCAAAGCTCGCGCTCGGCGAGTAGCTCACCCGACCGTTCCAGATGATGCCCGTGCCCCAGACCATCCCGGCGACGTACGGCTCCTGGAAGCGCGCCGCCAGGTCACGGCCCGACACGCGGTAGTCCAGCCACACGAGCTCGCCGAGGTCAGCGCTCTTGCCGTTCCAGATGATGCCCGTCCCCTCCAGCCACCCCACCACGCTGACGTCGTTGAAGGTGAACAGGAAGCGGCGGTCGAGCACCACGTAGCCGTTCCAGATGATGCCGTTGCCCCACACGATCTGCTCGCCCTCGATCACGCTGAACGGCGACTCGGGCAGCTCCTCGAACAGGTTGGGATCGGCGGGTTGCAGGCTGTCGCTCCCGTCCCAGATGAGGGCCAGCTCGACCGCGCCGAGCGTGTTGAGCGAACCCGCACCGGCGTCGATGGGCTCGGTGCCTTCCATCGGCTGGGCGGTGAGCTGGAGGATGGCCTTGACCTCGGCGGGCGAGAGCTGCGGCGCCGCCTCGAGCATGAGCGCCACGGTGGCCGACGCCAGCGGCGCGGAGAAGCTCGTCCCCGAGACGCGGATCAGGTCCCCGCCGCCGTCGCCATGCTCGTCGTCGCGTTCTCCACGCTCGTCGTCGTGGCCGTGCTCGTCGTCGCCGTGGCCGTCACGCTCCACGAGGTCACGGAAGGTGCGCGCGATGGTCGAGCCCGAGGCCAGGGGCAGCCGAAGGTCCACGCCGGGGGCGACGAGGTCGGGCTTGGTCACGCCGTCGATCAGGGTCGGGCCTCGGGAGCTGAACCAGGCCACCGTGTCGTCGCTGCGGCGCACGGTGCCGTGCGGGTCGGTCGCGCCGACGGTGATGACGGCCGGATGGTTCGCCGGGCTCCCCACGCCACCGTACACCACCTGACCCTCGCTGCTGCCCAGGTTGCCCGCCGCCACCACGACCACGATTCCGCTGCGCGCGGCGGCCTCCACGGCGATGCCGAGGGGGTCGGTCAAGTACGACTCCTCCACGGCGGAGGCCACCGAGAGGTTGATGATCCGGATGCCGTAGCGGCCCGCGTTGTCGATGATCCACTCGATCGCCGCGATGGCGTCGCTGACGCGCCCGAACCCGTCACTGTTCAGAACCTGGACAGAGATCAGGCGTGCGCCTGGCGCAAGCCCTCCGGCCACGCCCGACGTCGACACGATCCCGCCAGCCACGAGCGTCCCGTGCCCGTACCCGTCCTGCGCGCCGCGTCGCAGCCCGCTGGACCTCCCCCCCACGAACGACACCTCGCCGAGCCACCCCTGCCGGTCGTCGGGCAGGTCCTGGTGGCGCACGGCGATCCCCGAGTCCACGACGGCGATCGTCACGCCCTCTCCGCTCAGCCGCTCGCCCGCAGCGCCGTCCAGCACGGCCTCGGCGCCGGTCGTCCGCGCCGCCAGATCGCGCGGCAGCTCGACCTCGACGCTCTTGACCTTGCGGTCGGCGCCGACCAGCGGCCGGTCCGGGCTGATGTGAACCACGCCCGGGCAGCGGGCCAGGGCGTCGAGCTTCGAGGCCGGCATCGCGGTCGCCACCGTACGGGTCGCGCGGAACACGCGAAGCCCCGGAGCGGCCTGTCCCTCCTCGAGCACCTGTCCCAGCCGGCGCACGCGGAGCTGCTCGCCGCAGGCGTCCCATGCCCCGTTGACCTGGATGATGACGTCGACGTCGGCCGATGGCGCCAGCGTCCGCACCATCGCGGTGAGGTCGGGCGCGATCTCGGCCACATGAGCGCCGGTGACGACGGGAGCCGGGACCGACGTGACCGGGGCGCCGTCGTTGGCCACGCACGCCGTCATCAACACGACGCTCGGCAGGAGCGCCCAAAGGATCCGGCCAAGCGCCGCGCCTGAAGTCGAAGATGATGTGTTCATGGCCACTCCCGGGGTTTGAGACAGGCGTTGCAGCCCTGCCTCGAACCAAAGCAATATCCGGTCCCAAGCCCACACACACGTGTCGACGCCGTATGGACGGGCATCAAAGCACAGAAGCGACGACACAGCGACGCGCAACAGCGTTCAGTTCCTTGACACTTACCCATGGACTGACTAGATACTGAACACTTCCGCGCCATCTCTTGCCTGGATGCACCATGACGACTGAACGAACCCCACCCCCCTCCATCGACGAACGCGACCTGCGCGCCGCGCTCAGCTCGCCCCTGCGCCTTCGCCTCGTCGCCGAGCTGCTGGAGCAGGGCCGCGACGGGCTCTCCCTCGAACAGTGCGTCCTGCGCACGGGCCGCCACGGGCAGGACGTCGAGGCCTGTCTGCGGCCGATGCTCACCGCCTGGAACCTCGTGGAGCGCACGCCGGAGGAGACCTTTCGGATCGCCGACGGCATCGGCGCCGCCCCGCTCGCCGTGCTCAAGCGCGCCGTCGAGCGGGGCGCCGACCAGCTCGAGCGGGAACGCCGGATCCACACGCAGGTGCTCGGCGGCATGATCGGCGTCGATCCGAAGATGTCGATGGTCTTCGAGATGATCATGCAGGTCGCCCGTCTGGATGTGCCCGTGCTGATCACCGGGGAGACGGGCACCGGCAAGGAGCTGGTCGCCCGCACCATCCACGAGCTCGGCGCCCGGCGCACCGGCACCCTCGGCGCGATCAACTGCGCCACCCTGAGCGAGGAGCTGTTCGCCAGCGAGATGTTCGGGCACGCCAAGGGCGCCTTCACCGGCGCCATCCGGGTCCACATCGGCTGGGCCGAGCGCTGCGACGGCGGGACCCTGTTCCTCGACGAGATCGGCGACCTCAGCCTGGCCAATCAGGTCAAGCTCCTCCGTCTCCTGCAGGAAGGCGCGTTCACACGGGTCGGCGAGGGCACGTCGAAGCAGTCGGACTTCCGGGTGATCGCGGCGACGCATCGGGACCTGTCGGCCATGGTCGAGGAGGGAGCCTTCCGCGAGGACCTGTATTACCGCCTGAACGTACTGCCGCTGCGCGTCCCCTCGCTGCGGGAGCGCATCAGCGACATCCCCTACCTCGTGGACGCGCTGCTGCGCGGACGGCTGCGGAGGGTGCAGCCCGGCGACACGGCGCCCTCGATCACCCAGGCCGCCCTCCAGCGGCTCGCCGAACATCGCTGGCCGGGCAACGTGCGCGAGCTGGAGAATGTCCTGGCACGCGCGCTGGTGAGCGCCGACACCGGCCTCATCGACGTCGCCCACCTCAGCCACCTGACGCCGACCCCCGTCGGACGCTCCGGCGCCCAGCTCGCCGTGGTCCACCGTACGCTGGCCGACGTCGAGAAGGAGCACATCGCCCGGGTGATGGAGGCCGAGGAGGGCGTGATCTCGCGGGCCGCCCAGGTGCTGGGGATCTCCCGGACCACGCTCTACAAGAAGCTGCACGATCACGGGCTGGCGTGAGCGACGCGTCGCCGCCCGACGCCCACCTGTCGCGCCCCGAGCGCACCGTCCCACGGTCAGCGCCATGCGCCTCTTCGTCAAGCTCGGCACGAAGTGCGCCCGAGACCGATCCGAACCTGCGTGGCTGACGTATCCCCCGAAACCAACCCAGACGCGCTTGCGCGTTCGCCCCAACGCCCCGGAACCGTCCGATACCACACTCCAAGCCTGCCTCACGTGCGCTCGCCGCGCTCCTGCTCACTCTGCTCGTCGCCTGCGGCGACACCACCTCGACCCCACCGACGCCCCCCGTGGACGACGCGGACGCCGCGACGACCGCCGACGCCACCGGGCAGCCCGATGTCGCCCAGGACGACGCCCCCGTGGACACCGGGGCCGACACCGCACCCGAGGACGTGCCCGACACCGCGCCCGACGCCGAACCCGACACCACGACCGACGCCACCTCCGACGTGGATCCAACGCCGACGAGCTTCCTCGGCACGATCGCGGTGACCCCGTCGATGGCCACGCCGGGGATGGAGGTCACCTTGGAGGCGGGCGTGCTGGTGGGCGAGCCGCGCGGCCCCCTCCAGTACCGGTGGGAGCTCGGCACGTGCCATCGGGACGCGGACCTGCCAGTGGATGGAGCGGTGCAGCGCGTGACCTGCGCCGAGGCCGGCCTGTTCAACGTCGACCTGGAGCTCGAAGACGAGACCGGGACGGTGGACCGGGTCGGAGCGACGCTGATCGTCGTGGACAGCGGCCCCTGGACGTTGGGCGACACCAACGGCGACGGGCAGGTGGACGCAGACGATCTGGACCTGGCGGCGGCCGTCGCCAGCGGGGGCGGCGTGCTGGACGAGGAGGCCTTCGAGCGCGCGGACGTGAGCGTGGACGGCCAGCTCACGAACGAGGACCTGCGGTTGATCGAGGACGCGGCGCTGTCGGGCGCCAACGCGCCCAACGCCATCCTGCCCGCGGAGGCCTCGGCGCTGACGGTGGTCAACGTGATCCACCCCGCCCTGCTGGCCCCCACAGCCACGGTCCAGCTCCGGTTCGCCGACGACACCGTGACCTCGCCGTTTCGAGGGCGGCCCGGCTATGCGACCTTCCTGATGCCGCCGATGCCGCCGGGCGACACGGTGATCGAGCTTGAGATCGGCGGGCAGCGAGCCGAGACCTTCGAGTTCTTCGTGCGGCCAGCGGCGCCGCTGTCGGCGGACCCGGTGCAGACGGTGACCTCGCTGCCGCGGAGGCTCGCGGCGATCTTCGGGCGGCTCGACGTGACCACGGAGCGGCTCGGCGCCGCGATGGACATGAGCGAGGACCTGGTCGGGGTGTACAAGGCGGCGTTTCTCCTCGGCCACGAGCAGCTGGACCAGGTGGCGGACGCGATGGAGACGCTGCTGCAGGAGCACCCGGGGGCGGCGCGCGACATCGAGCGCATCATGCGCGCCAACGGGCTGGCGGACGCGCTGGACCAGCTAACGGCCATTGAGGCGGACCTCGACGGCCAGCGCAAGGCAACCTTCGGCGACGCGCTGCTCGACATCCTGTGCAGCCTCCGCAAGATCGTCGACGCGAACGACGCCATCGAGACGATCGTGGTGATCGTGAACGAGGTGGCGCAGCTGCTGAACAGCCCGCCCGTGCTGTTCGCGCTGCCGCAGTTCGCGCCGGTGATCAAGGCGTTCGCCGGGTTGGCGGGGATCGCAGCGGACGTGCAGGAGCTGATCAGCCAGCTGGGGCGGTTCTTGCCGGTGGTGCGGCCGGAGCTGCTGGTGACCGCGGACCCGTCGGTGCTGACGCCGGGGGCCTCGACGGTGCTGATCGCGCAGGCTCAGGTCAACGTCCGCAGCGCGCTGTGCGACGGCCTCGGCGGCGTCCTCGTCGATAGCCTCCTGGACAAGCTCAAGAAAGCGATCATCAAGCGGCTGATCACGGCGGTGTTGGGCAACGTCGGGGCGCGGCTGGTCGAGGAGGCCGCCGAGACCGAGGGGGTCGTGCGGAGCCTGCTCGACGCGATCAACCGGGTAGCCAACATCCTCGTCGAGGCCTCGGGGCTCGACGACTTCCTCAAGGACCAGCTTCGACGCCTGTGCCGGTTCCTGCTGGACGGCCCGACCGGCGACGGCGGCCTCGTCGTCACGCCCACCCTGACCACCGCGAGCTGCGGGGCGCGTCCGGTGCAAGGGGTGTGGACGTGCACGCCAGCGTGCGCGAACCGGCGCGTCGTGCTCTCCGCGTTCCGCTCCCCGTGCGGCAAGACGCTGACTGGCTCGGCGGTCGTGTTGTGCCGGGCCAGCGAGAACAGCGAGATCCTGGGCGAGTTCAACTGCACCGACACCGTGGACAACGACGTCGACGGGGCGACCGACTGCGATGAGACCGAGTGCCAGTTCGACCCGACGTGCCGGCCCCCCGAATCGGTCTGCGACGACACCCTCGACAACGACCTCGACGGTGAGACGGACTGCAATGATTCCGACTGCGCCACCAACCCCGTCTGCCTGACCGAGCTGCTCTGCGCCGACGGCCTCGACAACGAGGGCGACGGCCTCACCGACTGCCGCGACGGCGACTGCGGCCGGATGCCCCGATGCCGACCCGAGACCCTCTGCGCCGACGGCCAGGACAACGACAACGGCCGCCTCACCGACTGCCGCGATCCCGACTGCGCCACCTCCGACGACTGCCTCGACGCCGACGTCCCCGTGGCCGAGGACTGCGGCAACAACGACGACGACGACGACGACCGCCAGATCGACTGCGCCGACCCCGACTGCACGACCTCCCGGCTGTGCCAGGAGGACTGCATCAACGGCCGCGACGACAACCGCGATGGCCGCGCCGACTGCGAGGACCTGCTCTGCGTCGAGCATGTGGCCTGCCGTCGCTCACCGGAGGTCTGCGACAACACCCTCGACGACGACCTCAACGGCCAGACGGACTGTGAGGACCTGGCCTGCATCGAGGTGCCGGCGTGCGTCGAGACGCAGTGCTTCGACGAACAAGACAACGACGGTGACAACCTCTTCGACTGTGAGGACCCCGACTGTGCCGGCCTGCTCCAGTGCAGGCCCGAGGACTGCACCAACGGCGTGGATGACAACGCCAACAACGCCACGGACTGCGCGGACGCCGCCTGCGTCAACACCGCCGCATGCATGGAGGACTGCACGAACGGGGTCGACGACAACCGCGACGCCCGAGCGGACTGCAATGACGTTCAGTGCATCGACCTGCCGGTCTGCGACGGACGCACCGAGACCCTGTGCGACGACACGCTCGACAACGACGGGGACGGCCAGACGGACTGCGCGGATGCCAACTGCACCGCCTCCCCGCTCTGCACCGAGCGGAGCTGCGACGACGGGCTCGACAACGACGTCGACGGCGCCACGGACTGCTTTGACCTTGACTGCCAGATGGCGCTGCTCTGCGAGACCGAGACCCGGTGCGCCGACACCGTGGACAACGACGCCGACAGCTTCACCGACTGCGACGACACCGACTGCGACCGCTCCCAGGCCTGCAACCCGAACACCGAGATCAACTGCACCGACACCG
>Ga0100377_1004686_pt1 | contig 10463 bp, 9 predicted proteins | sample CryGeymeta201501_FD_83664 | JGI IMG/M metagenome (GOLD analysis project Ga0100377, IMG submission 83664) | Groundwater microbial communities from Crystal Geyser aquifers in Utah, USA - Crystal Geyser metaG 2015-01 | ecosystem: Environmental > Aquatic > Deep subsurface > Groundwater | place: USA... | reverse complement strand
GGCGGGGATTAAACCTGGAAAGCTCAGTTGACCGCTTCTCAGCCCCTGTCAAGTCGCATGAATGCTAAGGTTATCGCCTTCGATCACCCTCACCATTTGGGTGAGCCCGCTACGTGTCCAACTGAGCTTTCCAGGTTAAATCGGCGGCGGCCGAGGAGGCATGTCAAGTCTTGCCGGACACCCTCTCTTTGCCCATCCTGCACCCCTTTTCTCCCCGTCCTGGAACTTCATGCTGCCGACCATCGAAACCCGTATCGCCCAGGAACTCAACGTCCATGCCAACCAGGTTGCCGCCGCCGTGGCGCTGCTCGACGAGGGCGCCACGGTGCCCTTCGTCGCGCGCTACCGCAAGGAAGTGACCGGCGGCCTCGACGATACCCATTTGCGGCATCTGGAAGAGCGGCTGGGCTATCTGCGCGAACTGGAAGAACGCCGCGCGGCGGTGCTCGCCAGCATCCAGGAACAGGGCAAGCTGACCCCGGAATTGCAGGCCGACATCGCCGGCGCCGAAACCAAGCAGCGTCTGGAAGACCTCTATCTGCCCTACAAGCAGAAACGCCGTACCAAGGCGCAGATTGCCCGTGGTGCGGGGCTGGGGCCTTTGGCTGAAAGACTGCTGGGCGACCCGATGTTGCTACCGGAAGCCGAGGCCGCCGCTTTCGTCGACCCCGAGAAAGGCGTGGCCGACGTGAAGGCGGCGCTGGACGGTGCCCGCCAGATCCTCATGGAACAGTTTGCCGAAGAGGCCGCCCTGATCGAGAAACTGCGCACTACTTTGCAGGACCACGGCCGCGTGGTCTCGCGCCTGATCGCCGGCAAGGAAGTCGAAGGCCAGAAATTCCGCGACTGGTTCGAGTTCGATGAACCCTGGAAAGCGATGCCCTCACACCGCGCGCTGGCGATGTTCCGGGGGCGCAATGAGGGGGTGTTGGGGCTGGCGATCAAGTTGCCGGAGGAAATCCAGGCTACCTCCCCCTTAGACAAAGGGGGGAGCCCGTGCGAGGGCCACATCGCCGCCCATTTCGGCCTGTCGGACAAAGGCCGCCCTGGCGACAAGTGGATGATGGAGACGGTGCGCTGGGCCTGGAAAGTGAAGCTATCCCTGCACCTGGAACTGGATTTGATGAATGCGCTGTTCGAGCGCGCCGAACAGGAGGCCATCCGCGTCTTCGCCAGCAACCTGAAAGACCTGTTGCTGGCCGCCCCCGCCGGGCCGAAGGCAGTGATCGGCCTCGACCCCGGCATCCGCACCGGCGTGAAAGTGGCAGTGGTGGACCGCACCGGCCGGGTGCTGGATACCGCCGTCATCTACCCGCATGAACCGCGCCGCGACTGGAACGGCTCGCTCGCCACCCTCGCGAAACTGGCGAGCAGGCACGGCGCGGAACTCATCAGCATCGGCAACGGCACTGCCAGCCGCGAGACCGACAAACTGGCGGCTGATCTCATTTCCCAACTCTCGCGTTTGCAGCCGGATCTGAACCTCATCAAGGTCACGGTCAGCGAGGCCGGCGCCTCGGTGTATTCCGCCTCGGAACTGGCCGCGCGCGAATTCCCGGACATGGATGTGAGCCTGCGCGGCGCCGTCTCCATCGCCCGCCGACTGCAAGACCCGCTCGCCGAACTGGTGAAGATCGAGCCCAAGGCCATTGGTGTCGGCCAGTATCAGCACGACCTCGGCCAGGCCAAGCTGGGCCAGGCGCTGGAAGCTGTAGTGGAAGACTGCGTGAACGCGGTCGGCGTCGATGTGAATACCGCCTCCGCTGCCCTCCTCACCCGCGTTTCCGGCCTCAATACCACGCTCGCCAACCAGATCGTCATGCACCGCGACGCGCACGGCCCCTTCGCCAACCGCGAGGCGCTGAAACAGGTGTCGCGCCTCGGCCCGAAAACCTTCGAACTGGCCGCCGGCTTCCTGCGCGTGCCGGGCGGCGACAACCCGCTCGACGCCTCTTCCGTTCACCCGGAAGCCTACTCGGTGGTGATGCGCATCCTGGCCGACCTGAAGCTGAACATGAGCGGGGTGATTGGCAACACGGATGCCCTGAAGCGCCTGGACGCCGGCAAATATGTCGATGACCGCTTCGGCCTGCCCACCGTGCGCGACATTCTCAAAGAACTGGAAAAACCCGGCCGCGACCCGCGCCCGGCGTTCAAGGCGGCGACTTTCCAGGAAGGCGTGAACGACCTGAAAGACCTGAAACCCGGTATGCAACTGGAAGGCGTGGTCACCAACGTCACCAACTTCGGCGCCTTCGTCGACATCGGCGTGCACCAGGACGGCCTGGTACACATCTCGGCGCTGGCGGAAAAATTCGTGAAAGACCCGCGCGACGTGGTGAAAGCCGGCGACATCGTCAAGGTCAAGGTGCTGGAAGTGGATATACCCCGCAAACGCATCGCCCTCACCCTGCGCATGAAGGACGAAGTCAAACCGGCCCAGCCGGAAGCGAAGACAAGCCTGTCTCCGGCGCGGACGAAAAACTTCGCCAAACAGCCTCCGAGCGCCGGCGGCACATTGGCGGATGCGTTTAATCGGGCCATCAAGCGAACGTAGAAAGCCCGTTTATGGGCCGAATTCACCCTAACAGCGCTGCGGATAGATCGAAAAAACCGCCGTTATTGCGTAAGCTGAAAGCGTGATGCGGCATTCCGTATCGCCTACCCAACGACCGACAGGAGAAACACATGTCCACGCGCAATGAATATGTCGAACAACTGAAAGAGAATCTGGACCATTGGAATAGCGACCTTGCCAAGTGGGAAGCCAAGGCCAAGGTGGCAAAGACCGATATGCGCATCGAGTATGAGATGCGGCTTGATGCCCTGCGCAAACAGCGTGAAGAAGCCACGGCGAAGCTCAAGGAACTTCAGGCTACCAGCGGGGATGCATGGAAAGACCTGACGGCTGGCGCCGATGCCGCTTGGGCGTCGATGCGCGAAGCCTTCGACAAGGCGACCTCGCACTTCAAGTAGGAGGCGTCCCAAAACCGGCACTAACGGTCATGGCGGCCAGGAACCACCCCGGTTGATGAAACCGGTCGCACTTGTAGCGCCGGCTTCCAGCCGGCGTCTTTCTGATTAGGCCCACGAAGGCAGCGCTACAGCAGGGACGTGAGCTTGTTTCACGTTAAAGTTTTGCGCTGTCCGTGCCGCTATGTGGCGGGTATTCCCTCAGGCACATCCCATGAGCACATCCGCCAGCATCAAGAAAATCCCGGTCGCCCAGTTGCGGCCTGGCATGTATATCCACGACGTCAATTGTTCCTGGCTGGATCACCCATTCGCCAGCAGCAGCTTCGCGGTGCGGGATGAAAATCGGGTGCGAGAAATCAATAATCTCGGTATCCACAATGTTTACATCGACACCCATCGTGGCGATGACGTGGCCGATGCTCCGACTGAGGAGGAGGAGGTTCAGCACGAAATCGATAGCTTCATGGCGGACATCGCCAAGGAGCCGCCGCGGGAAAACCACCCGCTGCCCCTGGCCGCGGAAATTGAGCGCGCCCGCCGCCTGCACAGCGATGCCAACCGCATCGTGCGCAACATGGTTCAAGACATTCGCCTGGGCAAACAGATCGAGATGGAACAGGTGGAACCGCTGGTGGAAAACATGGTGGATTCCATCTTTCGCAACCAGGATGCACTGCTACCGCTGGCGCGCCTGAAGGATCACGACAGCTACACCTTTCAGCATTCGGTGTCGGTGTGTGCGTTGCTGGTGGCCTTCGGCCGTGGCCTCAAGCTGGAACGGCCGGCCATCAAGGAACTGGCCATCGGCGGTCTGCTCCATGACGTGGGCAAGGCGCGCGTGCCAGATGAAATTCTGAATAAACCGGCCAAGCTCACCGACGCCGAGTTCACCAAGATGAAGTCGCATGTGGTGCAGAGCATCATCATCCTGCAGAACACCCCGGGGATCAGCCAGATCGCGCTCGACGTGGCGGGCCAGCATCACGAGCGCTTCGACGGCAGCGGTTATCCCAATCAATTGAAGGGTGAGGAAATTTCCCTGTTCGGGCGCATGGGCGCGATCGTCGATGTCTATGACGCCCTCACTTCGGATCGCGTCTACCACAAGGGCATGCCGCCCACCGCCGCGCTGGGCCGCCTGCTGGAATGGAGCAGTTACCATTTCGACCCGGCACTGGTGAAAGCCTATGTAAAGAGCCTGGGCATCTACCCCAGCGGCTCGCTGGTCCGCATGGAAAGCGGCCGCCTCGGCGTGGTGATGGAACAGAACGCCGACAACATGATGAAACCACGCGTGAACGTGATCTACCACGCGGAACACCACCGTTACCTGAAACCGGAAGTCCTCGATCTTGCCGGGAGCGGCTGCCAGGATCGCATCACCGGCCACGAGGACTACGCCGCCTGGGGCATAGACCCGAAACGCTGGCTGCCTATGTAGGATGTGGTGAGCGATAGCGAACCGCATCACCCGAGCACGCGCGGCATGATGCGGTTCGCTATCGCTCTGATGAAGCCCCAACCCTTCGGTAACCACATCCTGCGTTGCTGTCTTTAAAAGCCGCACTACAGCGTCTGCCCGTGCTCCCGCGTGTCGTGGAATTGCACCTTCGGCCAGCGTTCCATTGCCAGGCTGAGGTTGACGCGGTTATCAGCCAGATAGACCAGGTTGCCATCCACGTCGCGCGCCAGGCGCTGCTGTTGCGCGCGGGCGAATTCCGCCAGATGGGCGGCGTTATCGCAGGTCACCCAGCGCGCGGTGTGGATGCCGGCGCGTTCGAATACGGCGTCCACGCCGTATTCCGCCTGCAGCCGATGTTCCACCACTTCGAATTGCAGTTGTCCCACCGCGCCCAATAGCAGCGTGTTATCCACCAGCGGCGCGAACACTTGGATGGCGCCCTCCTCACCCAGCTCGCGCAAGCCCTTGTTGAGCTGCTTCGACTTGAGCGGGTCGCGCAGCCGCGCGCGGCTGAACAGGTCGGGGGCGAAGTAGGGAATGCCCTTGTAGGTGAGTAGCTCGCTCTCGGTGAGCACATCGCCGATCTGCAACTGGCCGTGGTTGTGGATGCCGATGATGTCGCCGGCATAGGCTTCTTCCATGCGGCTGCGCTCGTTGGCCATGAACACCACGGCGTTGGCAACTTTCATTTCCTTGCCGGTACGGCGCTGCTTCACCTTCATGCCCGGCGTGTATTGCCCGGAGCAAACGCGGAAGAAAGCGATGCGGTCGCGGTGGTTGGGGTCCATGTTGGCCTGGATCTTGAACACGAAGCCGGTGAAATTGGGCTCGTCGGGCGCCACCATGCGGCTCTCGCCTTTGGCGCCGAGGTTACCAACAATCGCCTCGCGCGGTTGCGGCGGCGGCGCCCAGTCGAGTAGCGCCTGGAGGATTTCCCGCACACCGAAGTTGTTGATACCGGAACCGAAGAACACCGGGGTCTGCTTGCCCTTGAGAAAGTCTTCGAGTTGGAAACTGGCGCCCGCCCCCCTTACAAGTTCGGTTTCGTCGCGCATCTGCTCGAATTCCCGCGGGCAAGTGGCACGCAGTTTTTCGATCTCCGCGCCACGCAGGATTTCGACTGCCTGGTCGGCGCGTTCTTCACCGGGCGTGAAGCGCAGCACCTCGTCTTTCAACAGGTGGTAGACGCCGACAAAGCGCTTGCCCATGCCGATCGGCCAGGTCACCGGCGCGCAGCGGATTTTCAGGACCGATTCGATCTCATCCAGCACCTCCAGCGGATCGCGCACTTCCCGGTCCATCTTGTTGATGAAGGTGATGATCGGCGTATTGCGCAGACGGCAGACTTCCAGCAGCTTGATGGTCTGCGCTTCCACGCCCTTGGCCGCGTCCACCACCATCACGGCGGCATCCACGGCGGTGAGCACGCGGTAAGTGTCTTCCGAGAAATCCTGGTGGCCGGGGGTATCGAGCAGATTGATCACGCAATCGCCATAGCTGAACTGCATCACCGAACTGGCCACGGAAATACCGCGCTGCTTCTCCACTTCCAGCCAGTCGGAGGTGGCATGGCGGCTGCTCTTGCGCGCTTTTACCGTGCCGGCCATCTGGATCGCCCCTCCGAACAGCAGCAGCTTTTCCGTCAGCGTGGTCTTACCGGCGTCGGGGTGGGAAATGATGGCGAAGGTACGGCGGCGGGCCACCTGGCGGGCGATGTGGCCGTCGCCGGTTTGCCGATCAACGACGGTTTCCAGGTTGGCTGCGAAAGGGTCTGACAAGAAGAACTCCTGGGTACTGCGAACAAAACGGGCGCAATGATAACGAATCGGCCTTTCCCCTGCCCGCGTTGCGCCAACCGTGCAATCGGGTACGTAGGACGGATCGCCCTTCAGGCATCTGCCCTACGCCAACTCCAGCCGAATCCCCGCCGCCGCTTTGCCCCATTCGCGCACCTCACCTTCCAGTGCCGCGCGAGTCAGTGGGTTGTCCTTGAGCCAGGTGGCTGGCAGAGAAAGATGGCAGAGGCCGTTTTCGCAGCGCAGCGTGATGGCTGGCAGCACGGCATCGCTGCGGCTCATATTGAACAGCGCCCCCAAGCGCAGGCACAGGATGAGCGGCCACTCGGCTGCGGTCGGGGCCAGGCCAAGCTTGTCCAGGCCACCGCGGACGGCGCGCACCAGCAAGGCCATGAACACCTGGTCGCGCCGGGAAAAGCCGGGCATGTCGGCGTTTTCCAGAATGTAAGCGCCATGTTTGTGAAAGCCGGAATGGGCGATGGATATCCCGATTTCGTGCAACCGCGCCGCCCAGGCTAGCCGCTGTGCGGCTTCATCCCGCGCTGCCGGGAACAGGGCCAGCGCCACGGCTTCCACCCGTCCTGCCTGCGCCATGTCCACCTGATAGCGGCGCTGGAACTGGCCGACGGTGATGTCGCGCATGTCGCGGTCGTGCACCCGCCCGAGCAGATCCCAGAGGATTCCCTCGCGCATGGCGCCCTGCGCCACGGTCATGCGCTCGACGCCCAGTTCCTCGAATATACCCAGCATGATGGCCAGCCCGCCCGCAATCACTGGGCGGCGATCCAGTTTCAGGCCGGGCAGGTCGAGTTGGTTGGCGTCGCCGGCCTTGATCAGACGTTCGCGCAGCCAGCGGAGGCCTTCCAGGGTGATTGCCCCGTCAGAATGGCCGCTGGTGTGACCATTAAGCCGGCAAATCTCCCCCAGTGCGCGCGCCGTCCCGGACGAGCCCACCGCCTCCACCCAGGCGCTGCGGCCGAATACCGGGCCGGCGACGAGGCGGGTCTCGATGCGCGCGGCGATCTCGGCGGCCTTCATGGCGGCCTTGTCGATGCCCCCCTTGGGAAAGAAGCGGTTGCTGAACACCACGCAACCCATCCGCAGGCTTTCCCGGTCTCGCGGTTCATAGCCGCTACCGATGATGCATTCGGTGGACCCCCCCCCGATGTCAACCACCAGGCGCGCTTCCGGGTTGAGCGGCAGGCTATGGGAGACGCCCAGATAAATCAGGCGTGCTTCCTCGCGGCCGGCGACGATTTCGATTTCGAAGCCGAGCGCGGCACGGGCTTTTTCCAGAAATTCCGGCGCGTTCCTGGCCACCCGCAAGGCCGAGGTGCCCACCGCCCGCACCGCGCCGGCCGGCATGCCCCGCAGGCGTTCGCCGAAACGCGCCAGACAGTTCAGCGCGCGCCGTTGCGAAGCGCCGTCGAGGCATTTGTTGGCATTGAGGCCACCGGCCAGGCGCACGGATTCCTTGATGGCGTCGAGATAGAAAAGCTGCTCGCCCTCAACCCGGCCCACCTGCAAATGGAAAGAGTTGGAGCCCAGGTCGATGGCGGCCAAGGTCGAGTAGGTTTGCATCATGAAAAACCGCAAAAAGAGGATGCGGGATTATCCTGGATTCCTCCCTTGAACGCGCCCGAGTGTGCGGCTGGCGTTTCCAGGATCAATGCCCCGCCGACCGGCTCGCGCGCCGGTGCGCGTCAAAGCCGCCCTTGGCTTTCCAGCCCTCATAGCCGTCCTGCAACACCTTGACGTTGTCGTAGCCAAGCAGGCGCAGGGCGAACACCCCCTGGGCGGAGAGCGAACCGGAGTTGCAATAGACCACCACCATGCGCTCCTTCGGCAGTTCGCCGCGTCGGGCGACGGCCTGCCGCCATTCGATGTTCACCGCGCCGGGGATGCCACTCACGACGGCGACGAACACAGGAAACCACAGACCTACGGCTATGAACTCTTCGGCTGCCGGCACTACCTAACCCGCATGTTGCATAAATCTGCGTCGTTCCGCCTCGAAACCAGATTACCGAATTTTTCGATTTTCAGGCGACGCCCCCCCCTACCCAGTCGGCCCCAGGCCCCGTGCGGCCAGCGACTGATACAGGGCGAGGTGTCCGCGCGCATTCTTCATCAAGCCTTCGGCCTGGCGCGACAGAACGACATTGCCGGGCAGGCCGAAGAGGAAATCCGCGTTGCCATCGGCCACGATGAGTTCCATCAATTCAGGGTTGGAGAAGTGGCCATCGCCCCGGAAGAGAAGCAGGTCGAGTACCGGTAGGCATTTTTTACGAATTGGTTTCTGGATAACTACAATTATATCAAATACTTATCGCGTTACCCGCCCGCTTTATGCAACATCCAGGTTAGATGTCGGAAGCACGGCATGGTGCATCATTGAACCGTATTTTGTACGGAACATTGCCCAACCTCCTTCGCCGACCTAGACTTCCTCACGAACGCCATCAATCACGGGATCGCCCAGAATGACCACCACCACTTTTTCCCAGGAGCGCATCGACCTGCGCACCTCGCCCGAGATCAAGGAATTGATCGTCCGTGCCGCCTCCTCCGCCGGCATGAGCGTGAGCGCGTTTTTGCTAGGCGCTGCCCAGGACCGGGCCAAACAGATTCTGGCTGAGCAGGAAATGGTGACCCTGACTTCACGCGACTGGAATGCCTTTGCCCAGGCACTGGACGACGCCGACAGGCCGCGCCCGAAACTCGCCGCTGCGCTGAAACGCCACGATGAGTGGCGGCAGCGTTGACACTCCCCTACCCCATCGTCATAGAAGCCCTGACAGCGGCCCATAACCGCCGTGCTTTTTCCTGTGGGGTCGAGGCGCTCGATCAATATCTCAAACGCTATGCGAGACAACACACGGATACCAACGTCAGCCGCACATACGTCGCGGTGAACGACACGGTGATCCGGGGTTACTACTCCCTGGCCATGTCCGGCATCCGCCGGGACAACCTGCCGGAAAGACATGCCAGGCGCTTTCCCAACTTCCCTCTCCCCGTCGCCTGCCTGGCGCGCCTGGCTGTGGACATGAAAGTCCAGCACCAGGGACTGGGTGAACTCCTCCTGGCCGATGCGCTGCGGCGCTGTCTCGAAATATCCGAGTCGATCGGCATGATCGGCGTCCTCGTCGATGCCAAGGACGAGCGGGCAAGGGATTGGTACCTGCGCTACGAATTCGAACGCCTGCCCGATGCGCCGCTCACACTCTGGTTGCCGACCGCAGCGATCGCACGTTTGTAACGAACTTGCCAGTAAGCCACAGTTTGAACACACCTATGTCCACCTTGCCCAACCGTTCAACATTGTCGTAGCCGTAATTCAGCGCCAAGCCATTGGCATGCGGCGGAGGTGGAATGGCGGAGATTCGTACCCGCACCGGCTATTCCACTGCAAATGAAAAAACCCCGCCAGCCAGAGGCCAAGCGGGGTCGGGGTGTCAGTGCTTCGATCGCCGCGTTGACTTGCGGGACCAGGCTGTCCTTCGGGTTGATCCCGAGAACTTCCTTGCCATGCTGACGCACGGTAGCACCGTGGTTGGCATACGCCCGCGCAGCGCCTTCTTTCTGGCCGGAGGTGGCGAACATCGATATCTCGGTATTGACACCGGGTTCGGCATTCACCATCTTGCGGGCCAGCATTTTGGCGCCGGAGTGGGCCAGGGCGACGGAGATGAGGTACTTGCCGTCTTCGTCCTTCAGGGTCACGTTCAGGTATGGGGCCTTGCGGCCTTCGATCTCGCGCTCGATGACATGGGCGCTGGACAGAATGCCGGACACCTTGCACGCCGAGAGACCCTTGTCGCGCAGAGCTTCACCGCGATCATTCAATTTGCCGATGACCTGAACGAGAGCCTGCGTGAGGATTCGATACAGCAATATGTTGCGGACCACCCCGAGAAGGAACTGCTCGCATACGTGCAGACGGAAACCGCTAAGTGGCTCACGCACATCATTCCCGAGGTAGCTGACAAACACGTCATGTTGGCGGTGTGGAACAGGGTGAATTGTATTGATCGAAGGCAACGTCTCGACGAGGGCAGACCGGATGACCAACGTGCGACAAATCTAGCAGCCTGTCGGACTTTGGAATCGTCGGCTGCGAAACGACCGCAGCGGCCCATTTTTCACCGGCTTTTTGCCCCATAGCCGGGCTATGCGGCGGCAAATCCGGCAAAAACTGGCCTCGCTGGGGCCGTTTCTCGCTATCG
>Ga0100377_1004685_pt1 | contig 10464 bp, 6 predicted proteins | sample CryGeymeta201501_FD_83664 | JGI IMG/M metagenome (GOLD analysis project Ga0100377, IMG submission 83664) | Groundwater microbial communities from Crystal Geyser aquifers in Utah, USA - Crystal Geyser metaG 2015-01 | ecosystem: Environmental > Aquatic > Deep subsurface > Groundwater | place: USA... | reverse complement strand
CGTAGGATGGTACATCGTCAAGGCGGCGGTCAGCATCGAAGGAAGTGAGGACCTCGAACCCAAAGCCAGCGGCGTCTTGGTCTATGACAACGACAAGGACGCGTTCGAGAGCTTCATTAAATATCTCGAAGAACATCCCTTCGACGAACACTTGCTCGCCTTTGAAGACCCCAGCTTCCAGGCCGATGAGGCGAGAGAGTCGGCTCGACCTTGGGTGGAGAAGTTCTTCGACCACGAGGCCGAACGCATCGGCGATGACTTGCTCAACAACATCGTCACGATCGCTCGCCACATGGCACAGTCAGGGGTCGCGCCAAAGTTCTCCCTGTTCGAGGAGCGGGACCGACACGATCTAGATGCGATTGCAGGTCAGGGGTTGAATGAAAAGTGGGATCGCAGAAAAGAAGATGAGATCCTGAGGCTTGAATACAATCGCAACGATCGATTTTGGGGCACGCTCTACGTCCGCTTCAGCGACTTCAAGCACCAGTATAATCTCCTGAGCGAACGGCTGCTGACGGTGGAAAATGGCGGCAGCGGAAATCGAGGTGCTGGTAATGTCGATCCGCCCCCAGATCGCCCAGAGTTCGAGGTCACCGATGACGTTCGCCGGCAGGTGAAAGAGCGAGATCGCGGTGTCTGCCTCGCCTGTGGCGTCTCGAGATTGCTGCAGGTCGACCATGTCATTTCACGATACATGGGGGGCACCAACGTCCTCGACAATCTCCAGACACTCTGTCGCACCTGCAACCTGGCGAAAGGCACCGTCACCCTCAACTTCCGTGATCTACAGACCGACCTCACCTCAGCGCCAAGCGAGCTGCGTGTGCTCAGGTTCCCAGAGCCCGCCGTTAGGGGGGAGACGGAGCCTTGGGAGCAGTTTCTGCGACGAACCTTCAACTGGTTTTATCGTTGCGGCGCGGTCCACAGCGTAAACATCGGCAAACGCGGTGATGGGTTCTACCACTGGAAGGTCGAGCTGTACGTCAGGAACCCGCCCACATGGCTGAAGCCCCATCTCGGTGAGTTGCTGAAGCAGATCCGCCAGTCGCGGGCCGAGATGAGGAAGATTGGACCGGATTCGCTTACGGTGAGTTGTCCGGGCGAGGATGAGGTCACTGTCAGTATTGTCGACCAGCAAACACCTCGGAGCCCCGCGCCCGAGGGTGTCACAGCGGCTCAGCCTGCAGAAGTGCTCAGTGCCGAAGTGGAAGACAAGTGGCGCGACCGCTGAGCGTCGAACTTGCGAAGGAAACTTGGAGACGTCGAATCCTCCATTAGTCCACAACAACACCCAGCTTCTCGGATGCCGCTGTTGGCTAACCAGTCTGTCGGTACCGTATGACGCATGTTTGGGCTCCTCGGGTCTTAGCGGTCTTTCGGGGCTAGCTGTAGTGAGTCGCAACAGGTCCCTAAAGCGTCAGGCTCTTTCTGCAAGCGAGGCTGAACCAATGCTTCCTGGAGAGCACTGAGGCCTACTTAGCCCAAGGGCCGTGCCCGCATCAACAAAGGGGCACACTTTCGTCATGTCGAGGGTAAATCCGGTGGCTCTACCTTCCATCTCGGCCACTCATGACATCCGTAAAGGTTTACTACGGAGGACGCGAGTGCGTTGTATCCACAAGCGTCACCCCGGCTCCTTGTACCCGGGCGCTTCTACGTCAGCACGCAGAGACAGGGTCCCCCTGACTGGCTTCGAAATGTTGTCGGCTATCACCATGTAGGTAATGACAGCGTCGGCTTCCAAAGTCCCAGTCAGGTACAGGAGACATTCTCCACCGTTGGCACGGTACATACCGCCATGCTTCACTTTGCTTAGCCAGAATTCTGCTCTCGACAAGTCTTCTTGGACATCAATGAGCTCTGCCCTAGCCTCTGCCGAGAGCGTAAAATGCGAGTAGTCACGACCTAGCAACGACTTGTTCCAAGCTTTCATCATCTGAGCCTGCACAGCATATCCTTCCTTCTCGTGTAAGCGTTTACGCGCAGCGATGATCTTCAGCGTCTCGCCTGGCCACTTGGGCGGCCCATTAACCTCCTCAAGTTCCTCGAACCGATCCCTCGTGAGCACCCCCACCGAGTCAGGGAAGGTCAGCCAAACATGAATATCAATGGCTGGAACTTCTCCATCGTTCATGACAGCGAATCCGACTGCTCTTGCGGAAACAACGGCGTGCTGGGCCAGGTGGTAACTGGTCGCTCTCTTCTCAAACTCGGCCCAGAGGTCGCGGTACTTTTCGCAGACCCGATGAACGGTCTCAGAGCCCACCTCGGCCTCGAATTGTAGCAAGAGCCTTGCATCCTCGTCGGGATGAAGCTCAACAACCGCCGGGCCTTTGGGCAACGGTTGAAGGGCGATCTCCGTATTTAGTCCATCTTCGTTGCTCCACAAGACTGTCAGCTTTGGCTCCTTCGGCGCTAGGGTTGCTGTTGTGGTCCGAAGGTACTCAATAATCTCGCCCTGCTGCTGGACAATATCGCGAAGCACTGCCTCAGTCCCCGATGTGAAATAGCGGTCCTCAAGGTGTTTGTACTTCGCCAGAAGGCCGCTAAGAATCGCCTCACCCCACAACTTGATCTCGACGCCAACCTTATCGCCCGCGTCACCTCCGGCAACCGCGCCACCTCCAACCGCTCCGGCTCCTCCACCGGAAACAACACCTGCCCGCGCCGCTTACTCCGAATGCAGACGTCGATCATAAAGTCCATCACCCCCTGCTGCGCGATGGTGGGCACCGTGATGGCGCCGCCTTTCAGACAGTCGTCGTAACTAAACTCGACCCACTCCGACAACGCCATCCGCTACTTCAGGTCCTTGGCCCACTCCGACGTCACGATGCCCTCATCGACCGCCACCGGCGTCGCCGCCGCGTCCCAAACATCTTCGAGGCTCGCGTGCGCCGTCGACTTCATGGTCTGGCCCGCAGGCTTCCCCGCGCCTCGCCGCCGGCTGGGCTGCGAGCCCCCCGTGTCCGAGGGCGGGTCGTCGCGTAGGTCGCAGTACATCGGCACATGGGCGTCGACCACGTAGTGGCTCAACAACATCATCTGGTAGACGAGCTGCCGGCGGGTGAACTGGTCGTTGTACTCGCGCAGCGCCGCCATCGAGATGATTCCTGGGCGATGTGATCCACCCGGAAGGGCAGCCCGCCCCCGAACTTCCGGGTCGTGACCCCATCCCTCTCGAAGCTCGCCTTCTCAAACAGCCCGTGACCAGGGAACTCCTCGTCGGTGAAGAGCTTGAAGATGTGAAACGGGTTGTTGTCGTGCAGGACGTCGTCGGGCGCCCAGGTCGCCTCGTGGATTTGGTCCTCGTAGTAGTCCAGCGCGCGATAGAGCTCCGTGGCGCGGTCGCGGGCCTTGCTCTTGGCCGTGCCCTTCAGCGGTGCCCCACACTCGGGGTCGTCGTGCAGTCGACGCTCTGCTTCAGCAGCCGGATGGCTTTGGCGGCAATATTAATGTGGGTGTTGTGTTTCACCGAGCCCCCATAGACCCAAGCGCACCAAGCCCATTCGAGCGGCGCGTTGCTGGCGATGATTTTGAGCTGGCGCTCGAGAAAGACCCCAGGGAGCTCGATGAAGACCTCAGGGAGCTCGACGAGGACCGGAAGGAGCTCTACGAACACCCCGTCGACCTCTACGAACACCGCATCGACCTCTACGAACACCGCAGCGACCTCGATGACCACTCCAGGGAGCTCTGCCGGAGGAGCCCAGGCTTCGAACGAAGGAGGTGGGTCGACAAAGTGAGGAGGTGCGGGAGGTTTCGGTCATCTTGGGAGGGCGAGCGGGGCAGGTGGACCGTCTGTAAAACGCCAACCTGCCCCCTTTGAGGCCCCACCTCACCTCGTCGTGCTCCCCGGACCTCTTCGTCGAGCGCCCGGACCCTTCGTCGAGTCTCTCAGACCCTTCGTCGAACGTCCCAGATCCATCGTCGAGGTCTCTGCGTCCTTCGTCGAGCGTCCCGGGCCGTTCAATTGCTGTCTTGCTCGTTCTCGGCCTCCACTCGCTCGAAGACTCGCGAGCGAGCACGCCTCCACTCGCAATTCTTTTGCTGGCCGTTGACCGCCAGACAGCGAAATCGACGTGGTTTGGCCGCAGAGAGAGGTCACTTTCCTTTGGGAGGAGCGTGAATTAGACCTCCCTCGTCGGCGAAGCTCGTCGCTCAGACCTCCTCGAGCTCAGCCTCGGCCTCGGGGTCATCTTGCGGGGCGAGTTCGACCTCGCCAGCGCCCTGGACCCGTGGGTGGAAAGCCGACGGATGCTGCCCTTCGATGGCTCTGAGCGAGGCGACGAGAGTTTGAGGGGCGTCGTCGACATCGACGTTGATGAAGGAGATGGCGCGATTGAAGAGCGCAGCGCCGTCCGTAACGGTGAACGTGAGTCGGTCGCGGGCCAGTTTGTCCTCGACGCTCTCCTGCGACTGCGCGCTGTAGGCTTTGTCGAGGGCGTCGAGCACGACCACGCCTTCCTGGGCATAGCCTGAGAGCCTGGCCCAACCGTTCATGGAGGGGTCCAGCTTAGCGATGCCCTTGAGCTGCGAACCCAAAGCGCCCCGCAAGCGAACCTGGCTCCTTCTGTCATTGCCGCGGCCGCACTCGGTGGCCTTGCGCACCTGGCTCGCCTGCTCGAGATCACCAGCCTGAGCGAACTCCTTGGAGAGAACAACCCCGAACCGACTGATCTTTCCAATGAGGGCCGAGGCGTCGTTCATCTTTTCTTGCTGAAACGCCGTGGCTTCGACGGCCTCGAGGTGCTCGCGGGTCGATTCGGCACTTCGGTCTTGCAGCTCCTTGCCGCTGGCTTCGAGCGCGTTCGCAAACGTGAGACCACTGGGATGTTCCGCGGTAATCCAGTCGAGGTGCTGCCGAATGACTGGATTTGCATCGATGAGGTAGGCCATGAGCTCGTCGATCGATGCGGAGAGACGAATGAGACGAAGCGGCATCATGGGTGCGCCCTTTATGCTTCGGGGCTCGCCCGAGACAGGAACCAGAACCTGCCCGACCGAGCCGCGCTGTGTTTTCATTGGACGCAATGTGCCAGATGGCACGGCACGGAGCAAGTGTGCGGCAACAGTCTTATTTCGCCGAGCAATAACGACGTCGGTCGATGAGGCCACGTTGTGAGGATGGGCCTCGGCCAGAGACGTTTTTGGGGGCGCGAATGCTCTTCAGTCGGCCCCGAAGCGAGTCAGATGACGTGCGCTCGCGATTGATGAGGCACAGGCCCACTTGCCGGTCTTGCCCGCCACTGGGCAAGAGTCCCGTCTTGCCCAGCCGCGGGCAAGAAGCTGTTGCCGGGCAACGCAAATGCCTTTGCCACGCACGCCGAAACGCTTAGAACCCAATCATCACCAACCAATTGGAGGGAGGTCCCATGCAAGTCGATGACACTCTAGGCACGATCCTTCGTCGGCACCGCGACGCCAAAGGCGACAAGGGAGCCGCCCTCGCCGAGGAGTGGCGGGTTCGCTACTTCAAAGGCGGCGGGTGTGATTACAGCTCCTCAACTGTCCCTCCGAGGTTGAGCGGGCTCTTCAGCGATGCAGTGAAGTCGGTTCGTTTCTTTTTCACCGATACCTTGGCGTCCACACTCTTGTTCGACCTGCTCGAGGTTCCAGAGAATGGAAGGGAGGAATTGAGGATGATGGCTGAAGCAATCCTTGCTGGGGAAGGTCAACGGCCTGCGCGGCTCGTGATCGAAATCAGTGCATGGGAAGGTGATTCGAACTTCCATGACCAAATGTTCTTGGCGATCGAACAGAAGTTGGTCCAGGAGCATCAGCTCCGTCCCACGGTCCTCATCCTGAGTGACCAGCAATACCGGCGACTCCCACGGACTTTCGATGATCTGGGAGATGACTTTCGAGTCGAACGCTTGCAGGGACGAGAAGTCAGTGACGTGTTGGCGAAGGTGATGACCGACCGTACCGTGTTGGCCTCACCTTCCATCGGCGCGGTGCCTTTCCACCGCTGGTTGGCCCTGCACTTCGACGGCAATGTCTTGATGACGGAACCCACTGACGGCGTCGCAGCCCTCGTGGCTGGCACAGCGCTGCCGCAGTTGCCCGAAGTGCCAGAGGGTCACAAGCTCATCGACCTGACTCCCGGGCTCTTGGCGGACGGCACGCCATTTACGGGCGACGCCTGTCAACAGCACCGACTCATGCTCGAGCTCACCTCTGGAGACTCGGCCGCAACACTCGAGAATTCGCCCTCTCAACGGCTGTTGTGGGCACAGAGCTTTGGGACCGAGGCCGTCTCGAGCCTCGAGGAACGGATTGAGGTCGACATCAACAGGGCGGCGGCCGACCTTGGAATTGCGGTTGAGACCCAGGACGAAAAGGGCCTTGAGGCTGAGCTGGCCAAAGCCGGCCTCCGTCCGGTATCGAACCTCGCGATGCGTGTCGGAAACACGATCCATGTCATCAACCCGACCGGTCCCGTGCCGACTAGTCCGAGAATTGACGTTCACGTCATCGCGACCCAGCCCCCTGCGCTCACTCGAATCCTCGAACACGTGGAACACTGGACCGAAGACGATTATCTCGACGACCGCGGTCTGGATGGCGTGATTCAAGACCTCGATCCCGAGGGTCTGGAGCGCGACGCGTTCCTCCACGCTCGCGCATGGCTGCTTTTCTCTGAGGCCTTGGCCCCAAAACCCATCGTCGGCGAACCCTGTTGGCAGGAGGCCCTCGCCGCGATCCTCGGCGAAGAAGTGCCGCAAGCATCCTTGCGATGCCGTCTTCGCCCTGCGGTTGAAAGGTCCACCTTCCTAATGGACAAGTCTGAGTTCGACCAAGAAACAGCCAAGGACAACCTTCTTCACTGTTTCCCCCGACAGGGTGAGCCTGTCCTCAACCGTGTTCAGGCACTCTGCACAGTGATAAACAAAGAACTTCACAGCAGCTATGACCGCAACTGGCCAAACTGCCTTAGCGCCAAGAATCCGACGGAGGCAACCCTGCCGGACGCATGGTTGAACGCTTTCGAGCGGTCACGCACGGCGAACCTGAGCAACCGCACCTACAGCGAGTTGTTCTGGTCAGAATCTCGCTTGACGATTCCTGCGGAGGACTGGTTGATGGCCGACCAGCAACTCGCTCTGTTGTGGTTGGCCCTGCGCGCCAACCTCAGCGCCCAAGCCGTGCGGGAGCATTCTGGAACGGTCCTACTCCCCATCGCGGATGGGGTGGCGGTCAGGCTCCTCGTTCGACATCACGGAGAGATCGATGGCGCAGTGCAAGGAAGTCTGTTGTGGCACGTGCCTAACAGGCACTCCGAGTACGCAGACGATCACTTCATGAAGACCCTGCCCATTGCGTTTGGGACCAGCAGAGGTTCGCAGGTCGGCTGTCGCCTTCCCCTTGGGATAACCCTGAAGGGCAAGGGCTACGCGGTCGACGTGACCTTCCTCGCCTCACCGCTCATCTCCCGGTTTCACCACGCTCCGATGGTAGAGATGGCACGTCACGCGGTCTCCCTTGAACATCGGAGGCGGCTCGCCGACGACGACGACTAATGCCGCAACGGGACTGAGGCCTCCGCAGAGACACCTTTGGGTGTCTCTGCTCCCCACAAACCGAGGTCCAGCCCGCCACCTGAAGACCCATGGCTCGGACGCCCAACATCCGGCCACGAGCCAGCCGCTTCCCTAGAAATCCGAAGTCTGCCTATGATGCGCCGGTGGCGCGCTTCGAAACGAAGCGCCCACGGGGATTCCAGCACGACCCCTGGGCCAGCAACAGAACCGACAGAGCGCACATGAACAACTTCTCGGAAAAAATCTCCTTCATCTGGTCCGTCGCGGACCTGCTCCGCGGCGACTACAAGCCCTCCGAGTATGGCCGGGCCATTCTGCCATTTCTCGTCTTGCGCCGCCTCGATCAGGTGCTGCTGCCGACTCGCCAGGCGGTGCTCGACGCCGCCACCAAGTTCCCCGCCGACACGACCCCCGAGGCGCTGCGCGAGCGCATGCTGCTCAAGGCGGCAGGCGAGTCGTTCTACAACACGTCGAAGCTCGACTTCGCGGCCATGCTCGACGACCCCAACAACGCCGCCGCCAACCTCTCCGGCTACGTCAACGCCTTCAGCAAGAACGTCCGCGACATCATGGAAAAGTTTCGCTTCGAGGAGCAGCTCGCGCGCCTCGACGCCTCGAACATCCTCTTCCTGGTGCTGCGAAAATTCATCGCGGTCGACCTCGACCCCTACCAGCGCAACCCCGACGGCTCGCCCCTCATGGGCGACGACGGCAAGCCGGTCTCCAACGTCAGCAACATGGAGATGGGGACGATCTTCGAGGAGCTGATTCGAAAATTTTCGGAGCAGTCCAACGAGACCGCCGGAGAGCACTTCACGCCCCGAGAGGTGATCAAGTTCATGGTGACCTTGCTCTTCGCCGAGGACGACGAGGTGCTGCACAGGCCGGGCATCGTCCGCACCATGTTCGATCCGGCGTGTGGCACGGGCGGGATGCTCTCCGTCGCCGAGGAGTATCTCTCGAAGCTCAACCCCCAGGCCCGGCTCCAGGTCTATGGACAGGAGCTCAACGGCGAGTCGTACGCCATCTGCAAGGCCGACATGCTGATCAAGGGGCAGCAGGCCGGCAACATCAAGTTTGGCAACTCCTTCACCGAAGATGGGCTGCCCGAGCTGAAGGCCGACTACCTTATCTCCAATCCGCCCTTCGGCGTCGACTGGTCGAAGGCCGAAAAGGTCGTGCGTGCAGAGTACGAGCAGCTCGGCCACGCCGGACGCTTTGGACCAGGACTCCCGCGCAAGAACGACGGGTCGCTGCTCTTCCTGCTGCACATGCTCAGCAAAATGAAGCCGAAAGACCAAGGCGGCAGCCGCCTGGCCATCGTCTTCAACGGCTCGCCGCTCTTCACCGGCGCGGCGGACTCCGGGGAGTCGAACATTCGCCAGTGGATCATCGAGAACGACTGGCTCGAGGCCATCGTCGCGCTGCCCGACCAGATGTTCTACAACACCGGCATCTCCACCTACATCTGGCTGGTCAGCAATCGGAAGGCCCCGCACCGCAAGGGCAAGGTCCAGCTCATCAACGGCGTGAGTTTTTTCCAAAAGATGCGCAAGAGCCTGGGCGACAAGCGCAAGGAGCTGAGCGACGAGCACATCCGAGAGCTGGCGACGCTGTACGCGAACTTCCAGGTCGGCCCCAACGTGAAGGTTTTTGACAACGCCGACTTCGGCTTCCACCGCATCACCGTCGAGCGCCCCCTGCAGCTCAACTTCCAAGCCTCCGACGAGCGCATCGCTCGCCTCGAGGACGAAAAGACTTGGGCTGGCCTCCGAACGACCAAGAAGAAAGGCGAGGACGGACGCAAGAAGACCGAGGCGGGGCAGGCCCTTCAGGAGGGGGTCTTGTCGGTGTTGAAGGCGATGGATGGCTCGAAGCTCTACAAGGCTCGCCCCGAGTTCGAAAAAGCGCTCAAAGCCGAGGCGAAGGCCCAGGGCGTGACCCTCCCAGCGCCAGTCCAGAAGGCCATCCTGAGCGCCTTGTCGGAGCGGGACGAGACGGCCAAGGTCTGCCTGGTGAAGGGGAAGCCCGAGCCCGATGCGGACCTGCGAGACTACGAGAACATCCCGCTCAAGGAGGATATCGGCGACTATATGGCCCGTGAGGTCTTGCCTCACGTCCCCGACGCTTGGGTCGACGAGACGAAGACGAAGGTGGGCTACGAGGTCCCGTTCACGCGGCATTTTTATGTGTATGAGCCGCCCCGGTCGCTGGCGGTGATCGAGAAGGAGATCCGGGAGTTGGAGCAAGAGATTCAGGGGATGCTGGCGGAGGTGTTGGGATGACGTGGACCGTCGCCAGCGTCGTGTCGGAGCTCCGCGAGACGGACGAGAGCGAGCGCATCGAGGCGAAGTCGGGGCTCGGCGACGCGACGCTGAAGACGGTGTCGTCGTTCAGCAACGAGATCGCGCTGCGGGGCGGCTGGATCGTCTTCGGGGTCCGGCGCGACGACCGGCGCGCGTATCTCGTCACCGGGATCGCCGACCCCGACCAGCTTCAGTCCGATCTCGTGGCGCAGTGCCGCGGCGCGCTCAACCGGCCGGTCACCCCGACGGTTCGGGTCGATCGGGTCGAGGGCAAGCGGGTGGTCGTCGCCTACATCCCCGAGGCGCGCCCGGAGGACAAGCCGATCTATCTGAAGAAGGCGGGGCTGCCGAAGGAGGCGTTCCGACGCATCGGCTCGGTCGACCGTGTGGCGATGGACGACGACCTTGCGCGCTTCGCGAGCCTCGCGACGCGCACGCCGTTCGATCGCCGCATCGCCCCGGACGCGACCCGCGCAGACCTCGACTCCGACGCCATCGCCGCCTTCCGCCGCCAGCTGCGCGACGTCCGTCCGGCGTCGGAGCTGCTGGATCTGGACGACGACGCGCTGTTGGAGGGGCTGGGGGCGGGTGTCGTCCGTGACGGGACGGTG
>Ga0100377_1004683_pt1 | contig 10469 bp, 8 predicted proteins | sample CryGeymeta201501_FD_83664 | JGI IMG/M metagenome (GOLD analysis project Ga0100377, IMG submission 83664) | Groundwater microbial communities from Crystal Geyser aquifers in Utah, USA - Crystal Geyser metaG 2015-01 | ecosystem: Environmental > Aquatic > Deep subsurface > Groundwater | place: USA... | reverse complement strand
TGTGAAGGCTTAAAAGTTTCATTTCCGCGCGGAGACGCGGAGGTTGATTTCAGGGCTCTTCTCCGCGCTCTCAGCGCCTCCGCGGGAAAACAAAACGTAACTTCTCAAGCTAAAAAGGTATAACAGGGCCATCATCGGTTGCTGGGAGTAAGGCTGGAGGCAATCCGCCGCCCCCGCGCCCGGGCGAGCACCTCATCCGCAGGCTAAAACCGAGCCGCGCCACTATCCAGTTCCTCATGGCGGCGGATCGCTTCGTCCACCCATGGCCTCTCTATCTCGCTCATCGCATCCAAGCCGGCGAGCCGTTCGCGAGCCAGATACGCACGAGCTTCCGGCTCAGCGGTGACCCCTGACAATTCTCGGCGCATCAGCGGTGCCTCGGACCGGGTGCGAGCATGGTCCCGGCGGCGGGTCCAGGACTGGAGCCGGCGGTGATCCGGCAGAGCTGGAGCACCAGGGCTTCCAGGACCCGTTCCGGGGCCAGCGCGGTGCGCTTGAGATCCAGGTCCGCCGCCGCGAGCGCCCGGTGGATTTGGCGCAGTTCCGAGTAGCCGAAGGCGCGGCCCTGATCGGCGTAAGTCTTCACGACCCCGGCCGGAAGTTTCACTCGTTTGGCCGTTTCGGCCGGGTTCTGCTTACTTTCCCAGGCTTCCTTGATCTGCCAGATCAGGCGGATGTGACGGGCCAGCAATCCGAGCATGGCGAGCGGCGCTTCGCCCATCAGCAACAGGTTACGGAGGGCGGCGATGGCCAGTTCCGGGCGCTTCGACCCGATGGCGCGGGTGAGTTCGAAGATCCCGAAGGTCCGCTGCCGACTCACGATCTGGAACACGTCTTCCAGCGTGATTTCCGGACGCTCGCCGACAAAGGTGCAGGCCTTCTCCAGTTCCTGCTCGAGGATCTGGAGATCGGCGCCCACCTGTTCCACCAGCGCGGCGGCAGCGGCGAACGGCAGTCGTTTGCCCAGGCTCATGGCCCGTTCCCGCACCCAGCGCGGGGCCGTCTGCTGGGTCGGGGTCTGCAATTGCACCAGAATGCCGACGGCTTCCACGGCCGTGAACAGCTTCTTCCAGCTCGCCTTGGTTCCAATCGACAGCGCCAGGGTGGCGGTCGGCCGCGGTTTGGCCAGATAGGCATCGACCAGGGCGCGGTCGGCCTTTTTCCATTGATCCACGTGCTGAACCAGGAGCAGTCGCCGCCCGCCCAGCATGGGCACGGTGCGCAGCCGGGTGAGCACTTCCGCCGCCGCCGTGTCCCCGGCCGCCAGCCGTTCGCCGTTCCAGCGCCGATGCGCCGGCGGCACCAGACGATCCAAGAGGCTGCGCCAGCATTGATCGACCAGGAAGGCGGAATCGGTTTGGAACAGATACACGGGGGCCGGCTGGGATTGTTCCAGATGTCTTTGAAACTGCCCGGAGTCCATCTCAGAACCCGCTCAGGAACCGGTCGTGAATCCGCATCGCCACTTCGCGGGCGACATATTCCAGGGCCCGGCGACGGTCTTCGGAACTGGTGTTGGATGCGTCGTTTTGAAGGTATTCCTGGAAATAGCTCAGGCTCGAGTCCTGCCACAGGATCGAACCGTCCGCGACGCTGGTGCAGCGTACGTCGAGGGTGACCGTGAGGCGCGATTCAATGGTTTCGTCCGCCGTGCGGTGGGCCACATCGAGCGCGGTCAACCGGGTGATCCGCCCTTGCAGGATCATCTGGGCCTCGCTCTTGGGCACCACCTTCATGCGGCTGCGGGCGTTGAATTCACGCCGGAGCGCGGTGGTGAAATAGGATTCCAGCCCGGGCTGACCGGTGAGGTTTTCGAACATGGGGATGGCCAGCCGGTCGAGACCCGGTTTCGGCCCCGGACCGGTGCCGCTGAACTGATAGCCGCAGCCGGCAAGGATCAAAACACCCAACGCCGAAACGGCCACGAATGCTGTTCGCAGAGACCTGATCACAGTTGCCTATCCCACGGGATGGGTGTTCATTGCCTGCCTTCGCGCCCAGGCTTGGGATGCGCCGTAACGCCCCGACGGGCGCGATTATACCCGTTTAGGATGAAAACTTTCATTACGAAATGCGGGCAAGATGCCCGCGCTCCCGGGAAAGAGCCCACCCGGAATGAAGATCTTCATCCTCGAAGAGGATACAATATTCATTTCCACCACCGGCAACCGGCAACGAGAAGGACCTCACCGCCGCTCTCCACGCGGGCATAATGTTCACACCCTGCCCGAATCGGCGCCTAGAGCACGATGTTGACCAGTTTTCCGGGCACCACCACGACCTTGCGGATGGCTTTGCCGGCGATGAACTTGGCGATCTTGTCGTCGCTCAGCGCCGCCTGTTCCACTTCCTCCCGGCCGGCGGCGGCGGCGACGGTAACGCGGCTGCGGAGTTTCCCGTTCACCTGTACCACGATCAGGATTTCAGCGCGGGCCAGGGCGCTTTCGTCCCAGGTCGGCCAGGGCTGGTCCACCAGGCTGGAGGAATACCCCAGCTGCCGCCAGATTTCTTCGGTGAAATGGGGCACCACCGGATTCAGCAGTTGCACCGCGGCTTCCACGGCGGCTCTGGCCACCGGCCAGAAGTGCCGAACGGTGGCACCCGCCCCGGTTTCGCTCACCTGATAGAGCAGATTCACCAGTTCCATCACGGCGGCGATAGCGGTATTGAAATGAAACCGATCGCGGATGTCTTCGGTCACTTTCTTGATGGTTTCGTGGGTCTTGCGGTGGAGTGCCGGTAGCTCCCCGCTGAGTTCCCCGCCGCCGCGATAGGGCCGGGCGGCTACGAGTTCGCTCCGGTGGTCGGCCACGAAACGCCAGACCCGGTTGAGAAAGCGGGCCGAACCCTCGACCCCCTGTTCACTCCAGTCCAGATCGCGCTCGGGAGGTGCCGCGAACAGGCAGAACAGGCGCACCGTGTCGGCCCCGTAGAGCTTGATCATTTCGTCCGGATCGACCACGTTGCCCTTGGACTTGCTCATCTTGGAACCGTCTTTGATCACCATGCCCTGGGTGAGTAGATTCTTGAACGGTTCGTCCACCTTGAGATAGCCCATGTCGCGCAGGACCTTGGTGAAGAAGCGCGAATAGAGCAGATGCAGCACCGCGTGTTCGATGCCGCCGATGTACTGATCGACCGGCATCCAGTAGTCCACCCGGGGCGGATCGAGCGGGGCCGAATCGTGATCGGCGCAGGCGAAGCGGGCGAAGTACCAGGACGATTCGACGAAGGTGTCCATGGTGTCGGTTTCGCGCCGGGCGGCGGCGCCGCAGCGGGGGCAGTGGGTGGCGACGAAGGGCTGGTAATCGGGCAGCGGCGACACCCCGCTTGCCGGCATGGCCACATCGGTCGGGAGCAGCACCGGGAGCTCGGCTTCCGCGACCGGCACGGTGCCGCAGCTATCGCAGTAGACGATCGGAATCGGCGCGCCCCAGTAGCGTTGCCGGGAAATGCCCCAGTCGCGCAGCCGGTACTGGACCGTGAGTTTACCGGCGGCACGCTGTTCCAGCCAGCGCGTGACGGCTTCGCGGGCGGCGGCCGACGGCATCCCGGTGAACTCACCGGAATCCACCAGCACGCCGTCCTCTTCAAAGGCGGCGCCGAGGGTTTCCGGCGCCGGGACCGCTCCGCCCTGCTCCGGCTGGATCACCACCCGGATCGGTAGATCGTATTTGCGGGCGAATTCAAAATCCCGTTGATCGTGGGCCGGCACCGCCATGACCGCGCCGGTGCCGTATTCCATCAGCACGAAATTGGCGACGAAGATGGGGATTTCCCGGCCGGTGGCGGGATTGATGCAAGTGCTTCCGGTGTCGACCCCTTCCTTTTCCAGCAGTCCTTCCAGGCGATCGCTGCGCTTGATCTGCTTGGTCCGGTCCACGAACTCGAGCACCCGCTGCTGCTCGGGCCGGCCTTGGCACAGCTTCGGCACCAACGGATGTTCCGGGGCGAGGCTCATGAAGGTGGCGCCAAACAGGGTATCGGCGCGGGTGGTGAAGACCTCGATTTCGCCGTCGCCGGAACTCAGCGGGAAGCGCAGCAGACTGCCGGTGCTTTTCCCGATCCAATTACGCTGCATGGTCAGGACCCGTTCCGGCCAGCCCGGCATCTTCTCGGTGTAGTCCAGTAGTTCATCCACGTAATCGGTGATCTTGAAGAACCACTGTTCCATTTCCTTTTGCACCACCGGCTGGTCGCAGCGCCAGCAGGCGCCGCCTTCCACCTGTTCGTTGGCGAGCACGGTCTGGCAGGTGGTGCACCAGTTGACGTAGGACTTGCGTTTGTAGGCCAGGCCGCGATCGTACATCTTGAGGAAAAACAGCTGTTCCCAGCGGTAGTAGGACGGGTCGCAGGTGGCGAATTCGCGCGACCAGTCGTAGGAAAAGCCGAGCTTACGAAGCTGGTTGCGCATGTAATCGATGTTTTCGTAGGTCCATTTGGCCGGGTGAGTCTTGGCTTTGATGGCGGCATTTTCCGCCGGCATGCCGAAGGCGTCCCAACCCATCGGGTGCAGCACCTGATAGCCGTTCATGCGGAGAAACCTGGCCACCACATCGCCGATGGTGTAGTTGCGAACGTGCCCCATGTGGATGCGCCCGGACGGGTAAGGAAACATTTCCAACAGATAATACTTCGGCCGGCTCGGATCTTCGGTGACTCGAAAAAGGTCCTGCTGCCGCCAGTAACCCTGCCACTTTTCTTCGATGTCCTTGGGGACGTATCGGGACTCCATCGGGGCGATCCTTTTGCTGAAATTGGCTAACCACATAAATTTTCGTTCAAAAGCGTGACTGCCTTGTAGCACGGGGGAGCCCATTTAGCAACCGCGTCGCTGGGTGTTCCGCGCGGACCCATGAGGATCATGGCTGCGTTCATCGCCGCGGTCATGTGTTGATTGTCGCGGGCGAAATGAGGATCATCGCCGGGACGATTCACCTCCGGCAGAAAAGGCTTGAACTTCCGATCCAGTTCGGCTAGGAGAAACAACTTGACAGAAGCAACCAAGAACGGACCCCGTTCGTCAACATAGCAACGACCGAGCAGGTCGGGAGAAGCAGCCGAAAGGACAGTCGCCATGAGCCGGAGATGTGAATTTTGCGGGAAAACCCCCCAGGTGGGCAACAACGTGAGCCATGCCAATAACAAGACCAAGCGGATTTTTTATCCGAACCTGCAACGGGTCCGACACGTCGGTCCGGACGGACTGGTGAGTCATATTCGGGTGTGCACCCGCTGCATCCGAACCGGCATGGTGATCAAACCGGCCTGAGGAAGATATGAGGCGCAAGGCGGAAGCGGATGCTATACTGGTTTAGGATCAGGTGTTTCATTCCAAAAAGCGGGCAAGATGCCCGCGCTCCCGGGAAAGCGCGCACGCGAAACGAAACTTTTTACCTTAATCCGGTATAGGTGGGGGCGGTAAGTGGTTTTGCCCGGTCCGGGCGCGGACGCTGGGTTGTTGAGGAAGATCGAGGGGCGGCTTTTGGATGCCGCCCCTTTTTTATGGCTTCATTGGTGGGTTCAATCGTTCACGCGCTGCGCTTCGTGAACGGTTTTTTCGCTCTTGAGAGCGGTCAGCACCCGGTTCAGATGCTCGGTGTCACGAACCTCGATGCGCATCCGGCAGACGACCAGGCCGTCCATGATGTTGCTCATGGTGACGTCGCTCACGGTCACATCGTATTGCCCGAGCAAGGCGCTCAGTATTCCGAAACCGCCCTTCTCCCCGTCGTAGACCACCCGGATCCGCGCCGGGAAGCTCTGTTCCTCGCCTGAATCCCAGCGCACGTCGAGTTGCCGTTCCCGTTCTTCCCGGGTGATGTTCTTACAAGACCTGCGATGCACGGTGATCCCGCGGCCGCGGGTCACGTAGCCGACAATGGCTTCCCCGGGAATCGGGTTGCAGCACCTGGCCATGCGCACCAAAACATCATCGATGCCCTGCACCAAAATGCCGTCGTCGGCGCTGGGCCGGCGTTTACGTTCCACCGGCAGTTCTTCCCGGACCGGTTCTTCCGCCGGTTGGACGGCTTGAATCCGCCCCACCACCTGCATGGCGGAAATCTTCTTGTAGCCCACCGAAGCCAGCAGATCATCCACGCTTTGCAGCGAGAAGCTCTTGGCGATTTCCTGGAGTTCCTGGGAATTGAGGTAGTGATTGAAGTTGAGGCCGCGCTTGCGGAATTCGCGTTCGCAGGTGTCGCGCCCGAGCCCGATCGAACTGTCCCGTTCTTCGGTCTTGATCCAATGGCGGATGCGGTTCTTGGCCTTGTTGGTCTTGACGAAATTGAGCCAGTCCTTGCTCGGATGATGCTTGGTGGCGGTGAGGATTTCCACCGTATCTCCGTTACCGAGTTCGCTCCGCAGCGGCACGATCTTGCCGTTCACCCGCGCCCCCACGCAGCGGTGCCCGACCATGGTGTGCACGTGATAGGCGAAATCGATGGGGGTGGCCCCACGGGGCAGTACCTTGACCTCGCCCTGGGGTGAAAACACGTACACCTCGTCGGGATACAGATCGACCTTGACGGTTTCGAAGAATTCCTTGGGGTTACTCCAGCCCTTTTCCGGTTCCAGCAACTGCCGCAGCCAGGAAAAGCGCCGCGCTTCCTGTTCGTCGATGCCCTCCAGGGCGTTGTCCTTGCGTCCGTTCTGCCGATTGGCTTCCTTGTAGAACCAGTGGGCGGCGATGCCTTCGCGGGCGACTCGATCCATGTCTTGGGTGCGGATCTGTACTTCCATCCGTTCCCCGTACGGTCCGATCACCGTGGTGTGAAGCGACTGGTACATGTTGGGTTTGGGCTTGGCGATGTAATCCTTGTAGCGTCCAGGCACCGGTTCCCAGGCGGCATGAACGATGCCAAGCGTTTGGTAACAGTCTTCGACCGAATCCAGAATGATCCGGAACGCGGTCAGGTCATAAATCCGGTCCAGTTCCAGGTTCTGGGCCATCATTTTGCGATAGATGCTGTAGATGTGCTTGGACCGGCCGCTGACTCTCCCGTTGAGGCCGTGTTGGGTGAGCTTGGCGGTGAGGGTTTGTTTTACCTCCTCGATGTAGGTGCTTCGTTCCTGTTCGGTCTTCGCCAGGCCCCGGGAAATCCGTGCATAGGCTTCGGGATCGTGGCACTGGAAGGCCAGTTCTTCCAGTTCCATTTTCATCCATTCGATGCCCAGCCGCCCCGCCAGCGGTGCGTAGATGTCAAACACCTCATTGGCCATGGGTTCGTGCAGCGCCGCCGGATGCAGTTGAAAGACCCGGAGATCATGCAGGCGGTCGGCCAGGCGTACCAGAATCACCCGCAGGTCCTTGGTCATGGCGAGCACCATCTTGCGCAGATGTTCCGCCTGATGCTCGCCGTGGATTTCGTATTCGATCCGGCTGAGGCGCGTTACCCCCTCGATGATCGCCACCACCCTTGGCCCGAACAGCCCTTGCAGTTCTTCGCTGGTGGACAGTTTTTCCTCGAGAACATCATGCAACAGGCCGGCCACGATGCTTTGATCGTCCAGGTGCAGTCGGGTGAGAATACCGGCCACTTCCAGCGGATGGTGCAGGTAATATTCTCCGGAGAGGCGAGCGGCGCCCCGATGGACCTTGGCCGAAAACACATAGGCCCGTTCCAGCAGGGTGGTGTCGGCTTCCGGGTGATATTCCAGGACCTGGTCGACAATCTCGAAAAATCTCACGGTTCTGACTCCACCGGACCGATGGATTCGCCGGTGATGGATTCAATCTCACCGATCAGCCGGGCGAGCAGTTGCTGTTCCGGAACCTTTTGCGGTTTGCGGTCCTTGCGGAACAAAATCCCGCCGGCGCGTCCGCCGGCGATGCCGACATCGGCTTCCCGGGCTTCTCCGGGGCCGTTCACGACGCAGCCCATGATCGCCACTTGCAGCGGCGTTTGCACCACCCGCAGCCGCTGTTCCGCCTGTTCGACCAACCGGATCAGATCGATTTCGGTACGCCCGCAGGTGGGGCAACTGATGATTTCCACCCCGCGCCGGCGCAGCCCCAAGGCGCGCAGGATCCCGTAAGCGACCGGGATCTCCTGGGTGGGATCGCCGGTAATGGAAACCCTCAGGGTGTCCCCGATCCCCTGATGGAGCAGGATCCCGATGCCAAGCGCCGATTTGATCGCCGCCTGCACCAGCGTTCCCGCTTCGGTCACGCCCAGGTGCAGGGGATAATCCACCTGGTCGGCCAGCAGTCGGTAAGCTTCTACCATATTGGATACGTCGGAGGATTTGAGGGAAATCTTGATCCGATCGATGTTTTCGTCTTCCAGCAGGCGCACGTGCCGGAGCGCGCTTTCCACCATGGCCCGCGGCGTCGGATGGCCGCCGTGAAGGGCCAGCAGGTCCTTTTCCACGCTGCCGCTGTTGACCCCGATGCGGATCGGCAGTTCGTGCTCGCGGGCCGCCGCCGCCACTTTTTTCACTTGCTCGCGACCGCCGATATTGCCCGGATTCAGCCTCAGCCCGTCAACGCCCGCGCGGATGGCAGCGAGTGCCAGGCGATGATCGAAGTGGATATCGGCGATCAACGGAATCTGAATATGGCTCTTGATGCGCGCCAGTTGATCCACCGCCTCCTGGTCCGGCACCGCCACCCGCGCCAGTTCACAGCCGACCGCCTGGAGCCGCTCAATCTGAGCGACCGTCGCCCGCCAGTCGCGGGTATCGGTGTTGGTCATGGATTGCACGACGATGGGAGCGCCGTCGCCGATGGCAACCGATCCCACCTGAATCCGGCGCGTCCGGCGCCGCACGGGCAAAGGACTCAAGCGATCCTCCTCGGGTGGATGGTGGACAAAGTGTAACGAGCGCGGTGATCGGTCGCAAGGGATTTTATTGATCACCAGCGGTTCCGCGGCCGTCCCGGCAAACTGCTCTCCAGTGCGGAGATCCGGGTGCCGGCGGGGCGTCCCGTCAGGGTCCGGCGCCGACCGCGACTTCGAATGCGGGGGTGCAGGCTTCCGCCGGCATGGCTTCCCACAGCCGCTGACAAAACGATGCGCAGATGCGATAGCGCCCGGCCGGCAGGGTGGGTGGGAGCCGCCAGCCGATCCCGGTCATCGCTTCGATGGAAGAAAAATTTCGGCAGTCGGAGGCGTCCGACCCGGTCCAGGCCGGCTGCACCGTCATGGGCTGCTGGGAGCCGCCACTTTCCGCCATCCTTTCCAGCGTCCAATTCGAGGCCACCCCGATGGGGAAGGCGGTCATCTGGATGAAGCGCAGATCCATCGGTTCGCCGCGCCGATAGCGATCGTAATCGGCAATCAGTTTGATGCTCTTGTTGTGGTCGGAAATGTCGGTGCGCACCTTGGACGACGACTCGTCCCAAAAGCGCGCCGGCCCCACATCCAGGTGAACGGTGGTGCCGTGGTAATAGCCGGCGCCGCCGAAGTGCAGGTCCTTCACGTAATCCCACACGGTTCGCGCCGGCACTCCTTCCAGGATGATATCGGCCGCCATCCCGTACTGATGCAGACTGGCCTTGGCCACAATGCCGCCGCGATCGCGCAGCCCCTGATTGTATTCGGGGCTCCTGAATCCGGAAACGATCAGGATCTTGGCGCCGGGGCGCAGCCGATCCTCGAGCAGATCGAGAAATTCCACCAGCCGGAGCGAAATGGTCGCGTCCGACTGACCGTAGCGGGCGCCGAAGACCTGGTGAATGGCGGCCACCGCCGCCGGATCATAGGCGCCGTCCCGATTGCGATAGCGGCCATGATAAACGGCATCGGTCTTGGCATTGACCAGTAAAATGACCCCATCACCACTATAGAAATAGCGTTTGAATTCGAGCGACTGATCGGCTGCCGCCGCAGCCCCCGCCGTGATCCCGATCAGCACCCAAAGCCCCGCCGCCACCGCGGCCTTAAACAGATCGCGCTGCATCCCTTGCCCTCGGTTACAATGGCCGGCGGCACGGGCTTCAAGGCGCCCCCATCCGCTGCTCCGACCATGATAGTCCGGTTTAGAATGAGATCTTTCATTACCAAATGCGGGCAAGATGCCCGCGCTCCCGGGAAAGGGCCCACAAGAAGTGAAGCATTTCATCCGCAACGAGTATAAATCCCCCTAAACCGCCCATTGAGAAACGACGCAGCGTTATTAGCCGCTTCACCACCCTGAACGGCAACCGCCGTCGGTCAGATTATCACCTTGGGCGCCGGGTTCAAGGGGCTTTTTCGCCCGGCTTCCGACTTTGCCCGGACCCGGAGCAGGCTCCTTATGGTTTTTCTTTCGTTTTGCTTTGCGCCGACTTCAGCGCTACACTTATGGCAACTGCATCAGGAGGGCAAGTTATGTCGAGGGTCTTGCTCGTTCAGAGTCCCCTAGGGATTTGGCAACCGGTGGCGATGGTGCTGGCCGAAGGTGCACACCAGGTGCAAGCGGCCACCGACGTCTACGAAGCCCTGGCAGCGATGGAATCGACCGATCCGGAAATCGTCCTGCTG
>Ga0100377_1004675_pt1 | contig 10479 bp, 5 predicted proteins | sample CryGeymeta201501_FD_83664 | JGI IMG/M metagenome (GOLD analysis project Ga0100377, IMG submission 83664) | Groundwater microbial communities from Crystal Geyser aquifers in Utah, USA - Crystal Geyser metaG 2015-01 | ecosystem: Environmental > Aquatic > Deep subsurface > Groundwater | place: USA... | reverse complement strand
ACGATTATCCTACTGAAATAGAAATGACTGATAAGCTGAATCAACGAGCTGAATATTTGAAATCAAAAAAGTATGAATAAAAAGCCAGTGTAAACATCGTGTATCAAACATTCGGTTGCTAGCTGTTGTGATTATCAGAGATTAAAGATTTTCTCCTTCTGTTTTTTCTGGAATTGGAGTCAACTTATTTTGCGTAGTGGCAGCACTTTCAACCTCTAACACTGTGCTATTTTCGCATTTAATAGTTCTGGAATTAAACTTGCTCATTAAATGAAAATCGTGTGTTGCCATTAATATGGCTTTTCCTTTATTGCTAATTTCAAACAACAATTTAATAATTTCTTCCGAAGTTTCTGGATCTAAATTTCCAGTAGGTTCATCAGCTAAAATCAAGTCAGGTTCGTTTAATAAAGCCCTGGCTATTACAACTCTTTGTTGTTCTCCACCCGATAATTCATGTGGAAATTTATACCCTTTTGTGCCTAAGCCCACATTGGTTAACACCTCATTAATTCGTGCTTCCATTTTGCTTTTTTCTTTCCAACCTGTTGCTTTTAAAACAAACAATAAATTATCGTTAACGCTTCTGTCGGTTAACAACTGAAAATCCTGAAAAACAATCCCCAATTTTCTTCTTAAAAAAGGAATTTGGTTTTGTTTTATTGTTTTTAAATCAAAATCACAAACTGTTGCTTCTCCTTCCTGTAAAGGTAAATCGGCGTACAAAGTTTTTAATAAGCTACTTTTCCCCGACCCAGTTTTTCCAATTAAATAAACAAACTCACCTTTATCAATTTTTACAGTTACATTTTGTAAAATCAAGTTTTTTTTCTGAAAAATCTTGGCTGAATTAATGTTTATTATCATAACGACTATTAATTTTTAAAAAGACTGTTCTACTGAACTTGTCGAAGTAGTTATATTCTCCACCTTTTTATACTTCGATAAACTCAGTATGACAAAAGGTTCTAGTTTTCAAGTCAGAAGAAATCCTTAACAAATATATCTATTAATTTTCCCAATTAATTAATCCACCTTCTTTTTAAATGAAATAATGTCAACATTATGCCGTTGAAAACTTGAAGCATCAATAAAAGTAACAGCCTTTATCCTTTCTAATTTTAAACCGTTGTATAAATTATGGTCAAGAGAAAATTGTTTTTAAAAAAACTTACCTACCTTATTATCCTATTTTTTGCGATAAACACGAATGTTTTATCTCAAAAAACAACTATTTATACCCACGATAATGCAACTTACAATTCGGCATTAGAACTTTACGACAAGGAAAAATTTAGTGCAGCTCAAGAAAAATTTGCTCAAGTTTTGCAGCATATTAAAAATGATAAATCGGAAATTGCAGTTGATGCGATGTATTATCATGCTCTTTGTGGATTGGAACTTTTTAATATTGATGCCGAAAATTTACTGATTAAATTTATTTATGCTTACCCCGAAAGTCCTAAAGTAAAATTGGCATATTTCCATTTAGGAAAATACCATTTTAGAAAAAAAGATTATGATGAAGCTCTAAAATGGTTTGAAAAAATTGACATTTACGACTTGAGTGAAGAAGAATTAGCCGAATATCATTTTAAAATAGGTTATAGCCATTTTATGAAAAAGGAGTATGAAAAAGCTTCCACTTCATTTTATGAAATAAAAGATGTTGACACCAAATATACTTCATCCGCCAAATATTATTATGGGCATATTGCTTACCTACAAAAAAAATACGAATCGGCTTTACAAACTTTTCTAACACTAAGTAACGATGAAAAATTTTCTCCCATCGTTCCTTATTACATTACTCAAATTTATTATTTACAAAAAAATTACAGCAAAGTAATTGAGTATGCACCTGCATTGTTAGATACAGCACTACCTAAAAGAGTACCAGAAATTTCTCGATTAATTGGCGAAGCTTATTACAACACCAATAAATTTAGCGAATCCATTCCTTACCTAAAACGATTTCATAAAGAAAAAACTACCGAAATTAGCCGTACCGACAACTACGAGTTGGGCTACGCTTATTATAAAACGGATAGTTGCGAGTTAGCCATCGTTTGGTTTAAAAAAGCAATTGGAAAAGACGATAGTTTAACCCAAACTACACACTATCATATTGCAGAATGTTACCTTAAACTTGGTGAAAAAAAATATGCCAGAAACTCGTTTCGCATTGCATCACAATTGGAGTTTGACCCGCAAATAAAAGAAGATGCACTTTTTAGTTTTGCTAAAATTTCTTACGAACTTTCTATTCATCCCTACAATGATGCCATAATCGCTTTTGAAGAGTTTATCAATACTTACCCCAATTCTGCCAAACTAAATGATGCGTATGAATTTTTAGTTGCTGTCTATTTCACCACCAAAAACTATGAAGCAGCACTAGCTTCTTTAGAAAAGATAAAAAACAAGAACATTCAACTCGAAGAAGCCTATCAAAAAATAGCATATTACAGAGGAATTGAGCTTTTTAATAATAGAAAATATCCCGAAGCCATTCTTCACTTTGATAAATCGGACACTTACCAATTAGATAAAAAAATTAAAGCTGATAATTGTTATTGGAGAGCAGAAGCTTACTATCGGTTAGACAAAAACGAACAAGCAATTGCAGCATATAAAAAATACATTTTTGAACCTGAGGCAATTGTTGCCAACCAAGTAAACAAAGCTCATTATAGCATTGGTTATGCTTACTTTAATTTAAAAGAATACAACAATGCCAACGAATGGTTTCGAAAATATGTTCAGAATGCAAAAGAGGAAAACACTAAAATTAAAAACGATGCTTTAAATAGAATTGGCGATTGTTTTTACATTACTAAAGATTACAAAGCCGCTATTGAATATTATGATAAAGCAGCCCTATTAGGTTTGGATAAACTGGATTATTCATTGTACCAAAGTGCTGTTGTTAATGGTGTTGTTGGCAATTACAATGACAAAATAAGTTTACTTAACACTTTAATTAATCGGAAAGAAAAATCACATTTATTGGATGATGCCATTTTTCATTTAGCAAAAACTCAATTGATAATCAACGAAACCGATAATGCGTTAGTTAACTTTCAATTATTAATAAAAGATTACCCAAATAGTCCCTATTTAAGTCAGGCATTGATTAAAGAAGGATTAATTTATTACAACCGAAAAGACGACCAAAACGCATTAATTGCATTTAAGACGGTTGTTACCAACTACACCGAAACAGATGATGCCAAAGAAGCACTTCAGAAAATTAAAAAAATATACATCGATAAAGGAGAGCTTGGTTCTTATGAAGATTACTTAGTAAGTATTGGTGGAGCAGATTCTTCTACCATGGTGATGGATGAAGATTACTTTGAAGTTGCCGAAAACAGTTATATGAAAAATAAATGTGATAAAGCCGTTAATGAATTAACCAAATATTTAGAAAAATATCCGAATGGCAATTATGTCCTCAATGCTCATTATTACAAAGCAGATTGTGAATACCGTTCAGGGTTTGAGGATGAAGCTTTAATTAATTTTAATTACATCATTGAACAACCAAAAAATAAATTTTCAGAATCGGCTTTGCTAAAAGCAGGGCAACTAAATACTAATTTAGGTAAGCCAGAAGATGCCTTAAACAACTATAGTCAACTAGAATATTTAGCTGATATTCCTTCCAATGTTTTTATAGCACAAGTAGAACAAATGCGATTGAATTTTCAATTAAAAAGACCAGATGAAGCCATTAAATATTGCGAACTAATCATTAATAAAGATATTGATGATGCCAACTTAATTACTGAGGCTCATTTAATTTATGGAAAAGCAGTACTAGAAAAAGACGATTACAATTTAGCGTTAAAAGAATTTACAACTGCTTCTACATCGGCTAATGTATTTGGTGCCGAAGCTAAATATAATGTAGCCTACATTTTATGCCTTCGTGGTGAACATGAAAAGTGCGAAGCTGAAGTGTTTAGCTTAATAAAAAAATTCTCCTCATACAGTTATTGGATAGGAAAATCGTTGATTTTATTGGCGGATAATTATGTGGCTACAACTGATTTCTTCCAAGCTAAAGTAACCTTAAAAAATGTAATTGATAACAGTAAATTTCCAGAACTGGTAAATACAGCTTCCGAAAAATTAGCCATCATAGAACAACAAGAAGCTGCTCAAAAAATAGTTGAAGAAGAACCCATACTAGATTTAAATTTAACGAATGATAAAAACCTAGAAAAATTATTTAATGAGAAAGAAGAAGTAATTGAAGAGGATTTACCTGAGTTGAATAAAATTATAGATTCTGAAATAGAAGATAAATTTAAAGATGAGTAAAGCTACTTACCTATTAAGAAAAATTTATACCTTATTTACCCTCTATAAAGAGGGGAAAGGGGAGTGTAATTGCCCATCAGTTGGTGGCTTTTTAAGTTTTTTAATGAGTCATTGCGAGGAACAGCTTATTTCGACTTCTCGGGAAAGCAATCTCCTTAAAAAGAGTTGGTTATTTTTATTTTTATCATTAATCTCATCAACCGCTTTTTCTCAAGCTAGCCGACCTATAGATTCAACTACCATAATTATTGAAAGTGGGTATGAGCCTTTTTTAACCGATGCTTTTAAAATAAAAGACAACCCAATCATTAACGATACCAATAAAATTATTCCCCAATTAAAATATAGCTTTTTGCAGAAACAAGTTCCAGTAACTTTTAATATATACCCAATAAGTCCTGCTGTGATAAAAGGTGAACCATTAGTAAAACTCTACCATGGTTTTGCAAAAGTTGGCTTTGGAACCAATGCCACACCTTTGGCAGAAATTTATTACAATGCTACCCGTTCTAAAAATTATGCTTACGGTTTTGCTGGAAAACATTTTTCTTCTACAGGAATTTCGAGCATTGATTATAGTGGATTTAGCGACAATGAATTGAGTGCTTTTGGTAAACAATATTCAAAAGAATTTACCCTTTATGGTAAATTAGGCTACATCAGAAATGTGAATCATTATTATGGTTTTTCTGACAAAAATGCAGCACTCATTAACGATGCTGATGCCGTTAGACAAGAGCTCGATAAATTTAATGTCAACTTTAAATTAACAAGAAACTTTACCGATACCACTCAATATGACTATGATTTTGACATCAGTTATCACAATATTAATGATTTATTTCAAGTATCTGAAAACCATTTTGCAGTAGCTGGTAAATTAAGCAAATATTATAAAAACGAACTCTTTGCCATAGGAACTGAAATAAATTACAACAAATTGATTAACCGCTTAAATCAAGAAAATAATTTAGTAGTGGGCTTAAATCCACACATCAGTACCATTGCCGATAAATGGGAATTTCAAGTAGGAATTGGTTTATACCTAAACTCCTACCCCGATACTAAATTTCATTTTTACCCCAAAGCCGAATTTAAGTTCAACATTGTGGAACACATTATCATTCCTTATGTGGGTATAAAAGGTGGTTTAATTAGTAATAATTTGAATGATTTTTACAACGAAAATCCTTTTATCAATACGCAATTATTAGTTACCCAAAACAGCAACCAGAAATATGATATTTATGGTGGAATTAGAGGAAGTTTAAGTTCTAAAATTACGTTTAACACCAGTTTTAGTCAACAAAAAATAGAAGGAATGCCGCTTTATGTAAAAGATTTTAGTAATCTTATCGAAAACCAATTTGTAGTGGAATATGATACCGTTAGTTTTTCTAAAATTAATGCCGAATTAACTTACCAAAAACTCGAAAAACTGCGATTTATTTTGGGAGGAAGTTATTACAATTATACACCTAAAAACGAACTAAAAGCTTGGCACAAACCAGCTATGAATATCTCTTTATCAAGCATTTACGATTTAGGCGATAAAATTGTAGTTCGGTTAGATTTGTTCTACATCGACAAACAATACGTCAAAACATTTAGTACTGTTACCACCAACAATACAGTTGTTACTACCGAAGAAGCAACAGCACTAAAAGGTATTTTTGATGCCAACCTTAGTTTGGAGTATCGTTATACCAAAAAGCTTTCGGGTTTTATTAATTTTAATAACATTGCTTCTTCTCCTTACCAAAAATTTCAAGATTACCCCACTCAAAAGCTGGGTGTGTTGGGTGGTTTGACTTATTCTTTTTAGTAGTCATCTAATTGATGAAATAGAAGTTTTATTTTTTTTATTCTTGGAAGAAAAAGCGAAATTGAATTTTCAATGACAACTTTCACAGTAAGTTTTTCTTAGATAATCATCTTCTAGCAACTGAAAAGTAACACCACCTTGTCCAAATGGATTAAAAATTTCGCAAAACCTTTTTTTGTTAAAATTAATTGCATTAAGCATGATAGTCCTATAATCCGCTGTTTTTGTTAATTTGTCATCTACTAAAGTTAGATTCAGATAATAAAAAAGTAAATCTTCATCCACATCAACAGTCTTCACTTTATTACTTAACAACTTGGTTGCCCAATCATATTTAGCATATGATGCATAATATTGAGCTAGACTCAAATAATCGAAATCAGATAGTGGAACATATTTGAAATTTGTGTAAATATATTTTAGCGATTTATCTTTATTTGTAAAATCTCCTTGCATCATATAATATTCACACATTATTATTTCATAATTAATCAACATTCGTTTAATCAAATTCTGGTCAATCCCCCAATTTTTTAATCCTGTAATTTCTTTCTTAAATTGAACTGGATCGATTGCATTTTTTCCTAGCAACCAAACTCTAAATTTAAGTGCACAAATATTGTATTTAATATGTCCATCATTTGGTATTAAATCCTGAAGATTTAATAATTCTTTATAGGTATCATAAACGTCCATTTCATCAATTAAATATTTAAAAACACTGCTCTTATTTAGTAATAAACTAAATTCATTCTTTTTAGGAATATTTAATTTATCTATTATATCAATTGGAGCTTCATGGTTTCTAATTTTATCAAAAATCGAATTCTGTATAGCAATAGCTTCATCTAAATTTTTTTCAGATATAGATTTGGAAAAAATTTCTAATAATTCAGCAATGGGTAAATATTCAAATTTATTTTTCTTATCTAGTTCTAAAATAACAACTGCTTTTCTATGTTTTTCAAGATATGGTTCCAAATCTTTAGCTACATTTTTGTCTTTTAACTTAGTTTTTATTTCATCTTTGTTAAGATTCGACCATGAAGCATATGGTGTCAATAATAAATCGTTTAAAAAATCAACCCAATTTTCTGTTGCCAATATTTCTGTCGAGATAGAGGATTGCTGAAACTCTTGTAAGGCATCAACAATACTTTTGGCTCTTTCTTTCTGTAATTGTATATTACGAGATTCTTCACCTTCTACAGACGAATAAGCCCTGATGGTGATTTTTTTAATATTAAAATCTGTCAACTTCAACGAATCATATATTGGTTTAATATCAGTAGCTGAATAATCCGCTTTATTTTTTGCAAAAGGAATTTCAAATCTCAAAATTTTGTGTTGTAATATGTATTTTTCTTGTTTAATTACATTTGTATCACGTCTAGTGTTATTTGAATATGTTAGGGTATCAAAATATAACCCCATGTCTAATAAATCCCATCGAAAGACCTTTAAATCAAAGAAAGTATTATAGTAACAGAGGTTCTTGTCTTTCAAAAACAACACATTAAACTCTATTTCTTTATCCCTAAATTTTTCAGGAACAGCTCCCAATTTAATTACAATCTCTCCATTTTTAGAAGGCAAAGCATTTTGTTTTAATTCCTTCAAATACATTGGTTGATGTAATTCACCTCGAATTATCAAATTCTTATCTAATTTGTTAATAGAGCAATTATACCGTTCCTTGTTCACAACATCTATTGCTATACCGTCTCCACTCTTTTTAAACATTAAATCAAACCATTCTTTTCTTGTTACAATAAAGTAGAGATTATCAAACTCATCTCTTTGTATTCCAAACTGAATTTCTTTAGGCTTATTGGTTATTAAGTCTAAACATTCTTGGCATTTTTTAACATAGTCATTGCCTGGGTTTTTTATGTCATAATAGTCCTGACTATACAACTCAATTGAACTGATAATTAGAAATAGTAAAAATATTTTTTTCATTATAATTTATAATTTGGATAAGTACAACAAAAAAATCACTAATTTAAGACACCGTTCAAGTATTTGTATTCTTATAAGCAATGCAGGATTAATATCTTCCAACACCTTCACCCGAAAGGCTCTACCTTATGGTTTCTATTATTTTTTTAATAATCAAGCCTAAATTTACTAAACCTTTTCATTATAAAAATCTTTTACACTACTATTTTTTAAATCCTCTAGTTTTTTTATCACCACGAGTTACGCTTCGCTAAACTCGCGGCAGCTTGTGATACAGCTTTGTATAATGGTAGAATAAAATTATACGTATAATTAAACATGTAATTCTACCGTTACAACTTGCTAAGCAAGCATTATTAATTGGTTATCAAGTAGTTAAAAAATATATTTTTTGTTACGTATTTAAATTGTACATTTGGTAAACATATAGGTTGGATATGATGCATAACTTGTCCGACTACTGGCGGATGCATCATATCCAATTGTTGGGTGCAAGTGTAGAGAACCCAGAAACATTGAAAATTAAAATAAAAATAAAATTATGAGCTATTATCCACCAATTTCAATCAAACAAGCGATTGACAAAATTGACTACAGCCAGTATTTACTTCCTGCTATTCAAAGAGAATTTGTTTGGAGTACCGGACAAATTGAATTGCTTTTTGACAGTTTAATGAGAAACTATCCAATTGGCTCATTACTTATGTGGAAAGTTCAAGGAGAAAATAAAACCGACCATAGATATTACAGCGTATTAAAGACTTATCGAGAAAAATATAATACTCATTGCCAAGAAGTAAATACTTCTTCAATCCCCGACTTTGAAGCTGTTCTTGATGGACAACAAAGATTAAGTGCCTTGTATATAGGCTTAAAAGGTTCATATGCTTATAAAAAGAAAAATTTTGCGTGGAAGGATAACGAACACTCTATACCGACAAGAAGACTTTATTTATGTCTAACTGAAGATTCAATTGACGAAGATGAAAATGAAGACGGTAGAGTTTATGACTTTCGTTTTTTAACTAAAGAAGAACTACAAAATTCTGAAAAAATATGGTTTGAAGTTGGTCAAATCCTCGCACTTAATGGAACTTTTGAACTAAATCAGTTCTTGAAGAAGAAAGAATGGGATTCTAATGAATATATTAGCAATACGTTATCAAAACTACTTGATGTAATTCACGTCAAAACTTTGATTAACTACTATTTAGAACTTGAACAAGACTATGACAAAGCTTTAAATATCTTCATTAGAATAAATAGTGGTGGCGAAAAATTATCATATTCGGATTTGATAATGTCAACAATTATTTCTGGTTGGACTTCTCGTTCTGTTTCAGCACGGGATGAATTTAACAACCTCATAGATGAAATTTGGGACTCAACAGAAATTGTTATTGACAAGGATTTAATAATTCGAGCCTACTTGTTGATTTTTAGTGATGATATAAAATTCAGAGTAACAAACTTTTCAATAGCCAATGCAAAAGAATTTAAAGAGAACTGGAAAGAAATAAGAGCAGCTATAATCGAAGCAACAGAACTTGTTCGAGATTTTGGATATGTTGAAAGAACTTTAACTTCTAAAAATGCTTTATTACCAATTATTCACTACCTATTTATCAGTAATCGCACAAAACAGTTTACCTCAAAAGTAGCATATAAAGAAGATAGAGAGCTTATAAAGCGTTGGTTTCATACAGTTTTATTAAAACGCATATTTGGCGGACAAGCAGATACTGTTCTTAAGCAAATCAGGGATGTTGTTAAAGACGAAGTGAAAAAAGGAACCGAAATTTTTCCTGCACAAGCTATTGCAAAAAAGTTATCAAAGACTAGGAAATCAATTACAATGGACGATGAATCTATTGAAAACCTATTATTTACAACTTATGAAGATAGATACGCCTTCCCTATACTTGCATTACTTTATCCTCATTTAGATTATAAAAACAACGACTTTAACAAAGACCATATTTTCCCCAAAAGCCAATTTTCTACTAAGAATTTAAAGAAGCAAAGTATTGATTTGACACAAGAAAGTGGAAATTACTATACAGACAACTGGTGCTATAACGGAATAGTAAATCTTCAAATGCTTGACAGTAACGAAAACAAATCAAAGAGTGATAAAACTTTTGAAGAATGGGCAAAGACGAATAAGATAAATTATAAAAAACAGATTTTACCTAAAATAACTGACTTCAAAAGATTTATTGAGTTTGTAGATGAACGATGGGATATGTTAAAATCGAAGCTTGAAATGGAGTTAAAATTCTGAGTATGAACTTGCAGACAATAACACCAGCACCCAACATCGTATATAAAACATTTGGCAGTCAGTGGGTTATCGAGCGTTT
>Ga0100377_1004672_pt1 | contig 10484 bp, 7 predicted proteins | sample CryGeymeta201501_FD_83664 | JGI IMG/M metagenome (GOLD analysis project Ga0100377, IMG submission 83664) | Groundwater microbial communities from Crystal Geyser aquifers in Utah, USA - Crystal Geyser metaG 2015-01 | ecosystem: Environmental > Aquatic > Deep subsurface > Groundwater | place: USA... | reverse complement strand
GTATATTGCTGATATTGCTTCGATCTTATCGCAGAGGCGCAGAGGGCGGCCGAGGCGCAGAGGGTTTGAGGTAAGGAGCTGTCTCGTCGTGAACTCATGGTGGCAACGGTGAGTCGGGCTCTTTGTTTTCTCACCTCTTGGGTGACGCGCAGCGTCTCATTGGCTGCCATGAAAATCGTCGCGCTCGCCAGGTTGGCTACGCGCTATTTCTTGTGGACTCAAGGTGCGATTCAAAGGTTCAGGCTCACCACAGAGAACACAGAGAGCACAGAGGAGGAGCCAACGGTCAGCGGTTGCCCGTGGATATCGGTGACGCGGGGGCCATCTACCAACGGCGCGATCGTGATCGTCTCGATTGGTTCATTGCCTTGATCAACCCATGCAGTACTTTGCCAGCCTCGATTGCGACCGCATAGAGCGGCTCGAACTCCGCCTTGGGCAAGAATTCGAGCCGAATGGACAAGGAAAGCTGGTACTCGACCTCGCGAAGCGAAGCGTAGGCATAGCCAAGAAACCGAATGAAGTCAGCTTCATCAGGCCTCGCACAGCCCTCGACGATGTTCGACGCCACAGACACAGACGCCCGGCGAAGCTGAGAGGTAAGGCCAAACTGCTCGGCCCTCGGGAAACTTCGAGTCAATCGATAGGTTCGCAACACCAGATCGTCGGCGAGCTCAAAGGCACGCAGTTTTCTATGGTCCCTCATTGGTGCTCCTGTGCTGGTTGAACAAACAGACAGTTGTCGGCAAATCGGCCGAAAAGGTTGCTGCTTTTTGACTCGTTCGCGTTGTTTTTTTTCCTGAGACCACAGCTGGACTCCGGACTGGTCAAGTCCGGAGTCCGGAGTCCGGAGTCCGGAGCTGGCTTCTGTAGCCCGTCGGACAGCAGCAGACTGCAAGGCAGCAACCGGCAAAAGCTCTAGACTCCAGACTCCAGACTGTTCCAGAATCAAAACCCGGCCCGTCGGACTCATCAAACGGCCGTATCAAAGTCCGGAGTCCGGAGCTGGCTTCTGTAGCCCGTCGGACAGCAGCAGACTGCAAGGCAGCAACCGGCTAAAGCTCCAGACTCCAGACTCCAGACTCCAGACTCCAGACTCCAGACTGAGCCAGAATCGAAACCTGACCGGCCCGTCGGACTCATCAAACGGCCGTGTCAAAGTCCGGTGTCATCGGACTGCCGAACCTCAAGCCGGAATCTCAATCCGGAACACCGCGCCGCCCTGGTCATGATTGTGCGCCGAGATCTTCCCCTCGTGGGCGTCGACGATGCGCCGCGCGATGGCTAGTCCTAGCCCAGTGCCGCGCACGCGGTGGGTCTTGAAGGGCTCGAAGATCAGCTCTTCCTGGCCTGCCTGGATCCCCTCTCCGTGGTCGCGGACCTCGATGACGAGTCGCCGCTTCACCTCACTGACCACGACCTCGACTGCGCTCCCAGGCGGCGAGGCCTGGGCGGCGTTGCGCAGCACGTTGGTCAGCGCCCGGTCCAGGCTGACGACGTCCATGCGCCACGTCTTCGGCGCGTTGGCGATGTCGAGAGTGAGCTCGAGGCCCTCGATCGCGGACACCGCGCCTTCGACGAGCAGGTCCACAGGCGCCTCGATGCGGTCGACTTTCTGCGAGCGCACGAACTCGAGGAGCTCGGTGGTGAGCGTCTCCAAGCGGATGGCTTCTTCGAGGATTCGCTCCGCCTTGCCGCGCTCCCGACTGCCCTCGGCGAGCAGCTCGGCCATAAGCTGGGTGTGGCCCTTGAGGGAGGCCAAGGGATTGCGGATCTCGTGAGCCAACACAGCTGACATTTCACCCAAAGCGGCGAGCCGACGGTCGAGCTCTAAGCGCGCCTCGAGCTTCTCTTTCTGGCCGAGCATTCGCCAGGCCAAGAGGGTCACGGCGAGCAACAAGATGGCGGTGACGATGCCGACGATGAGGCTGCGGGCGGCTTGCTCTCGCAGTTCGATGGCGGCAACGGGCACGAACTCCATGATCACCCGCGGAGGAGGGCCGTTCAGAGCGTCCATCGGCGGTCCCCCACCCGGCGGTGGGTACATGCCGAAGCGCTCTCCTGGTCCGGGCGCCCCTTCTCTTAATCGGCCCAGTCCACGCCCTCGCCCAGGGGCGTCTGGCAGCACAGACTCAATGCGCACGCGGTCGCCCAGACGAGTGAGTCCTCGGACCGGGTCCCGGCCTGGCGTTGCGCCCGTCGCGCTCTCACCGGCTTCGATCCAAGGCCCCTTGTTCACTTCGGGTGGAAGGGAGATGGCGAAGTAACGCAGGCCGATGGCCTCATTCTCGTCGATCCAGAACTGCAGATCGGGCGCCAGTGGCGGCCCTCCGACCGAGGCGAGGTAGGTCAAGGTCGAGTGCATCAAGGCGCTGGCTTGGCCACGTTCCACCAAGTCGGAGCCGCGGTGTGAGCTGCGAAAACTCGACCACGTCGTGAAGACGAGGGCCACCCCCATGACCAAAGCCAGCGCCCCAAGAGCCCAGCGGGCCAGTCCGTAACGTGTTCGCTTCATCGTGAGTCCAGCGCGTCCGAGAGAGGTCACCTGTGAGCATAACGCAAAGTCGCAGAGTTTGGGGAGGCGCCGTTCTTGGAGGGACTCGGATTGGCTCTTGGGGATTGCGGTGGGGCTGGGTTCGAGCTGATCGCAGAGGGCGGCCGAGGCGCAGAGAGTCTTCTTGATGGGGAATTGCTACGGGGGCCGTGCTGCTACCGACCCTGTCGCAGCGGGTGCGTCACTATGGCAATTGGGCGATCAGCCTGGTAAAAGCTGACGGGCAGTCTACACATCCATCAACTCGCTCGCCCATCACCAGATGGTGTTCATGAGATTCCTGTTGTCTACTACTCTCGCATGTGCGGCTCTGCTCTTTGCATCGACGGCACAAGCCGACCCTGGCGTGCACGACGGTTTCTACATGCAGCTCAACGGTGGGTTGGGCTACTTCAGCACCACCGCGGAGGCCGGTGGCGTCGAGGCGTCCTACTCGGGCGTCACAGTTCCGACGTCGTTGCTGCTCGGCGGGTCGTTCATGCCCGGACTGACCATCGGCGGTGGGTTCCTTCTCGACTACGCCCCATCACCAACCTGGGAACAGAACGGCACAGAGTTGGACGTCTCCGCGCAAAACGTCTCACAGTACGTACTCGGGCTGGGTCTGTTCGGCGACTACTACCTCGAGCCGACGGGCGGGCTGCATTTCCAGGGATTCGTCGGGTGGGGGGGCTTGGAGACTTCATCCGACGCCGGCGCCGGTGGCAGCGATCCGACAGGTCTCTCAGCGTACCTCGGCGGGGGATACGACGTTTTTATCGCCGACGAGTGGAGCGTTGGCGGCATGGTGCGCTTGGTCTACGGGCCCTACTCGCTGAACAACTTCGATTATCCCACGATCGCGCCCGCCATGATCGCCACGCTAACCTATCAATAACGCCGGCGGCCGGCGGGCGCTTGCCCTCCGCCACGACCAGCAAACAGAAGACGGCGCCGAATTCGGCGCCGTCTTCTGTTTGCTGGCTGACGCGGCACGTCAGCCGTCATGGAGTCGCGTCGGAGCCCTATTTCCCCAGGAACCGCTTGGCCTTCGCCGCGGCCGCGCTCCACTCGCCGGTCCGCGCGCTCTCCTTCTCCTGCAGGTAGGTGAGCACGGCTTCGGTGATGGCGACGGCCTCGCCCTTCTGGATGATGGCGGCGAGAACCTCGCGCCAGCGCTCGGCTCCCAGAACTTGCTCCAAGACGCTCGAGCGCTCGAAGCTGCCGTCGGCCTTCTGCGTGAGCAGAAGGTCGTAGAGGAGGTCGATGGGCTTGTCGTCGGCTGCGGCCTTTGGGCTGTCGTAGCGGTCGAAGGAATCGAAGGCGCTGAACCCTTTCTCGTTCTCCGCGGGAGCGGACAGGACGGCCCCCTCCTCCCTCAGTGAGAACAGCTCGCTGATAGCCCCCTTTGCCTTTGCCACGAGCCCTCCGCCCGAGCGCGCGTCGCCAGGGGCAGCGGGCATGGCGTCCATCGCGACGCTCCTGCGTGCCCTCTTCAGCGATGGTGCAGGGGCAGCTGCGGGCATGGCGTGGGGCGTGTTGTACGCCATGGATGGTGACGCCAACGCTCTCAACGCCCCCATCGGCCCGCCGATGGCAGCGCGCCCAGTCACGCTGCCGTGCCCCCCCCAGCCCGCGGTCAGCGCCACGGGAATCTTTCGCAGCACAGCCTGCTCGCTGACCTTCTCCTCTTCGGAGCGCTGCTCGACGGCGACGTAGCTCGTGGCGCTCGACAAGAGACCGTAGCGTTTGCCCAGCTCGACCAGCTGCCGCTCGGTGCGGTCTTCTTTGCCGCGAGCCTGGTTGCTCCCGCGTCGCAGTCCTTCGCCCTCCTCCAGGTCGCGAATGCGCTGCCGCGCCCACAGCGCCGGCAGCGGGCCGCCCTCGCTGGCGGCCTCCAGATCCAGTTCGACCTCCCAGCGCTGGTCGTCGGCGCGCAGCACCACCTTCGTCGTCGCGCCGCCCTCGACCCGCGCGAAGATGCGCGTCATGTCCCCCGCGAAGATGGCCGGGCAGGTCGCTGGCGCCTGGGTCACCGAAAGCGTGCCCCACTCCATCGACACGTTGCGGTAAGCCGGCGTCGAGATGCGTCCGACCATCCGCAACACCTTGGGCTCCACCCGCTCACCGGGGTAGATGAACTCTGCCGCCCCACGGCTCGCTCGCGCCACGCCCCGCACCAAGTGCTCGCTGGCGCCAGCGCCGATGCCGAACGTGAAGACGCGGCTCGTCGAGCGATGGTCCTGACACAAGGCGATGACCGCGTCCTCGTTGGACACCTCACCGTCCGTCAGCAGCAGGACCTGGCGCGAGCGCTCGCCCTCCAGCGAGGCCCCGAAGATGGCCTTCAAGGGCTCCAGGATCTCGGTGCCGCCGAGGTTGGCGTAGGAATCCTGGGCGTACTTCGTGGCCTCATCGAGGTGCTTCTGGTCGAACCTCTGCGGGGTCTTCCACAGGCTCTCGTAAGAGCTGCCGAAGCGCACGATGTTGAAGGTGTCGCCCTCGGACAGCGCCCGCAGGCTCAAGGCCAAGGCGCGGCGCGCCTCTTCGATGGAGTCGCCCTGCATGGAGCCCGAGCAGTCGAGCAAGAAGATGACCTCCTTCGGGACGGCCTTCATGTCTTCTGCGGCGGGGCACAGCTCGACCATGATGACGCGCGTCCCGTCTGCCTCTCGGCCGACCAACGCGCGGGGACGGCGCGCTTCGCGCGGCTCGATGAGCAAGACAAAGTCCCGGTCCAGCGCCGCCTTGTCTTGCGACAACGTCACCTTCGCGTGCGCGCCGTCGAACTCGGTGCGCACGGTGTGGCTGGGCGACTCGACCCCCTTGATGCCGCCGTCCATCGTGACGTTGACCGTCAGCGTCAGACCGTAGGGCACCTGGTTCTGCCGCGGCGGGTTGACCCGCTCGCCGTCAGGCTGGCCGATCTCGGGCGCAGTGGCCGGCACGTAGCGAGGCGACACCGTCGTCGGCAGCATCAGCCGCAGCGCGGCGCCCTCGACGTTGAGCGGCGCGACATAGGTGAGCTTCACCTGCACGTCGTCCCCTGGCTTCAAGTTGCCGATGGAGGCCGTAAAGATGTTGGGCCGCTCCTGGTCCAAGAGGAAGGCGCCGTGCCCGTCGGCCATGGCGTCGTCATAAATCTCGAAGGCCTGCTCTTTGGGCTCGACGTGACCCATCACCAGCCGGTCGCCGACCATGGCCTCGAACCCGCAGACCGCCGCGCCCTCTTCCAACGGGAAGACGTAGACGGCCTCGACCGCTCGCTTCTCGTCGTTGCGGTAGCGCTGCGTCACGCTGACCTTCGAGCCCGAGCCAGTCACCTCGACGTCGAGGGCGACGCCCTGCAGTGGGATAGTTCCTCCATCGTTGAGCTCGAGTCTGCTGTGGATCGCTTCGCTCATGACATCCTCCGAATTGCGGTCTGTTTCGTGTGCAGAGACTTAGGTGAAATCGGTCTACTCGTCACTCTTCGTCGAGGGCTTTTCTGATGGCGCGTTCGAGCCGCTGCAGCGTCGCCGAGTCCAAGGCCCGCTCGCGCCGCAGATGCACTTCGATCCCCTCCCCGACCTCGACCCGGAACCAACGCTGCTGCGGGACTATGGGGAGCGGTGTCACGTTAGCCGGCGCCGCTGTTTCTTGTTGGGCGGCGTCCGAGCCGCTGACGCCAAGGCGCGCGGCGATCTCGGTCAGGCTCACGCCCTGCGCTTGCCACTCTCGAATCTGGATCAGGCGGTCGAGGTGCTCACGGGTGTAGTGATTGCCTCGCCCGGTGCCAGTCGGCGTCGGGAGCAGGCCGCGCTGCACGTAGTAGCGCACAGTGCGCCGTGCGACTCCGCCCAACTCGGCGAGCTCTTTGACTCCGAAGTTTTCGGTTTGGCTGTCCATCTGACGACCTCCTGAGCTAAACGTGACAGCGCGGTGTCACGTTGTCAAGTGTCGCGTTCAGATTTCTAGTCTGGAGTCTGGAGCCTGGAGTCTGGAGCTTAAGTCGGATGCTGCACGGAATGCTGCTGAAGTCCGACTGCCTGCAGAAGCAAGCTCCGGACTCCGGACTCCAGACTCCGGACTTTGACCAGTCTGGAGTCTGGAGCTTTAGTCGGATGCTGCACGAAATGCTGCTGAAGTCCGACTGACTGCAGAAGCAAGCTCCGGACTCCGGACTCCGGACTTTGATGCTGCCTTGGCTGCTGCAGACGTCCGACTGACCACAGAAGCAAGCTCCGGACTCCCGACTCCAGACTCCGAACTGATGCGGCTGTTTGACGAGTCCGACGGGCCGGTCCAGTTGCCTTGGCTGCTACAGACCGAGACCTGACCCTACAGCTCGAACAGGCTCCGCAGCACGGCTTGCACCCGAACCTGGCCTTGGGACTCGCCGTCGAAACGCGACGTGTCGGAGACCCAGCGCACGTCGGTGAGCAGCGTCATGACGAAGAGCTCCTCCTCGATGGCCAGAGGGAACTCGAAGATGGCGCCAGCGCTGACAATCTCTACTTCCAGGTCAGCCCCGTCGGCATCGCGGCCCAAGGGGGAACGGGCCCGGTCGAGTTGCACGGTCAGCTGGCCCAGATCGGCGCCCCAGCTCGTCTCGAAGACGGCGGTCGCCTCGGCGACGTCACGGATAGCCACCCAACCAGTGCGCCCACCGAGCTCCAGACCATGCGACACCGTCAGGCCCATGCTGACCTTGAAGTCTTCGCCCTGCACGCGGTCCAAGAACTGCAGCTCGGCCTCGGCGAAAGGCTCCTGCAGCCAGTCGTCTCCCACCTCGTAGGGTTGCGTCCAGAGCAGACTCTGCGCGGCGCCTTGCGAGAAGGGGAAGGCGGCGGTGTAGCCGACCGCGATGCGCAGGTCGGTCTCTGACGAGAGTTGGGTGCGCAGCTCGGCGCCGGCAATGCCTTGGACGCCATCCGGGTGGTCCGAGTCCGACCAGCGCGCGCCAGCTTCGGCGAAGCCCCCGACCGCCGCTGGCGAACCGTGCCACCAGATTGGCAGCCACTCTGCTCGCACTCTGTGGCCGGTGAACCAGGTCTCGGGCCCCTCGACGAAGGGGTCCATGACGAAAGGCGCGCCGACGAAGCCGTAGCCCTCGAAGGCGTACTCCACAGCCACCACATCCAACGCCCGCACCAGGCGCGTCGGCTCGTTCAACAGGCTCGCCCAGCGCACTTTTCCGGAACCGCCGAAGCGCGGGTTGGTGAAGCGACCCAGCTCGCTCTCCTCGCGCCAATTGGGCTGCTCCAGGCCGCCGTCCAACTGGGCTTCGAGGGTGTGTATGGGGTCCAGGAACGAGTGGGAGTGGACGCTCAACCGGCCGTCGGCGCCCTGCAATTGACCCCAACGGCGCCGCCCGTTCCAGGCCCCAGTCAGGGCGACGCTCAGGTGGTTTGGCCGCGCACCGTAGCCGCGCCAACTCTCCGAGTCGAAGACCGTGCCGCCGTAGGTGTGGCTGTAAAGCAAGGCGAGCGCGGCGCGCGTGAAGGTGTCGTCGCGCACGAGGTCGATGGGAGCGCCCTCGGACGGACCAGGCTCCGTCACCCGCAATCCTGGTCTGAGCTGGAAGGTGTGGTTGTCTTGGCCGACGCGGCCCTCGACGAGCGCAGCAAAGCGCGACCTGCCCTCTCCAATTTCTGGCGGATAGGGATCGACCACCGCATAGGGGTCGTAAGGGTCGACGGGGGGCAGCAGCCGCGTGCTGTCTTCATCGAGGAGCTCGCAGCGCGCCGCGATGGCGCTGGGGTCTTGCACTTCGAGGGCGCGACGCAGAAGCTCCAGCTCGAGCCCGATGCGAGTCAGGCGCCCTTCTCTCCACGACGACTCCAAGTGGAACCCAGCTCCCTCCACGAAACGCTCGAGCACGACGCCCTCGGCCCGCAGCCCATCGGCGAGGCAGGGATCCTCCTCGGCGAGGCTGAGGGCGACGAGGTCTCGCAGAGTTTGGAGCTTCTCGACGTTCTGGGCCTGGAGGGCGCGGCCTTCCATGACCTGGTCTCGCGCGGCGAGCCAGGCGAGGGCTTGTTCGCTGACGAGCTGCAGCTTCACCTTCGTCAGCCATTGTTCGTCCAGGTCGACGTGGGCGAGCAGTACGGCTAGGGCGGCGAGCTCGCGGCGGTCTTGTGAGGGGCCGCGCAGGGCGGTGTCGAGGGCGGCTTTCGCGTCGTCGGTCCACAGCTTGGCCAAAACGCGCAGCGCGGCCGCAGCGGTGTCGTCGTCGGCCGAGGTGGTGAGCGGCACGAGCGCCGCTTCGTCTCCTGGCAGGGCTTCGGATTCTAGGATGCGCAGCGCCAGTTGCTGTCGGCTCGTGCCCGCTTCTTGGAGAGCCTGAAGCGCCTCGTCGTGGTTCATGAGCGGCCCGGCCGCCGCGACGCCGGCCGCCGAGAGACAGAGCCACAAGACCCAAAGGACACAAAGAGCGGCCCGCGGCTTGGAGATCCGTGACGAAGTGGGCTTCATCGCTGCCACCACGCCAAGGGGACGTTCGACGTGCGCAAGCGGTTGCGGCCCCAGTCTGGGCTGCGATCGTCGAGGAGGTCGAGGTCGGGGTAGAAGGAGGCGCCGTAGAGGTTGAGCATCACCTGGTTGCGGATGATGCCTCGGCTGTGCTCCTCGCCCAGTTGCTCGAGGAAGCGCTCTTCGCGCAGGTCGTCTTGCTCGCCCATGAGCGAGTAGCCGATGGAGAAGCCTGGGAATCCCAGCGGGTGGAAGTGCAGGAAGGTGGTGAAACCGGCGCGGTAGGAGGTGGGATCGCCGGCGAGGACGCTGCGGGAGAGGGCTTGGCCGAGGATGGCGAAGTCGAACTCGAGGACGAAGTCGCTCTCATGTTCGACGATGGTGAAGCCGCTGGCTAGGCCGTAGAGCGAGCTGGCGTCGGCGAGGGTGGGATCGTCGAAGCGGTCGGCGGTGAGGGCGGCCCAGATTTGGCCCCCGTCGCTGTAGTCTTCGCGTTGGTCCTCGGCCAGCTCGATGTAGAGCATGCCACTCACCGCCGCGAGGGCGCTGTCGGTGGGGGCCGGATAGTGGGCGAACGAGGCGCCGACCTGGGCGAGAACGAGGGATTCGTGGTCTTCGTAGAAGACGCCGGGTTCGACGGCGACCATGAAGGCTCGGCCGTTTCGGACCGCATCGACGCTGCCTTCGATGTCGACGTAAGCCCCTTCTTCGTAGCCTCGGTAGAACTTGTAGAGGCCGTCTACCTCGACGTCGAATAGGGTGCTGTCGCCGAGCTGGGCGGGCAGAAGGTCGGACTTGGCGCCGGAGCCGAGCGTGTGTGCGTCGTAGTGGTCGACGCTGGCGCCGATGGCGACGGCCCAATCCGGGAACCGATCCCAGTCACCATCGGGGTATCCGTAGGCGTCATTGGGTTCGTTGCGGATTTGACTCTTGGCGCCGACGAGGCCACGGGCGTGCAGTCCGGGGGCGATGAGGCGTCGGGGCCAGGCGCGATCTTCGTCGGCGGGATCGCGCTCGGCTTCGAACGCGGAGAAGAGGGTGAGCTCGGGGCCGAAGCGCTGCCTATGGGTGAAGTCGGCGTAGGCGCCGAGGCGGCTCAGCTCGGTCTCTTCGATCATGAGGGTGTCGGAGAGTTGGAGGCGCGCACGGTAGACGAGGTCGTCGAGCTGAGCCGGAGGCGGGCTGAGCAGCTTGGCGCGCAGGACGAGGTCCGTGATGAGCTCGTCCATGACGCGGAGGTCGGCGACGTCCTGCCGTCGAGCCAGGAAGTGGTCGTCGTAGGTGCTCTCGAACCCCAAGGTGAGCTCGAGTGGGGCGAGGAGGTTGCGAGCGCTGTTGTGGCCACCTCCACCGCCGTTGCCGCCGATGACGCCGCCGTATGCTCGGGGGTCGTCGGCGCAGCGCTCGAGCTCGTTGAGGGAGGCCTCGGCGCTGGTGAGCAGGCGACGGACCTCGAGCAGGGTGTTGCCGCTGCCGTTGAGTCCGAGGGCCAGTTGCT
>Ga0100377_1004659_pt1 | contig 10503 bp, 6 predicted proteins | sample CryGeymeta201501_FD_83664 | JGI IMG/M metagenome (GOLD analysis project Ga0100377, IMG submission 83664) | Groundwater microbial communities from Crystal Geyser aquifers in Utah, USA - Crystal Geyser metaG 2015-01 | ecosystem: Environmental > Aquatic > Deep subsurface > Groundwater | place: USA... | reverse complement strand
CGCCCTCACCCCCCAGCCCCCTCTCCCGTAGGACGGGAGAGGGGGAGGCCCTCACCCCCCAGCCCCCTCTCCCCTATGAGGGTAGAGGGGGGGTAGAACAGGGTTTTTACTTATACAGCAACAACTTACTGGTCCGGCTCCCCCTCTCCCCGTCGAGGGGAGAGGGGGCTGGGGGGTGAGGGCCTCCCCCTCTCCCGTCATACGGGAGAGGGGGTTGGGGGGTGAGGGCCGCCCCAGAACCAGCAACAGCACGATCCCCAGCAGCGCAAGATACCCCAGCACATCCCCCAGCTTCACGTACAGCGTCTCCTCGCCGCTCATCATCGGAACCTCGTGGGAGATCACCTCGGCGTCATCCAGGCTGGTGTGGGCCACGATGCGGCCGTTGGCGTCGATGAAGGCGGAGATGCCGGTGTTGGTGGACCGCAGGAGCCACTTGCGGGTCTCGACGGCGCGGAAGGTCGCCAGGGCGAGGTGGAGCTGGGGCTCGTGGGTCTTGCCGAACCAGGCGTCGTTGGTGATGTTGATGATAACGTTGGGGTGCTCGGCGGCCAGCTTGCGGCCGAACGCGGGGATGATGTCCTCGTAGCAGATCATGACGCCGATCTTGTGCTTGCCGAAGGGGAAGGTCTGGACCCGGGTGCCCGGGGTGAACTCGGACGCCTCGGGGATCAGGTCGAACACCCAGGGGATCAGGTCCGCGCCAGGGATGTACTCGCCGAAGACCAGGAGGTAATTCTTGTCGTAGACGCCGTCCACGCGGCCGAGGTGGTCGAGCAGGATGGCGCTGTTGTACAGGCGGAAGTCACGGGTCACGCGCTCGGGCTTGCCGTTGACCACCTGCCACATCTTCTTGTTCGGCGGGTGGGAGGCCATCTCCTCGGGGCTCAGCTGCTTGAAGGTGATGACGCCGAGGAGCATCGGCACGTTGTGGCCGCGCTGGATGGCGAAGCGATCCTGAGGCGACGCCTTCGCCAGGAGGTCTTCGCGCACGTCGGCCACAGGGGGCACGGGGCTGGGGGGGATCCAGGTGACGTCGTGGGGGATCCAGCGATCGTACGCCGTCGTGCTGGCCTCGAGCTCGGCGACGTCGTCGGTGTGGGCACGGCTGGCGAAGACGATGGGAACCTGGAAGGCGCTCTCTGGCCAGACGATCAGGTCGACCTTGTCCTCGTCGACGAGCTGCTTGGACATGCGCTGGTGGATGACGTGGTTGTTGGCGATCTTGTTCGGGTCCTCCTTCTCGAAGATGCCGATGTCGCCCTCCACCATGCCGATCTTGATCGTCTCGGCCGCGACCTGCTCGGCGTCGATCTGGGTCATGCGCACGACGCCGTAGACGAGGTTGGCCGTCACCACCGCCAGCCCCACACCCAGGCTCACCCAGCCCATCCGGCGCGACGGCTGTGCCTCCGGCGGCCCGCTGCGCACCACGAGCGAGCGCATCGCATCCCAGATGGCCCCGTTGGACACGAACAGGACCGCCGAGACCCCCAGCGGGCCGAGCACCTCGGCGATCTGGATCATCGGAGGGAAGTTGTACTGGCTGTTGCCGAGGTAGAACGGGAAGATCAGCGGCATCAGCAGCTCCACGCCCACCCACACCACCGGGGCGACCAACACCGACGGCCACGACCGACGGCTGCGGATCACGTGCACCAGCGTCCCGAACACCGCGAACGACAGGCCCTGGAAGCCCGCCAGCAACACGCACAGCAGCCCGGCCAGGGACCAGTGCATGTGAGCGAAGTTCGTCAGCAGGCCGCCGACCCAGTAGAATCCGCCGTAATTCGCAATAGTCCCCGTCAGCCAGGACCACCACCACGCCGACTTCGTCGTCTCGCACTGCTCGATCAGGTACAGCATCGGCACCACGAAGATGAAGCCGAACGGCCACACATCGAAGCCCGCGAAGGAGAGGAACAAGAGGCTGCCGCTCGCCAGCGCCGGCAGCCACTTGCGCGCGGGCTTGCGCCAGACGATCGCCCACAGCCCGGCCGTCGCGATCGTCAGCAGCCAGTGGATCGGCGTCGGGACGGACCGCGTCCACGCGTCCGGGCCAGCGAACACGGGGCCGGCTGGCGCCGGTGAGCGCGGCGCCTCCGCCGAGGGCGCGGCGGCCTCAGATGGCGCCGACTCCGACACCTCAGGCTCCGCCACCGCGACGTCCTCCTTGCCCTTGCGTCCCTTGTTGCTTCGAGATTTACTCATCCGTCCGATGCTCCGAGCGACAGTCCCGACCTTCGGCCCTCCGGGCCAACGTGATAGCGCGCACATCTGACCAGAGATGCCCCATGTCCGACAAGCCCCAAGACCTCGACGATGCGTTCTTCCACGCCTGCCTGGCCAACCCGCCCGACCGCGCCGAGCTCCAACGGCTCCTCGACGCGGGCGCCAACCCGAACACCACCGGTGAACACGAGCTCTACGGCGGCATCTCCGCCCTCATGGCCCTCATCCTCAAGCGCGAGCCCGACGCCGACCCGGACGACATCCGCTGGCTCCTCGACCGGGGCGCCGCGGTAGACCAGGCCACCGACGATCCGTCAGGGCGCGGGACCACGGCCCTGATCTTCGCCGCCTCCTACGGGCTGCCGGAGGTCTGCGACGCGCTGCTCGCCCACGGCGCGGACCCCAACGCCGCCTCCAGCAGCTACGACAAGCCGACCCCGCTCATGACCAGCATCATCGGCCTCATCACCCCCGAGCGGGAGGCCACCCAGCGCATCCTGCTCGAGGCTGGCGCCGACCCCAACTGGTGGGGACCGCAGGGCCAGAGCGCCCTGCTCCACGCCTGCCGCCGGGACGACCACGTCGCCCTCGGCCTCCTGCTGGATCACGGCGGCGACCCGCTCGGCTGCTCCCCCAACGGCGAGCTGTACAACCGGGAGAGCCCCATGACCGCCGTCGTCAGCGGCGCCGTGCGGCCTCGCTGCCTCGCCCTCCTGCTCGAGCGCGGCGCCGATCCCAACACCCTCGACGCCCGCGGCAGCCTCGCCCTCCGCGGCGCCGCGTTCACCGGCGTCCTCGACGCCATCCAGGCCCTGCTCGACCACGGCGCGGACCTCAACCGTCGCGACACCTCCGGCCAGACCGCCCTGCGCAGCCTCGTCGCCTGGGCCTGGTGCAAGGCCGAGGTCGTCGAGGCCCTGCTCGACCGCGGCGCCGACCCCGACCTGCCCGACGACAAGGGCGTCACCCCCCTCATGGCCGCCGTCGGCATCAAGCGCCTGGACGTCGTCACCCTCCTCCTCGACGCAGGCGCCGATCCCCGGCGCGCCGACGCCGAAGGCCGCACCGCCCTGACCCGGGCTGAGGCCGACGGCCTCGACCTCATCGCCGCCCACCTCCGCGGCGACACCCCCCACCTCGACCGCAACGACCCCGTCGGCCTCGCCATCGGCCTGCTCCGCGAGGGCACCCCGATCACCACCGCCGCCGGCGGCACCCTCCTCGTCCGAAACGACCGCATCGAACACCAGCACCCCACCCACGCCTGGCGCAACCGCCCCCTCACCCCCGAAGCCGCCCGCGAGCACCTCGCCGAGCTCACCCTGGCCGACGACCCCGACCTGCGCGCCACCCTCGACGCCCTCCTCGCCACCGTTGGCCTGCCCCCCTACCCCCCCGGCGAGCCCGCTGCCCTGCTCGCCCGGCACCACCCCGACCTCGCCCACCGCATGACCCTCCTCCCCAGCCCGCGCCTGGCCGCCGAGGCCCTGCTCGACACCCTCGACACCGGCCACGAGCTCAGCCGCACCGACAAGGAGGGATCCAGCGGCTACCGCCGCCGCGGCGACCTCTACGTCGACTTCTACAACGAGCACCAGGGCGGCGACTCCGAGACCGTCCTGTCCCGCGACGCCATGCGCGACCGCCTCCAGGCCGTCTACACCGACCACGCCACCGGCGGCCTCGAGGACACCTTCACCCGCGGCGCCTACCTCCGGGAGGCCCTCGCCCACCTCGGCTTCGAGACGCTGCGGCTCTACGGGCTCAGCCGCGCCAGCCGAGGCTGACCACCCCGTCAGACGCAACAAAGCCCCGCAGGGTCGCCGCGAGGCTTTGAGAGGGGCACGCGCAGGGAGCTGGGGCCGTCAACGGCGACCCGCGCCATGGAGGGTCACTGACCCAACACCCACACCTCCATCTCCTGGAACGAGACGTTGTAGGTCGTTCCCACCGTGTTCAGACCGCAGAGCCGCTGCGTGCAGGGCGTCGTCGGTCCGGCCTGGAGGCCGCTCAGCGTGCGCTGATCGCACGAGAAGGCGTAGGGGAAGTTGCAGTAGGCGAGCTGCATGCTCGCGTTCACGTAGATGTCGTGGCCATGCCCGAAGGTCGGACCGTAGCTGATGTGCGAATAGGTCGTGTTCGAGTAGGTGTAGCCCACATCGAACCGCTCGATCGTCGGCTCGAGCACGAACAAGAAGGCGTCGTCGTAGCCCCGGTAGCCGTAGCTCGCCGACCACGCGTTCTCGGTGTAGCCACCGAAAAGACGGGCCTGCCCGTTGGCATGCGTGCCGACCTTGAAGACCGAGAACGACGGCCCGGAGTTGTCACACTGGTTGTGGAACGTGGTCGAGCTGGCCCCGTCCGTGGTGAGGCGATAGCAGCGACGCCAGGTCTGCCCCGGCTTGCCCGTCCACTTGTTGAGCTTCACCTGCTGGCTCGGAGACAGCAGCACGCTCCCAGAGAACGGCGTCGCAGGCGTACCCTGCCCCACGGGCGCCGTCTGCCGGATCCGCACCTCGTCGATCCGCCCGTCGAACTGATCCACCCGGTTCGCGCCCGACAGACGAGCGCCGATGAACAGCCGGCTCCCCGCATGGGGGACGATCGCGCCGTTGGCGCAGTCGCTGGTCACGATGTTGCCGTTGACCGCGACCTCCAACCGGAGGTTCGTGTACCAACCCGCCACATGCGTCCACTGACCGGCGATGAACGCCTCCGGATGCGTGATCGTGCAGGCGCCGAGCCGGCCCGTCACCGTGAAGCCGATCTGGAAGCCGTTGTCGTTCGCCGCGTTGCCGTCAGCGACCTTGAACAGGCTGTACGCCCCCTCCTTCTGCAGGACCACCTGGTTCGCGTTCGCCGAGACGTCCGGGTTGATCCACGCCTCGACCCAGATCTGGGCGCTGTCCGGGATCGTGTTCCCCGCAGCCACCGTCAGGATGCCGCCCGAGAAGTCGACCGTGTTGCCGGTGTGCCCCGCCGAGCCCGCCGTCAAGCCGCCACCCGTCGTTGTGGCGTCGTTGCCGAGCACCGAGGTGTCCGCGAACAGCGTCCCGGTCTCTTCATCGAACTCGTACTGAGCGACCAGGCCGCCCGAAGGCTGCCCGTCCTGACCTGCTGGGCCGGGGTCGCCTTGAGCACCGGCCGGACCGGGAGGTCCCTGGGCGCCGTCCGCCCCAGGCGCCCCCGGAGCCCCGTCCACACCCGCCGGACCCTGGAGACCGCGCAGCGCCGCGGCGTAGTTGTTGACCAGCACCATCGCCAGCGCGTCGCGGAAGGCCCCATCCATCGCCAGCGCCGACGCCACCGCGTTCGAGTCGGCGGCGGTGCCCGGAGGCCCCTGCGGCCCCTCCGGGCCCTGCGCCCCCGGGGCGCCGTCGGCGCCGCGCAGCGAGTCGGCGTAGTTGCCCACGAGCAGCACCGAGATGGCGTCGCGGAAGTTGGCGTCCATGGCGAGCAGCGCCGCGACGTCGTTTGCGTCCGCCCCGCCCCCCGCCGGACCCTCCGGACCCTCGGGCCCCTGCGGCCCTTGCGGACCCGCTGCGCCCTGAAGCCCCGCCGTGCTACCAACCCACTCACCCGCCTCGTTGATCACGGTCGCGCCGCCCACCGAGATGGAGTTCGGCGTGATGTCCCCGACCACGTTCTCAGCGGTCCCCGCCTTGAACGCATACGGCACCGACGTGATCCGCATCCGCGGCCGCATCTCGTCGTCGTCCCCGATGCGCACGCCGAGGTACACATCGGAGCCGTCAAACAGGTTCTCCGGGATGGCGTTCGTGCGGCCCAGCGTCAAGCTGTAGAAGCCGTTGTCGAAGGCCACCGGCTGGGCCTCGAACCACAGGACCGTGTTCGACTCCGGCCCGTCGTAGATCGTGAACGTCATGTTCTGCAGGCCGCCGATCGGCAGGTTGTTCGCGTCGAGCACCCGCCCTTGCTGGGAGAGCAGGTGCGGGACGCCCTGCGCGGACGCGAACGAGGCTGCGCCTGCCACCGCCAGCAGCCCCATCGCCAGCGCGATGAGGAATCGGCCAAGAAGACGTCGTCTCATGAAGGACCTCCCATGGACAGGCGGGCTCGCGACAGGGAGCCGCCGATGTTGAGTTTCTGTTTTCATATCAAGGACCTACAAAGTGAACGGTGGACGATCGCAGGCTGTACCGGCTCGTCCGGGCAGGCGCGCCCGCGATGCCGACCGACCCGACCGTGACCATCGCGCGAAACTGATTCGAGCTCATCGCCCCGCATCCGGCGCACACATCGCCGACGAGGAAGTTCTGGGCCACGCACCGGCCCTCGTGACACCGGGCGTTGTCCTCGCAGTCGGTGGAGGCGACGCACTCGGCCGCCTCGCACAGCCCCACGTCACCACAGAGGCCCGGCGCACACGCCGCGTCATCGACGCACGCCGCCTGGCACTGGCGCGTCTCGGGATTGCACGCCATCCCCAGACCACACGCCTCGGCCGAGGCCGTGCAGTCGGCCTCGCAGAGGCCCTCGACGCAGACCGCGTCCGCGCCGCACTCGGCGCTCTCCACACACAGTCGGCAGCCGCCGTCCACACACGCCAGCCCGTCGGCGCACTGGCCGCGGTCGCCGCACGCCGGTCTGCACGCGCCCGCGACGCACGCCTCGCCGTCGCCGCACGCCACGCCCGTGTCACCGCAGCTCTCGTCGGTGCACGCGCCGTCGCGACACACCCCCTCAGCGCACGCCACGCCCACACAACCCTCCGATACGCACACCCCCTGATCGCAGACCTCGCCCGTGCCACACGGCGCCCCCGGACAGTCGAGGTCGTAGCAGGTCTCGCTCACCGTCGCGTTCGTCACGCAGAGCTGCCCATCGAGGCAGCTGCAGCCTTCGCCGTTGTTGGTGCCGTTGTTGCCGTTGTTCGTGGCGTTGTTGGCGCCGTTGTTGGCCCCATTGTTCAACGTGACCCCGGTTGGCCCGGTGGCCGCGTCGTCGCCACAGGACGACGCCATCAGGCCGGCCACGACCACAACCCCCAGCATCAAGATCGCACGGCTCGCCATGGCGTCACACTACTCCGCAAGGATGTGGATCACGCCCGACTCCAGGCGATAATTCGACGACGCCGCCTTGCCACCGATGAGCTCCACCGGGCCAACCGACATCACCGCCTGGTACCGGCTCGAGCTGACCTTCTCGCACCCGGCGCACAGGTTGCCGAAGAAGCGCGGGCTCAGCTCGATGCAGCGGCGCTCAAGGCAGATCTGCTCGCTCGTGCACTCGGCCTGCATGCCCGTCACCGAACACTCCTCCGGCAGACAGTCCCCCGAGGCCGCGTCACAGATCTCCGCGGCGCCGCAGTCGAGGTCGTTCACGCAGGCCGCCACACAGAGGCCGGTGGTCCCGTCGCACCGCTCGGCGAACGTGCAGTCCGCCGAGGTGGCGCAGCGATCGACGCACGCCCGGCTGTCCGGGTCGCACGCCTCTGCGGCCCCGCACACGTCCGGGTGATCGGTGCAGGCGCCGATGCACTGGCCGCTGCCCGCGTCGCAGATCTCATCGGAGGCGCACAGGCCGGGATCGGCCGTGCAAGGCGCCACGCACTGCCCGCTGTCGCTGTCACACACCTGACCGCCGATGCACCGCGAGGGCTGGTCCACGCAGCTCGGCACGCAGCGGTCGCCGGCGCACACGAGCGCCCCGCCGCACTCCGCCGTCAGGGCGCAGGGCTGACACAGCCCGTCGATGCACGCCTGCGCGCCGCACTCGGCCTGGGCCTGACACGGCAGGAAGCACTCGTCGTCCACACACTGCTGCCCCGCCGGACACCCCACGTCCGGGTCGGAGCAGTTGCCCACCGCGCACTGACCGCCGCGACACACGTTCGGGTAGCCGCCGCAGTCGAGCCCCGCGCACGACTCCGAGACGCACTCCTGCTGGAAGCACACCTCGCCCCGGTTGCACTGGAGCGTCGGGCAGTCCCGCGGGAAGCACATCGCCTCAACCGTGGCGTTGCTGATGCAGATCTCGTCGGGGCCGCAGGCGCACGTGGCGGCGTCCACGTCGTCACCCGTGTCATCGCCGCCCGCATCGGTGTCGGGCGCATCGGCGTCCACGCCAGCGTCCATATCACCGTTGTTCGTGGTGTTGTTACCACCACCGTTGTTCACGCCAACATCACCACCATTGTTGGCGTTGTTGGCGTTGTTGTCACCGATGTCAAACCCCGTGTCGGTGTCGACCGAGAGACGGGGAGAGACGGGTGTATCGTCGTTGCAGGCGGCCAGCAGACCGACCAGCGACAGGACGACGAGCCACACCACACGGGAATGGTTGAGAGCAGCCATGCAGATCCAGATGGTCTGAGGTGATGTGATGACGCGTGAAGCAAAGCCGAGTCCAAGTATAGCGCACTGGTGTGCGAGGCGCAAAACAAACCAACACGCCCACCGCACCTCGGCGCCAGCCCGTCGCACCCGCTCCCCGGCCGGCCCTGGCGCCAACCTTACGCATCGCCCGAGCCCCAAGACAAAGAGCCCCGCGGCGACACCGCGGGGCTCTTCACGACCAGCAGGCTCGACCTGGCCTACATCGTCGGCATGATGAAGTCCGCGCCCGCGCGCACCCCCGTCGGCCACCGCGACGTCACCGTCTTGAGCCGCGTGAAGAACCGGATGCCCTCCATCCCGTGGATGTGGTGGTCGCCGAACAAAGAGTGTTTCCACCCACCGAAGCTGTGGAACGCCAACGGCACCGGGATCGGCACGTTCACGCCGACCATGCCGACCTGAATCCGCCGCACGAACTCACGGGCCGCGTCGCCGTCCCGCGTGAAGATCGCCACGCCGTTGCCGAACTCGTGGCCGTTGGTGAGCTGCACCGCCGACTCGAAGTCCGGCACGCGCACCACGCACAGCACCGGTCCGAAGATCTCCTCCTTGTAGATGCGCATGTCCGCCGTCACATGGTCGAACAGGCAGCCCCTGAAGAAGAAGCCCTCCTCGTGGCCCGGCTGCACGTACCCACGCCCGTCCACCACGAGCTGCGCACCCTCCTCGACGCCGAGGTCCACATACCCGCTCACCCGCGCCCGATGCGCCGCCGTCACCAGCGGCCCCATCTCCGAGGTGGCCTCGAGCCCCGGCCCGATCCGAAGCTCCCGCGCACGGGCGGCCAGCCGCTCAACCAGCGTGTCGGCCACGTTGCCCACCGCCACGGCCACCGAGATGGCCATGCAGCGCTCACCCGCCGAGCCGTACGCCGCGCCCATCAGAGCGTCCACGGCCTGATCGAGGTCCGCGTCCGGCATCACGATGAGGTGATTCTTGGCGCCCGCCAACGCCTGCACCCGCTTGCCGTGGTCCGCCGCCGTCCGGTAGACGTGCTGCGCCACCGGCGTCGAGCCCACAAAGCTGACCGCCTGCACGTCCGGGTCGGTCAGCAGCGTGTCCACGGCCACCCGATCCCCGTGCACCACGTTCAGCACACCGTCGGGCAGCCCGGCCTCGACCAGCAGCTCCGCCAGCCGCAGCGAGCACGACGGATCCCGCTCCGACGGCTTGAGCACGAACGTGTTGCCGCACGCGATCGCCACCGGGAACATCCACATCGGCACCATCGCCGGGAAGTTGAACGGCGTGATCCCCGCGCACACCCCCAGCGGCTGCCGCATCGAGTAACTGTCGATCCCCGTCCCGACCTGGTCGCTGAACTCGCCCTTGAGCAGGTGCGGGATACCGGCCACGAACTCGGCCACCTCCATCCCCCGCGTCACAGACCCCCTGGCGTCCGACAGCACCTTGCCGTGCTCCGACACGATCAGCCTCGCCAGCTCGTCCGTGTGCTGCTCCACGAGCTCCCTGAACCGGAAGAACACCCGCGCCCGCCGCAGCACCGGCGTGTCCGCCCACGCCGGGAACGCCGCCTTCGCCGACGCGATCGCCGCCCGCACCTCGTCCGACGTCGCCATCGGAACGCGTTTGGTCACCTGACCCGTCGCCGGGTCGTACACATCCTCGAACCGCCCGCTCGAACCCTCGACCGCGCGGCCATCGATCAAATGCTTTAGAGTCGTCGTCATGGGGCACCTCCTGAGAAAGCGGCGCATTGTACGCCGGTGTTGTGGAGGCCGCAAGCGAGATCGGCGCCCTCACCCCCCAGCCCCCTCTCCCGTAGGACGGGAGAGGGGGAGGCCCTCACCCCCCAGCCCCCTCTCCCCTCGACGGGGAGAGGGGGAGGCCCTCACCCCCCAGCCCCCTCTCCCCTCGACGGGGAGAGGGGGAGCCGGACAGTAAGTTG
>Ga0100377_1004652_pt1 | contig 10514 bp, 4 predicted proteins | sample CryGeymeta201501_FD_83664 | JGI IMG/M metagenome (GOLD analysis project Ga0100377, IMG submission 83664) | Groundwater microbial communities from Crystal Geyser aquifers in Utah, USA - Crystal Geyser metaG 2015-01 | ecosystem: Environmental > Aquatic > Deep subsurface > Groundwater | place: USA... | reverse complement strand
TCAACTCAACTTTTTAAACATATTTCAAATGCAGTAATTTATTTGCTTTATGGTTACAAGTCCTTAGTCTCCTACGCTCTAGCCTCACTTCAGACTAAGGACAGTGAGGGAGTTTAGCGTAGCGTAACTCGTTCCATTTAGTAACTCATTCCATTTATAATTCAAATAAATCTAACATTCCTTTTTCTCCTCGCTCCCACATTCTATGATAAAACCCAACTAAAATAGCTATCTCTTCACTATTTTAAAAACCTTCTCCCCTACTTCATTACTAAATTTCACAAAGTAAATTCCATTGCTTAGGTGGCTCAGGTCTAGTTGTGTTTTAGTGGCAGCAATAGTGCTTCTCATTAAACTTTTACCCAACAAATCTATAATTTCAACACGAGCTTGCATCAACAAATTGTTGCCTGCATCAAGTGTAACGGTATGTTGTGTTGGATTCGGATAAATAGAAATAGGCTGCAATTCTACTTGTTCATTGATACCAACAGGTGTTACACCTTGATATACCCAAATGTTATCCAAAAACAAATTGTTTCCTTGTCGGTTAATGCTCTCAAAACCTATCAACACATCATTTCCTGCATAAGCAGTAATATCAATAAATTCTTCTCTCCAATGCGAAGCATATTGAGGAATAAAGTTATTAGTGATAGTGTCATTTGTTTGTAAATTAACATCAAATTTTTTGTATATTTCATCAAAAGAAACGCCACAGTCTGTTGAAATTAATACCCTAAGTGTGTCTGCAACAATACTGTTTCTCAACTGATAAGCTACATCAAATTTAATGTACAGCGAATCACGGTTAGGAAGTTTGATGATAGGTGTAAATAAACCATCCACCTGACTTTGACGTGGAGAATAACTATAAAGATTGATATAGGCAGAATAATTACTTGCTCCTAACCCTTGAGTAGCTGTTGTATCCCAAGTTTTGTCAAAATCTGGATTATCAATTAACCAATAAGAGCTGTCTAATTTTGTGCTTTCAAAATTTTCATAAAAAGGTAAGGCAGCCACTGTCTCTCGAATTGTAAAACGAGCAACACGTTGATTGTTAATGGAATCATTTTCTGTAAAACCACTTCCCAATGAAGCATGAACAATAAATTCATAATCGCCATAATTCAGAGCACTTAAAGCAGGTAACAAAACAGTAGTGGTATCTCCAGCATTCAAACTAACCGTAGCTGTAAAATTTTGTGAAGGCTCGTTATTCAATTGGTAGTTAAAATACACCGTTTGAATGGCACTATCTCCCCTATTCTCTATCAGCACAGAGGGAGTAATATATTGATCACACAATTGCACTGCATTGGGTTGGTGAATTTTTGTTATCACTAAATCATAATCCTGTGCATTGGGTGGTGTTGGAGTAAAAACACTTGCCAATTGATTGTATGCAGCCAATACATCTATCATCCCTCTACCATACGTATTGTCTTCTCCAACTACACCTAAATCAATAGCAGTAGTATAAAGTGCCATTAAAATATCCTCTCCACTCACCGTTGGAAATGCTTCTTTCAACAACAAAACAGCTCCAGTAGCATGAGGTCCTGCCATGGATGTACCATTATAACTTGCATAATTATTTAATCCCACACTTGAACGAACATTCAAGCCAGGAGCAACAACCTCTGGTTTAATAAGTAACGAACCTGTTAAATTCGGACAAGGAGAAGGTCCATTACTTGAAAAAGAAGCGATAGGAAACGATGGATTGGCTCCATTAACTGCTCCGACAGTAAACGTATTTACTAACCCTGTACTCACATACTGTGGCTGACCGATGGTGGTTGAACTAGGCCCTTCATTACCTGCAGAAAAAACATTGGCTATTCCTGCTGCTTCAATAGCATCAAACATTTGCGTAACATAACCAGCACAAATAGTAGTGTCATCATGTGTGGCAATTCCCCAAGAATTGTTAATGGCATCAGGAATATCATCGGTTGTTGTGGTATCTCCATCAGGGTTCAATGCAAACTCAAATACATTGATATATTCTTGTAATGGTTTTATGTTTGCTAAATTAGTAACAATAGGGTCTGCAGCCATAAAATAAGCGTTAAAAGCTACTCCTATGGTGTCATTGGTAGCGTTTTCCAATCCCAAAACTGTTCCTGCTGTGTGCGTACCATGGCTACCTGATTTATCAACAGGAAATGGAGAATCTATAGGCAACCAAGCCTGACTTAGTGGTTGATAATTTCCAAGCCAAGCATCGGCTACAGCAGGATGATCTTTCCACACTCCTGTATCTATACTGTAATATTTTCTTCCTCTACCAGTATAACCCATCGCCCACAATGCAGGAGCATTAATTGCAGCTAATCCTGGCTCAATTCCACCTATCGATTTTGTTGGAGATGGCTCTCCTTTCAGTATTTCTATTGGTTTAACATAATGATGGTCAAATTCTTCCATATAGTCAATCAATGGATGATGCATTAACTCAAGTATCAACTCTTTTTTAGCTTCAATAGTCATCATGTTTATCAACCAAAATTGTTGGTATGAAATGACCTTATCTGCTTTTTGATGAAACAAAGTTACCAATTGTTCTTGCTCACTATTAGCTAATTGCATTGCTTCTCTAATTACTCTTTTTGCTCGTTGAGATAAGGGTGTATTGTTCTCTTTAAAGCTTTGGTTTAGAGCCACAAAATCCACTTGATTTTTAAAAATTAAATTTACTTTTACAATACCTTCATCATTTATTTGCTGTAATTGATTGGATAAACGATTGGTTATTGTTGCAGATTGAGAAAAGCCATTGAGGCTTAATACTAACAAAAATAAAGGCAATAATTTTGTATAATTTTTCATTGGATATATTTTATGATTTATCAATTTACGATTTACGATGCACTAACTACTAACTACTAACACCTAATTCCTAACACCTAATTTTAATTAGTGTCAGCAAGAAAACTGCCAGTTTTAAAGTCTTTGATAAGAAAACGTCAAAGACAAGGCTTGTGAAGTTTTTAATTGTCAGGAGTTTACATTTGTAAAGACTGCAATTGAAAACGAGCATAACGCAGTATTTGGCGTTTTCTTGCGAAGACTAACTATCATATTCCATTCCTGGTAATTTTTTCCCTACTAATGGAGCTGCTAAAACTGCTATTACCAATAATAAAAAGAAAATAGAAGCATAACGTGTTATTTCACTGCCTACATAATAGGTATTGGGGTGAAATTCAAAAACCACTTCATGTGTTCCTCCTGGAATTTTCAATCCTCTTAATAGGTAATTGACCCGTAAAAATTTAGTTTCTACTCCATCAATATAAGCTTTCCAATCTTCATTTCCTTTGTACCAAATTTCTGAGAAAACAGCAAAATTATCGGTGTTAGCTTCTGTGGCATAAACCATTTTATCAGGATGAAAAGAAGTAAGTGTAATTTTATTTTGAGATGAATTATTAGGAGTAAAGTCTTTTAAATTATCTTTAAAGCGTTCGTCAATAAGAACTGTTGTTTGCGGAAGAAAAGTTGATAAGGCTTCCATTTCTTCATCTGCATTTTTAACCCATTTAATATTTTCAACAAACCAAGCAGAACCACAAGCAGAAGGATTCTGTTGAGCAAGTTCTTGACCGGGTTGTCCTCCAATAAAATATTTGGTGTTCAACATGTTAAATGCATTCATATTTCCTTTAGATAAATGATTTTCTATCAAATCTTGGTAACGAATTAATTTTGCAGCACTATATCCTCCAACACTGTTATGGAAATAAGATGTATTGTTATCATTAAAAGTACTAACTGTTTGGTTAAAAACTCTGTAATAATCCTTATCTTCTAAAATTTGAAGGTCGGCTTGCGTTGGTCGAATAGATTTTTCAAAAGAAGTGGCTTTAGTGAAATCTTCATCATTCAAATAGCGTTTTCCAACTGACCATAAATCACCTACTATTATAATGGCTAAACAAACATAAATGACATTCAGGTTTTTAAGTTTATCATGAATAATCATCCATATTAATCCAAACATTAATCCTAAAACAACAATGGTTCTTAATGCATCCGATTTCAATAATCCTATTCTGTCTTCTATTAATGTATTTATATCTACTCCTGATTCTGCAATTTGAGCATCATAACTTCCTTCAAATGAAGAGAAAGAACCTCCGAATAACCATGTTAAGACGGAAAATCCACCTAAAATTGCTCCTGTATAAATCAATCCTTTTTTTATTTTTTCTATAGAAGCTTCTTTGTTTAAAATAATTTTTAATGAAGAAATTGCTCCTAACACAACAATAATCATGGTTAAAATTAACCACATAGAAGGTGTTCTAAACTTATTATACATTGGGAAATTATCAAAGAAAAATTCATTGATTACTAAAAAGTTTTTTCCCCATGAAAATGCTACTGAAATAATAACCACCGATAAATACACCCATCTTAAATTACTTGATGAAATAAAAAACAGTAATAAAAACAAGAAAATAATGGCAGCACCCATATAAGAAGGGCCTGTTGTAAATGGTTGATCTCCGTAATATAATGGTAAACTTTTAACATAATTAAGGGCTTGATTTTTAGGTACTCCTTTTTGGATAAGAGCTTCATACGTTTCAGAGCTTTCTCCTAATTTTGCTCCACCAGCAAAAGCTCCTGGAATAAGTAAATTAATGGTTTCTGCTTTTCCATAACTCCATTGCATTGCATAATCAATATCTAATCCTGTGGTTTGTTTTGCTTCTTCTTTGGTTAATTCTGATTTCCCTCCTCTTATGGTTTCATGGCTATAATCATAGGTTGTCCATAATAATGCTGTGTTAGGAATTACACCTAAAATGGCAAATCCTAACAATATAAATGAACGCTTTATAAAAACAGGCAGCGTTTTTTCTCTAAACGCCTGTATAAACTTCACAAGTACTATTATTACAATTAAAAAGATGCTGTAATACACAATTTGAGGATGATTTGCCATCACTGCTAAACCAGTAAATAAACCCGCTAAAACACCTCCAAGCAACCATTTTCCTTTGTAGGTAATTAACACCGATGCCAATAATGGTGGAATGAATGAAATAGTAGTCATTTTACTAGAGTGTCCTGCTTCTATGGATAAGAAAAACCAGGTGGACAAGCCAAAAGCCAATGCTCCTAATACACTCAGTTGGGTATTAAACCCGAGTAAAGATAAGCAGATATAAAAGCCCAATAATAACGAAAACCATAACCACATACTTTTAGGTAAAATATTTCTTAAAAACAAAAAGCCATCAAACATATTGGTTTTAATAGTATAAACTACCTGATACAAGGGCATTCCTGAAAAAATTCTCGTCCCCCAAAGAATGGTTTCGTCTTTTTCTTGGTATTCGTGAAATTGCTTTCCTCCAGCAGCAGCACTAATTTGATCGTGACTTAATATTTTCTTTCCTTGTAATTCAGGGTAGAAATAAACTGAAGCGGCTATTAATAAAATAAGTATTGCTACAACGTGCTTTAATAAATCTTGTTGGATGTTTTTCATTTTTTATTTTTGATTATTTCAAACGCTAAAGTTAATTATTTGTGGAAAATCTATCGTACTTCGCTTTAAAAGTTTTAAAATTTGTTTGGTTTTCGTTTTTTGGCTACTTCAAATTCTCATACTTATTTTAGTAGTATTAGATCCCGATATTTATCGGGATAGTATTATCTGGTGTTCGTTCTTTGACTTTGTCAAATTCTCACACCGATAATACACACATCATCCACTTGTTCATTACTTCCTTTCCATTTATCAAATTCTTCAGCTAATTTTTGTTTTTGCTCTACCATAGGTAGATGAGCAATTTGCAACAACAATTCTTTTAGGTTTTTAATCATATATTTTTTGCCTTTTTCTCCACCAAACTGATCGGGAAAGCCATCGGTGAGGGTGTAAATAATATCTCCCTGTTGAAGTGTTACAATTTGTAAATTAAATGGCTCTGCATCCTTATCATGTTTACCTACGGGCATTTTATCAGGTTTGTATTCAATTAAATGGTAACCGTCATTACTAATAACCGTTGGGAGTGAAGCAATCTGCTCATTAGAATGAGATTGCTTCGTTCGTTCCTCACTCGCAATGACGGTAGAACGAACAATAAAAACAGGATTGTTAGCTGCTGCAAAAGAAAGTTGAGTTCGTTCTTTATTGATGACTAGTAAACTCGCATCCATGCCATCTTTGCCTCCTTCTTCACTTCCATCTTTTTTTAATCGGTCTATAATAATTCTTCTGGTTTGATTTAATATTTTATCTGCTTCAGTTTCTTTTTCTATGGATTTTTCTAAACTCGAAATATTTAAAATACTCATAATAGCTCCAGGTACGCCATGTCCAGTGCTATCGGCAACAGAAAAAGTAAAATTACCATTATTCAACTCACCTGCCCAATAAAAATCGCCACTTACTACATCCTTTGGACGGAAAAACACAAAGTAATCTTTTAGGTTTTTATCTAGCATTTCGGTGGTTGCCAAAAAACTGCGTTGAATACGCTCAGCATAATTAATACTATCGGTAATTTCTTTGTGTTTTTCTCTTAGCAAATGATGGGCTTCTTCTACAACGGTTTTTTGTAGTTCAACTTCTATTTTTTGTTTTTCTATCACTTTTTTTTGTTTACGAGTTACTTGTAAACGGTTAAAAACAAAAAACAAAAAGATTCCAACTAAACCTAATCCTAAGCCAATTGAGTAGGTTAGTATTTTTTGCTTTTGCTCTCTTTCACTAGCAATTTGGAGTTCTTGTTTGTGTTTTTCATTCGATAAAACTTCCTTTTGGTTGTATTCATATTGCATTCGTTGCCGTAATGAGGCTCTTTCAGTTTCTGCATTACGCATACTGTCCTTTAATTGAATCCACAAATTCGTAAAATACAATGCTTTTTTATATTCAGAAGTTTTATAATAAACATCTTTTAGAAGCTCTGCTACTTCAAAAGTTCGTAAGGTAAGGTTTAGATTTTTAGTGATTGAATAAGCCGTTTCGCCATATTGTTTTGCAAACTTATAATTACCTTTTTCATAATAAACTTTGCCAATATTGGTATTAGAAAGAGCGATGCCAGATTCTCCTTTGAGTTTGGTATATAACTCTAAATCTTTTTGATGATAATACAAAGCTGAGTCGAGTATATTTAACTTTAAATAATAATTTCCTAAATTTTTAAAAGTATAAGCTAAGCCTGATTTACTTTCAATTTTTTCATCAATTAGTAATGCTTGTTGATACAATTTTAGTGCTTTTTTATAATTTTTTTTATTTACATAAATATTTCCAATGCTGTTTAGTGTCCATATTAATTCCTCATTATTTCCTTTTTTCTGATGAAGAATCATACATTTTTCTAAATATGCCAAGCCAATAGCACTATCTCCCTGAGAATAATATAAAACACCTAAGTTATTTAATGCGTATGCCACTCCATTGGTGTCATTTAGTTTTTCAAAAATTTGTTGTGCTCTTTTATAATTCGCTAATGCTTCTTTATTTTTTGCCTGATAATCATAAATAGCTCCTAATGTTACCAACGATTGTGCTAATTTCTTTTCTGATTGATAAGTAGTATAAATTTTGTTTGCTTTTTTATTGTAAAATATGGCAGAATCCATAATGCCCTTGTAATAAAACATTTCTCCAAAAAGATTAAAAACATCTGCTTTTAAGAGTTGTTTTTTTTCTATTGAAATATCTTTAAGTGTTATATTTGAATTTAATATAGTTAAGGTTTTATTGGCATAATAAAAACCACTGTCTATTTTGGAATGATAAATTTGAGATGCAATTTGTAGAAAGGCGTTAATACGAGAAGTATCAGGCAGGTCAGATATGATACAAATTTTTCTTAAACTATCAAGGTTTTGTTGAGCAATACTTTGATGAAATAATGCAGCAACGCAAAGAATTATTAAAATTTGTTTCTTCATATTCTCACACCGATAATACACACATCATCCACCTGCTCCAAATCTCCTTTCCAATTTTCAAATTCCTTTTCAAGGATGGTTTTCTGCACATCTAATGGTTCATTTTGTATGGCTAATAATTTTTCTTTGAGTTGCAATGGTCTATATTTCTTTCCTTTTTCTCCTCCGAACTGGTCTTGAAAACCATCTGTAAAAATATAAATAGTATCTCCTTTTTGTAGCTCTATATTGTGGGTAGTGAAAGGTGTAGGATTATCTATTTTCCCTATGGGTTGTTTGGTTGCTTTAATCTCAGTCCCATCCCAACCCTCCCCAAAGGGGAGGGAGTTCTCTGGCCAGGACTTTCTGTTTGGATTTATTATCCACAAAGGATTATTTGCCCCAGCGTATTTTAGTGTGGAATAACTTTCAGAAAGTTGAAGCGAACAAAGTGCGATGTCCATTCCGTCTTTTACATCTTCATCACTTTTTTCAAACTCTTGAACAACAATTTCACGAGTTTTATCTAAAATTTTACCAGGTTCGGTAATGCCATATTCTCTCACACATCTATTCAAAGCATTGTTGCACACCACACTTACCATGGCTCCAGGAACTCCATGTCCCGTACAATCTGCTGCTGCAAAAAGTATAGCCCCCTTGCGATTCTGAGAGCGAAGCGATTCAGAAGAAGCAATCTTTTCATTATTTGCAGATTGCTTCACTTTCCGAGATTTCGGAACAGGCTGTTCCTCGTTCGCAATGACGGAAATGGATTCCATCCAATAAAAATCTCCCGCTATAATGTCTTTGGGTATGTAAAGAATAAAACTATCTAGTAAATGCTCTCTTATACGTTTATCTGGCGGTAATATCGCATTTTGAATACGCTTGGCATAGATAATAGAATCTGTAATTTCTTTGTTTTTTTCTTGAACTATTTTATTTTGTTTGTTTATTTCATCTTTTTGTTGGGTAACCTCTTCGTTAATTTCATTTAACTGCTTATTTTTTAGCTGAATCAACTTTTCATATTCTTCATTAGAAAGCTTGAAATACCAAATAATGATAAACACCATTATAAATGACATTGCTATAAAAATTTTATTGAAAAAGTTTAATTTTTCTTCTGGAACAACAAGCAATGGTTCAACAAATTCTCTAAGATGTATAAGTGAGAAAAATAATATTATTGTGATTATAAAAAACAAAATCGATTTCCATTTTTCCTTGTAAAACAATACTCCTCCAATAGATGCAGGAATCAAAAAATATTCATTTCCTGCACCTTTAGGGATTAATAATACCATAGGAATTAGGATGAATAAGGTTAAAACTAAAAAATAATGCTTGGCAAATTGAAACCATTTTAATTTATTCCACACCAATGTAAGTGATAAAATAACCAGTTCAATCAAAATAAAACCCACTAATTCCCAACTATTAAAAATAACTTCTATAGGTAAATAGACTAATACTACTAATACTATCACTGCAGTAATTCTATTTAGTAAAATAGTCTCACGGTAGCTATATATAGCCTCATTTTGTTTGAAGCCATCTAAACCTATAAATGATATTTTATTCCAAATATTTTTCACTACTTTTTAAACTCCAATTAATATATCCAACATAATAAAATGAATCTCTATACTTTTCATTATAGTTGGTAGCTGTTTATCTAACCCAGAAAATTAACTTCGTTGAACTCGCAAGCTCGGTTCACAAATTTTCTACGATATAAGTAATACCAACAAATTTAGCTATTTTCAATAGCCCAAATTTGGGTATTACTAAATCGGGATTAACCGCTTTGCATCCCACTACCCTTCGCATATTCATACAATTCGCTTCGCTTTTGCATGAATAAAGCGGGCTAATATTAAAAACAAATATATATTTTTATTATAAATCTGCTAGGTTAATCATTTATTATTTTACTTTGTCTTATTAATCTGAAACTAAACAATGAACAGACATTGGTTTAAAACCTTAGGTCCAGGACTTTTATATGCAGGAGCTGCTGTTGGTGTTTCTCACCTTATTCAATCTACCAGAGCTGGGGCTGATTTTGGGTATCAATTGGTTTGGGCAATTGTAATTGCCATTATTTTAAAATATCCTACGTTTGAGTTTGGACCTCGTTATGCATCTGCTACTGGAAAAAATTTATTACATGGTTATCAAGCACTTGGAAAATGGTCGGTTGTGTTGTTTTTTTGTCTAACCTTATTAAGTATGTTTATTATTCAGGCGGCTGTAACCATAGTTACTGCTGGTTTATTCGCTGAAATTTTCAATATTCATCTTCCTGCATGGTCTGTTTCGGCACTTATTTTATTGGTGTGTTGTTTAATCTTGGTTATTGGAAAGTATAGTGCATTAGACAAAACCATGAAAATTATTATTATTACACTCTCCATTACTACCTTTTTTGCCTTTTTCGCAGCTCTTTTAGGAGATAATCAAAAACACGAAGCCTTAATGAACACGTTCTCTTTTTCTAATAAAAGTCATATTTTATTTCTGATTGCTCTTATGGGTTGGATGCCCGCTCCTTTTGACATTTCTGTTTGGCACTCTATATGGACAAC
>Ga0100377_1004647_pt1 | contig 10524 bp, 5 predicted proteins | sample CryGeymeta201501_FD_83664 | JGI IMG/M metagenome (GOLD analysis project Ga0100377, IMG submission 83664) | Groundwater microbial communities from Crystal Geyser aquifers in Utah, USA - Crystal Geyser metaG 2015-01 | ecosystem: Environmental > Aquatic > Deep subsurface > Groundwater | place: USA... | reverse complement strand
TCGCCGCGCAGGGCAAACTCACCGACGCGGCCTGCATCTCGAGCTGCGGCTGTGGCCCTGGGCGCGCCTGCGCCAACGGACTCTGTGTCGCAAGAACAAGCTGCACGAGTGACAGCGATTGCTGCCTTGGCACCTGCCAAGCGGGTGCTTGCCAGTGAGCGCCCAGCTCGACGCCAAGGCGACCCTCGCAGCCCTTGGAGTAGCGGGGTGATCGCGCTGCGGCCATGTTGCTTTGCCTATCGCTGGTCACCCGCTCTGTGGGTCCTCTTGCTGTGGGTCCTATTGCTGCGCCTCTCATTGATGCCTTGAAGCGCGGGTCTTGTTGGACAACGCCCACCCGGGTTGGTATGGGTCGCGACCTGGGAGATCTCGAATCAGAACTGGGCCGTAGGGCTCAACGAACCCGTCGACCCTGTCCCCACCTTGGAGCGCCCCGAGAATGAAGCACGAAGGACTCCTAGAGACACGGGATGGCACCCAGATCTGGTACGGCCTGACCTGCAAAGACAAGCTCCCCGTCGTGCTCACCGACGGCATCGGTTGCGACGGCTTCATCTGGCCCTACGTCGTCGACCACTTCGCCGACAGCTATTCCCTCCTGCGCTGGCATTACCGTGGCCACGGCCGCTCCGAGTCCCCCCCCACGCCTCAGGGCCTGTCCATCGAGGACCTCGCCGAGGACCTGCACGAGCTCCTGCAACACTTAGGCATCGAGCGCGCCGTCCTCGCCGGACACTCCATGGGCGTCCAGGTTATTCTCGAATATTATCGACGACATCCGGAACGCGTCGCGGCGCTCGTGCCCATGTGCGGCTCCTACGAACGGCCCGCCGACACCTTCCACGACACCGACCGCTACCGCCCCGTTTTCGACGCCGCGATTCGCCTCTTCACCACCTCCAAGGTCGCCGCCTTGCTCTGGAGGCACCTCACGCCGTCCAAGCTGGGGCTGCACCTGGCTAGAATCGCCGAGCTGAACCGACACCTGGTCCGCGCCGCCGACTTCATGCCCTATCTCAAACATCTCGGTCGGATGGACCCCGAGGTCTTCTTCCACATGCTCGGCCACGCCATCGACCACTCGGCCAAGGACGTGCTCGAAACCATCGATGTCCCGACCCTGATCATCGCTGGCGACAAGGACAAATTCAGCCCGCTGCGCTGTTCCATCCACATGAACCGCAGCATCCCCTTCAGCCAGCTCGCCGTCCTGAGAGGGGGCAGCCACGCCGCCCCCATCGAGATGCCCGACGAGGTCGAAGCCCAGCTCGAGCCCTTTCTCGAGAACATCGCCCGAGTCGAAGGGTTCGCCGCGGTGGTTCAGACCGACAAGAGCCAGTAGATCCCCCCCTTCGGATTCGATTCTTCATTGGAGCGAGCGATGCCCTGGCTGCGCATGAAATTCAAAGGCAAGCAGAAGGTCTACGCCCACGTGGACACCGACGGGAAGCCCCTCGCGGTCAACAACAAGGTCGCCCTTCGCTACAAGCTCGACGATCCCCGCGAGTACACCACGCACCCCGCCATGCTCGCCCCCATCAAAGGCGAACCCATCGTCGATATCGAGGTGCCCGACGCGGACGCCGCCCGTCCGAGCAGCATCTCGCCCAACGTCAAGGTCGGCGAAAAGACCGGCAAGATCCCCATGCGCGCCACAAAGGGCACGCTCCTAGTCTTCACCGACGGCGGCGCCGACCCGAACCCGGGACCCTGCAGCGCCGGCGCCGTGATCCTCGAGTACGGGCAGCCGACCATTGAAATCTCTGAGTTTCTCGGCCATGGCACCAACAACATCGGCGAGCTCACCGCCATCGAGCGCGCCCTCATCGCGGTGGGCGACCGCCCCGAGCCCGTCCACCTCTATACCGACTCGACCTACGCCATCGGCGTGCTGGGAACGGGCTGGAAGGCCCAGGCCAACGTCGAGCTCATCGAAGCGATCAAGGCCCAGATGGCCAAGATGGGCGAGCTCACGCTGTTTAAGGTCAAAGGCCACGAGGGACATCGCTGGAACGAGCGGGCCGACGAGCTGGCGACCGCAGCGCTGCAAGTCGGTCGCGGTCAAGCGCCCGAGGCGCCTGGACCTCCCGTCGAGGAGCCGTCTTCGACTGAGGCGGTCTCCCGTGAGCCGCGCAAGCCGGCGCCGAGCTCTTCCCAACGACCCCGCTCTGCCAATCATCGGCTCAGCGTCGTCGACCGCCCTATCTCCGTCCCCGAGCTCCCCCCACCTGGCGTGATCATGGCGTTCACCGACGGCGCCTGCTCCGGCAACCCAGGTCCCGCCGGGCTCGGCGTGGTGCTAGCCTTCGGCGAGCACACCAAGGAAATTTCTGAGTACTTAGGCGAGACGACCAACAACGTCGCCGAGCTCACGGCGATTCTGAGGGCCCTCGAGGCCATCAAGGACACGGCGAAGCCGGTCGAGCTCTACACCGACTCCGCCTACTCCATCGGCGTGTTGGCCAAGGGCTGGAAGGCCAAAGCCAACCAAGCGCTCATCGCCGAGATCCGGCGCAAGCTCACCGAGTTCGACGACGTGAGCTTGGTCAAAGTGAAAGGCCACGCTGGCCACGCTTTGAACGAGAAGGTCGACGAGCTGGCGCGCTTGGCCATCGCCAATGAGTTTTCGGGGTGAGGTCGGCTGGGGAGCCTGGGGGTCTGATCTCAACGCAGAGTCGCAAAGGCGCGGAGTCGCAGAGAGTTTTCAGGAGAGCGACCTTCCCCAGTTCGTTCGGAAATGCCCCAGCTGCAGGGAGGCGACGAGCGAGCGACGCAGGCGACCATCAGTACAGCGAGGAAGGCGACGCCGCAGATGGGGTATTTCCGGACGAACTAGTCTCTGGCGCGCCTTGCGGCCCAAAGCGCCGCCTTCAGCTGCTCCGGGTTGGCGTCCTCGATCTCGGCCATGAGCTCTTCGCGCAGCTCGGTCTCTTCGGCCGACTCCGACGCACTCTCGAGCTCTCCCAAACGCTCTTCGAGGTCGCGCGTCGCCCGCAACAGCGACTCGAGACCACCGCCGTTGCTGTCGCGGTCGGAGGTGTCGTCGACCTTGCGGGCCGCGGCGCGGCCGGCCTCGCGGACCTGGTCACCCACGGCGCTCGCGACCACAGCCGCAGCGCGTGCGGCGCTCCCCAGCCGGCGCGCCCAGCGCTCACCGGCCTCGCCGACACCCTCGCGCCACGACCAGAGGCCGCCCAACGACGGCGCTTCCTCCATGGAAGAGCGCCGCTCGCGGCGCGCGCCCATGGAGTTGTGCCGGAGCCAGTCGACCGTATCGTAGAGGGTCTCGCCGGGATCGCGGGGGTCGAAGCCGAGCTCGGACATCGCTTTGGTCCAGTCGATGAACCAGAAGTGCCGAGCCATCGACAGCGTGACCGGATCCAGGTCGACGCGCTCTTGCAGGCGCTCGCCTAGTGCCCAGAGCAGCCGCACGCCTGCAGACGAGGCCGCGTCTGGCGCAACGAATGAGGGCGGAGCTTTGTCGCAGAGGCGAGCGAGGCGGTGGTAAAAGTCGTTGAGGTTGAGGTTGATCGAACCCAGCAGGTAGGACTCGCCTTTCTTCCCCTTGTGCAGGGCCGAACGGAACGCGGCCGCGACGTCGCGCACGTCGACGAACGACATGCCGCCCGAGGGCACGACTGGCAACCCTTTCTGCATGAAGCGAACGACGTCACCGGTGGAAGAGCCCTTCACGTCGCCGGGCCCCAGCAGCAGGGTGGGCCGCAGGATCACCGCGTCGAGTTCGTCCTTCTCGACGGCCTTTCGGACGGCCTTCTCGGCGTAGATCTTGGACAAATAGTAGGGCCAGCGGCCGCACAGGTTCTCGGCATAAGGGGCGCGGTCGTCGATGAGCCGGGGCTCTTCGCTGACGCCAACGGTGCCAGAGCTGGAGGCGTAGAGCAGACGTCGGACGCCGGTCTTCTTGCAGGCGTCGATGACGGCCAGCGTGCCCCGCACGTGCAGGTCGTAGAGCAAGTGGCTGCGCTCGGGCAGCCGTTCGACCCGACCAGCGGCGTGAAAGACCGCTTCACAGCCCTCGAAGGCGTATTCGAGCTCGTTGGGCTCGAGGACCGAGCCCGGAACGAGCTCCGCGCCCATCTCCCGCAGCTCGTCGTCGGGATAACGGCAGAGTGCGCGCACCTCGTACCCGTCTTCTTCGATCAGCTGCCGCACGAGATGCCGTCCGAGGAACCCACTCGCACCTGTCACGCACACTTTCATGGTCTGTCCGTTTCTCGTCTTTGCCGCCGTTCGCAGCTCACAGCGCAAACGCAGTCTGGAACTTCATCAGGAGGGTGGGATCGTTGGTCTTCACCGTTCCGTCCATGAACTCGTCGAAGCTCGGCGTGTAATGGTCCTTGACGATCTTTCTGAACATGTCGAGCTGGCACTTCAGCACGCAGCCAGCCCGGCCATTGAAGGTCTTACCTGGCCTGAAGGAGCAGGCCTCGGGGCCGAGGAGCAGCGTCCATTTCCCCTCGCCAATGGAGAAGTAATAGCTCACCTCGTGGTCGACAATTTTGGGCACGAAGCGTTTTTCCAAGTAGCCGAAGAGACCCTCGAGAGCGGCGTTCTCGTCGTCCTCGGCGGCGATCTCGCCGGTGGGGGTCAGGTAGCGCTTGCCCACCTTCGTGGCCAGCAAGGCGTCGCGCGCGAACTCGCCGACCTTGGTGTAGGCGTCCCCCTTGGGCATTCCCCGCACATGCTGGTCCAGCCACTCTGCGGTCAGGGGCTCGCCGATGCGCACCTCGAGCCGTCGCGCGCGCGGAATGGACTTGCCTTTGGGCAACGAGCGGAAGGTCCCGCTGACATGCACCGGCAGGATGTCCGCATGGTGTCTTACCGCAAGATATCCGAGACCGCGCCTAAACGGTTGCAGCTCGCCCGTCACCGACCGCGTGCCCTCGGGGAAGAGGAGCAGCTGCCGCCCTTGCTCGAGAGCCTCACTGGCTTTCGACAGCGACTCCTCGAGCGTACCAGAGCGTTCGACCGGAATGAGGTTGGTGAAGTGGCTGAAGTACGTGTTGCGAGCGCCTTCTTTGAAGAAGTAGTCGCGGGCGGCCAAGGCGCTGAGCTGTGGAGCAAAGTCCCAGAGCGCGTACTTGATCACGCCCATGTCGAGGTGGCTACTGTGGTTGGCGACCACGATGACGCGACGATTGTAGGGGATGCTGGCCTTCCCGTAGACCTTGACGTTGAACCCCTTGGCATAGGCGGCCTTCTGGGCCCAGTCGAGCAGCCGGCTGCCGCCTTTGGCGACGAGCTCGGGGAACTCCAGGCCGTTTGTGCCCTTCCAGCTGATCCTCGACCACAAGTCGCGCGCTTGTTCGTCGGGCAACGTCGGCGCGAAGCGGCCCTCCTCGACGACATAGTTGGGCGTCTCGGAGACGGCGGTGGTGGCCTCCTTCGGGTCGACCTCGCCGCCCGAAGCCTCGAGCACATCTCGAACTCTGGCGGACGAGCCCAAAGCCTCCATGTCCAGCTCGACGCCCGTCCGCTCTTGGATGCGCGAGGCCAGCTCGGTGAGCATCAGGGAGTCGAACCCCAGGTCTGAAATCATCTGATCGTCGTGGCTGATGAACTCCGCCTTGGTCGTCCCGATGTCGCCGAGGATGCCGAAGAGCCAAGCGCTGGTGTCGTCGCGAATGACCTCGTGACCAGGGCGCACCTCCTCCATTTCCAAGAGCTGGGTCTGCACCAAGTTGCGCTTGACCTTCCGGGTCGCGGTCCGTGGGAGCGTGTCGTCGGTGAAGCGCAGCACTTTGATGCGTTGGTGGAAAGCGAGCCGTGAGTTCTCCACCTCGAAGTAGCCGCGAATGGCGGCCTTCATAGAATCGCGACTCATCTCCGGCTCGGAGTCGTAGTCCGGTCGCACCAGCGCAGCGACGCGCTCGCCGCCGCTGCCATCGGGGAGGCCGACGATGGCGAGCTCCTCGATGTTGGGGTGTTTCGAGAAGTAGTCCTCGAGCTCGTCCGGATAAACGTTCTTGCCGCTGGCCGCGATGATCACGTCCTTCTTGCGGCCGACGATGTAGAGGCGCTTGCGGCGGTCGAAGCGACCCAGGTCGCCGGTGTAGAACCAGCCGTCCCGCAGCACGTGCGCGGTCTGCTCCGGGTTGTTGTGGTAACCCGCCATGACGTTGGGGCCCTTGGCACGAATCTCGCCGACGCCGTCCCCGTCTGGGTCGACGATCTCGACGGTCACGCCCGGCAGCGCCTTGCCTACGGAACCCGACTTCATCTGGCCGGGCCGATTGACGGTGAGCACAGGGCTCGTCTCGGTCAGTCCGTAACCTTCGAGCAAGGTGAAACCCAGCCCATCGAAGGTCTTGAAGACCGACGGCGGAAGGCTGGCGCCGCCCGAGATGAGGTAGCGGATCTTGCCACCAAAGCGCTTGAACGCTGGCGCGAAGATCATGGGGCCGAGGTTGATGCCCAGCTGGCGCGTGAAACGGTTGAGGCCGGTCAGCGAGTCGAACATGGCCTTGGCGGCCGGCCCGCGGGATTTAATCTGGCTCAGGATGCGGCGGTGGAAGACCTGCCACAGCGCCGGCACCCCGATCATGATGGTGATCGGCGTGGCGTCGAACGCTCGTTCGAGCGCCTCGGCGTTGAGCTCGTCGATGTAGGTGATCGTGGCGCCCTTGGAGATGGGAAGCAAGAACCCGCTGGCAAACTCGAACGTGTGATGCAGGGGGAGCACCGACAGGAAGCCGTCCTCCTCGCTGACCTTGAACGACTGGTTGAGGGCGCGCAGCAGCGACGTGAAGTTCTTGTGTGTGAGCATGACGCCTTTGGGGCGTCCGGTGGTGCCGCTGGTGTAGATCAGGGAGGCGACCTGGCTGGTCTGGTGCCTGGCTGGGACGAGCGCCGTGGAGCTCGACAGCGTGAGCAACGGGATCGAGGCGGTGGAGACCCGCGGGAACACATTGCTCCTGCTGTCTGCGGCCTCTGCCTCCTCGGGGCTGACGACATCGGCCGGCAACCCTGCCGTGGTGTCCGCGCTGAGCAGCATCTTCAGGTCGAGGTGATGCAGCCCATCACGACCGATGTGCAGCCCCTCAGCGGCTTCCTCGTCGAGACGAGCGCGGATCTTCACGCTGGTAATGAGGGCGACGGGCTCGCAGCTCTCGACGAGGTTCCAAACCTCGGCCGAGGCCATCTCGGGATCGACGGGGACACAGGCGGCGCCTGTCTTCAAGACCCCGAAGTAGGCCATGCCCCATTGCGGCTTGTTCTCGCTCATCAACATCACGTGCCGGCCAGGACCGGCGCCGAGCGCGATCAAGCGGGCTGCAGCGCGCTCCGCCAAGGCGTGCATGTCTGCGTAGGTGTAGCGCTCGACGGTCTGCTCGCCGACGAGCTGTACGGCGGCTCGGTCGGGGTAGTTGCGGGCGGCGGAGTCGAAGAGCTCGACCAGATCGTCGTAGGTGTGGATGCGGCGGCGATCTTCTTTGAGCTTGTCCTCGAGCTTGTGGAAGACCCACTTGTCCAGACCGGGCATCTGGACCTCGAGCCAGTACTCGCGCCAGTCGAGGTCTTCGATCTGGAAGCCGAAGATCTGGCGCTCGCCCGGGGTCATCCGATCGTCGAGCTTGCGGATGTTGTCGGCCCTAAAGATGTAATCTCGGTCGTAGACGAAGGGGATGAAGAGGTCGATGATCGACTCGACCGTGCCTGCCGCCTTCTCCACCGACTTGGCACCAGCGGTCAGCTTGGTAAGGGCTCTCTGCAGAGGGCTGCCTGGTCGTCCCTCCACGGTGCCGAGTAGCTTGGCGAGGCCGCCGGCGCTCTTGCGCACAATCGGCGCGCCCGTCCACTCGTAGCGTTCCTTGCTGACGGGCACCGTCTCCATGTTCTGCATGAAGAGGTTGTACCACTTGCTGCCGGAGGTCTTGCCGCGGAACCGTCGGCGATGCCACAAAGTCGAGAGCTCAATCACCCGCGAGGTAGCGATGGGGTTCCGCTCCGAGCTGGAGATTTGGTAGATCGTATCGGCCTCACCGCGGAGCATCGCCGCTGCGGTCGTAATCATCGTGCGGCAGACTCGGTCGACGGGGACCACGTCCAGCCGGGTCCGGTCGCCAGCCGGGTAGAAACGTGCCCCCTTGCCCATCAGAAAAGTCATGGGGGCGCAGGTGTTGATCCCTTCGTTCCAGCCGACGAGTGGGTACTCGTTGGCGCTCTCCACGATCGAGGGACGCAGAATCGAAAACTGGATCTGTGACGCGTAGCGCGTCAGGACCTGCTCTCCGAGGCTCTTCGAGTAGGTGTAGATGTTGGTCCAACCCCAGGTCTTTGCTCGCTCGATGCCCTCTTCCCGCAGACGGTCGGAGAGCCACTTGCGCTTCTGGCGCTTGATCTCTTCGAGGAAGACCTCGGGATCCTTGTGGTTGCGGTTGTCCTTCTCGAGCTGTTCCCGGGCCTTGGTGCGGAAGAGCACTAGTTGCTGCTGATACTCGGCGCGCTCTTGAAGCTCCTCGATGTGGCGTTGGCAGTCCTCGATCTCTTTTTCGACGTCGAAGCGTTCGAGCTCCAAGGTGTTATCGGGAATCCACCCCTCGGGCAGCAGCTCCTCGGCGATCTTTCCGTCGCGACACCCGGCCACGTAGCAGGTCGAGATGTGCAACAGGCGGCCATGCTCGGAGAGCGCCGCGAATTCGGCCACGTTCCTGGGACCGAGCGTGTTGATCTCCAACGCGGTGTCGAGGGACGGGTTGAAGTTCGTGATGCCCGCGGAGTTGATGATCAGATCGATCTTCTCTGAGAGCGCGCGGGCGTCGAGGATGTCCAAGCCCAAGTTCACCCTCGTCACGTCGCCGGAGATCACCTCCACTTTCGAGTGGACGAACTCGTCGAGCCCGTCGCTGTAGCGCTCCCGCAGGGGTCCGAACGCTGGGGAGTCGATGAGTTCGCGCTTCAGACGCAGGGTCCCGGGCTCGTCCTTGCGATCGCGGATCAGCAAATAGAGCCGGCCGACGTCGGGGAGCCGATACAAGATCATCGACACCAAGACCTTTCCCAAGAATCCGGTCGCGCCACTGATGAGGAGGTGTTTGCCCCGCAACGTCGCCGCGATGGGGAGCACCTCACCGAGGTGCTGCCCCATCAGGCCACTAGGCCTCAAGGAAGCCGCAGGCGCCGCGGTCGTCGAGCCATCGTGGGGAGTCGGAGTCGAGTTGCCGGTGTTCATTCGTGAGCCCAGATCTCTCGGTATTGCTGCCGAAGCGTCGCTCGACCACGCCGATGAGTCCGGCGGAGTCGAGGCGTCTGTTTACTCGTTTTCTCTCCCAGAACCAACCCTCAAAGCCGTTCCCGAGTGGGTGACGACACCATCAGGGCTGTGTGAGGATCGCCGCTGCCTTTTCGGCGTAGACGCTCTCGGGGTAGTCCGCGACGAGCTCCTCGAGAGCTGCGCGGTACGCGGCCTCGTCGCCAAGCGCCTCTCTGAGCAGCGTGGCTCGCTCGAAAGCGATCCGGGCTCGACCCAAGTACCCCGGAAAAGCGTCGAGGATGCGCTGGTACTCGTCGACGGCGGCTTGCCCCTCTCCCAACGACAAGAAGATTTCGACGCGGGCCAGCATGGCGTCGTCGCGCAGCGCCGAGTCGTACTCCCCCATGGCCCACGACCCATCGTGCTCCCGCGCGATGCGTTCGAAGAGGGTGAGTGCGTCCCGGGCGCGGCCTTGGGCGCGGGCGATCTGAGCCAAAAGGAAGATGGCGTCGTCCTGCAAGGGACTCATCGGTGCGGTCTCCAGCAACGTCTCCAACGCTTTGATGGCGCTCTCGTCGTCCCCGAGTTTGTCATGGAAGAGCTTCGCCATCTCATAGAGCACGTTGTCTGCGAGGGTCGCCTCGCCACCGTTCATCTCGAGCCGTTGGTGGAGCTCGGCCAGCCATTGCACCCCCAAAGCCGGCGAGTCGACCTCGTCGAAGCTGCGCAAGACGCGGTCGAAGGCCCGTTGGGCTGTGGCCGACGACGGGTAGTCGACGATCAGGGTGTCGTAGAGCTGCATCGCGGCATTCAGCTCGCCGTCCAGCTCGGCCAGCTCAGCCCTGAGGTAGCGCGCTTGCGACGCCCACTCCTCGGTCTCGCTCGCGGCGTCCTCGATGGCCTTCAAGGATTCGAGGCCGCCGGCTGCGTCCCCTTCGGCGACCTGTATCCGCGCCAATTGGAGGTCGATGTAGAGGTCGAGCTCGGCTTCTGGACTGGGTTTCAGAGTGAGGTATCGGGCCTTCGCCTCGGCGTAACGTTGGTGGTCGAAGTCGCGGTCCGCGGTGAGCAACTCTTGGTGCCAGAGGTTCTCTGCCCGAGGGGTCGCACAGCTCGAGAGGACGAGGGCGCTCAACAACAAGCCTGCAACGACGCCGGCCAATCGCCTGCTGGACTCCCTCTCTCCGGTTTCGGGGGAGGGGGCTGGGGGGAGGGCGCCGAGTGTCCACCTCACGACGGCTTGCGTCCTCGGACCACGCGGTCACGTTGACTGTAGTCCTGCACTACGGCGACGTCCTCGAAGCCATGAG
>Ga0100377_1004645_pt1 | contig 10526 bp, 11 predicted proteins | sample CryGeymeta201501_FD_83664 | JGI IMG/M metagenome (GOLD analysis project Ga0100377, IMG submission 83664) | Groundwater microbial communities from Crystal Geyser aquifers in Utah, USA - Crystal Geyser metaG 2015-01 | ecosystem: Environmental > Aquatic > Deep subsurface > Groundwater | place: USA... | reverse complement strand
GAATAAGATCTCTATATATCGTCTCATCGATACCGCCGGTCAAGTTACCGCGATCATTACTGACCCTACCAAGCTCAGTCAGCGTGCTAAATTGGCTCAAAGTATTATGACCAACAATCCACTTGTAGAACAAGTTGGCTTCCTAGATGGTGTCAACTTCACTATGATGGGTGGCGAGCTCTCGATTAATGGTTTACTTGCGGGAGCATTTGTAATCGGCCAATCAGGAAAAATAAATAACCTAAATTTCAACCTCAACGAAAACATCATTACTTTAACACTTCCTAAGTCTATCGTTGTTACTGTAGAGAAAAATATTATCCAGCTCCGTGGCATCACTTACTCAGTAGAAAAAGGTATCCCCACTACCAACACCATCTCTCCACAAACCAAACAAGCTCTCCAAAAACTTACACTAGACTCACCCGCTGCCGGTATTATTTACTATGAAGGAGCTCGAATCAAGCCACTTATCTATGTTCAACAAACTAACTCATATAAGTGGGAAAATGCGTGTGGATCAGGATCATTAGCATTCGCCTTATTCTCTAGTTTACGCAACATCATCCAACCATCCGGCCAAACTATCAACTACCAAATATCAAAAAATAGATCACTGTCACAGTGACAGCAAAGGAGTTATAATAAAACCTATGCAAAAACAAAATCTACAAACACTCAAAGGGTTCCGCGATATTTTGCCCGTCGACGCGAGCAAGCGTGCTTGGGTAAAAAACATCATGGTTAAAAATGCACAGTTATGGGGCTATGAACCTATCGAGACCCCAACACTTGAGCCCTATGCCCTCTTTGCCGACGAGATCGGCGAAGACAGTAAGCTCATCTTCCGTTTCAAAGACAACGGTGAGCGTGATGTCGCTTTGCGCTACGATCAGACCGTCCCCACCTGTCGCTACGTCGCCAACAATCTCAACTCACTCTCTATGCCCTTCCGTCGCTACCAGGTCCAATCAGTTTTCCGCGCTGAGAAGCCCCAGGCTGGTCGCTACCGCGAGTTTACTCAGTTTGATCTCGATATTTTCGGGGTCAAAGATGCCTCCGCCGACGCCGAGGTCATCGCTCAAAATCTAGATACCTACCTCAAGATTGGCTTCAAAAAGCCAGTCATCATTTTCAACAACCGTGGTCTCATGAAAGATATCCCTTACGAAGCCATCGTAGCCATCGACAAACTCAAAAAGATCGGGGGTGATGGTGTCATCGCCGAGATGGTCAAGAAAGGGATCTCTCTTGCCATCGCCAAATCGTATCTTGAGCAAGTGCAAAATATCGTGCCCGATGAGACCATCAAAACCATCGTGACCTATCTCGAAAACTCAGGCTTTAGTAGCGAATATTACCGCTTCGAGCCCACCCTCGCTCGCTCGTTCTCCTATTCCCAAGGACCTATCTGGGAGATTGTGATCGAAGACTATGCTATCGGCTCAGTGGGAGGTGGCGAACGCTACGACGGCATGATGGAACGTCTGACTGGCCAAAAGATTCCCGCTACCGGCATCGGCTTTGGCTTTGACCGCACCGTCGAAGCCGCCGACCAGCTAGGGCTTATCCCTGTCACTCAAACAACTCGCGTTCTCCTGACCATCTTCTCAAAGAGCCTTCAAGGACTGTCCTTGAAGGTTGCCAAACAACTCCGCGAGGCAGGCATCAACACCGAGCTCTACCCCGACGCAAATGCCAAACTAGACAAGCAGTTCAAATACGCCGACAAAAAAGGTATCCCCTACGCCATCGTGCTTGGCCAAGATGAAATCGACAAAGGTATCATCACTCTCAAAAATCTCGCCACACGTCAGCAACTCGCTCTCCCCCTTGACGAAGCCATGGCAAAACTGCGATAGTTAAGTGTGACCAAAAATCGCCAACATGCTTACCTTGCACTTCTTATTGTGTCAATCATCTGGGGCTCGGCATTCCCCATTGTCAAACCAGTCTTTGCATATCTAACTCCGCTCCAGTATCTCTATTTCCGCTTTCTCGTGGCAGGATTAGCCTCACTCCCGATTTTCCTTTATTTCTATCTCAAAATACGTCCAAAAGTATCAAAGATCATCAAACTTCTCATCTTCGAGTTGTTGGGAGCGGCCATTCCACTCCTCATTCTCTACGAAGGCCTTGCCAAAACTAGCGCCCTCGAAGCCTCACTGATTGGAGCCACCGGTCCCATTTTTGTCGTCCTGGGTGGTATCTGGTTCTTACACGAAAGAGAAAGCAAAAAAGAGTGGCAAGGTCTAGCCTTATCCCTCCTTGGTTCTCTCATTCTCGTCATTGCTCCCGTTTTACTACGTGGCCAAGATACTCTCCTCAACATGACGGGTAACCTCTATATTCTGTTTTACAACTTGCTCTATGCCATCTATGCCGTAGCCGTCAAAAAGATCTACAAATCTAAACCCATCCTTTACCTGGGTTCTCTCACCTATTTCGGCACCGCTCTTATTTATGGATTAATTTTATATTTTCAAAATGCGCTTCCCAACTATGAGCTATTAACTATTAACCATGTACTATTCCCTGTCCTCTACATGGCCATCCCCGGTAGCATTCTCTCTTTCGCCCTTTATCTCTACGCCCAGAGTAAGATCGAAGTTTCCGAAGCCAATCTCTTTACCTACCTCAATGGTATCGTCGCCATCCCCGCCGCCTACTTGCTCTTAGGGGAAAAGCCCTCACTCCTCACCCTCCTCGCCATTCTCATCATCGCCTGGGGCGTCTACCGAGGTGAAACTCGCACAAAATGACCAACTTGTGATAAAATCTTCTCTTATGAAAGCCAACATCCATCCCAAATACAACCAGATCACAATCACCTGCTCTTGCGGGGCCACTTTCCAGACAGGCTCAACTAGAGATGATATCAAAGTCGACATCTGCGCCAAGTGTCATCCGTTCTTCACTGGTGAGCAACGTTTCGTCGATCAGCTCGGTCGTGTCGAGAAATACCAGGCCAAACAACGTGCCGCCACAGGCAAAAAACTCAAAAAAGATCGCAAAGGTGCTCAGTCTGGACCCAAGACCTTGACCGATATTCGTGCTCAAGCCTAGATTATGTCTACAGATCTTACTACGTTAATTGCAAAATACGACTCGCTTGTTGCCAAGTCTAGTGATCCAAGCAATCAATCACGCCTGGCAGAATTAGGTGAAGCTATCTCTGAACTCTCCCCCAAGGTAGATCTAGCCAAAAAAATCCTCACTCTCTCCAAGCAACTCTCAGACAACCAAGAGTTAGCAACTGGCAACGATGAAATCGCGACTCTGGCAAAGAGTGAAATCCACGATCTACAATCCACAATCGACAATCTAAAATCTGAATTAGCTTCTCTTGAGACTTCTGCCGATACGCAGCAAGACAAGCGTCCCGCCATCGTCGAGTTTCGTGCGGGAGCAGGCGGAGACGAAGCCAAAATCTGGGCCAATGATCTCCTGCGTATGTATCAACGTTTCGCCGATATCCAAGGACTCAAATACGAGTTACTAGAGGAAGGCACCTATCTCTTCTCTGGCTCGCCTCGCCAACCGGCGGGTCGTCCCAGTGACCTGACTCTCCCTCAGGGCGCATATGGTCTACTCAAATGGGAAAGTGGTGTCCATAGAGTACAGAGAGTCCCAGCAACCGAGTCGCAGGGCCGTATCCACACCTCAACTGCCTCTGTGGCAGTCCTCCCCAAAGTAGATGCGCAAAAGATCGTCATTCGCGACGAAGACCTAGAGTGGCAGTTCTTCCGCGCTGGAGGTCATAGTGGGCAAAACGTCAACAAAGTCTCAACAGCAGTGCGTCTAATTCACAAACCCTCGGGGATCATCACCGTCTCTTCTCAAGAGCGCTATCAACAAAGCAACCGCGATATCTGTCTCGATTTCTTGCGCTCCAAGCTCTGGAAATTACAAGAGGAAGAAAGGATAGCCAAGTTGGAGGCTACGCGCCGCTCTGCTGTAGGGCGAGGATCAAGGGCCGAGAAAATCCGCACCTACAACTTCCCCCAGAACCGTGTCACCGACCATCGTGTAGGTCTCTCCTGGCACAATCTCGAAGCCATTCTCGAAGGCAATCTCACCGACCTACTATTTCAACTCAACCAAGAAATCAATAAAGACTAACTTTACTTCAACACCGTCTCGACCGCCTTATCTAGCTGCTCATCAACATCTTTAGTCTCGAGATTACCTGCCTGCGCAGGCAGGTCCTCTACCTTGATATCTGGCGTGATCCCCTCTTTCCCGATCCATCTCCCCGATGGCAACACCCACTTCGCCACCGTCACATGCAGACTCGACCCATCTGATAGATCTTGCACCTCTTGTACCGTCCCCTTCCCAAAGCTCTGCTCCCCGATAATCTCTGCCCTCTTGTTATCTTGCAGCGCCCCCGCTGTGATCTCACTCGCTGACGCCGATCCCTTGTTCACGAGCACCACCAATGGGATAGTCGTGAGACTCCCCCTGCGATCCACATTGTATGTCTCACTACTATTTCTCCCCTCTTGTTTCACTACCACTCCAGATGATAAAAATTCGCTGGTCACAAACACTGCCCCGTCTAGATACCCTCCAGGGTTATTGCGCAAATCCAAGACGACTCCAGCCGGGTGTATTGCTACTATCTCACTCACCTTAGCTATCCACTCCCTGTCTGTCCTACCGCCGAATTTGTGCAACTCCAAGTGGGCTACTTTCTTCCCGTTTTTCTCAATAAATTTGAGCTCGACCGATGGCACCACGATCTCGTCCCGCACAATCGTCTGCTCAAAAGATTTCTCTCCTCCTTCTCGGTAAAGTGTCAAAATGACAGCTGTCCCCTTCTCTCCTCTTATATAAGTCACGGCCGTAGGTAGTGTCATCCCCCTCGTATCTATATCTACCTTCTTAGCTTCATCTTTGATATGTAGGATCAAATCACTCGCTTTGACTCCTACTTTTTCTGCCGGCGATCCGGTGATCGGAGCCACCACAGCCAATGTATTATCCTTGTATCCAAGCTCTATCCCTACTCCATAAAAAGATCCATTGAGATCTTCAGTTGCTTGTTTATTTTCTTTCGGTGGCAAGTACTGAGTATATGGGTCATCCAAGGACTGTGATAGCCCTTCCATCGCCCCCCAGGTCATCTTGGCATAATCGATCTTGCCTGGGTCCACGTAACTCTTCTCTAGTCTCTGCCACACTTCCCAAAACCTAGAAAAATCAGCTCCATTCACTGCTCCCGTTGACGGGTTACCCACAAAACGGTTTACTACTGAGCTCGTTTCTTTCCCTAGTCTAATCTTGGCTGTCTCGTAGCCTCCAGCAAATACCAGTACAAATACCGACAAAGATAAGAAAAAGTTGCGGATTATTTTAAGACTAACTTTTGCCATACTCACGCGGCAAATGGAAGTAATGCCAATAATCGAGCACGCTTCACCGCGATCTTGAGCGCTCGCTGATGAGCAGCATCTAGTCCTGTGCGTGCCCGTGGCAAGATCCGCCCACGTTCTGTGACAAAACGCGTAAGAGTCTCGACATCTTTGTAATTAAATTCAATCGGTGCATCACCTTTACTTACAATTGGTTTCTCTGGTCTTGGTTTTCTTTGCATATTTTCTCCTTAAAATGGTATATCTTCTACATTAACGCTATCGTCAACAGGTTCGGGAGTTTTCTCAATTTTTTTCGTCGATTTTTTTGGTTTATCCTCTTCAACTGGAGTCTCTGTCATTACCTTTACCTCTTCTGGCAGTTCATCTTGTTCGCCTTGCATTGGCGCTCCCCCGTCGCGAGTACGATTATCCAGGATCATCATATTCTCGGCCACAATCTCGGTGATCTCGCGCTGCTGGCCGTCTTGACCGGTGAATTTGCGTGTCTGCAAACGCCCCTCGATAAAGATCTTGCGACCCTTAAACAGTAGTTGCCCACAAATCTCAGCCAATTTGCTCCAGGCGACAATGCGATGAAACTGAGTCTCTTCTTGGCGGTCACTCCCGTCCCCCGAGCTCCAACTACGATTAGTAGCCAGTCCAAAAGTGGCCACCGCCGTGCCAGACGGAGTATAGCGCACCTCAACATCGCGGGTGAGGTTACCAATCAACATTACTTTGTTCAACGATCTACTGGACATATTTCCTCCCATTCTATGAGCTATAAGCCATAAACTATTAACTAACTTTCACAAACATATATCTAAGTATACTCTCATCCATCCGCAAGGTCTTGTCCAAGACGACCTGTTGTGCAGAATCCAGTGACAAGACAAAGTGCTCATACTTGCCTATGGCCAGTTTTTTGATTAGATAAGCCAAGTGTTTAGCGCCCCAAGATTCCTGCTTGTTCACCTCTCCCTTGACTTTCTTGGCAAAATCAGCCACTACTTTGACTAGGCGCTCTTTATTTTTCTCGTCCCCATCGGGAATGACCACTGTTAGTTCATATGTATTCATAGATTTATGCATTGTACTATTTCCCAATCATAAACTCAACCACATCACCTTCTCTCATCACATATGTCTTTCCCTCTGTCCGCACCTTACCCTTCTCTCCTGCCTCCTTCCAACCCCCAAGTTCAACAAAGTCACTATAGCTACAAACTTGAGCACAGATAAAATGTTTGACAAAGTCGCTGTGGATCATACCAGCCGCCTCCGGCGCTAGACACCCAACAGGTATAGTCCATGCTCTTACTTCTAGCTCTCCAGCTGTCAAAAACGACTGCAGTCCAAGCGCCACATACGCTTTCTTTATCAGCCGACTCAGTCCACTTTCACTCACTCCCAAATCTTTTAAATATTCTCCCTGCTCGCTTTCCGTCAGCTCAGATAGTTCAGATTCAGTTTTCGCCGAGACTATCACAATCTGCTCTTTCTCTACCCCCAACATCTCGCTATACTCGCTCTCTAGCTCGCTGGTTTTTACCAGCTCCCCCTCATCCACATTCATCGCCACCAAATAAGGTTTATCGGCAAAGTGTGGTGGTTTAGTTTCTAGGTCAGCCAATCCCAGTTCGGTTTTAATCGTCTCAAAATCGCTTTTGGGATCTACTATGCCAGCTTTAATAATATTGTCGTCGGTAAATGCGCGCACGACGTGCACAATGACATCTGTCTCTCTAATGTGAGATAAGAATCTATTACCTAGTCCCTCGCCCTGTGAAGCCCCCTTTACCAGTCCTGCAATATCGAGGAATGTCACGGTAGCTGGCACTAGTTTGCTCGTATGTACAATTGGCGCCAGTTTCTCCAGTCGCTCATCCGGTACGGGGACGATCCCCACATTGGGTTCAATCGTTGCAAAGGGGTAATTGGCCGCAAACGCCTGCTGTTTTGACAGCAAAGCATTAAAGAGCGTGCTCTTACCCACATTTGGCAAACCGACAATTCCAACAGACAAACTCATATCTCCACATTATATCTTATTCACAATGATATAATGATTTAAATCATTATATCAAGGACAACAAGCTCCCAACACACCCACAACATACCAAATATTCGAACTGTGCTATAATATAGGGTATTGATCGATTCCTCCTTCAATTCTTATGCCAAACACTGCCAAATTCGACGTAATTATCGTCTACAATGGGTCTATTGCTACCTCAGCCTCAACCACTGATGAGCTTATCACGACCCCCTTCCCTAGTCGTCCTAGTTACAACTTGGCGTATAGTTACTTCCTCAAAATGTTAGCTGTCAATCATCTCAAATCAGCCTTTTCTACCTCAGAAGACATTATCGGTTCAGGGATCTTCCAAAGTTACTGGACTTGCCAAGGCAAAATCTGGACCAAACATGCCCACACGTGCCAAACATCTCAGATTTTTGATAAATTTAGCCCCACAGATCAAAAAGGCAAAAAACTGCGCACACTTCTCTTTGCCTCCCCTACCATCAACGCCTTCAACCAACCAGAGATTTTTGAGATCTTTTTTGACAAACAAAAAACATTCAACACTCTCCCTTCCTACGCGATCCCCACCGTCACCGTCGCACCTGGCGATCAAGGGAACATTACACGCTCCCTAGCCCAACTATCCGCGCTTATTTTAGCTCACCCACATGCTCTCGATTTTAGCGACTCGCTCATCCTCAAAGACAGATTTGGTGCCGGCGGGCTCAATATCTACAAGTTCAAGTTCGCGGATCGAAGTAATATTTTCAAAATGATCACCGATCATCCCAAGCTCTCATTTATTCTGCAACCACTAGTCAAGTTTGATCATGGCTTCTCCTATCACGGTCTCAAGAAATCGGCCGATATCCGCCTTATTTATCTCAATGGTGAGCTTGAAACCGCCTATATTCGCATGGCCAAAACAGGCGACTTCCGCTGCAATCAACACCAAGGTGGCTCTCTCTCTTACCTCAAACTAGGTGAAATCCCCGCCAATGTTTTAACCTCATCTCGTGCCATAACCAAGAAACTCAACAAAAAATCCACCCTCTTTACTCTCGACTTTATCGTGAGCAACTCGAATCACGCCTATTTTCTCGAAGGCAATACCGGTCCAGGTCTCACTTGGGACACAGCTGACGAGATCGATAAGTACGAAGCCAAAAAGCTCATCAAATCTATTGTCAAAGTCTTTGTGGAGCGCCTTGCCAAAATCAGACTTTCAAAATCTAAATCTCGCCGACCAACTCGCCGTACTGCGGCATCCAAAACTCCATTTTTGCCTCGCTCATTAGAAATACTTTCTCCATGGACTTGATATGTTTGGTCTCTGACTCGACATCTGTAATCTCACTTTCCAATAATTAGTCATCGCTTTAAGTAAACCCTCGATTGGCATATCCTGCTTCATCTGTTGATAAACCAGAGATTCTTGTCTATTCCAACTCAATTTTTCTCCATAGAAACTACGATTTTAGCACATTCAAAAGAACTTATCTCGACAATATGGCGACAGCCAGTGCCCACTTGTGTGCTAAACTGAGGCTCATGGACAACTTTACGCTCGTCATCTTCGGCATCACTAGCAACCTCGCCCAGATCAAACTCATCCCCACCCTCTACGATCTTGTCAAAGGTCAATATCTCAATCCCTCTTTCCGCGTGATTGGAGTAGGACGCAAAGAAATGGATCCCACTCAGTTCAAAGAGTATGTGAGCCACACCCTCGCCGCTCCCAACCGCCACCACACTCATTCTATAGATCCAAAAATCGAAACAGATCTCCTGTCTCGTCTCACCTATTTCCCCGCCGATTTAACCGACCCCACTAGTTATCAAAAGCTATCTTCTCTTTTACTCGCTAAGACCAATCGGATGTTTTATCTGGCCACTTTTCCCTCGCTCTTTGCCACTATCTTCAAACATCTCAAAGCTAGCGGACTGACCGATCAAAAGACAAGTTGGGCTCGTCTCTTGATCGAAAAGCCCATCGGCCATGATGCAAGCTCAGCTGGGCAACTCAACCAACTTCTGACCCAATATTTTAGCGAAGATCAGATTTTCCGTCTCGACCACTACCTAGGCAAAGAAACACTCCAAAATATCTTGACTTTCCGTTTTAGCAACGGCATCCTCGAACATCTCATGAACAAAGAGCACATCCGCGAGATTCAAGTCACTGCTACTGAAGACTTTGGGATCGGAGGACGCGGTAGCTACTACGACCAAAATGGTGCACTCAAAGATGTCGGTCAAAACCATCTTCTCCAGATGATCGCACTCTCACTCATGGACCAACCTCGTGTCCTGAGCAATCAAGGTATTACGGCTGAGAGAGTCAAAGTCCTCACCCACTTAGTTGCTGATCCATCTTCCCTCATCATCGGCCAATACGAAGGATATCAAAATGAAAAAGATGTAGCCGAAGGCTCGCTCACCGAGACCTATTTTGCTTTCCAAGCCGAGCTCAACAACGACCGCTTCCGTGGCGTCCCCATCTATGTTCGCGGTGGCAAATACACAACTCGCACCGCCACCGAAGTCGCCATCATCTTCAAAAACTCCCCCAACGTCCTCATTTATCGCATCCAACCTAATGAAGGTATCGTCCTCAAGATAGTCACCAAAAAGCCTGGATCAGCGCTTGATCTTACTCAGTCATACATGCAGTATTGTTACCCTCACGATGTTGACTTACCCGACGCCTACGAGAACTTGATTATAGATGCCCTCAGAGGTGACCAGACCTTCTTCAACGACGCAGACGAAGTCGATGCTCAGTGGACCATTATAGACCCACTCGTCGAGCGCACTCACAGACTCAAGCCTATCATCTATCCTCGTGGCTCTTGGGGACCATCAAGCGAGACCAACTGGCTAGAGCCCTCCACTGCCTTCTGTGCTATTTAACATTAAAAAACTCTACATCTCTTGCCACTACTTGATCCCAACTAAGTCGCAGATTGTGATCCGCTCCAAGGTAAACAAAGTAACTTACTACTTTTCCTTTACTCTTTAATCCTTTCGCTAGCTCATCGCTCCACCTCTTAGGTACCGACTCGTCCGCCGTCCCTTGGTGGATCTGAACAGGTAGCTCTATCCAGTCTAGATACCGGTCAACTGAGTACTCAAACACG
>Ga0100377_1004642_pt1 | contig 10530 bp, 8 predicted proteins | sample CryGeymeta201501_FD_83664 | JGI IMG/M metagenome (GOLD analysis project Ga0100377, IMG submission 83664) | Groundwater microbial communities from Crystal Geyser aquifers in Utah, USA - Crystal Geyser metaG 2015-01 | ecosystem: Environmental > Aquatic > Deep subsurface > Groundwater | place: USA... | reverse complement strand
TTTTTGCGTCTCCAGTCAAAGAACAAGAACTCATAAACAAACACGGTATACTAAGTGTTTCTTTGATAGATTCAAACTATCCCACCCTTTTAAAACAAATCTCTGATCCTCCGCCAATTTTGTTTTACCAAGGAACACTTCCAAACACACAACCGCTTTTAACTGTTGTCGGAACAAGAAACCCTTCTACTTACGGACGTGAGGTTGTTAAAAATATTATTCCATCAATTGCAAGGCAAGGCATTGGTATTGTGAGTGGATTGGCTTATGGAATTGATACCTTGGCTCATGTGGCAACTTTGGATGCCGGTGGTTATACAATTGGTGTTTTGGCTGGAGGTCACGATTCTATATATTCAACACAAAAAGACCTCGTTGAACGTATTTTAAAAAACGGAGGCGCAATTATGACGGAAATGCCAATAGGAACAAAACTGGACAAAGGACTTTTTCCTCGAAGAAATCGATTGGTGGCTGGGGTGTCTCAAGGAACCTTGGTAATAGAAGCTGCTTTAAAATCAGGGTCTCTTATAACCGCGCGTCATGCATTAGAGGCCAACAGATGCGTTATGTCAGTTCCTGGACCAATTTTTCAAGAGTCTTGTGAAGGCACCAATGCCTTAATAGAAAACGGCGCAACTTTAATCAAGAATGCCGCAGATATATTAGAAGCTTACTCTTTTTATGCTCATAAAATCGACTCGGCCCCAACTCCCAAACTAACACTCACAGCGACAGAAGAACAACTTTGGGCTATTATAAACCATGATCCGAAACATATTGAAACAATCGTTGAAGAAAGTGGCTTAAAAAGTCTCGATACAATTACTTTGCTTAGTCTTATGGAACTTAAAGGACTAATTAAAGATGTGGGTGGCAAGTGGTATATACGTTCTTAAAAAACCATCCTTCGTTGACAAAACGGCGCCTATTGCGCAATATCAGCCTTTCAACAACGTTTTTTGAACTCTGACATGTCATATTCACTCGTGATTGTCGAATCTCCGACAAAAGCAAAAACCATCTCTAAATTTTTAGGACCTTCTTACAAGGTCTTGTCTTCTTTTGGACATATTCGTGATTTACCTAAATCTAGCATTGGAATAGATGTAGACGCTGGTTTTGTGCCAAGCTATATAATTCCCGACAAAAGCAAGGCCCATGTTCGAGAATTAAAAAAAGCCGCCAAAGGAGCAACAGAAGTACTACTTGCAACTGACGAAGACCGCGAAGGAGAAGCTATCTCTTGGCATATTGCTGAAGCTCTAAAAATCGATCCACTCAGCACAAAACGCATTACCTTTCATGAAATTACCAAACATGCCATCGAAGAGGCTTTAAAAAACCCTCGCTTGATTGACATGAACGTTGTCGATGCTCAGCAAACTCGTCGAATGCTCGACCGTTTGGTGGGTTATGAACTCTCCCCTCTTTTGTGGAAAAAGATTCGTCGTGGACTATCTGCTGGACGTGTGCAATCAGCAGCTCTCAAGCTAATGGTTGATCGAGAAAGAGAACGCAACGCTTTTAAAACTCAGGATTACTGGTCTGTTGAAGGTGCTTTTAGTAAAGCAGAAGAATCTTTCCCAGCCAAACTCGTAATGATCGACGACAAAAAACTAGAAAAGATGTCGATTATTGAAGAAAAGGTTGCGGAAGAAATTGCCACAGAAGCAAAAACGCTTGGGGCTGTCGTAATCAAAACAGAAACAAAGGAACAAAAAAAGGAACCACCAAAACCACTAACCACCTCCGCTTTGCAGATCGATGGTAACCGACGTCTTGGTTACAGCGCCAAACAGGTCATGTCGCTGGCACAAAAGCTATACGAAACAGGACGCATTACTTACATGCGTACCGATTCTTTTAATCTATCAGAAAAATTCTTAGGCGAAGCTGCAACTTTTATTCGTTCTTCTTTTGGAGATGAATATTCGATTGGCTCACGTCACTACACAACGTCCGCCAAAGGCGCTCAGGAAGCCCACGAAGCTATTAGGCCAACTGATCCGCAAGTTACACCAGATCAGCTCAAAGGAACGCTCACACCTCAAGAATGGAAGGTTTACGATTTGATTTGGAGACGCACCATGGCTTCACAAATGGCTAATGCTCGCCTCAAAAGAAGTACTGTTGAACTTCAAGTTGGATCACGTTTTGTTTTTCGCGCCAATGGCAATCAAATTGCTTTTGATGGCTTTATGCGTGTTTGGCAAAGTGCCACAGAAAAAATTCTTCCTTCAATTATCGAAGGAGATACATTAAAAACCGAAGAAATAACAGCCGACAAACACACAACCGAACCACCGGCACGTTTTTCTGACGCAACCCTCATTAAATCACTCGAGGAATACGGCATAGGTCGTCCATCAACTTATTCTCCAACCATTTCTACTTTGCTCACTCGAGAATATGTTTTGCGCGACGACAGCAAAAAATTAGCACCAACCGACATCGCGTTTGTGGTAATTGACATGCTTGCCGAGCATTTTCCAAATATTGTTGATTACACCTTTACAGCCCACATGGAATCAACACTCGACCACATTGCAGAAGGCAATGCCTCTTCAGAAGAAACACTACGTTCTTTTTACGGACCTTTTCATACCAGCATAGAACAAAAAACAGAAGAACTTACACGTGAATCCGTTTTGAAAGATCGAATACTTGGCAAAGACAAAACCACAGGCGAAGAAATAAAAGTGCGTCTTGGTCGTTTTGGTCCATACCTTCAACTAGGCGAAGCTCCGGAAGGCGAAAAACCAAAGCGTGTTTCCCTACTTAAACACCAATCACCAGAAACTATCACATTGGAAGAAGCGGAACAACTTCTATTGTTACCAATTAACCTGGGAACATCTACCGAAGGTGAGTCAATGGTTCTAAACATGGGTCCATATGGTCCATACATTAAGTCTGGTTCTTTTAATGCTTCTATTCCTGAGGGTGTCGACATGTTTAGTGTAACCGAGGAATCAGCAAGAGGTATTGTGTCTGAAGCTCGAGAACGCAAAAAAGCTCAAATGGAACCAATTGCTGTTTTGGGAACAGATCCGGTTTCTAAAGGCACAATTATGGTAAAAAGTGGTCGTTTTGGTCCATATGTAACCGACGGAACAACCAATGCCTCTCTACCAAAAAGATTTGAACCAAGTGCAGTTACATTAGAAGAAGCAAGCGAACTACTCGAAAAGAAAAGAGGTAAACCTTCCATTCCACGCAAAAAGAAGACTCGTGCAAAAAAATCCAGCTAGGCTGGATTTTTTCTTGGGCTAAATTATTTGTCTGATGCTGAATCTTTGGATTTTCTTTTTTTACCGGGAGACTTCCCTTTTGGAGTAATAACGCTACGCAACCAGCTTTTCATGTTGGTTTTAGATGCTTCACGGATTTTGTCACGTGCATGCCTTGTTTTGGCAAACTTTACCCAGTCACCATTAGGACTTTTGCGATTTTTATCTGTTACAATTTCAACAATATCTCCGGACATCAAAGATACATCTAGGTTTCGCATGACATCATTTACTCGGGCTGCAGTACAAGTGTTGCCAATTTCAGTATGAATAGCATAGGCAAAATCAATCGGAGTTGCCCCTTCTGGTAAATCTATTACGTCTCCCTTTGGAGTAAAGACAAAAATACGATCTTTAAAAATATCGATCTTCATCATTTCCATTTGTTCTAAAAAGTCTTTTTTACTTTCTAGTTCTTTGTGGAGATTGGCAAGTTCTGCCATCCAACCGACGTTTTTACTGAATTTTGGCACACCTTCTTTGTATTGCCAGTGAGCCGCTATACCGTATTCTGCAAAATCGTGCATTTCATGAGTTCTGATTTGAAACTCAACAGTTTCTCCCTGATCAGCAAAAACAGTAGTGTGCAAAGATTGATAACCGTTTGGTTTTGGTTGAGCAATATAATCTTTGATACGACCAGAAAGAGGACGCCATCTTTGGTGCAAAACACCAAGCATGGCATAACAACTTTCAATATCTTCAACAATTACACGAACGGCAATATAATCATAAATTTTTGCCAAATCATCATCGTAGCGAGCCAATTTACGAAACAGGCTGTAATACCTTTTGACACGACCGTTTACATTAATCAAAGCCATTCCGGCTTTTTTCCCTAACTCTTCTGTTTCTTTAATGATTCTGCTCACGTACGCCCCTTTTTCACGCACCTTGGTTTCCATGATGCTTCGAATACGTTCGTAATCTTTGGGGAGCAAGTAGGCAAAAGCCAAATCTTCTAATTCACCCTTCATTTCGTTCATTCCAAGTCTTCCGGCAATTGGTGCGTAAATCTCCAAAACTTCTTGAGCCTTAATGCGTTGTTTGTGTTTTGGTTGAGCGTACAAGGTTTGCATGTTGTGCAACCTGTCGGCAAATTTAATAAACACTACACGCACATCGCTTGCCATGGCCAAAAACATCTTACGCAGATTTTCTGCGTAACGATCTTCTCCTGTGTACTTAACCTTTTTTAGCTTGGTGACACTATCTACTAAAGAAGAAACATCCTCTCCAAACTCAGCCTTTATTTCCTCTAAGGTTACAGGGGAATCTTCTACAACATCGTGTAAAAGCCCAGCTGCGACCACATTTAAATGAATGCGCATTTCTGCAAGTTTGTAGGCAACAGTAACCGGATGCGTTACATACGAGTGGCCGGTTGATCGTTTTTCATTGGCGTGAGCTGCTGCCGCTTTTTTGTAAGCACGTTCAATTAGCCCCAAATCTGGAGATTTATAATTTTGCTGAACTAAATCAAGCAAATCATTAATTGTATAAATCTTTTCAGCCATAGATGAAAGCGTAGTACAGGTAGTCCAGACTGTAAAGAAAAAGACCCGAAAAAGAAGGGTCTTTTTGGAAAAACTATTCCACAAAGCCCAATTCCCTCAAGATTGAATCTAACTCCTCGCGAGAATAATAATCGATTTGTAAACGACCACGGCCATCTTTTTCTCGAATTGTTACTTTGGTTGCCAGTCTATCTCGAATACGACGCTCTAAAGACAAAAGATTTGGATCACGAAATTTGGCACCATAGTGAGGCCTCGAACCAGAATTACCTGTTTTCTTTTCGGCTTCCCTAACAGACATTCCTGCTAACATAGCCTGAAAAAGTGATTCCTGTTTGGTGTTGTCTGGTTCGGCCAATAATGTACGAGCATGACTTTTGGTGAGTCTACCCTCTCGCACAGCGTCCAGCATGTGCTCTGGTAAATCTAAAATGCGAATCAGATTAGCAATCGCTCCGCGACTTTTTCCAACACGTTCTGCCACAACTTCTTGTCGTAAACCAAATTCTTCCGTAAGCGTGCGATAGGCCAAGGCTTCTTCAACAGGGTTAAGATCTTCCCGCTGAATGTTTTCAATGAGTGCCAACTCTAACTTCTGTTGATCTGTAGCCTCTCGCAAAATAACGGGAACTTTTTCGAGCCCAAGTGCCTGACAAGCACGTAACCTACGTTCTCCGGCAATTAATTCATAGTGATCACCGGCCTGTGTAACAACGAGTGGTTGCAATAAACCATGTGTAGAAATTGATGCTTTTAGATCGTCCAGAGCTGATTCCTCAAAATAACGTCGAGGTTGCCTAGGGTTAACGACGATCTTTTTTAGAGAAACCTCAAAAAGAGAAGCTTGCTCTTTTTGATCAACAACAACAGGTGTTGGTTCTTCGGTTTTTTGAATTGTAGTTGGCGCTTTTTGCGGAATGAGTGAACCAAGTCCTCGTCCGAGTGCCGGTTTGATAGACATGAAAAGAAAACTTTAGTAACACGTGGATTAAAACTTATAACTTTAAGCTAATGCCTCTGACTCCATTACTTCTTGTTCTCGCATGAGGAATTCTTTAGCTAAACGTTCGTAAGCTTTGGCTGCTTTGGAAAAAGGATCATAAGAAATAATCGATTTACCAAAAGATGGCGCCTCAGCCAAACGTACACTACGAGGTATTACCGAACGAAACATGTTGTTTGGAAAATGACGATAAAGCTCTTGCAATACCTCTTTCGAAAGTCTGGTACGAGCATCATACATAGTAATCACTGAACCAGAAATTGCCAGTTCTGGCTTTAGATTAGCTCGCACTAACTCAATTGTACTCAAAAGCTGCCCCAAACCCTCCAAAGCAAAATATTCTGCCTGCACAGGAATAAGAACAGCATCGGCCGCCACTAAACCATTAAGAGTAATGATTCCAAGTGATGGTGGATTATCTATAAAAACATAATCATAAGAATCTCTCACAGCATCTATTGCCTTACGCAAAAAATGTTCGCGTTCATCGGCGGAGACAAGTTCAACTGCAGCTCCAGCCAAGGCGGCACTTCCCGGTACTAAATGCAATTTTGGATGATCTGTCTTTTTGATTGCATCAACAAGAGGACGTTCTCCAATTAAAGCATGGTAAATTCCTGCGTCTTCGCTGGCAGATACACCAAGACCAGAAGATGCATTTGCCTGTGGATCAAAATCAACAACAAGCACTTTTTTATCTAAGTGAGCTAAACAAGCAGCAAGATTAATGGCGGTTGTTGTTTTACCTACACCCCCCTTCTGATTTGCAACGGCAATAACACGCGCCATACCTAAACAACAGCAAAAATAATTTTCTCTAGTATACGTTTAATACACAAAAATGAAAAGGAACCCGAATACAAAAAATCCCCACAGGCATGTGAGGTTTTTTTGGTTGCGGGGGCAGGATTTGAACCTGCGACCTTTGGGTTATGAGCCCAACGAGCTGCCAGACTGCTCTACCCCGCAGGTGTGTTCTATCACAAGATTTGGCAACTGTCAAAATGACTCAAACTCCACATACAACAACACCCCGTTTTAAAAAACGAGGTGATATTGGTAGCTGGAGTGGGGATCGAACCCACGACCTCGGGCTTATGAGTCCCGCGCTCTAACCAACTGAGCTACCCAGCCATATTGGACCTTAAAGCAATTCTATTTTTGGTGCTGAGAGAGGGACTCGAACCCTCAAGCCATTACTGGCAATGGATTTTGAGTCCATCGCGTATACCAGTTCCGCCATCCCAGCATGAACCAAGAAAAGCGGGGGAATTGTATAAAATATCTCCGAAGTTGTCTACCCTCTAGGAAAAAGCTCCGAATTTTGATATCATTACACAGATTATATGACCATTACCACTCACGCTGCCGTTGGTGCAGTTATCGGGCGTTTTATACCGAATCCAATTATTGCTTTTGCCCTTGGATTTGTATCCCACTTTCTACTAGACATTATCCCTCATGGAGATTGTAAGCTTTCAGACAATTTTCGTTTTCACAAAAAACACCAAAAAAAGGCAGTAGCCTATGCTTTTGCAGATGGAATTTTAGCTCTATTTTTTGTGTTGTATTTAGCTAATACTCGTGATATCAGAAGCGTTCCTGGCTTTACTTGGGGAATTATCGGAAGTGTTTTACCGGACCTGATTGTAGGTTTTTACGAAATCACAAAACCACGTGCTCTAAAATGGTTCTATGATTTTCATTTTTGGGTCCATCATTTGATAGCCAAAAGAACTGGGGACGTTCCTTTATATGTATCGCTTATTGTTCAATGTATTTGCGTTATCGCTTTGACACCTTTGATTTAATCTTTTCAGTTTCATTTAAAACTTTCCAAAAACGTTCACCAATTTTTTGCCAATCGAATTGTTTTATTTGAATCATTCCCCGCTCTCTTAATTGGTCCGTGGCTTCGGTGAGCAAAAGAACTTGCGCCATGGCCAGAGAAAAAGCCTCGCCATCATTTGGATCAACATACACTGCGGCGTCTCCTGCAACCTCTGGAATTGCTCCTGCTTCTGTTGTGATTACCGGGCAACCAACAGATAACGCCTCAAGTACGGGGCGGCCAAATCCTTCTTCAAAAGATGGAAATACAAGTGCAGAAGCCTGACTTAACAGTGACCATTTTTCTTCCTCGGTAACATATCCAATTGGACGAATTACATAGTCCGGTAGTTTTTGTCGCCACCTTCTGTTTACTTCTTGAATAAGTTTGTCAGTTGATTCAGCACCTATTCCCTGCCTACCAGCCAAAACAAAACGAACAGTTTTGGCATAAGCGGGTCTTGTTAGTAAGAATTTATCGAAAGCGCGAATTGCTTCTTCTACACCCTTACGCGGTTCGATTGTACCCAAATACAAAAGTGTATCTTCTTGCAAACCAAAGGAATCGTGAACCCGTCTATCTAATGCCACGGATGTCTTGGCTGGCACATTGACTCCTTCTGGAATTACAGTGGTCTTTCCTTTTGCGTCAGGAAAAAGTTCAATTAACGTTCTTTCTGTAAAAGCAGAAACACACACAATTTTTGTAGCCTCTTTAAAAGATTGCGGATTACGTTTTTTTGTTGACCAAGAGTTAACAACTTTTTTGGCAAACCATTCTGGATGTCGATAAATACTGACGTCATGAACAATAAGAACACTTTTACCACGAAAACCCCAAGGAATTTGTCCGGCAGGAATTAAAACCAAAGTATTACGACGAAAAAACCAACGAATCGGCAAAAGTATGTGTCTCGAAACAAAAGGAATATGAAAGCGAGAAGCACGAACAACTTTTACCCCGGAAAAACTTTGCAGATCTCTTACTGCTTGAGGATTTGCTTTTAGAGGAATATCTATCCAAACCTTGGTATCTTTGTTTTTTGTTTTTAAAAGCGCGATTATAAGCTCCCAAACATAATGTTCAGTTCCTGCGCCACGATTTCCATCGGCTGTCATGCAGTATTTTCCGTCTATTGTTATGCGCATAATCCTTTTTTGAAGTTATACAAACAAACTAATAACTCCATACACAGCCAATTCAACAACCGCAATCGAAAGAATTAACCCCACCAAAATCGCCGGAGCTGCATATTTCCAGGGAATTTCTAAGGCAACAGCGAGCAAAGAGGCTGTCCAAACTCCTGACCCAGGAAGAGGGATTCCCACAAACAAACACAAAAGCAAAGCACCGTAACGTTTATACGATTCACCGTATTTAATCTCCAACTTGTGAATTCTTCGTGTTAACAAACCGTGCATTCGTGGAAATTTTTCGTATGACCTATGAAGAATTGGTGGAACAATGAGCCAGACCAAAAAAAGTGGAACAGTGTTTCCAAGCCAAGCCAAATACGCCGTTTTAAACCAATCAAAATGAAAAACACTGGCTGCAAGCGGAATAGAGGCACGAGCTTCTACAAAAGGCAGTGCTGACACAACCAAAACAACAGCTTCGTGTGAAGGTAAATATGAATCTAGAATTAAAAGCCAATCAGCCACAATTATAGATTAGAGGGATCGGTTTCCCATGAAAAAGTTTTATAGGCCCAAGAAGATAGTGCTTTGACATCATCAAAACGCGCCACTTTACTTTCTGATCCTAGCACAACCAAGAGTAAATCGGAGGATCCATTTTTTGTAACTCGTACCGATAAGCAATAACCAGCCTCGGGCAAGTAACCTGTTTTGGCTCCAATTACTTTGTATGGTGGTTTATTTAAGAAGGTTTGCAAAAGTTCATCTGTGCTTGGAATGTTGTAGGTATATCCAGATTGTCCCACAAAAACTGCTTCTGATTTTGAAATTACTTCTTGAAGTTTTGGTGTTTTAGTTGCTTCCTGAATAAGTTTAGAAACATCTCGAGCCGACGCTCTGTTATGCGAAGAAAGTCCGGTAGCATCAACAAAAGTTGATTGCGTCATGCCAAGTTCTTTGGCTTTTTGATTCATACGACCTATAAAATCCCTCTCCCCCAAACCAGACAGACGCATTAAGGCAGCACTAGAAGTGTTATCAGAACCAATCAAACTCGCAGAAAATAAATCTTGCACACGAACAGGATCATTTGGCAAAACATATTGAACTCCTCCATAACGAATGTCCTCCTGTAAAATTTGAGCAGTTGCATTAAAAGATGTTTCGGAATCCAAAAAAACCAAAGCTGTCATAAGTTTGGTTATACTACCAATTGATCGCGGAGTATCTGCATCTTTTTCAAATAATACCGCTGATGACGCTTCATCTATTACCAAAGCACTGCCCGCCGAAGTAACAACACCCAAACTAAAAACATCGGTTTTGTGTGGTCCTTCAAAAACTTCTGATTGTCGGGTGATTGATGTTTGGTAAACAATCTGACCGTTCCCTTGCCCGGATTCAAAAACATGAAAAACATCACTAACATTAAGTGGAACAAATGGAACCAGAGCAATCACAATAATTTTGTACAAAATACTTTCCAGTGCACTCATATTATTTCTTCGTCCGTTTCAGAAACTCGCAAAAAATCAGTCAAAGCCTCATGACCATGAAATTCATCAAACCTCGGTAAATCTTCGACTCGTTCAATACCAAGCACATGCATAGCATGATTGGTTGGAGCGTACACTGTATCAAAACGTGTTTTATCGTAAACAGAAGAAATAAGATCGCGTAATTCTAGGTTGCGTAAAATCAGCGTACAGTTTCCACCTCGAATACGTTCTATTTCTACCTGTGTCACCGG